>Ga0114999_10000804_pt1 | contig 45984 bp, 48 predicted proteins | sample ArcticOcean_MG_C_3_FD_89820 | JGI IMG/M metagenome (GOLD analysis project Ga0114999, IMG submission 89820) | Marine microbial communities from western Arctic Ocean - ArcticOcean_MG_CB8_126 | ecosystem: Environmental > Aquatic > Marine > Oceanic | place: Arctic Ocean: Canada Basin | collected...
ACCAAGTCCAGCCTTCCGCCTGCCTGGCCATCCCCCCAACTCGCGTCCGCTGGTAGAAGAAACAGGCTAAGCCTGCTTGCGTCCTCTGCTAGATGAAACAGCCTGTGGCTGAGGCTGTGCCTGTGGCTGCCGATGCTCTCAGACCCGGAGTCCTACAAATAAGTCACAACCGTCCCCGAACCGCGTTATCATTGTCGAGGGGCAGGCTCCAACACTGGCGAGCCGCCCGACCACACACTGGAAGTTGATGACGCTGGACCGGGTCTGTTTTCGCCGGGTATCCGATTTCAAGCCGTCCTCCCCACCCCTTTATCGCCGAGACGATTTTGGTCTTCCAGGGTACTCACCCGGTGAGTCCAGGGCACTTATCATTACTGGCTATTGCCCATAGCCGCGTTCGGCCCGGCCGAGGCCGAAGAAAGGAACTAATTGGCACAACGACGCGCATCTGCCCGCGCATCCCGATCGCAAAAGGCCAAATCCGCCCCCACCAAGTCAGCCGGGGCCGCCTCTAGCGCCTCCCCCGCCCCCGAGCCTCAGCAACCGCCCGTCGATCACGGCGAGCATCACGAGCTCATCGCCCGCAATCTCAACGGCCTCCTCGAGAACTTCCAGGAGCTGCGCACCGAGATGCGCGTACTAGGGCGCGAGATACAGGCACTACACAAGAAATTCGAACAGGTGGAAGTGGATTTCCCGGACGTGCGCAAACGAATAGAGACGGTCACATCGGCCGTCTTCGACAGCGACCAGACCCTCCGCGGAGTGACGAAACATGTCGAGGGGTTGTGGGGAACCGTCGCCGAAATAGCTGGCGAACGCAAAGAGCTCGTCGAAAAACGAAAAACTGGACTCGAAGAAGATGAGAAGCGCCGCGACGCCGAAATGAAACGTCGCCTCGCCGATCTCACCAGCTAGTCCACAACTAATAACTAGGAAGAGACATTCCAATTGAGAAGACTCAAAGCAATACCTGAACGCGTCACTTTCGAAGAAAATGGCGCCGCCCTGACATCCGCCGCTCCCCGCCGAGCCGCTCCCTCCCGGGAACGGTCGGCCAACGGCGGGACCGACGTGCTATCCGCCGTCAACACCCTCACCGACATCGTCAGCCGCCAGAGCGGCGGACCCGCCGCCGGTGCCGGCGCCCTGCGTCTCGGCATCTTCATCGACACTGCCAACGTCTCCGATCGCGCCCACAAAAATCCAACCGTTCTTGACTACACCAAGCTCAAGGAGCACATCGTCGGCGATCGCCGTCTAGTTCACGCCCGCGCCTACTGCGCCGTCTACGACAACTACGGCCTGCCCATCGAAAAGCAGAAAACCGTCGAGCCCGTCTGGGATCGCGGTTTCGACATAGTCACCAAGCCCGTCAAGGTATTCGCCGACGGCTCCCGCAAGGCCGATCTCGACCTCACCCTGACCGTAGAGATCATCCGCCGCATCGACACCATGGACGTACTCGTCCTCGTCTCCGGCGACGGCGACTACGTTCCCCTGGTCGACTACGTCCGCGAAAAAGGCGTCCGCGTCGAGGTCTACAGCTTCGTCGAATCCCTCGCCAAAGAGCTCCGCATCGCCGCCGACCAGTGGTACGACCTACATTCCCTCAAGTCCGTGCATGCTTCCGGCGGCAACAACAAGAGCTAGCTCCTGTCCAACCCCGGCGCGGCCCCCCGGATGATCCTCGGTATCGTCTTCGATCTGGGCGACACGCTCGTCACTCAGGAGCCGCTTATCGGCAGCGCCGCCTGTCACGAAGCCGCCGACACCATCCTGCCCGTCATCAGCGAATATAGTCATCTGACCCCCTCTAGCGAACAGCTGGCCGATCTCATCGGCGAGCGTCTGCACGAGGCCGTAGTTCAGGCCTATCAGGGCAACCTCGCCCAGCCCGAGGCCGACCTGATATTTCTCCAGGCCCTTCGCGAGTTCGAATGCGAACTCCCGCCTGATCTGGCCCGCCCCACTCTCGACCTCTTTTTCGAGCCCTTCTATCAGCGCATGGAACCAATCGGTGAAATCGTTTCTACCCTCACCTTTGCCCGCGGTCTCGGTCTGCAACTCGGCCTCATCGCGAACGTTCTCTGGGGCGAAGATCTACTCCGCGCTCGACTCCTGAAGCTCGGCATATCCAATTTCATGAGCGCCACGCTCCTCAGTTCCGAGATAGGTTGGATGAAGCCTTACCCAACTACCTTTCGCGAAATCGTTCGCCGCCTTCAGCTCGAGCCTTCCCAGGTCGTCATGGTCGGCGACGACCCGGTCGTCGACATCGACGGCGCTCGCCGCGCCGGTCTCAAGACAGTCTGGAAGCGCATCCATCCCGACCAGACCGCCGCCCCCGGCATACAACCCGATCTGGTGATTGACGACATCCGCCAGATACTGCCCGCCGTCGCCGAGTTGATGGGCTAGTGGGTCTCCGCGCTCTCGCCCGCCGGCTCTACCGCTTCCCCGGCCCCACCCTCAACACGGCCTCAGACGCCAATCTCGGCCGCTTCGCCCAACTGCTGCTTGAGGCCCTGCCCCCCGGCGAGACACCGGCAGTGCTCAACGTCGGCGGCGGCAACCGGCCCCTCCCCGCTAGGCACGTCCCCGAAGCAGTCCGCCAAACCACCCACTATCTCGACATTCGCAAGACCGACATCAGCACCGTCGTCGCCGACGCCCTTCACCTTCCCCTGACCGCAGGTTCCTACAACGGCCTTATCTCCCTGGCCATGCTCGAGCACGTTCCCGATTCCGAGCAGGCGGTGGCCGAGATGCATCGCGTGCTTCGCCCGGGCGGGATGATCTACTGTGAAGTGCCATTCATGCAGGTCTTTCATGCCGCCCCTCACGACTACCGTCGCTTCACCGCCGCCGGTCTTGAGAAACTTTTCGAAGACTTTGCAAAGATCGAGATCGGCGTGTGCGCCGGGCCGAGTTCCGCGTTCAGCTGGGTTGCCCGGCGCTATCTAACCGGCCTGCTCACCGGCTTTTCCTCCAACCGTCGAGCCCGTCAGGCCGCCGAATTCATCGCCGCCTGGATCACCTTCCCGATCAAGTACCTCGACCTGCTGACCGCCGGCCGGCCCGCCGCCGCCGAGATGGCCTCCGCCTTCTACTTCCTTGGCCGCAAACCCTAGCCCGGCTTTTCTTCACGACCCGACTGCGCCGATCGCATCGCCGCTTCCGTCACCTGTATCACCCTCAGACCGGACTCTCCCGGCGCCTTCAATTCGTCCCGTCCCAGGATCACGTCAATGAAATTTTGGTCCGGCGTCGACTCTTCCGGCAGAACGACTTCGACATCCCCCGTCTTATAGTTTTCGTGAGTAATTACCGTATTGCTCCAGTCCTCAATCGACGGTGTTCGGAGCAAGATCGCCCCTTCGCTGCCATAGAAGCTCACGTCTTCCCACATCCCCCGCGGCCCGTTCCCCACTACCGATATCGTTCCCAACGCCCCATTATCGAACCGCAACGAAACCGCCGAATTAATGTTCACCGGCATGGACAGGTCAGCTTGATAGGCCATCACCCCCGCCACTTCCTGATCCACCGCGTACATGATGATGTCGATCAGGTGGCTGCCCGAGTCGATCAGCTGCCCCCCGCCCGAAAATTCCGGGTCCTGTCGCCAGCTTCCGGCCGTCACGTTCACCCAGGCCTGGGTTTGAAGCCCCGCCACGTACTCGATCTTGCCGATGTCCCCCCGTGCAATCGCTTCCGCTACATACCGATAGGCCGGCAGGTAGTGCCGTTGATACGACACCATCAGCACCTTTCCCAGCTCGTCCCGCCTCGCCAACAATTCCCTCGCTTCCGCCACCGACGTGACCATCGGCTTTTCCAGCAGGATGTGGCAGCCGGCCGCGAACGAGTCCAGCGCATGCTGCATGTGCAGCGTGTGCGGGGTGGCTATCGCCACCGCGTCCGGTTTGGTCGCCTCCAGCATCTCCCGGTGATCCGCGAAATCTGGAGTGTCTTTGAGCCCCGGATGGTCGGCCCGCGTTTTTTCGATCGAATCCTTAGCCGGATCGGCAAGCCCCACGATCTCCGCGTCCGCCGAAGCCAGCAGCCTACCAATATGCGACATGCCCATCCATCGTCCGCAACCGATGATCCCAAAACGGATTGGAGCCAAAGCCTCCCCCTTTTCTTTCGACAGTCTTCCGAGACTGCCGGAATCCGGCCAAGAATACTTACGCCCGGCTACAAAAGCGACGCGCGGACCGATCTGAAGCCGATACTCATAAGTGCGCGCCGTACGATCTTGGCTCCCGGCCCCGGCGTTATTATGCGATCAAGTGGGCTGCCCTGAGTTCACCCACCGTACGAGGTTCCGCTGGCTGAGGACAAGGTCCAGGAAAAAGAAATAACCGCCACCGAATCCTTCCTCCGAGGCAGCAGCCTGGTTGTCAAGACCAGCACGGATCTGGGGGAGCGGGAATTCCACAGCCAGGTCCTTTACATGGATCTCGACAGTCTTTGGATTGCCCTCCAAGGCAGATATCAATCTTGAGGGCGTTGGAATCGGCGCACAACTTCATGTCGTGGCCGAGGTCGCCCTGGACCGCTTCAAAAGCGATGTGCCTCTTCAAGGGTTCGCGATTCAGCCCCAGAAGATGTGGCGACTCGCCCGCCCGAGCAACATTCGCAAGGGGATCGGACGGTCGGCGCTGCGCGCCGGGGTTCGGCTCCCCGGCTCGATATTGGAAGTCATTCACACCGATCGCCCTCCCCTGAGGAAGGCGAAGAAGAACCCGGACTACAGTATCCGGTCAACGTTGTGGACATCAGCGTTGGCGGCGTGCAATTTGAATCTTTGATCGAGGTGTTGGAGGGCGAGGACCTCGCCTTCAACCTCCATCTCCCCCTGCCCCACCTCGAGGAACCGTTCCTGACCGAGATTGAGATCATGGGCAGCAACACCAGTGAGCGCGCAAGCGGGGTGATTCGTGTCTATCGTTGCCGTTTCATCAACTCACCTCCCCGCCATAGCAATAAACTTTCCAAGTTCCTTTACGAAGTCCAACTTGATACGAGAGTCGGAGGACCCCAGCGGCGCCGAGTACGCGAGGAGCCTTACCCATTCGAGCAGGGTATCGCCGCTCTGGAGATCGGCCGCAAAGTCACCCTGGAGGCGATCGGCCCGAACGGCAACGAGGACAAGTGGCCGACTACCATCCAGGATCTCGACGATGAAGGCATCCTGGTCATGGGCCCGACATATCGTGGCGGTCCTGTCGCCATCGACGCCACCAAGGACATCGGCGTCGTCGTTTTCAACAAACGCACCAGCGCTCTGGTAGTGACTCGCAGCAGGCGCACCGGTGTCATTCAGAATCCCATCTTCATGTGGCGTCTGGCTCCGCCGAAGGATTTCCACCGGTGCCACCAGCGATCGCACGTACGCCTTCCGGTCAATTTCGACGCCGCCATCCACATCTTTGGCAGCACGCAGAGCCCTCGCGTGGATCACGAGTTCCCTATTCTGCTCCTGGATCTGAGCGCCAGGGGGGCAGCCTTTCAGACGGACGAGCGGCTGCCCACGGGACCGGATTCGACGGTCACTTTGACGTTTGAACTGGCCGGCTCGCGGACCGCTTTTCACGTCCGTATAGAACTTGTGGGCTCAATTGACGAGCGCCGCGTCGTCGATCGCTACCTCTACAAATACAAATGTCAGTTCATGGACCTGTCAATTCGTCGCGAAGATGAGGTAACCCGGCACATATTTTCTCAGCAGGCGGAAGCTCGCAAGCGCGGAATGGCCTGAGGATCGCGACGGATTCCCGGTGGCCTCTTCGGTGACGGCCGCGGACGTCTAGCCCTACGCCTCGTCCCCCGTCGCATCGGACGTGCCTTCAACCTCCGGAGGGTCTGAAGGCGTGGGAGTGGGAGTGGGATCTGACTCGGCTCCCTCCACGATTGAAATCGCGACCAGCGTCCCATCCGCCTGCACCTCGAACCACACCGTCACCACATCGCCCATTTCGGGCGTGACGCCCATCAGAGTGCCGTCGTCACCGGCGACGATCTGAAATATCTGGCCGTTGATCTGGATGAAGTCCTCCCCGAATTCCTCCACCTCCCCGGTGATCGTCGTTAGATCCGACTCCACCGCTGGGGTCGGCGTGGCATTCGCATCCGGCGTACCTGTTGCGGTCGGAGTGGGCGTGGCGGTAGTTTCGTCCTCAGGGTCCGGAGTGGGCGTGGCCGTTACCTCATCCGGCTCCGCGGGCGTGGGCGATGTATCCACCGCGGGAGTTGGGTCCGGGGTAGGTGTTCCATCCGACTCAGCGGTGGGGGTTGGAGTCGCGCCGCCGTCCGTATCCCCACCATCCGGGACCGCCCCCTCGGGCTCATCCCCGTCCACCGGCGGAGCTTCGACCACAACGGTCGTCGCTACCAGCACGTTACCCGCCAGCACTTGTCCATCGACCTGTACCGTCGCGCCTACAACCAGTTCGCCCCCCGTTATCAGCACTGGCTCTCCGTCTTCTCCCGCCTCCAGGCTGATGGTCAGATCTCCCACTACCATTTCGTCTGGCGAAAGCTCGACGACTAATCCGTTGGTCGCGAATCTGGCGCCACCGGGCTCGAGCGACTCGACCGGACCCGGCGTCGGGGTCATGGTTTGAGTTGGCGTCTCGGTCGGAGTGGGGGTCTCGGTCAGGGTTGGGGTATTAACCGGCGTCTGGGTGGGGGTTGGCGATGGCGTTGGCCTGACCACTTCAACTCGAATCGCTGTAGCCACCACGGTGCCATCATCTCTTACCACGCCGGTAACCGTCACCGTGCTCCCCACCACCGGAAATCCGATCACGAGCAGTCCCGGCGCCAGCCGGGTATCGGCGATCACCCGACGGCCATCCACTATCAGCGCCGTGGTTCCGAGCGCCGTCACGGTGCCGTGTATTTCCGTTTGCGGTAACGCCAGCAGATCCGGTGTTGGACTGGGGACTGGCGTGGGGGTCGGAGCGGGAGCCGTGTCACCTTCAGGCACCGTGTCGGTGGAGACCGTTCCCGCCGATTCGTCCGATCCTCCGACCCCACCATCCGTCGACTCACCGGCGTCCGGGACGATCCCAAATTGATCCGGCGCCGGGGTCGCCGTCGCGATAGTTTGCGCGATCGGCTCCGGCGGTTCTGTCGGTACGCTCTCCAGACTTGCGTCGGCCAGCACGATCAGCCCCTGCGCTTCCTCGGTGTAGGCCGGCTTCTCCTCGGCAAAAGTTTCCAGCCGATCGCGGTGATCCTCCAACTCCTCCAGATAATCCCGGCGGGAATCGGCGAACTGAGTACCTGGCACGCCCGTATTCGCACTCGATAGGTCCTGCAAAGTCGCCAGGCCGCTGCTGACAAATGCGTCGTAATTTCGGGCTATTTTTCGAGAAACTTCCGACGCGGCGCCCTCGGCGAGGTTCTCCAGTTCGTCCAGCCGGCGTTCGGCCATCTGCATGTAAAGGCGCGGCTTATCGGCCTCTGGAGCCAGCTCCACTTGCACCTGCTCGAGCACTAGCTTGTAGTCGTACAGCACGCTTTCCGGCCCGCTGAACGTGGCCGCCAGAGAAACACTGCCGCCGGCGAGAATCAAAACCATCAGCGCTGACGCCGCCACCGCGATTCGCGACTTCACGGCCGCGGTACCCAAGCCCATTAGCAGCGACCCGAGGCTAAAGCGTCCCCGGCGCGCCGCTACGTAGCGATCGAGTTCCGCGATCAGCTCTTGCTCACCCACCGCCAGTTCCTGTCGGTTCATCGGTTCCGGCGCATGCGCGGACAGATCGTCACAAAGCAACAGCATTTCGGTGATCTCAACCGCATGCTCGGGATACCGATCGAGGCAATCCCTCAGAGTCCAGCGCCGCTCCACATAACGGTCTACGCAGAGCATGACGATGTCTTGCAGGCTGCGGGAGGTCATTCCGCCGGCTCCCGCGCCAGGAGGTAACGCAACGTCGTGAGCGCGCGAAACTGCAACGCCCTCACGGCGGGCTCCTTCTTGTCCAGAATCGCCGCGATCTGCGCGTGCGACATTCCCTGCGAGAATCGCATCGCTATCACCTCGGCCTGCTCCGGCGTCAGATGCACCAGAACCTCCGCGAGCATGTCTGCATTCTCGATGCGTCGGAAATCAGCGCCCTCATCTACGTGATCCCTCAGGTGCACATCGGGGTCCAGCGATACGTGTTCCCGATGGCGCCGCCAGTGGTCCGCGATCGCGTTTCGCGCTATGCGGAATATCCAAGCCGTGAATTCCGGTACCGAGCGATGCTGGTACCTACCGATTGCCCGCAGCGCCTGCATGAATATCTGATTCGTCAGGTCGTCGGCAAGAACCCGGTTGTTGGTGCGATACGCGACGAACCGATGAATTCGCGGGGCGAATTCTCGATACACCTGTCCGAACGCGTCCCGGTCCAACCTGGTCGCGCTTCGAATGATTTCGTCGAGATCGTCTGATTGGCTTTTTTCGCTTTCGCCGGAGATCCCCAAATGCCTTCCGCCAGTGGTCCTCTGTTACTAACGAGTCATCAGCGGACCCGTTACGTGGTTTTAATCAATACCAGATGATTATCCCCGGTATTCGTCCCGCAGGGAATGGGATATCGCGGGACCGCCGGAAGGCGTCTGTATTCGGATCATGCGCCGCCCATAACGCTGCCGGCGGCCTGGCCAGGAATTCTCGAATGAACACGCGTTTGCGGCTGATTTCCAGACTGCCGTACTCGATCAGTTCAACTCCGGTAAGCAGTTTCCCGGGGGATCGCTTTGCGGTGATGAGGATCATCACGTAGACGGCCACCGCGACAACTACCAGCGGCAGCAGCGGGTGAAACAGGTGGCTCAGCGCTCTTATCGCCACGACGACGGGCCAGTCGACCGCCCGCAGATCGGCGCTTATATAGAGAAAGTCCTCCACGATCGCAAAACCCGCCCCCGTCACCACTCCCACCATGAACGCGTCGGTTGCCGACCTGATTCTCGACCTCAACATCACCACGCCGACCTGCTTGGCCGTCTCCTCTGCCAATGGAGTGGCGACGGAAAAAAAACACAATCAGCGGGGCGAATGCGACCAGTAGCGTAGCCTGGGGTGCGCCCGGCGCCAGTTCACCTTCTTCCCCAGTCGTCGGATGAGGTAGGTCATCACCAGCAGGGTGGGCAGGATCGCCGCCGGCGCCAGAAACGCCACCGCCCAGGGCTCGGCGAATACGAGTGTCGCCTGTCCCCCGACCACCGTCGCCACCAGCGCCGCCGCCAACCATTTCAACGCCGGCCGTCGCGATGGCATTGTGTCGGCGGTTCGCCGCCGCATGAGAATCGCCCCGACGGTGAATGCCGCCAGCAGATAGGCGCCGATCACCAGCCATACCCGGCCCGGCAATTCCAGCACGTCTGCGTCGACCACCCCGCGGCTCGACGGCGGGGCGAAAGTCTCGAGCCAGTAGACGGCGACCACCATGGCGATACCGACGGTCAGCCAGGGCAGTATCGCCCGAAAAGTCATCTCATACGGACTTGTCTACGCGCGCGGCGAGGGCCTGCCCGCCAGATCAGATTCCTTAACCCCGGCGGCCGATCGCAACGCCTGCGCCCGGTCCGTTTTTTCCCATGGCAGATCCAGATCAGGCCGGCCGAAGTGTCCGTAGGCCGCAACCTGTTTGTAAATTGGCCGCCGCAGGTCCAGATCACGAATGATCGCACCGGGCCGGAGGTCGAAGTGCTCTCTGACCAGAGCCTCGATCTTGTCATTCGGCGTCCGGTTCGTACCAAACGTCTCGACGTTCACCGATACCGGGTCCGCCACCCCGATGCAATAGGCAAGTTGAATTTCCACCCGGTCGGCAACCCCGGCCGCCACCAGGTTCTTGGCCACATAGCGGGCCGCGTAGGAACCCGACCGGTCAACCTTGGTCGGATCTTTGCCCGAGAACGCCCCGCCGCCGTGACGGGCCATGCCGCCGTAGGTGTCCACGATTATCTTGCGACCCGTGAGGCCCGCATCTCCCATCGGCCCGCCGACCACGAATCGGCCGGTGGCATTGACCAGGATTTTCGTGTCGCGGTCCAGCATGTCGGCCGGAATCACCTGCTCGATAACCATCTCGGTGATATCGCGCTTGAGCACGTCTGGGCCCACCGCCGGATCGTGCTGAGCGGCGATGACCACCGTGTCGATCCGGGTCGGAATGCCCTTCTCATATTGAACAGTCACCTGGGATTTGCCGTCCGGGCGCAGGTAATCCATTCCGGCGCCGTTGCGTCGCACATCCGCCAGGCGGCGGCACAGTTCGTGAGCCAGCGTGATCGGCAGTGGCATCAGCTCCTCGGTTTCAAGGCAGGCGTAGCCAATCATCATGCCCTGGTCGCCGGCTCCCGTATTTTCGATTTCTGTCGCGTCCACCCCTTGCGCAATATCGCTCGACTGCTCCTTCACCGAAACAATCGTGCCGCAAGTCTCGTAATCGAACCCGAACTTTGCCCGCGTGTAGCCGGTCTCGCGAACGGTGTTGCGGACGATCTTGGCCATATCCACGTAAGCCTTGGTGGATATTTCCCCCAGCAAAAGGATCAGCCCGGTGGTGGTGGCGGTCTCGCAGGCCACCCGCGACATCGGGTCCTGCTCCAGCAGCGCATCCAGGATTGCATCCGAGATCTTGTCGCATAACTTGTCCGGATGGCCCTCGGTGACCGATTCGGACGTGAAAAGATAATTCGGCGATTCTAAAAACGAGAGAGTCATGGCTCCCTTTCTCCTTACGGTCTTGTAGCCTACGTGCCCTCTTCCCAGGAGTTCAGATAGTGATCCTGCTCCGCGGTCAGGCTGTCCAGTTTTACTCCCATAGATTCCAACTTGAGGCGCGCGATCTCCGCGTCGATATCCTCCGGCACCGAATAGACCCGGTTCTCCAGCGTGGCGGCGTTCTCCTTCATATACTCCGCCGCCAGGGCCTGATTCGCGAAACTCATATCCATCACGCTGGCCGGGTGCCCTTCGGCCGAGGCTAGATTGATCAGCCGCCCCTCGCCTAACAAGTAAATCTTGCGGCCGTCGGCCTGGACGAATTCCTCCAGGTACGGCCGCAACGTACGTCGCGATTTTGACATCGCCGCTAAGCCCTCAACATTGATCTCAACGTCGAAGTGCCCCGAATTGGCCACTATCGATCCCGACTTCATCTTGTCCAGGTGGTGGGTGTCGACCACATGCTTGTCGCCGGTGACGGTCACGAAGATGTCTCCGATCTCCGCCGCGTCCAGCATCGGCATGACCCGGTAACCGTCCATCAGTGCTTCCAGCGCCCTGGTCGGATCGACCTCGGTAACGATCACGTGAGCGCCCATGCCGTCCGCCCGGCTGGCCAGACCCCGTCCGCACCAGCCGTAGCCGGCGACCACGAAGTTCTTCCCGGCGAGCAGAATGTTTGTCGCCCGCAGGATGCCGTCAATTGTCGATTGACCGGTTCCGTAGCGGTTATCGAAGAAGTGCTTGGTGTTGGCTTCATTCACCGCGACTATGGGGAGCTTCAGGACGTTGTCCTTCTCCATGCTCCGCAGCCGAATGACGCCCGTCGTCGTTTCCTCCGTGCCGCCGATGATGGTCTCGATCAGCTCGGTACGGCTGCCGTGGATCGTGCTGATCAGATCGGCGCCGTCGTCCATGGTGATCTCGGGCGACACATCCAGCACGGACTTGATGTGGTCGTAATAAGTGTCGTTGTCCTCCCCGGTTCGAGCGAACGTCGGGATGCCGTAATGGGCGACCAGCGCGGCGGCCGTCTCGTCCTGCGTGCTCAACGGGTTGGAGGCGCACAGGTACACGTTGGCTCCGCCCGCCTTCAACGTCCGCATCAGGTTGGCGGTCTCCGTGGTGACGTGCAGGCACGCCGCCAGCGTGACCCCGTCCAGCGGCTTCTCTCGCTCGAACCGCTCCCGGATCGACCGCAATACGGGCATCGAGGCTTCGGCCCACTCAATCATGTGCTTGCCCGTGTCCGCCAGACCCAGGTCGGTCACATCGTGGGGTATTCCGGCTGTTACTGCCATTTCAACAGGTCTCCTCAATCGAATTTATAATCAGTTTAATCACTGTCTAAATCCACTCGTGAATAGCGGAGCAATTCCGCATAACGTCTTTTCACATCGGCCGGCGTCAGGCCCAGGAGCGACTTCAACCCGAAGCCTTCCACCGCGAACGAGGCCACCACGCTGCCGTGAATAACCGCTCGCCGCAAGCTCTGGTCGGTCACTTCTCCCTCGCTGGCCAGATAGCCCGTCAGCGCCCCGGCAAACGAATCTCCCGCTCCGGTGGGATCGCGCACTTCCAGCAGCGGATAGGCCGACGTGAAAAACCACTCGTCGGCCGTTCGCAGCAGCGCTCCGTAGGCTCCGCGCTTTACGATCACCGCCTTCAGGCCCATGTCCAGCATCTCTAACGCCGATCGCGGCACGCTGTGATGCCCGCTGATCATGCGCGCCTCTTCCTCGTTCACCACCACCACGTCCGCCCGGGCCAGCACCTGGCCCACCGCATCGCGCTGGCTTTCCAGCCAGTAGTTCATGGTGTCGATCACCACCACCTCGGGTCCGGTGAGCTGACCCAGCACCTTGAGCTGATGCACCGGATCGGTGTTGCCCAGAAATACGAATCTGGTATCCCGATACTCGGCGGGCAATACCGGATCAAGTTTTGCGAGTGCGTTCAGGTCGGTGAAGAGCGTTTCGCGGTCGTCAAAATTCAGCGCGTAGCGCCCGCCCCAGCGAAATGTCTCGCCCGACACGGTGTCGAGCCCGGCCAGGTCGATATTCCTGTCGGTGAAAAGACGCCGCTGATCTTCGGTGAAATCCTCGCCGACGATGCTGACCATCCGGCTCGGGCCGTAGAACGACGCCGCCACCGCCGCGTACCCCGCCGATCCCCCCAGCACCCTTTCCACCTTCTCAAGGGGCGTCTCGATGTCATCTATTCCGATCGAGCCCAGGATAAGTGTGCTCAACGGGTTCGAAGGATCTCCTGTTGGACCGGGGCTAGCTAACGTACTTACCAATCAAGAGGTTGAACTTCTTCTTCAGTTCGGGCGGAATCGAGCTGGTGTCCGACATGATGGCGTTCTCCAGGGCATTGCGGCACCCGCAGCCATCTTCCAGATCGTTCAGCTTCCTCGCGAGTAACCGCACGGCCGATTTTCCCATCTCCACGTTCTTACCCAGATTCGCGATCACCATCTCCACCGTGACTGGCTCACCCTTCCACACGTCGTAATCCGTGGCCATGGCGAACGTCGCGTAATGCATTTCCGCCTCACGCGCCATCCGGACCTCGGGCACGGCGGTCATCCCGATAATATCCATTCCCCAGCCTCGGAAGGCGTGCGACTCCGCCACCGTCGAGAACTGGGGCCCCTCTATGCACAGGTACGCACCCCCACGGTGTACCGACGCGCCCGCCTCCGTGGCCGCTTCCGCCACCAGCGCGCTGAGGGCCGGACAGAACGGCTCCGCCATGCCGGCGTGGACCACCAGGCCGGCCTCATCGAAAAATGATGTCGCCCGCAGGCGGGTCCGATCGAAGAATTGGTCTGGCACCACCACATCCAGCGGGCGGATTTCCTCCTTGAGACTGCCGACGGCGCTTACCGACACGATCGCCTCCACCCCCAGCGATTTGAATCCCCAGATATTCGCCTTCGCGTTCAAATTCGTCGGTGAAATTCGATGTCCGCGACCGTGTCGCGGGAGGAAGGCCACCTCGATTCCTTCCAGCGCCCCCACGATGTACGCGTCACTCGGATCCCCAAACGGTGTCTCTATTCTGATTTCCTCGGACCCGGTGAGCCCGTCCATGTCATAAAAGCCACTCCCGCCGACGATCCCCAGTTTGACCGTGGCCATGGCTAAGCCCCCATTCCAGTCTGCTGGTCCCGCTGCGCCGCCAGCGACTCCGTGTAATCGGGACGGGCCACACCGGCTTCAGTGATAATTCCGGCGATCAGTTCGGCCGGGGTGACGTCAAACGCCGGATTCGCCACCGGCGCCTCCGGCGGTGCCCAGACCGTGTCCCCGTAGCCGCGCACCTCGGCCGGATCACGCTGCTCGATGGGGATGCCGTCGCCGCTGGCCAGGCTGAAGTCAACCGTCGTCAGCGGCGCGGCCACATAGAAGGGAATGCCGTGATGCGCGGCTAGCACCGCCGCCGTATAGGTGCCGATTTTATTCGCGGTGTCACCGTTGGCGGCAATTCGATCGGCCCCAACCACCGCCATATCAATCTTCCCGGCCCGCATGAAGTGCCCGGCCATCCCGTCCGTGATCAGCGTGTAGGGCACGCCCCACTGATCCAGCTCCCAGCAGGTCAACCGCGCCCCTTGCAACAGCGGCCTAGTCTCGTCCACGAATACGTGGATGTCTTTTTCATGCATGTGCGCCGTGTAGATCACCCCCAGCGCCGAGCCCCGTTCGTGGGTGGCCAGCGGACCGGTGTTGCAATGATGCAAGATCGACGCCCCGGGCTCCACCAGGGCGGCTCCCGCTTCGCTCAATTTGATGTGCCGATCTTTGTTGTCAGATTCAATCGTGGTGGCGCGATCGTGAAGCGCCGCCAGCATGGCGTTGCGCCCGCCGGGAGACGCTTCCTGCGCCGCCAGCAGCATCTCGTTCGCGGCCCAGAACAAATTCACCGCCGTCGGCCGGGTCGCCATCACCGTGTCCGCCACCACCTTGAGTTCCGCCAGGAACCGGACCGAGTCGGTAGTCTCGATCTTGGTGGCGCCCAGCAGCACCGCGTAGGCGGAAGCCACCCCCAGCGACGGTGCTCCCCTGATCCGCAAGCTGCGAATCGCCTCGCAGATTTTGTCCACGGTGTCGCAGAGAATGAATATTTCCTCTTTGGGCAGCCTGACCTGATCTAGCAGTCGTATGCCCTTGTCTGTCCATTCAAGTATTTTCATTCGCAGGTTCCGTATCGGAGTGGAATGCGGACAGATTCCACGCGTTTTCACACGGCGGTCTGTCGGTCTTTCCAGGGCCTCCGGCTCAGGGCGGACATCCGAAATACCCCGCCGACATTTTTCTCACGTTTCCCGGCGCAGCCGCAAGGGCAAACGACGAGGGAAGGACCGAATTATATTCTCGCTAATCCCCGACGGCCAGACCGGAGTCGTTGCCGGCGATACTTTTTTATCCCTAATTGTTAAAGATTTAACAATCCCGTGCCGATAATCAATATTGGGTACTTGCTTTCAGCCGTTCCCGTGATACCTCTGTATTCGGGCTTTTTCTATTTCCACAGCAGCCCACCGGCAAGGATTCGCCGGTCACGAAGGATGGTGAAGGATCATGGGTATCCGCATTAACCGCAACGACGACGGTAACTTGCTGTCATCTTTGCGAACCAACTCCAGGGCAATCGAAGATGCCACTCGGAAGTTGTCGTCAGGTCTGCGACTGAATCAGGCGGCGGATGATGCCGCCGCGATGGCGATCGCAACAAGGCTTGAAGCCGAAAACCGGGGGTTGCAGCAGGCGCAACGCAACGTCCAGTCCGGTGTGAGCATCATTCAAACCGCCGAGAGCGGGCTGAACAACATCAAAAACGATGTCCAGCGCATTCGAGAATTGGCGGTTCAGGACAGCAACGGCACGCTAAGCACCAACGATCGGCAGGCCATTCAGAGAAATGTAACCAGCTGGTCGCCAATGTCGATCAGACGGCCAACAACACCGAGTTCAACGGCCAGGCCTTGATCGAGGGCAGTGCTGCTGGAGCCAACTCCCTGACCGTCGCCGGCGGTGCCGATGGCACCGAGACCATCGATATCGCCGATTCCCGCGCAGACGCCCTGGGACTCGATACGATCGACGTCACCACGCAGGCCGGCGCGAGCGCCGCCATCGCGTCCGCCGACCAGGCGATCGAACAGGTCTCGACCACTCGGGCCCAGATTGGCGCTACCCAGAACCATCTGCAGAGCCAGAGCAACCGCCTCGCCACCACCCAGGTAAACACCGAGGCGGTGCGTTCCCGCATCCGCGACGCGGATATCTCCGAGGCGGTCACGCAGCGCACCGCCGCCGCCATTCGCAACCAGTTCACTATCGCCCTCCAGGCGCAGCAGAATAAGAATCGCGGTTCGGTACTCCAGCTTCTGAACGAATAACCTCGACCCCGAGGTCAGGAGAGCGGCCGGAATAATCCGGCCGCTCTTTTATTTAGGCGGCAGCCGCCCCACCGAATTGATCCGCCGGCGTTAACGGCCGAACAGGCCGCCCATACCCGGCAGGTTTGGCATCTGGCCCGATGAAAGCATCTTCATCATCTTCTGCATCTGTTTGAACTGATTTAGAAGCTGATTGACGTCGCTCGGCTCGCTGCCGCTGCCGGCCGCGATCCGTCGCCGGCGGCTGCCGTCGATCAGCTCGGGCCGGGAGCGCTCCAGCGGGGTCATGCTCAGGATGATGGCCTCCGTCCGCGCGATGTTCTTCTCCGTCATCGCGTCCTGCACTCCCGGGTCCTTCATCATTTTCCCCATCCCCGGAATCATGCCCATGATCTGAGAGAGCGAACCCATTTTTCTGATCTGATTGAACTGCTCGAGGAAATCGTTCAGGTCAAAAGTAGCCTTGCGAATCTTCTCTTCCAGCCGCAGGGCGGCCTCTTCGTCGATGACCTCCTGCGCTTGCTCCACCAGCGTGACCACATCGCCCATGCCCAGGATTCGCGAGGCCAGTCGGTCCGGGTGGAAGACTTCCAGCGGATCCATTTTTTCGCTCTGGGTCAAGAACTTCACAGGGACGCCGGTCACCGCCCGAATGGACAGCGCCGCCCCACCCCGTGCGTCACCGTCCATCTTCGTCAGGATCAGGCCCGTCAGTGGCACCCGCTCGTTAAAAGCCGTCGCCACGTTCACCGCCTCCTGCCCCGTCATCGCATCGGCCACCAGAAGCACCTCATGGGGCTTTGTCAGCTTCCCCATCCGCTCCACCTCGGCCATCATCTCTTCATCGATCTGGATGCGGCCGGCTGTGTCGATGATCACCGCCGTGTGATTTCCCTGCTTCGCCTTATCCACCGCGTTCCGGGCGATGTGCTCCGGCAACGATTTCAGGCTCTCGTGGTGGACCAGCACCTCTATCTGCTCGCCCAGGGTTTGCAGCTGCGCCACCGCCGCCGGCCGTTTTACGTCGGCGGCCGCCAGAAGCGGCCGGCCCCCACTTTTTTTCAGATGTAGCGCCAGTTTGGCGGCGCTGGTCGTCTTGCCCGATCCCTGCAGACCAACCACCATTATCACCGTCGGATCGGCGTCCGCCCTCATCAGTTCCACCGTGTCCCCGCCCAGCAAATCGGTCAACTCATCCTGGACGATCTTCACCACCTGCTGCGCCGGACTGACGCTCTCCAGCACCTCCTTGCCCAGAGCACGCTCCCGCACCGACGAGCTGAACTCGCGGGCTACCTTGAAGTTGACGTCCGCCTCCAACAGCGCCCGCCGCACCTCGCGCATGGCCTCGTCTATGTCCGCCTCGCGAATCTTCCCGCGACCGGTAATCTTCTTCAGCGCCGTGTCGAGGCGATCCGTCAGCCGTTCAAACAATTCCGCTCGCAATCCTTCCCACGGGCACTAATTCGACTGAGCCGGCCCCGCCGACGCCCATCGAGTGTGAACCCACGAATTGTAGCCCGGCGGGGATTTGCTAAGATCGAAATCCACGGCGCATTCGTCTAGTGGCCCAGGACATCGCCCTCTCAAGGCGAAGATCGCGGGTTCGAATCCCGCATGCGCTACCAGGGTCCGTCATGCCGTAGAACACGGCTCCGCTACTGGCCGGTCCCCGCATGTTAATCTCCGGGGACATCCCCCGGGGCGGTGCCTTGCAACTCGCCCGCCCGCTCGGCGGCCGCGGTCAGGATCGCCTCCGCCGTACCTCCTCCGTCATTCACCTCATCCACCATCTCCCGCAGCTTCCGACTGGCGTCACTGCCGTGCATTCGCCACCAGCCCGACTCGCCCGCCGTGTACACCAGCGCCAGCGCCAGCGTCTCACCTTCTCTGGTCCAAATCGTCCCGGCCACGGCGGTATCCTGAGTCCGTGAACGACAGTAGACGTCCACCGCCACCCTCGCCGGCCTGTTCATAGCATCGGCCCCTGTATGGATGTGAATAACGTCCGCCAACTCAGGGATAAAGTTGATGACCACGTCCCCGGGCCGCACTCCGACCGTCAGCGGATACATGCTCTCCCTAATCGGCCGGCGGGGCTATCAGAATCGCGTCGCAGTTCCATCCAGCTGTGCCGGGCTCGGCAAGCTCCGTGGCCGGTATGCGGTACAGGTGGCAACCCGACCGTGTCCCCTGCGTTCGCCAGCCCGGGATCGGATAGTAGGCCAACACCACCCGGCTCCCCGGCGCCATCCGACTTAGCTGCGGTCGCAGCCGGCTTACGGCCGCCGGGGTTAGGAACGCGTATACCACCTCCGCCTAGATGGCGACACGCCGGTAGTCCTCTTCGACAACCTCGATATCCAGACCCGCGCGGGCGGCCAGATCGCGAGCCTGTGACGCCAGGTCCGAGTCCAGTTCGTAACCAAACGCCCGCGCTCCCCTCCTCGCCGCGCTCAACAGCACCCGGCCATCGCCTGACCCCAGATCAACCAGTCGCTCCCCGGCCCGTAGCTCGGCCAGGTCCAGCGCCTCCTCGATCCGCTCCATCGGCGTAGGCCGCCAGAAAATTGGCGAATCCGGATTCAGGTCCTTCTCGACACCCGGTCCACCATCGTTCTGAATCGCGGATCTTCCATCAATATCTTCATCCCCGGATCGCTACCGCAGTCCCGAGCGTTGTCTGCGATATGCGCGGGCAAGGCGATCCCCGGAACGCATAATATTAGAGAGAAGGCGGCGACCCGGTCTTCAAAAAGCCTTCGCGAAACCGCGAATCCCCCCATAGCTCAGAGGATAGAGCATTGGTTTCCTAAACCATGTGCGCAGGTTCGAGTCCTGCTGGGGGGACCATCAATTCACAGGTTTGGCGACCACCGGCGCGATTTGCACAACTGCTGCGAACTGCCCTTCGAAGACGCCGCCGGCGTTTACGGCGTTGTCATCGCCGCCGACCGCACTCCCGACACCGCCGCCACCGTCCAACTACGAGAGCGGATGCGCCATGCCGCTTCGTGAAGTCAACGAGATGCCCCGCTGCGTTAGCTGCGGAATTCTGATGCCCACAGACGAAATTGAAAAGCAGCACGACGGCCACACCATCCTCGTCTGCAGCGAAAAGTGCTTTCGCATCTACCGCACTTACGTCTATCCCAATACGGCGCCAATTCCCCCACGCCCGGCGCCGCCAACTGACGTGAGCCTATGCCCGCCGCCTAATACCCCACGTCGTACCGCAGCAACCGGGCATTAATAAGCGTGACTAACCCGATAACAATAAACAGCACAAACGACATCGCCGCCGCATAGCCCATCTTCAAATAGTGGAAGGCATTGGAGTAGATGAGTGTCACCACCGTGATGGTGCTGTCCAGCGGACCCCCGAACGACTCGTTGGCACCGTCCACCTTCGAGGTCATGATCCATACCTGCACGAACATCTGCAGCGCGCCGATGAAATAGACGATCACTACGAAAAAGGTCGTCGGCGCCAGCAAAGGCAGCGTGATTCGGAAAAACGTCGAAACCCGGCCAGCGCCATCGATCTCGGCCGCCTCGTACAGGTGCGGCGGGATTCCCTGCAACCCGGCCAGATAGATAACCATGTTCAGGCCCATGTTCTTCCACACACTCATGATGATGATGGAGAGCATTGAGGTCTTCACCGCCAGCAGCCATTTCTGCCGCGGCAACCCCAATGTTTCCAGCCCCTCGTTGATCAGCCCAAATTGTGGCTCGTACATCCATAGCCAAATCAGTGAGACCGACACGAACGAACTCACCACCGGCATGTAGAAAAGTGCCCGATACGCGTAAATCCCGCGAATCTGGCGATTGATCAAAACGGCCAACAGCAACGACGTAATTATTCCCGATGGGACTGTGCCGAACGCGAAGTAGAGCGTGTTGGCAACGCCGCGCGGATAGCGCACATCATCCAGCAGGTTCACGTAATTCTTGAATCCGGCGAACCGCGGTGACCGCATAAGGTCGTAGTCGGTCAGGCTGTAATAGAACGCCAGCATGATCGGCAGGATCACAAAGAGGCTCAGGAACACCAGCGACGGTGCCACGAACATATAGCCCGCCAGTCCGCCCCGGTTCCCCAGTCCCAGCCTTTTACGTAATTTCCGCTTGCCTGCCGCTGATGACGCCATCCATAGCCCCCGGCCTCTATTGCCCTCGCCCCACCCACCTCACCGACGTATCGCCGCGATCATAACCCAACCCACACCCCACACCCCACGCCCCCCCCGGCCTTCCTAGTACCCGGCGTCATACCGCAGCAATCGCGCGTTCACCAGCGTCACCAGCGTCACCAGCGCGATCACCATGAACAGCACGAACGACATCGCCGAGGCGTACCCCATCTTCAAATACGCGAAAGCATTCACGTACACCAGGATCACCACCGTCACCGTGCTATCCAGCGGACCGCCAAACGTCTCATTGTTCGCCGTTCACCATCCCATTCCTTCCGGCTCCGGAGGCGGGGACAGGGCCTAGCTACAGGTCTTGCGGTTCAATTTCTACGGTAACTCGCAGCCTTCCGGGCAAGTAGGTTTTCGGCCAGATGGTCCAGTAGGGAATGGGCTCCCCAACACCTAGTTGGCACCCTTCCGGAGACGGATCCCACTCACCAGTCCACGGCTTGTCGACGCCCCCAGAAAGGCTGTCTTCTGCCGGAAGCCACCCCCTGTCATCGCAGGTCTGACACATTATGTGGGTAACGGCCGCGGTCAAGCCCTCCCTGAACGCATCTTCTAGGACCGTCATCATCACGCCTCGCACGGCTTCGGTGGAAGCTCGCGCCCTTCCGGTCGGTGCGGACGGGCGATAGTCAGGTAGTCGTCCAGAAATGGAGAGACCGGCCAATCGCGGGGTGCTGGGGATCGTCTAGTAGGGACTCATCCGGCGTCGGCAGGATGTTCTGATTTAAGGCCCGCCGGCATCGGGGCCAGTTATCGAGCGGCGGCCATCCGCCTACTGCCCTGGCAAAAAATTGTTTAGCGCTGCCACCGCCAGAATCACTCCCGTGGACACCATGGCGCCACCCACCATGAGATAGCTGAACACGCGGCTGTCATAGCGTAGATGCATGTAATAGAGGGCCACTCCCGCCGCCTTCAAAAACATGAGAATGATCAGGGACGCGGTCATAAAGCCAAGCGAGAACGATTGAAATGTGATCACTATCTCCAGAACTGTGACAACGAATAGAAATATCGCTATCCCGACATAATTTGGATGCGCGTGACCGGTTCCCTCCGACTCAGGCGTGGAGTGGGCGGTCGACTCGACGGACATCGTGGACTCCTTCACTACAACTTTAGATCGACGGCAGCAGGTATATCAGGGTGAAAATAAACACCCAGGCCAGGTCGACGAAGTGCCAGAAAAGACCGCATATCTCCGCGGATATGAAACTGTGATGGTCACCGGCGACTTGCTCACCCGGCTTAATGTCCCGACCCACGCCGAATATCAGCAGGGAGATCAACCAGATCACGCCAACCACCACGTGCAGCCCGTGAAATCCGGTCAGGGCGAAGAATGCCCCGCCAAACAGACTGCTGCTCATACCAAGGCCTTCCAGGCCAAAGCTAGTGAACTCGAACGCCTGCATGCCGATGAACACGATACCGAGCGCCGCCGTGGACGCGATCCACAGACGGTACTGCTTCATTCGACCGCTCCGCATCGCCGCCAACGCGAGCACCATTGTGAGGCTGCTCATCAGTAGTACGAACGCCCCGGCGCCCGTCAGGTTGATGTCCAGATCCTCCGGCCCGAGGCCGCCCTCGCTCGATCCACGCCAGCGGAAGAAATTGGCTATCAGCGTGCCGAAGAAAATCGACTCGGAGCCGATGAACGTCCACATCCCCAGCTTGCGCATGTCCAGGCCAAGACTGGTGGCCGGGTGTCCGCCGTGCGCTGCCATCAGTGCCCCGCCCCCGATCCGCTGGGCCGGGCCGGTGGGCCGACCGTCGACTCCTGCGTCCAGGCGAACGTTCCGTAGAAGATCATCACGACACCGACCGCGCTCATCGGATAAGAGTAAATGACGCCCGCGGCTGCGAATGCCAGCCCCAGCGCCACAAATATTGGCCAGTAAGAGGCTTTGGGCATGTGAATGTCACTCTCCGCGGCCGCCGGGTCCATTGGGGCCGGCGATCCCCCGTACTTACCGTCCCATACGGGCCTGTTGCTGCCAACCACGGGCATCGAATCGAAATTGTGAACCGCCGGCGGCGACGTCGTCGCCCATTCCAGCGTGGCCCCGTCCCAGGGATCGTCTCCAGCCGACTTCTCCCCACGCAGCCCCTTCAACACGATGAAGGCAAACAGCAGGAAGCTCAGTGCCATTAAGTAGGCGCCCCCGGTCGCGACCAGGTTCCAGGTGTCCCAGCCCTGTCCGGAGATATATGTGTAAACCCTGCGCGGCATCCCGTCGTTGCCCAGGATATGCATCGGCCCGAACGTTATGTTGAATCCCAGGAACGCGAGGAACCAATGAATCTTGCCGAGCCGCTCATTCAGGAGCCGTCCCGTCAGCTTCGGCCACCAGTAATAAATTCCGGCGAGAATCCCAAAGATCGATCCGCCAAACAGCACGTAGTGAAGATGCGCCACGATGAAGTAGGTGTCGGTGTGCTGCATGTCCACCGGCGACGCCGCATGCATCATTCCGCTCAGCCCGCCGATCGTGAAAAGGGCCACGAAGCTCACGGCAAACAGCATCGGTGTCGTGATCTTGATCGACGCCCGAAATAGCGTCGCCGACCAGTTCAACACCTTCACTCCTGTCGGAATCGCGATCAGCATCGTAATCGCGGTGAACACGCCGTTCGCGATCGGCCCCAACCCCACCGCGAACATGTGATGCGCCCACACCGCAAACCCCATGAATCCGATGGAGATTCCAGAGAAAACCACAGCGGTATACCCGAAAAGCGGTTTACGGGCGAACGTCGGCAGTACCTCTGACACGATTCCCATCGGAGGCAGAATCAGGACGTAAACCTCCGGATGGCCCATAAACCAGAACAAATGTTGCCACAGCACCGGATCGCCGCCCGCGACCGGATTGAAGAATCCCGTGCCCACAATCCGGTCGGTCAGTAAAAGGACCGACGCTACCGTGAACGGCGGAAACGCGAACAAGATCAGGAAAGATGTCACCAGCGTCATCCAGGTGAACACCGGCATCCGCGTCATTTTCATTCCCGGCGCCCGGAGGTTGAAGATCGTGACGGCGAAGTTCAGCGACGAAATGATGGAGGATGTCCCCAGCACCGCCAGCCCCAGAATCCAGTGCTCCATCCCGGTCCCGGGCGAGAACTCTTTTCCCGTCAGCGGTGGGTAGGCAAACCAACCGCCGTCCGGGGCGCCGGTGAAGAAGCTCAAATTCAGGAATATCGCTCCGAACAAAAACATCCAAAAGCTGAGCGCATTCAGTCGCGGGAAGGCCACGTCCCGTGCCCCGATGTGCAATGGAACCAGCAAGTTGAAGAACCCGGCGTTCAGCGGCATTATCGCGATGAAAATCATCGACACGCCGTGCATCGTAAACAGCTGGTTGTACAGGGAGCCATCGATCAAGGTGCCATCGGGTGTAGCCAGTTGCGTGCGCATGATCATGGACTCTGTACCGGCGATGGCGAAAAATGCCACCGCCGCGAACAGATACAGCTTGGCGATCCGTTTGTGGTCCACCGTCGTTATCCAGCTCCAGACATCGGATTTCCACGTCTGAGCCACAGGGAGGGTCTGGGTCATTGTCGCCACTAGCGCATCTGCTCCAGATAGTTCACTAAGGCCGTTATATCATCCTCGCTCAGGGCGGCTGGAACGTCGCCCACGTCCACGCCGAGCGCGGGCATCAGAACCCCCGGCTTTATCTGTGAAGGGTCGCGGATCCACTCCGCCAGCGTCTCGGGTGTGTGGTTCACTACGCCGGCTCCCAGCGTGGTCCTCGCGCCGATGCCCGTCAGTTCAGGTCCTATCTGACCGAAAGCCGCCGCCGTACCACGAATCGAGTGGCAGGCCGCGCAGTTTATCTGAAATACCTGGGCTCCCGGCGACGTGGCCAGCGCCGGATCGGCGCCGGTCTGTTGCATCTCGACCCATCGGTCAAATTCTGCCGGGCTCACCACAAACGCCGCCATTCGCATCTGCCCGTGGGCCAGTCCGCAGAACTCTGTGCACTGCCCGGGATATACCCCGATTTCCTCCGGCACAAAGTTCATCCGATTCACCGTCCCCGGCACCACATCCTGTTTCCCGGAAAGGCTGGGAAACCAGAAGCTGTGGATCACATCGTTTGACGCCAGCCGCAAGTCAACCTCTTGCCCGATCGGGAGATACAGCTCGTTGGCGGTCACCACATCCAGCTCCGGATAGGTGAACTCCCACCACCACTGATTGGCAGTCACTTCCACTATCAGCGCCCCAGGGCCCGGCGCTTCCGCTCGTATCGACATTGTCTTGAATGTCATCACCGCCAGTACCGCCACAATGAGCGCCGACGCGACCATCCAGGTTATCTCCAGCCGCGGGTTGCCATGAATCTGCGGGGGTATGCCATCGTTTCCCGGCCGGTATCGATACTTGACCATCGAAACGATCAGGAACCCCACCACCACCACCAAGATAACCAGCGCGATCCACAGGACAGGCACCAGCAAATCGAGAATCAGCCGGGCATCGTCCCCGGCCGGATGCATGATCGTCTGCGGCAACTCGCCGCACCCCGCCAGCACCACCACGCCAACCGCCGCCAGAGTTACCGCCAAATAGCGGCCGACGCCGTACCGCCGCCACCGAGTCGCTTTTGATTTACCCGCGATTTGACTTGCCAGCGTGATCAAGCGGTACAGGTCATGCACTCCCTGGAGAGAATATGTGTTCGGCCGGCTGCCAAGGCCATCTTCTCATTATCATCCGACAGCCCGTTCACCAAAACCGCAAAATTCTAAACCAAATGCGTGGTGGGGGTGTGTTCCGCTCCATACGTGCGGGCCGGCACCGGCCACCTCTCGGCCCATTCAGCCGTTCGAGGGCATCTGCGTCTCGGACCGATCGCCTTTCGTCTCGCCGGCGAACCACCGAAAGAAGATCACCCCCATCACCAGCCAGAAAATCAGCTTTCCAGGAACCCACATTATCAGGCCACTGATCTCCTGATCCCGCAACGCCGGCATGTCCCACAAGCGCGGCGCCAGAGCGTAACTTTCGTAAATGACTTCCCGGGCAAACGTAATCATGGCGCCCAGGGCCGATGTCGGGATCGGTAGCACAAAGAGGTAAGGGATAAGCCAGACGGGCTCGCTCCCCGGCAGCGCGCGCGACCGGCTCAGCACCGGCCACCACATCAATATGCCCGCCACCAAGAAACTCAGATGCTCCAGATTGTGCAGGTGACGATCTCCCAGCGCCGCCTCGAATATCGGAGGTACATGCCAGGCAATCAATATGAATTGCGAGATCAGCAGGGCCGCTATCGGACGGGTCAGCCGGTGTGTCACCGCCCGCACCACCCGATTTCGCACCAGCCGGTCAATCAGCCAGCCGGGAACACCCAGCAGTATCAAGGGTGCCACCAGGAGCACCAGAGTCATGTGCTGGCTCATGTGGACCCAGAACAGGTACAGCTCGCCGATCCCGTCCAGCGGGGACAGCAGGGTCACGAACAGGATTGCCAGCGCGCCGATAAAGCAGGCGGCCCGCCACCCCGCCACGCGAAGACGGGCGTCTTCGCGTCCCGGGAGGTGCCCGGTCGCGTACAGATACAGCGCCGCCGCCACTATTAACAGCGTTATCAGCACCGGGTCCAGCAGCCAGCCCGGCACCTCTCCGTCCCCAAGCTCTCGGTCCAGGTGAAATCGCAGGCCGCCCGCACCATTCATCGTGGGCCCGACCCGGTCATTTGCATTTCGTCGCTTTCCATCGGGCTAGCGCTCTCCGATCGGACCGCGCTGACGGGCTCAAGCCGCCTCGGGCGCACCCGTCAAACTTTTACCTTCGCCGCCGGTCCGCGCGTCGTAACCATGGTCTATTCGCCGTCGACCAGATTACACGCGATAGCAGGCCACCAGGTGCTTGGGCCCAACTTCTTCCAGTGGCGGATGATCGCTTATCTCGCAGATTTCCGCGGCCATGGGACATCGATCGTAAAATCGACAGCGTGGCGCCGGATCTACCGGGCTCGACACCGACCCTTTTATCTCCACCTCTTCCCGCTCCGCGGCCGGATCCGGCAATGGAACCATGGTGTAGGCCGGGTCGGCCACACCGGCCAGAACCGTGCCGGTCACGTATTCCTTATCAGTCAGGATGCTCACCGCCTGCCGGAACTTCTTCATGGCCATCGGTTGACGCCGGGTGTTGAAACCCAGGTATCGGATGCCATTGGGCGGGTTGGCGATTATGCGAATGTCTTCCCGGCCGGCCAGTTGCTCCTGGAAGCCTCGCGCCAGGCCCAGCGGAGTCAACATATAGTCGATCTCCGCGCTTTGCAGGGCCAGCACCGCGGCGTCCTGGCTCGGGTAAACGCTGTAGATCACCGTCGGCGCCGCCGGCGCCCGCGTGACCTAAAGCAGGATGTCACCCTCGGCATCGCCATACGCCGTGAACGAATAGTCACCCGGCTTTTCCTCTGTATAGGAGCCGTTGGCATACTCGGTGTACGTGCTACCCGCGAAGTAGTAGTTGTCGTTCGCGCCCAGCTACACGAACGCACCACTTTCCCATTTCACGAACGTCATCTCACCCGCGGTCGGCTCATTCTCCGGGATCACCGCGAATAGCGCCGCCCGCTGCTCCGTCAGATCATCGGAACTGGCCATGGCCTCTGCCACCAACGGTTCCCAGAAGTGCTTGGCCACAAACTGGGTTCCCGATAGCCCGAACTGCCAGCGCGCTAGCCCGGGAAGTTCGTGGAAGTAGTACTTGACCGTATTTGCGTCCAGCGCCTCAACCATCGCGATCGAATTCGCGTCGACGATGCTGGCCCAGTTGCCTTCGGTCATACACAACTCGAGGACAGTGTTTACCGTGAACACGATATCCTCCGCCGTTATCGGCTGGCCATCGCTCCACACCGGCCCTTGTTGAATCTTCACCGTCGCGGTGACGAAGTCGCCTTCTTCAGTGAACGGACCCGGAAAACCATCCGCCAGCATCGGCACCCAGTCGAATCTCTGATCCGACAGGCCGTACAACGATGGGTAGCGGTTCAAAAAGGCGTAGAAGTTCCACGCGGTCTGTCCCGGCCCCAGGATGTTGAAGAAGTTATGCGTGGTGACATCCTCGAAGATTCCAATTCGCCACACCGCGGCAGGCCCGGACATGTCGTCTTCCTCAGCCATCTCCTCGTCAGCCATGACCTCCACTTCGACGATTTTCTCCACCTCAACGATCTTTTCAACCTCGACCGTCTTCTCCACGATCTTCTCTACCGGTACCTCGACCTCGACGATCCTCTCCACCACTTCTTGCTCACAGCCGGCTACCGCCAGCACGGCGGCGCCGCCGACGCCAAGCACGCCCAACCTTCGGAAAAGCTGCCGACGACTCAGATTGCTAATGTTTTTTTGGAAACACAAAATCTCCCCTGATCTTGTCCGGCTGCCGCCCTACCCCCTTTTAGGTATCTCCCGGAAAGCGGCGCCGATACTACGGTTTAATCAGGCGCTTTTGCTGACGATCACCGGCAATGTCAAGCTCAATAGGCGGTTGGGACCGGCAAGGACAGGACCCATTTCCCCGGTCGACCGGATCGGCGACCGACGGTCGCTCCAGAGCGGTGTTGCCTTTGGAGTAGTCCCCCGGGTGCCTTCCGCGCGCGCGGCTTCGCCTCACTCCGCGGTCACGGCCAGGCATCCCGCACACCACCCGGATCGCTACTCGGCGAACCTCGCTCTCATCCCGAACCGGCCCACCCGGCTATGATGCCCGCGGCTCGCGATTATGGAATCGCGACCCTGCGGACCGGCCGCTCCAAGCGACCGCCCACCCCGCTGCAGGAGCCACCCGAACTTGCCATCCAGGCGCCCTCAGACCCTTGAACTCGATCCCAGCTTCGGCTACGGCGATCGCCTCGGTTCCGCCACCCCGGGACATCTCGAGGCCCATCTTGCCCACGGCGACGGCATCAGCCCGGTCTTCGCCCAGCAGTCGATTCGGGAAATGGAGCGCACCGCTCGCTCCCCGGCGGACGTGCTGGCCGACGCTTCCGCTGCTCTCTCGGCCGAGGGATTCGACGGCCACTGGGGCGCCGACGCGGATCACCTGAAGACCACCACCGATGTCGATGTCACCGCCGCCGCCGGCTACGCCTTCTTTACCATCGACCCCTCCGATCACGTCGATACCGCCGCCGACGATTACGATCCCGCCACCCTGGACGAACGGTTCGAGGCGGTCCGTCCTGAAATCGACTGGATCGACACCTACCTCGGGCGCACAGTGCGCCTGGGTCAGGTGGAAATCGAATTCGACGAGATCACCGTCCGCCGGGCCGCCGTCAAGTACGGCCGCGCCATCGCCCATACCCGCGCCCTCGCCGATCAGATCCTCAAGGTCACCGGGCGCCTTGGCCACCCCCACGAAATCGAGCTCAGCGTGGACGAGACCCCCCAACCCACCAGCCTCGCGGAGCATTTCATCATCGCCGATCAGTGTCTCGAATCCGGCATGAACCTGGTCAGCCTGGCGCCGCGCTACGTCGGCGGATTTGAAAAGGGAATCGACTATCGCGGCGATCTCGACACCCTCGAACGATCCCTTGCCGGCCACATGGCCATCGTCCGCGAACTCGGCCCCTACAAACTCAGCCTCCATTCCGGTTCGGACAAACTATCTATTTATCCCATCATCGCCCGGGTGACCGGCGGCCTCTTCCACGTCAAAACCGCCGGAACCAGCTACCTGGAGGCTCTCCGCGTCGTGGCTCGTCACGACTCCGCCCTCTTTCGCCGCGTCATCGAATTCTCCCGTGGACGCTTCGAGGCAGATCGCGCCACTTATCACATTTCGTCGGAGCTTCGCATGCTTCCTCCGCCGGCCGGCATCGCCGCCACCGACCTTGAATCGGTCTTTCTGGATCGGGACGCCGGTCGGCAAATACTGCACGTGACCTTCGGATCAGTACTGACCGATCCCGCGCTGGGCCGGTCCGTCAAAGAGTTGCTGGACGCCGAACCGGCCACCCATCGTCAGGTGCTGGCCGCGCATTTCGGCCGTCACCTGCGCGCCCTTAGGCAGGGCATGTAAATCTGTCCCGATATGGTCGCCCGATCGTGTCCACAGCATCTGCGTCGGCCATCCTGTCAATTTTCTGCCCCTGAAACGGCGCTGATGCCTGAACCTTTCTAGGACGCAGCGCGATGCGAACAGCGTAGTGGAGGCGGGAAACGCGAATTTCGCTCGCGCGAAGAGGTTGAGAGGTCCCCGTGGGCTTTTTCGGTCGGATTATTCGAGTCCTGAGCTCGGGCCGCATCGTGGTTCTGTTCCTTCTGGTGCTTGCCTTCGCGGCCGGCTACCGCTTGTCGACTTACGGTTGGCTCGCCGGAGACGACGCCGATCCCGTAGTTCAGGCTCAACCCACGATCATCATTCTCCCCACCGACACTCCCGCGACGGCCACCGGCGTTGGCCCCGCCCTCGCCCCTGACGTGACCCGCCGGCCAGCCACCGCCGTCATCGCGCCGGACCCGACCAACACCCCGACATCCGTCGCAATTCCCGATCCGACTCCCACCCCGACTCTCCCGGAGACTCCCGCGCCCACGGCCACTCCCACTCCCGTCCCCACTTCTACCCCGGAGCCGACCGTCACCCCGGTTCCCACCGCCACCCCCAACCCGGTCAACGGTTGGGTGAGCAGCACCGTGCTTGCCCGGGCCATCGACGCCGATCAACTCCCCGTCGACCCAACCAACGAATTCACCGTCGGCGAAAATGTCTTCGTGGCCGCCGCATTTCGCGATATCCCCGCCGGCTCCACTCTCGGCATCGCCTAGTACCGCAACGGCGTCGAAGTCGAAGTCTGGGAAACCGGATCCCAATTTGGATTCGAGAGCGCCAACTTTGGCTTTTTCCGCACCGCCTACTTCAGCGGCGCCCATTCCGTGAACATTCTCATCAACGGCGAGCCTGTCGCAGAGGCCTTCTTCAACGTCTCCGAATAGCCGCCCTCGCCACACTGTCCGCCGCCGGCCTCCACTTTTCTTGCCGCCGACGCCTTTCCCAGTTTATATTTGTGCAAATATTTTTTTGTCCGGGAAAAAGCCACAACCATGACCACCCCCGCAACCCGATTGCCGGCCAATCCGGCCGATCAGGATCAGTTGCGGGAGATTTACCTGTCCGGCGGCGAAGAGACTCGCGTGAGGATGGGCAGGCTCTCCGAAATTCTCAGTTGCCCACCCGCTTCCGTCACCGCCGCCATCAAGCGTTTGCACGAGGCCGGGTTCGTCGAATACGAGCCTTATCAGGGCGCCCTGCTCACCTCGGCAGGAGCCGAGGCCGCCGTCGAGCTGGTCCGCCACCACCGTCTCATCGAGCGTTTCCTCGTCCAGACCCTGGGTTACGACTGGGATGATGTGCACGAGGAGGCCGATCACCTCGAGCACGCGATATCCGAAAAGCTCGAAGGCAAGATCGCCGATCTCCTCTCCAACCCCACCGCCGATCCCCACGGCGAACCCATCCCCGGAGCCGACCTCCAGGCAGTGGCCGACGAGTCCTATGCCCTCGCCGAGGCCGAGATCGGCGCCCGTCTCAGGGTCGTGCGTGTGCACGACCGCAACCCGGCCCTCCTCAAATATCTCGCCGAGATCGGATTGGTCCCGGGCGCCCGGGTACGAGTGCTCGAACACCTACCGTTTGAAGGGCCACTGGTCATATCGCTTGGCGGAAAGTCGATGCCGGTCGGCCTTCCCGTCGCCGAGGCCGTTTTCGTCAATTCCGGCCCGGGATAGCCAGCCCCGCCCAACCGCCTAACCCGCTCCCAGCAGGCGCGCCAGCGCCACCACCAGGGCGTTCCGCTCGCCCGGATTCACACCCACGGCTCCCTCCACCGGTCTGGCGTTCACCGACCTCATTTCGAACTAGCTCCGTCCGCTCCCACAAGCTCAATCTCCACGCAGCTCGACTCTGTCTCCCGGAGGGCGAACACCGAGCTTCGCAATCGGTACGCTCGCAATCCCCCTAAGGGCGCCGTTATCTCCAGCTCCACCACCGTCCCCGGCACAAACCAAGATCGAGCAGCCGCCGTCGTATGGCGCCCCGCCCGCGCACCAACCGCACTTCCGCCCGCTCCCCGGGATTCAGATCAGTCAGCGCCTTCACGCGATGTTCACCCTTGTCGGAACTCTCTTCACCCGATGCTTCGACAGGAGGAGTTCACTGTACCAGAAATAGTTAATTAATAGAAGGAAAATTAGTAACGCGATCCACGAAAAAATTAATCCGCCACTCCGGCAACTCGCGATCAACCGCGACCGAGCGGCCGCCGGCGCCACGGCCCACGAACATGGAGTGGCTGGACTCCGCCTCTACCCCGCCGGTTTCGGAGGACGAACGTGCCTGAGCCTCACGAGAGACCTTGGCGCATCCGCTCCAAGGTCTGGCTGGAGCGCGATCAACAGGTGCTGCTCAGCGACTTTCGCGCCACCCTGCTGGAGCGTATCGACGCCCTCGGCTCCGTCTCCGCCGCCGCTCAGGACCTCGACCTGCCCAACCGCACCGCCTGGAAAAAGCTCCAGGAGATGGAAGCCGCCGCCGGATTCACTCTTCTGCATTCCTGCTCCGGCGGCACCGGCGGCGGCGCCTCCCGCCTGACTCCCGAGGCCCGGGCCATGCTCGCCGCGTTCCACCGCGTGGCCGATCCCGCCGCCGGACTGGTAACGGAGCGCTTCGCCGACGAAGGCCGCCACTTTCCCTCTTCCGATCCGGAAGAGAATCCCGTGTAGCCTCTCCTACTCAGCCGCCCCTGGCGAGCCTGCGTAACCCCGCTATCATTCGCTTCTATGGACTTTGAGATTGAACTTGAACCGGTAGAGGCCGCCGTCGCGCTGGTCGCCGTCGCCGTATTTGTGGCGCTGGTCGTCCGCCGAATCGCCGTCCCCTACACCGTCGCCCTTGTCGTCCTGGGCCTGATCGCGGCCGAGGTTCTGCGCGATCAGCATTTCGAGATTTCCCCGGAGGTCGTGCTCGTCGTCCTCCTGCCCGGGCTCCTCTTCGACGCCGCCTTCCGCATCGATTTCGGTGACCTACGCAAGTCCATCGCCGGCGTCGTGGTCCTCGCCGCTCCCGGCGTCGTCATCTCGGCCGGCGTCGTGGCGGTGATCCTCAATCTGGCCACCGGGATGCGCTTCGATCTGGCATTCGTCATCGGCGCCATGGTCTCCGCCACCGATCCCGCCGCCGTCCTGGCCACCTTCCGTCGCCTGGGCTCGCCGCACCGCCTCGCCAATCTTGTCGAGGGCGAAAGCCTGTTCAACGACGGCACCGGCCTGGTCATATTCGTCCTGGCCCTCCAGGCCGTGCAGTCTGACGTCACCGTCACCGGCGCTCTCGTCCAGTTCTTTCTCACCGTGGCGGTCAGCATCCTCATCGGTGTTGTCGGCGGGCTCATCGTTTCCTGGATCGTCTCCCGCGTCGACGACCACCTCATCGAGACGACCATATCTTTGGCTCTTGCCTACGGGACTTACGTCATCGCCGACGCATTCGCTCAATCCGGCATCATCGCCACCGTCACCGCCGGCATCGTCCTGGGCAATATCGGCCGTCGATTCGGCATGTCCGAGAAGACCCGCGAGGCCATCGACACCGTCTGGGAATTCCTCGCCTTCCTCCTCACCGCCGTTGTGTTTCTCCTCGTCGGCCTCGCCATCACCCTCGAGGATCTGCTTGAAGCCGTCGGGCCCATCCTCTGGGGGATTCTGGCGGTGCTTCTGGGCCGGGCTCTGGTCGTCTATCTGCTCCTCAACGGCGCCTCCCGGCTCGCCGTTTTCGGTGGCATTGGCTCCCGGCTGCCGCTGTCTTGGCTTAACGTTCTCTGGTGGTCGGGCCTGCGCGGCGCCGTCGCCGTGGCCATGGCGCTCTCCATACCGCAGGACTTTCCCCAGCGCGCTCTGCTGCAGGAAGTGACCTTTGGCGTCGTGTTGTTCACCCTGCTGATCCAGGGCACCACGATCGAATTGTTCATCGCCCGCGCCGACGAGATCGACGTCTAGACTCCGCCGCTCATATTCACAATCTTCCCGCTCCCATGCTCGATCATGTGCGGCAAGACCGCGCGAGCGCACAGGAAGCTGCCAAATAGAGTTGTAGTCACGTCCCCCCACGACTCCTGCGGATCGACCTCCCGCACGGGCCCGATCGCGTTGAAGCTGCTGGCGTCGTTGAGCAGCAGATCGATTCTTCCGAATTCTTCGAGTACTCGCTCCACCATCTTCCCTACCGAACCCTGATCGGTCACGTCCGTGGGCACCGCCAGCGCCTTGCCGCCCGCCGCCTCGATCCCGGCCGCCGTTTCCTCCACCTAGCCCGCCGTCCGCGAGTCCACCGCCACCTTCATCCCCTCTCCAGCCAATCCTTCGGCGATCGCCCGGCCGATCCCCCGCCCCGCTCCCGTAACAATGCCCACTTGGCCGGTAAATCTGCCCACATAATGCTCCTCGACGTTACCGAACTGAGTTGCGTCGCACTATAGGGCGTCACGCCCGCCTCGTTTGACTCTCACCCCCTGCAGGCGCGATTGTTGAGTTCGAACGCCACAATTATTGGGAGAGTCTCTTTGACATCCGCCGATCGATCAGGTCAGCCGGTCCGCGTTGTCGGCATTTCCGGCAACATGCGGGACGGCAACAACACCAGCGCCGTTATCAGCATCGCGCTCGACGGCGCTCGCGCCGTCGGGGCCGACGTGGCCCTTCTCGACCTCGGTGACTACGATTTGCCCTTCTGCGACGGCCGCGACGACGAGTCGTCCTATCCTCTTGGCGTACAGCGGCTTCGCGCCGATGTCGCCGCCGCCGACGGCATCATCCTCGGCACCGCCGAGTATCACGGCGCCATCACCGGCGTTCTCAAAAACGCCCTCGATTTGATGAGTTCCAAGGAATTCGGCGGCAAGATGCTCGGCCTCGTGGGCGTGTCCGGCGGCGCGATGGGCGCCACCAACGCGCTCAGCAACCTGCGCACCATCGGCCGATCCCTGCACGCGTGGGTCGTCCCGGAGCAGGTCTCCGTGGCTCATTGCGACGACGCCATGAACCCCGATCGATCCCTGAAAGATCCCAAACTCCACGTCTCAGTGCGCAACGTGGGCGCCCAGGTCGCCCGTTTCGCCTTCTTGCACTCGTCCGATCTCCCCCGCGAAGTCCTCAGGCTGTGGGAAGAATCCCAGGGCGATCCCGGCGGCCCCTAGACCGCCCCCGCTGCGCCAGCCGCGCGCATTGGAATTCGGTAAAGCCCCACTATCGCCGCCATCACGACCGCCGCCGCGATGACGAACGGCGCCAGCTGCGAAATCTCGAAGAACGCCCCGGCGACCAGCGTCCCTATCACCATGCCCAACGAGAATGAGCTCGTCACCAGTGACGACACCCTGCCCGTCTCGCTAGGCGGCGTGATGTCTCCCATCACCGCCACCAGCAGCGTCTGAGTCGCGTTTCGGAATAGGCCGTGAAATCCTGATGCCGCCAGCAGCAGCACCAGATTGTCTGTAAGCCCGAACGCCACCGAAGAAACCACCCCGACCACAAGCGTTATCACCAGCAGTTTCCGCCGACCGAGCCGGTCCGACGCCCATCCGATTCCCAACTGGGCCAGGCCCCCACCAAGTGAGGTCCCAGCAACGAAGAAGCCGATCGAACTCATCAACCCGCCTGAGTCGATCAGTTTCGGCCCCGCCAGCAGCACGAACACTCCCAGCATCATGCTTGTCGATCCACGCACCAGCAGCATCCACCCGATTCCCGGCCTCCGCAGCAACCCTCCCATCCCGCTCGGCACGGTGCCCTCTAGCGTCAGTTCCTCGGTCTCCTTCGCCGGTCTTACCACCGGCAGAATATTTGGCAGCGCGAACGTCGTGACCACCAGCCCCGCCGCCACGATCCCGAACGCCACCAGCGCCATCGGGCCGAATCCGTTCGCGTCGGCGATGAGACCAAGAATCGGCGCCGACGCCGCCGGCACCAGCGTCGCCGCGAACGTGGCCACACCACTGCCGAGACCCCGCTGGTGCGCAGGGCTGGCCTGGATTATGTACGCCTGCGCACCCGTCCAGTGAAACGCCAGAAAGAACCCCATCACCGGAGCCATCCCCAGTACGAATTTGAAATCCGCGGACAGCCCCAGCGCCAGCATGAACACCGCCAGCCCGACCAGTCCCAGCGTGTACGTCCATTTGCTACCGTACCGCCGTATGAACGGCCCGCTTGCCAGCCCCAGCGTGGCCGTGACCCCGTGGATGGCCACCAGCAGGAACGACGCCGCCAGTATTCCTTGCCCCAGAATGTCGCGCACGAATACCGACAGGTACGCCATCATCGGCCACCACGCCGCCAGTCCCACTCCAAACATCACTATGAACGTGATGAACGCCCGCGATCGCAGCGTTGTCGGCCGTCCGTCCTCCGGACCCTCCGCCTCCACCTCCACACCTCGCGGTGGCGGTGCCGACTGGCTTTGCGGCGGGGGGGAACCCGCCTCCGGGTCGACGGCCTGCTCCGCACCGCCCCTCCCCATGACTGAGTCCACAATCCGACGAGGCGACACCCGCGCGCCGCTGGCCAGCCCCAGACCAAACATCGCTATAAAACTGACGAAAGCGCCTGATCGCCACCAGGCGCCCCCACCAGCTCTTTGTTCCCCGTGTTCTTCCGGCATGTCTCGCAATAGTGGACCGGCCGCGTTTAGCTGTAAACGCCGTGCCCCGCTCGCGCCTGGTCTTGCCGCTTCACCCCGTGCCATCATTACCGTCACCGTCCGGCGAATCCGAAGCCGGCGGCAACACTCCACATTTCTCACCTCCGCCCGATCGGGAACTCACCTTGGAATACCGTCCCTTTGGCCGCACCGGCATGCAGGTCTCACCCTTCACCCTCGGCTGCATGAATTTCGGCCGGGACACCACCTTGGACGACTCCTGCGCCATCATCGATCGAGCCCTCGACGCCGGCATAAACGTACTCGACACCGCCAACGTCTACGGCCGTGGCCGCAGCGAGGAGTTCGTCGGCGAGGCTCTGCAACGCAACGGCCGCCGCGACCGCGTGATCCTCGCCACCAAGGTCAACGGCGTCATGGACGACGACGATCCCAATGCCCACGGCATCCATCGACGGCACATCATCCAGCAGTGCGAGGCATCCCTGCGACGGCTCCAGACGGACTACATCGACCTCTACCAGATGCACCGGCCCGACTCCAACATCCCCATCGACGAGACCCTGCGGGCGCTCGACGATCTGGTCCGCAGCGGCAAAGTCCGCTACATCGGCGTTAGCACTTATGCCGCCTGGCAACACGTCGACGCCCTCTGGGCCGCCAAGGAACACGGTCTCAACCGCTTCGTCTCCGAGCAGCCTCCGTATCACATCCTGGAACGCCGGATCGAACGCGAATTGATCCCCATGGCGCAGACTTACGGCATCGCCATCATCCCCTGGTCACCTCTGGGAGGCGGGCTGCTGTCCGGGCGCTACCGGCGCGGCGAACCCGTGCCCGCCGACGCTCGCTTCCAGGAGTCCGATCCCCGCGTGGAGGCCCGCCGGATGTTCGCCGACACAACCTTCGACGCCATCGAAGCCGTGGAGGCCCTGGCCGCCGAAAAGGGTTGCACCGTCAGCCAGTTGGCGCTTGCCTGGGTCGCCGGTCGGCCCGGGGTCACCTCCGCAATCATCGGTCCCCGCACCATGGACCACCTTGAGGACAACCTCGGCGCCCTCGACATCGGGCTCATCGACGAAGACCATGCTCGCATCGACGAGATTTCCCCGCCCGGCCGCGCCATCACTCCCTTCTACACTGCCGATTTCGGCCCCCACCCCCACCGCTGGTAGCCTATCCCCGCTCCCATCGCATCTAGTCCTTAGCGAGACCCATTGTGGCCGCCACCATCTCCCTTGAGCTATACACCCTCCGCGACTTCTTGACCGACCAGACCGGATTCGCGAACATTATGAGACGTGTCCGTGAGATCGGCTACGAGGCCGTCGAGTTCGCTGGCGTCGGCGCGGTCGAGGGCGAGAATCCAGACACCACCGCCCGCGAAGCCCGGCAAATCCTGGACGATAACGGCCTCACCTGCCCCAGCGCCCACCGTCTCTGGCGCGCCCTGCGCGACGATACCGAGGCCCAGATCGAATTTCTCCAGACCCTTGGCTGCCCCTACGTGGCCGTGCCCATCATCATCGACGAATACGATCGCTACGCTTACGAGGGCTACCAGGCCTTCGTCGCCGACCTCCCACCCGTCATCGAGAAGCTCAAGGCCGCCGGGATCACCCTGGGCCACCACAACCACTCCATCGAATTCCTCCGCGGGCCCGGCGGCGACACTATCTACGACCTGTTGATCGAGGAAGGCGGACCCGACCTCGCCATGACCGTGGATGTCTATTGGGCGGCTGTTGCCGGCGTGAATCCCGTCCATCTGATCGATCGGCTCCACGGCCGCATGCCGGTGATCCACATGAAGGATCTGGAAGTGGCGATGAAGGAAGGCGAGATGATGCCCGGTCCGGTATTCGCCCCCGTTGGAGAAGGCAATCTCGACTGGGACGCCATCATCCCCGCCGCGAAGGCCGCCGGTGCCGAGATCTGGGTCGTCGAGCAGGACCTCTGCCGCCGCGACCACTTCGACTGCATCCGCTCCAGCCTCGAGTTCCTCAAAGCTAGTCTCTAGCCGCTCTCGATCAAGCTCCGCCAGATCGACGCCTTCCGGCCGCCTAGTTCAGGCTCGGCTCGTGCGGGGGACCAGGCGCTATCGCCAGATTCGCAATCAGAATCCCCTTCAGCCGTCCATCCGCCTCCACCACCGCCAGCGCCGGATACTGCCTCTCGATCATCAACTCAATGGCCTCCTGCATCGGCGTCTGCTCCCCCACATACTCCACCGATTCCAGCATGATCTGCCCGATCCGCGTGCCCGAATCCCGCACCGCCAGCCCGGCCTCCACCATGTCAGGCGTTACCCATCCCACCGGCCGGCCAAGATCGTCCAGCACCGGAAAAATGGGCTGCTCCGTTCCGCCCATGAACTCTCTCGCGCTCGTTAGAGACACATGCGTCGCCAGCACCGCCGCTTCCCGAATCATCACCTCTCCGGCCGTTCTTCTCTCCGTGTCACGTCGCCGGCTCACATGCTTCAATTCCCCCTGCGCCCCCATGAATACCAGAACCGCGATGAGCATCCGCATCGTCTCCGAAATGAGGCTGGCGCCGATCCCGGGTAGAAATACGGTTATCCCCACCAGCACCGCGATGCCTTGCCCTAACCTTGCCGCGATCGTGGTGGCGCGGACGTAGTCCACCCGCAGCGCGAGCAACGCCCGAAATATTCTTCCCCCGTCCATCGGGAATGCTGGAATCAGATTGAATATTCCGAGCACCAGATTCATTCCTACGAGCATGCTCAACAATCCGCCCGAGCCGGCGAAGAAGTAGCCATGAAAGGGGCCGCCTGCGACCAGACCCGGAAACGTCGATTGAAGAGCCCGCTCCAACAGCCACAGAAGTCCCGCCAGCACGAAGTTCACCAAGGGGCCGGCCACCGTGATTCGCAATTCATGCCACGGGTTCCAAGGCATCCGCTCCAACCAGGCCACCCCGCCGATGGGATAGAGCGTGATATGGCTCACCCTCACCCCCAGCCGCAGCGCCTCGAAACTGTGTCCCAGTTCATGCAGGGTCACGATCACGAACAGCAGCAAGATCGTGACCACCCCTATCAGTATTCGCTCCGGGTGGATTTCAGGACCTGAGATTCCAGGCCACGCCGCGTAGATCAGAAGCAGCGGAAACGTGATATGCATCCGGATATCGATGCCTCCGACCGTCAGGATTTTCAGGAAAGACTCTCTCTTGCTGTCTCATTCGGACGCCATCGCTTTACCGGCCTCCCACACCACCCCGCCCCACCGCCCGACCCTTTATTCTCGCATCAATTCTCCCCGGAGAGCGTAAGTCTTCCTCCCGACACACCCGTCATCCGGCTTGCCCGTCTCCCCGCGGCCCTAGCCGCCCCCCACCACCCCCCGCCCACGTTCCCCGCTGGCGCGCAGCTCCTCCACCGAGCGTGTCCGCAGTCGGGCCGCCCCCTCGTAGCCGGCCGACGGAGGTGGCTCCGCTTTTTCCATTCGAGCCTTCGCCGCCGGGATTTCCTCCGCGTATTGCGGCAGCCATTTCGCCTGCGCCACCAGCATCTCGTCGGCCATCCGCCAGACTTCCTCCGGGTTGCACACCGCCCCGATCAACGGATCGTGCAGCATCGCCTGTTTCAGCAGTGTCACGTCCCCTTTCACCGCCGCTTCCACCGCCATCCGCTGCACGCCGATCGATACGTTGCACGTCGCTGCGCACGCCGCCGGCAACTCGCCGACCCAGGGAATGCTGATCCCGTTTCCGTCCGCGTAGCCCGGAACCTCCACAATGCAGTCGTCCGGCAGATTCGCTATCACCCCGTCGTTGCGTACGTTGAAATACCCCCGGTACCGCCGGCCCGTTTCCAGCCCCTCCAGGATCCAGCTGGCATGTTCCTCCGAGCGCCCTTCCGGCGTGATCGGCGGGTCCTCCGCCGCCAGCCACTCAGGGAAGTCCGTCTCAAACCAGTCCCGGCCCTCGGTGCAGACCCGCAGGTACCCGCCCGTCTCGCCGTTGATCCAGTGCGACAGGTCGATCCACTCCGGGATTTCCTCTGGCCGCTTCCGGTACCACGGCAGGTATTCCGACAGATGCCCGTTCGACTCCGTGCTGTAGTAGCCAAAGCGCCGCAGCACGTCGATCCGCACCTTCTCCGTCTTCGAGTATTTCGGATGCCGCTCGAACGCCGCCAGCAGTTCCTCCCCACCCACCTCCCGGCCCTGGAAATGTATGCGCGTGTACCAGGTCTGGTGATTGATCCCGGCGCAGATGATGTCCACCTCGTCCTTGCTCGCCGCCCCCAGCACCTCGGCGACCTGCTCGTGCCCGTGCTGCACCCCGTGGCACAGGCCGATCGTGTTCACCCCACCATGCTCCAGCGCCGCCCAGACGTTCATCGCCATCGGGTTGGCGTAGTTCAGAAACAGGACCTCCGGCTTCGCCACCTCCCGGACATCGCGACAGAAATCCAGGATCTGCGGAATATTCCTCTGCCCGTACATGATCCCACCAGCGCAGATCGTGTCGCCTACGCACTGATCGATTCCGTACCGCAACGGAGTCTCGATATCCAGCGCGAATGCCTCCAGCCCGCCGATCCGCGTGCAATTGATCACGTAATCGGCGTCCCGCAACGCCTCCCTGCGGTCGGTCGTCGTCGTAATCGTGGCGGGCAGATCGTTGTTGCGGATGTCCTTCTCGCAGAGCTGCGTCACCATTTCCAGGTTGCGTTCTGAGATGTCGTTGAACGCGAACCGCACATCCCGGAACTCAGGCACCGCCAGCAGATCGCGCAGCAGCCGTCGAGTGAATCCCACGCTGCCCGCCCCGATGAAGGCGATCTTCACCGGCACCACCCTTTGCCGTCCCCCATCGATCCCACGTTCGTCTCGCTAAACCTCCGGGATCCACACCCGCATCGCGCCGGGGCCGCGGTTGGCCCAGACGTGATACGGGATCGCCCGCAGGGTCGTCTTGCCCGCCGCACTCGGCGACGCAAACGGCTCCTCCCGGTACAGCTCGATCCGGTCTCCGTTCAGCGCCACACCCTCCGCCTCCAGCACCGCCACCCCGCCCAACAATTCCGGCTCATGACGTACCGCGAACTTCGAGTCCCGCGCCAGCCCCAGCTGGTAAACGTCGGCCTCCGGATGATCGGCTTCCTCCACGCAATAAACCACCGGACCCCGCGCCAGCGCCACGTGGCCCCGGTTTTCCAGCACCCGCGGATTGCTCCGCAGCCGCCGCACTCCCATCGGCAGCTCCAGCCGAACTTCATCACCAACGCTCCAGCTTCTGGCGATTCGTGCATAAGATCCTGGACGAATCTCCACTCCGGCATCCGCGCCGTTTACCTCCAGCGCCACCTCGTCCACCCAGCCGGGAATCCGCAGCACCAGTGTCGTCTCCCCTTCCGGCACTTCCGTCACCCGCATTCGCACCGACCCTTCCCACGGGTATTTCGTATTCACCTCGATCCCGAGTCTCCCACCCCCCAGCAGCTCCGCTTCTACGCTTCCCTTCACGTACAGGTGCACCCACAGGCCCTCGTCGCTCGTTGAATAGGCGTAGCTCGGCAAACTCATCATCAGGCGGGCGACATTCGGCGGGCAGCACGAGCATTCAAACCAGCTATCGCGCTCATATCCGCCCGGCGACGCCAGCGGATTCATATAGAAATACCCCTGCCCGTCCAGCGAAACCCCGGAAATCACGCTGTTGTACAGCGCCGTCTCCATCGCGTCGGCGTACTTTGCGTCGCCGTAGCGCGCCAGCATCCGCCAGTTCCAGAACACGGCACCGATGGCGGCGCACGTCTCGGCGTACGCCCGCTCGTTCGGCAATTCGTAGTCGTCCCCGAACGCCTCACCCTCGTAGCGCGCCCCCAGCGCCCCGGTCACGTAGGCCTTCCGCGAGTAGGTGTTGTCCCACAGCCGGTGCAGCGCCGCCTCCATCACCTGGTCCTCACCCTCCAGCACCACATCCGCCATTCCCGTCGTCATGTACATCGCCCGCACCGCGTGGCCCACCACCTCCGACTGCTCCCTCACCGGCAGATGATCCTGGAAATACTCCCGTTGCCGGCGGCGGGGCCGGTCGGGAATCACCGACGGCTCCTTCCCGCGCTGATCCAGAAAGAAGACCGCAAGATCCATGTAATTCCGTTCGCCCGTCTCCCGGTACAGCTCCGCCAGCGCCAGCTCGATCTCCTCGTGGCCGTCCGTCGCCTGCCGTTTGTCCGGCCCAAACGTATCCAGCAGATGCTCCGCCACCTTCACGGCGACGTCGAAGAACTTGTCCCTGCCCGTGCCCCGCCGATGCGCGATTGCCGCCTGGATCATGTGCCCGTAGCAGTACAACTCGTGCTTCTGGGTCAGGTCCGTATAACGCTCCCCTTCCCGCTCGAACATGAAGTACGTGTTCAGGTATCCGTCCGGCTGCTGCGCCGCCGCGATCTCGTCGATCGTCCCCTCGATCAGCTCCTCGAGCGCCGCATCCACCCCTTCGAGCAGCGCGTAGCCCGCCGCCTCCAGCGTCTTGTAAACGTCCGAATCGTTGAACACCAGGCCCTGGTGCCGGGCGATCTGCTTGCGTCCCGAAGCCCGCCGGAAGTTATCGATCCGTCCCGTGCTCTCGCACAGGATCAACTGTTCACGAATCGTCTCCCGCCTGGTCGTTTCCCGCCTTGGCTCCCAGAAATCGTCCGCGAATTTCACTCCTGTCAGTCGCACCGGCCGCAGCATCGCGTTCTTGCTGCTCCGAGTATCCACCACAATCCCGCGCCGGCCGGCTTCATCGCTCATGTGGATCGGCCTCCTACGTCCGCTGAATATCTATTTTGGTAGTCACCAGTATCTCGCATCCCCCGTCGCTTTCAAATCGTCACCCAAAAAAAGAGCGGGGACTCGAAAATCCCCGCTCAAAAGCTCTACTTCTCCGTGCGAATTACTGCTGCGTCGGCCTTCTCAGTATCAAAACTCTGATCTGTTTTTCCGCTCCGGCGGTTTCAAGGCCGGACTCCGGGCTGTTGTGCCTCTCGGCTATTTGGCGCTTGCCAGCATGCAACTGCACGAACAGCTGTGTTGGGTGTCGACCGAACCGACTCCTCCGTCCCGTCCACTGCCGCCCCACCGGCTTCTCGTTCCGCAAGTTCTCGGACAGAATCCAGGCCCCGCGGCATCATCCACCGACTCACCGGTCCGTGGCCTTCACCCCTCGGCCCTTCCGGACTCACCGTCCAAAAGGACCCTTAGCCGCGGCCTAGCCAGCGATGATCTCGAACGTAAAGTTTGACCACCATTCGCCCCTTGCTCTGTCCTTTGAAACCACACTCTCAATCTAGACCTTTTACAGGTTCCAGCCAATGAAATTCAACGTTCCCACCCACCCGCGCCCGGCGCTTCATGATCTATCCTCTCTCTGCCTTGCCGGCCTCCCCATCCAGGTACCCTTGGAGTCGTCGAAACGCCTCCCTGTTGTCTTCCCACGTCAGCCGTTCCAACGCCTCCTCATGCGCCACCCATTCCCACGCGTCGTGCTCCGGTCCAATCTCCACCGTCTCCCCACCCACCTCCACCCCGAACGAGTGCTTCACCGCTTCCAACGGCTCCTTACCACCGTACTTCGTGAACTCAAACGGAAACGCGTAGCCAAGGTCTACCAGATCCAGTAATTCCCCGATCCCCGTCTCCTCCAACACCTCCCGCCGCACCGCCGTTTCAAGGTCCTCCCCACTTTCCACGCTCCCCGTCACCGCCTGCCACCAGCCCCCTCTGGCCGGCGTTCTCCGCAGCAACAAAAACATTACCGGATCGGTCCGCCAGAACACGATCGCCTCCACCACGCGCTGACGTCCGCCCGCTGGCTCGCTTCTATCTGATTTCACGTTGCCGCCACCTGCGCCCCGTTCCGCGCAACACCCCCCGGGGCCGTCGCGGCTCCATTGTTTTCACGGTCACCCAGAATGTTCCTCATTGCCGATACCATGTGCCCCACGCGTCGCGGTGGCCCAAATGCGTCGGGCCGGCGTCAAGCCATCGCCCGGGCCATGCCGCCGTCCGACCGACGGTTTGACGACCGGGGAGGTCCATGAGCATGCACCCCATAACCGATTTCATAGTCGTACCAAGCATCCCGGAGCCCCTACAACCGCTCAAAGAGCTTAGCTACAACCTCTGGTGGAGCTGGAACCTCGACGCCGACGCCCTTTTTCGGCGCATCGACGCTCAGCTCTAGAAAGACGCCGGCCACAACCCCGTCCGCCTGCTCGGCATGGTCAGCGAAGATCGCCTCAAAGAGCTCGCCAAAGACGACGCCCTCCTCTCCCATCTCGAGCGGGTTCGGTGGGATCTCACCACCTATCTCAGCCGCTCCTCCTGGTATCACCAGAACAACGGCGGCGATCACAGCCGCCTCATCGCCTACTTCTCCCTTGAATTCGCCATCACGGAGGCGCTGCCCATCTACTCGGGCGGGCTCGGCACACTGGCCGGCGACCACCTCAAATCCGCCAGCGACCTGGGCGTTCCCCTCGTGGCCGTCGGCCTCCTCTACCAGGAAGGTTATTTTCGCCAGCAGCTCATCCTGGACGGCTATTAGACCGAGACCTATCCCCGAAACGACTTCTATTACATGCCTGTCCGCCTAGCCGTGGACGATGCCGGCGAGCCCATCCTGGTCAGCGTCGACATCGCCGGCGAAGACGTCAAGCTCCGCACCTGGCGCGCCGAAGTCGGCAGCGTGCAGCTGCTTCTGCTCGACGCCCACATTCCCGGCAATACCCACGGGGCCCTCGCCATCACAAACCGTCTCTACGGCGGCGACAACGAAACTCGCATTTTCCAGGAGATAGTTCTCGGCGTTGGGGCGTCCACTCCCACCGCGCACTTTGTTATGACGCCACCGTCTATCACCTCAACGAGGTCCACGCCGCCTTCTGCACCCTCGAACGTATCCGCCACCTGCAGGGCGAGCACGATCTCAACTTCGACCAGGCTCGCGAAGCCGTCCAGGCGTCCACCGTCTTCACCACCCACACCCCCGTCCCCACCGGCCTTGACCGCTTCTCCCGGGATCTCATCACCAAATACTTTGGCGCCTACGTCAAGCAGCTCGGCATGTCCGTCCCCGACCTGATCGCGCTCGACCGCGAAAACGGCCACGACGGTGGCCCGGAAACCGGCGAACTCGTCATGACCGCCCTGGCTCTGCGCATGGCCGCGCACAGCAACGGCGTCAGCCGCCTCCACGGCGAGGTGAGCCGTGAAATGTGGCAGGGCCCCTGGCCAGGAGTTCCCGTCAACGAGGTCGGCATCGGCCATGTGACCAACGGTGTGCACGTCCGCAGCTGGGTTTCCCACGATCTGGCCGAGCTCTACGACAACTACCTGGGCCCCGGTTGGGTTACCGAACCCGGCGATCTCTCCATCTGGGAGCAGGTCCGCGACATCCCATCCCGACCCCGCCACCCAGGACCGCATCGACGCCGGCACGCTCTACGATCTGCTCGAAAACGCAGTAATCCCCTTCTTCTACGATCGCGCCGTCGACGTCGTCCCCCATTGCTGGATCGACAAAATGAAGGAATCCATCAGTACCCTCGCTTCCATCTACAACACGAATCGCATGGTGCGCGAATACTGCGAGCGCTTCTACATCCAGGCCCACGATCGCGCCACCGACCTCATCTTCGACGACAACACCCGTATCAAAGGGCTCGCTTGGTGGAAAGTCCACATCCGCGCCCACTGGAAGGGACTGCGCCTGGATTCCGTCGAGAGCGATATCGACGGCGAGCTCAGCGACGGCGCCACCATCGCCATCCGCGTCTGCCTATTTACCGGCAAGATCAAGCCGGAGGACGTCAACGTGCAGATTTATGAAGGCTCGCTGGACCCCATGGGTCAGATCGCCCATCTACAGATCGTCGAAATGAATCTTGAGCCCG
>Ga0114999_10000805_pt1 | contig 45958 bp, 39 predicted proteins | sample ArcticOcean_MG_C_3_FD_89820 | JGI IMG/M metagenome (GOLD analysis project Ga0114999, IMG submission 89820) | Marine microbial communities from western Arctic Ocean - ArcticOcean_MG_CB8_126 | ecosystem: Environmental > Aquatic > Marine > Oceanic | place: Arctic Ocean: Canada Basin | collected...
AGGAGTGAGTCGTGGTAGATGTCGGGCCTAGAAGAACTCGTCGTCGCGAAGCAGGTCGTCTTCGGTGATCAGGTGGTGGCCGGTGTCTGCGAGCAGTTCGAGGCCACGTTCGATGTCGTCGACGTAGAGAGCGATACCGGCCCGGCCGCTTCGGCGATACAGCAGCGGGTAGGTGTAGTGGATGTTGATTTCGGCCTGGAGCAGTGTCGAGCAGACAGCGAGGAAGGGTTGGGGTGCTTCGGGCAATTCGACTCCGATGATGTCCGTTTCGATACACGAATAGCCACCCAGTTGCAGCAATTCGCGGGCACGTTCGAAGTGGTCGAACATCAGCCGCACGACGGCACAATCGACACTGTCGTCGATCGACAGCGCAATGATTCTCAGGTCGTCGCGTTCGAGCCGTCGCATCAGGTTGTGCAGGCTGCCGACACGGTTCTCCATGAACACACAGAACTGCCTCAGGCACGGCCAGTCGCGGCCATGCATGGTCTCGGGATTCGTATACGCTTCGCCACTCTCACTCATCGGCCGTCAGTTCTCCTCATCGCAAAAAAAAAAACGTCGCCAAAATCAGGCTCCACAGTTTCGACATGCCACTCGCCTGACGCCTCCGGCTTCACACTCTAGAATAGCCGAGAAGAGGGTGTCAATTGGCGAGCGAGGCGGTTGATGACAATACGGACGGTTATTTTCGACATGGGCAATGTCCTGGTCCATTTCACTCACGATGGCATGTTCGCTGCGATGGGCGAGGTGTGTGGTGCCAGCGGGCAGCAGATCCGCGAGTGGTTGTGGGATTCGGGGTTGCAGGAGCGTTTTGAGCGAGGGGAAATCGACGGGGGGGGAGTTCGGGACGAGTTGTCTGATCGGGCTGGTTGCGACGTCGACGAGGCCGCGTTGATGCAAGCGGCCTCGGACATCTTCACGCTCAACGAACCGCTGCTCGAGGTGATTGACGGTCTAAAGCGGGCTGGTTATCGGCTGGTCGTCCTGTCCAACACGTGTCCTCCGCATGTCGAGTGGATTGGCAGGCACTGGGATGTGCTCGATCGGTTTGATGCTCGCGTGTTGAGTTATGAAATCGGGGCGATGAAGCCGGGTCCGGAGATCTACGAGGCGGCGGTCGAAGCGGCTGGTTGCGAGGCGAGCGAGTGTTTTTTCGTGGACGACCTGGTGGAAAACGTCGAGGCAGCCCGTGCGGCGGGGCTCATTGGCACGCTTTACGTCGGCATCGAACCGTTGAAGGTGGCGTTGAAGGACGCGGGAGTGCGGGCGGGTTGCGAGTCGGTCTGATCGGTCGGTATAGTACGCGCCCCGTGGAGGATTGCATGGTGCACCCATCTTCTCCATTTTATTTACCCAAGCCCAAGCCGATTCACAGACCCGGCCCGATCAGGGTTCATCAAGGAGACACAACGATGACACGTTCGATGTCCTGCCGCACCCGCGTGCTCAATTCCACTCTTGCCGCCGTCCTGCTGGTCGGCATTTCGCTGGCTGCCGCCAAGGGGAAGGGTGTTCTGTTCCCCGACTGGTCGGGCCCGACGGCTGGCAGCTACGACAAGCCGTCTGCCGAGATCGGCAAGAAGGCGACCAAGGGGCGTCCGTGGAGTGTCGAAACGATGGCAAGCGCGATTATGGGCAAGACGCTTCCGGGTAAGCCGGCTTCGGTGGTTGGCGAGATCATCGACCTGTCGTGTTACATGCAGGTGGGCAAGCACGGCGACAAGCACCGTGGTTGCGGCCAGAAGTGTGCTGCGTTGGGTCAGCCGATCGGGCTGTTGGCCAAGGATGGTTCGATCTACATGCTGATCGACGAAGAGCACAACTCGCGTCGTGACGGTCTGACGACGTTCCGCAAGCAGGCGATCGAGCACATGGCTCATATCGTCCGCGTCAACGGGACGTATTCGGAGGTCGAAGGCCAGAAAGCGATCTTCGTACAGGGGACGGTCAAGAAGTAGTTGGCTGCCTTGTTGAGCGGATGACAGGTTGGTGATTCGTGGTCGAGAAGTGGCCGGTTTTGAAAAAGAGCCTGACGTGATGAAGCAACTGACGTGGTCCGCGAGGCCGATTGGTGTTGTGCTGTTGTGCGGCGTGGTGTTTGGCGTCGTTGGTCTGAGGCTTGGAGTCTTTGTGCCATCGACGGCGGTGGCCGCGAAGGCCCTGGCGGAAGCCGAGCCGAAGGTGCCTCTGGGTCTGCCTCCGGTCTACTTCCCCGACGACAATCCGTACTCGGCGGCCAAGGTCGAGTTGGGGCGTTTGTTGTATTTCGACACACGGCTGAGCACCGACAACACGGTGTCGTGTGCGACGTGCCACTCGCCGGCCAAGGGTTTTACCGACGGGGCGGCGGTTTCGACGGGGATCAATGGTCAAAAGGGTGGTCGGAGTGCTCCGACAGTGATCAATCGTGCCTACTCGACACGCCAGTTCTGGGACGGTCGTGCTCGGTCGCTGGAGGCTCAGGCCGTGGGTCCGATCGCCAACTCGATCGAGATGACCAATCTCAAGACCGAGAAGGCGGCCCACGCAGCGGTTGTCGATCGGCTGAGGGGCATCGATGGCTACCGCCGTCGGTTTGCCGCGGTCTTTGGGACTTCCGACTTCACGATCGATCATGTGGGCCGGGCGATTGCCACGTTCGAACGGACCGTGCTGTCAGGCAATGCTCCGTACGACCGCTTTGTCAACGGCGAGAAGACGGCGTTGAATGCGTCTCAGCAGCGAGGCTTCAACCTGTTTTTCAAGACACTTGCCTGTGACAGTTGCCACCTGGGGTTCAACTTCACCGACGGGTCATTCGAGAACATTGGCATCGGCATGGACACGCCGAAGCCCGATCTCGGCCGGTTCGCGGTCACCGGAAAGGACTCGGACAGGGGTTCGTTCAAGGTGCCGAGTTTGCGTGAGATCGAGCACACGGGGCCGTACATGCATGACGGGAGTGTGAAGACGCTCGAGGCGGTGGTCGAGCACTACGACCGTGGCGGGATCAAGAATTCGAACTTGGACGTTCGGGTGAAACCGTTGAAGATGTCGAAGCGGGACAAGGCGGATCTGGTGTCGTTCCTGAAGGCGCTTTCTGGCGAGGGTTGGCAGCACATCAAGTCGCCCAAGTCGTTTCCCAAGTAGTCGGACGGGTTGGACGATTTTGAAGCCGGTCTGGCTGTGAGCTTGGCCGTGGCCCGGATCATGGACTGTGCAGATGGCAACACGACGGATCGTGCAGATTCTGGCCGATGGGCAAGCGGGCGAATCGCTGGAGGTGAGTGGTTGGGTGCGGACCCGCCGCGATTCGAAGGCTGGGCTGTCCTTCGTTGAACTCAACGATGGCAGTTGTCTTTCGAACTTGCAGCTGGTCGTGCCGGGTGATCTGGACGGCTGGGCCGAGGATGTGGGGCGGGTGACGACCGGTGCGAGTTTGAAGGTTGGGGGGACGCTCAAGGAGTCGCCTGGAGGCGGGCAGCGGGTCGAGTTGGGTGTCGAGCGGCTTGAGGTGATTGGTGAAGCGGATGCCGAGACGTATCCGTTGCAGAAGAAGCGTCACAGTTTCGAGTTCCTCCGCGAGATCGCTCATCTGAGGCCACGCACCAACACGTTTGGTGCGATTGCCCGGGTCCGCAACGCGTTGTCGGCGGCCATTCATCGGTTCTTCCAGGATCGAGGATTCATCTACGTGCAGACGCCGATCATCACGACGAGTGATTGCGAGGGTGCTGGTGAGATGTTCCAGGTGACGACTCTCGATTTGAAGCGGTTGGGTGAGGTGCAGACCGAGATCGATTACGGGCAGGACTTCTTTGGACGGCAGGCGTCATTGACGGTCAGCGGGCAATTGGAGGCTGAGATTTACGCCTTGAGTGTGGGCGATTGCTACACGTTCGGGCCGACGTTTCGGGCCGAGAACTCGAACACATCGCGGCACCTGTCTGAGTTCTGGATGGTCGAGCCGGAGATGCCGTTTTTCGAGTTGACTGACAACATGGAATTGGCCGAGTCGTTTATCCGTACGATCGTGGGCGAGGTGCTTGCGCGTTGTGAGGAGGACATGGAGTTCTTCAACAAGCGGATCGACGACACGGTTCTGGCGACGCTTGGGAACATCGCCGACAACGACTTCATCCGTCTGACGTACACCGAGGCGGTGGAGATACTTGAGGGGTCGGGTCGGGAGTGGGAGTACGGGGTGGAGTGGGGTCGGGATTTACAGAGCGAGCACGAGAGGTTTTTGACCGAGGAGCATTTTGGTCAGCCGGTGATCCTGTACGACTATCCGCGGGCGATCAAGCCGTTTTACATGCGGTGCAATGATGACGGGAAGACGGTCCGTGCGATGGACGTGTTGGTACCTCGGGTGGGCGAGATCATTGGCGGGAGCCAGCGGGAGGATCGGTTGGATGTGTTGTTGGAGCGGATTGTCGAGTGCGGAATGGAGCCCGAGGACTACTGGTGGTACGTGGATTTACGGCGGTACGGGAGTGTGCCTCACAGCGGGTTCGGGTTGGGTTTCGAGCGGATGGTTCAGTTGGTGACGGGGATGAGCAACATCCGCGACTGCATTCCGTTTCCACGAACGCCGGGGAGTGCCGAGTTCTAGGCTGGAAACCGGCATCAAACCCGATAGGATGGGGTTCGGCCGTTCAATGATGATCGGTTGCATGACGCGGGGTGGAGCAGCCCGGTAGCTCGCGAGGCTCATAACCTCGAGGTCGCAGGTTCGAATCCTGCCCCCGCTACTTGAATCCTTGGGATCGAAACAAACCCGACCCGAGGGTTATGACAAAAAACCGAGGCCGCGAGCCTCGGTTTTTTGCGTTGAATCGCAAGGAACCGCAACGATTTGCGATGAGCTCTTCACGGTGATCTCCAGGGCACGGCAGGCCCTCTCGACGGTCTTCTCCTGGATCGACTACCGCTGGCGTCAGAAGTGCGTTGGCATGCAGCCGGCAATGGCCAAGCAGTTGGCCTCCCCCCCCCACGATCGACCGGATCCTGGTTGATCGGCTCTGGCGTTGCATGGACGGCGACTGAGTTGTGTTGGACGTGTCTTCAAAAGAAGATGGCTCATCGAGTCGGACTCAACCAGAGATCTCAATCATGAGGAAGGGGCAATGATGAACTGCAGGTGGACGGTTTCCGGGCTGCTCGTTGTCAGCGTTTTGGTGGTGTCGGTGTTCCTGGCTGCAGACGGTCATCCGGAGAGTGTTCGGGCATCCGTTTCGAAACCCAGGATCACTGCTCAGCCGGTCGAGGCGAGCATGCACGAGTTCATGGAATACGTTTTCGAACCACCGTACAAGCGGCTTCGTACGGCAATGGCGTCGCCTCCGGACAATGCGGGTTGGAAGGCGATCAAGTCGGACGCTTTGATTCTTGCCGAAGCGGGTAACCTGTTGCTGCTGCGTCATCCGGAAAAGGACGAAGCATCGTGGCGCGAGCATTCCTCGGCCGTTCGCGAACTCGGCAAGACGTTCTACTTGGCGGCTCGCAAGAAGGATTACGTGGTCGCGAAAACCAGTTACGCTGTCATGCTTGGCAAGTGCAACAGTTGCCACGACAGATTCGCTGACGGCGAGCATCAACTGAAGCCGTGATTGGTCGTGGATTGTATCGGACCAGTTTCGGCCGCTGGTGTAGTCTTCGAGGTGTGGCTGAAGCCACTGAGAGGATTTGGCAAGATGACGAAATCAGGTTGGCTGCTTCTGGTCGTGTTGTGCATTCAACACGCGTTGCCAGGTTCGTCTGCGGATGCTGCTCGGCCGAAGCGTCCCAACATCGTGTTTCTCTTTTCTGACGATCATGCGGTGAAGTCCATTTCGGCCTACGGCGGGCCGTTGGCCACCGTCGCACCGACTCCGAACATCGATCGGTTGGCTCGTCAGGGTGCCGTATTGCTCAATTCCTTTTGTGCCAATTCAATCTGTGGACCGTCACGAGCGACGATTCTGACCGGCAAGCACAGCCACTCGAACGGATTCATGAGAAACACGGGCAGGGGGTTGGATCAGAGTCAGTGGACCGTCGCCAAGGCACTTCAGGCGGGCGGTTATCACACTGCGGTGATCGGCAAGTGGCATCTGAAGACTCGGCCGGTTGGTTTCGATCACTGGGAGATCTTGCCCGGGCAGGGCAACTACTACAATCCCGTGTTTGTTCAGATGAGCGGTAAGGGGCAACGTTTCCCCGGCTACGTGACCGATCTTGTGACCGACAAGGCGTTGGCCTGGCTGGATCGTCGCGACAAGTCGCGGCCCTTTTTTCTGATGTGCCAGCACAAGGCGCCTCACCGCACGTTTGCTCCGGCATTACGTCATCTTGGCGCGTTCGACGACGTGGAGATCCCCGAGCCTGCCAGCCTGTTCGACAAGTACTCGAACCGCAGTCGCACCCTGGCAAAAAACCAGATGGAGATCGATCGCCACTTCGATTGGGCCTACGACGCCAAATTGCGGAAGGACGAGCGAGGCGACGTCAAGTTGCCGAGCCCCGATCGATACGGCACGCCGGAATACAACCGGATGACCGAGCTTCAGAGAAAGCGGTGGGACGAGCATTTCGGGCCGCACAACCGGTCCTTCCTGGCGGATTTCCGGTCCGGACAACTCAGCCACAAGGAGATCGTTCGCTGGAAGTACCGTCGTTACATGCGGAACTACTTGAGCACGGTGAAGGCCGTGGACGAGAGTGTCGGTCGGGTGCTCGACTACCTGGACGCCAACGGCCTGTCCGAAAACACGATCGTCATATACAGCTCAGACCAGGGTTTCTTTCTGGGCGAACACGGTTGGTACGACAAGCGATGGATGTTCGAAGAGTCGTTCCGTATGCCGTTTCTGATCCGTTGGCCGGGAGTCGTCAAACCGGGTTCACGACCGACGGAGTTGATCCAGAACATCGATTATGCTCCGACGTTTCTGAACGCTGCGGGCCTGGAGGTTCCCTCAGAGATCCAGGGTCGGTCGTTGTTGCCGGTGCTCAGGGGCGACGCAAGGAGTTGGCGAAAGTCGCTGTACTATGCGTACTACGAGTTTGGCGAGCATGCCGTGCCACGTCACTTCGGCGTCCGGACTCGGACTCACAAGCTGATCTTCTTTCCTCGAACGCGGGAATGGAACCTGTTCGATCTCGGTCGCGATCCGGGTGAGATGAAGAGCGTGTACGACGATTTGTCGTATCGCCAGGTGCGAGACACCCTGGTTGCCGAATACCATCTCCTGCGCAAGCAGTACGATGCGCCGCCGACGGGCGCCGACGGGCGTTGACGACGTGCAGCCTATTTCCGGGTCGCGGCTGCTGTTTTTCTGTTCGTCGTTGCTGGCTTGGGATCCACGATCCTGGAGACATCCAGGGTCAGCGTCTGGCCGTGGATCTTGAGCAGGCTTCCGGATGCGACCTTGCGGGCTCCTGAGCAGCGGGCTTTGAACAGTTTCTTGGCGGCGTCGCCTTTGAGCAGGATCTGGAGATTTCCGGCCTTGAGTGCCGCGGCGCACTCGCCGATCTTGAAATCGCACTTGCTGCAGACCAGCTTGCCGGAGAGCGTGATCTGGTTCTTGACTTCGATGGACCGCATACCGGCCACCGTCATCCGGCCATCCTGAACGGTGAGCTTGCCAAAGACTCGGACCACCTTGCCGCTGCATCGAGTTGGGAACAGGCTCTTGCCAGCTTTCCCAGCCACCAGCACGAATTGATGTTCATCCAGCTTCAAGGCTGTCTGGCAGGCTTCGGTGGCTTTGAAGTTGCACTTGCTGCAGACCAGGCTGCCGACAACGCTTCCTCGAGCCTGCTCGAGTTGGGGCGTCTTGGTGTCCTTGTCGCCAGCCTGAACCAGAACGGCGAGGGTCAGCACAGCGATCGCAGATGTGAATGAACCAGGACGCATGGGAAGTTCTCCTTGTTCAGGAACCGATGTCGGGGACTGCTACGGACCGGGCAGTCTGGCGGGTCGACTGGCGGGTCGACTGGCGGGTCGACTGGCGGGTCGACTGGCGGGTCGACTGGCGGGTCGACTGGCGGGCGTGAGGCGAAAATGGCCTGACATATTGTCTTATCGTGATGCTTGTCTGTACGTGAGTCAATTGGTTGGTGGGCAGGGAATGGCGAGAGCCGACTGGATGCTCGAACTGTTTCCAGCAGGTTTGCGTGGAGGCGTGCTGGCAGATAGTGTAACCCTGCGTAGTGGGCGAGGGTGCTGCGGGAGACTGTTTCTGAGTGGGAGTGGGTATGAGTGGACGTCGAGTGGTGCGGTTGTTGTGTCTGTCGGTGCTGGCACTGGCGACAGGTCAGGGCCCGGGTGCCGAGGCGAGTTTGAAGATCCGGTTGGAAGTCACGGCCGGCCAGCACGACCGGCAGCAGACTCCACTGGTCGTCGGCGTGCCGTTGCCGGTGAGCCGAATCGCCGAGTCGCAGGTTGTGCTGCAGAATGCCCGTGGACAACTCGTGCCAGCCCAGTTGGCTCCATCACGATTACTCGACAGCAAGAATCTCTACGCCGAATTGCACTGGGTGTTGCCCAGTCTTAAGGCCGGCGAGGCCACTCATTTTACAGCGACGATCGGTCCCCGTGATCGGGCAGTCGGTCGGGTGTCGTCCGAGTATTCGTGGCGAGACGTTCCTGGTCGACATGCGGATATATTTTGGGGCGATCGGGCGGTCGTGCGTTACATGTACCGGGCCTACCAGGACGATCCGGCCAAGCGGGACCTCGACAACAAGCCGTTTCATCACGTATTTGACCCGTCCGGCAACCGCCTGTTGACCAAAGGAACCGGCGGCCTCTACACGCATCACCAGGGACTCTATTACGGATTCACTCGCTGCAACTGGGACGGGGGCAGTTGCAACACGTGGTACTGTCACGAGGGCGAGCACGAATTGCACCGCACGGTGTTGTCCCAGGAGCAGGGACCAGTGATGGCCCGTCACCGGACTTCGATCGACTGGAACGACCGGCAGGGGAAGCCGTTTTGTCGCGAGCACCGCGAATTGACGGTGTTTGCGGTGGCTGGCGGGACGCTGATCGAGTGGAGTTCGCGTTTGTGGAGTGTTCGCGGCACGGTGACGCTCGATGGAGACGCCCAGCATGCGGGGTTCCAGTTCCGTGCTGATGACGAGGTAGCGAAGCGGCAGGACGAGAAGCTGGTTTATTACCTGCGTCCCGATGGCAAGGACAAGCCGGGGGCCACCCGCAACCCGGTCAAGGGCAAGGGGCCTGATTTCGAGGCCAACAAGCCGATGGTCAACATGCCCTGGAACGTGATGTCGTTCGTGCTGGGTCCGCAACGCTACTCGGCGGTCTACATCGACAGCCCACGGAATCCCAAGCCGAGTTATTCTGCCGAGCGGGCCTATGGCCGATTCGGCGGCTGGTTTGGCAAGCAGACCCTGGTCGAGGGCCGGCAGTCGATCGACGTGGTTTACCGCATCTGGGTACAGCGTGGCGAAATGACTGCCACGGAGGCCAACAGTCTTTCGGCCGACTTCGCGACGCCTCCCCGGATCAAGTTGACGCGATTGAAATGACACTCGAATCGAATCGGTGTGGAGTGGTGGTATGAGGATGCGTTTTCTGGTTGTTGCGTGTTTGCTGGCCACGTCGTCGTTGCCCGGTACGGCTGCCGTCCGACAGCAGGCGGCCAAGCAGAAGCGCCGTCCGGCCCGGCAATCGCCTTTGAAGCAGATCACCGACGATCCGACATTGCCTCGAGTGCTCTTGATCGGCGATTCGATTTCGATCGGGTACACGTTGCCGTTGCGCGAGATGTTGAAGGGCAAGGCGAACGTGCATCGGCCGAACGCCAACTGCGGCCCGACGACTCGCGGTCTCGAGCAGATCGATCGCTGGCTGGGAAAGACGGCCTGGGACGTGATCCATTTCAACTGGGGTCTTCACGATCTGAAGTACCTGTCGGCCGACGGCAAGTCGTTGGGGAACCCGAAGGCCAAGGGCAGTCGGCAGCAGGTGCCGATCGAGCAGTACGAGGCGAACCTGCGTCTGCTGGTGAAGCGCTTGAAGACGACCGGAGCCACCTTGATCTGGCGATCGACGACTCCGGTGCCACCCGGAGCCAACGGCCGCGTGGTGGGTGATGCGGTGAAGTACAACACGGTGGCGTTGCGGGTGATGAAGGACAACGGGATCGCGACCGATGACATGTACGCATTTGCCAAGTCGCGTTTGAAGCAGATCCAGCGTCCGGCCAATGTTCACTTCACGTCGGAGGGTTCCAGTGAGTTGGCCAAGCACTCTTCATCGATCATCTTCAAGGCGATCGACCCGCGAACGGGGTTGCGTTCGGGCATAGCCGAATTCGCCCGTTTGCTGCGAGAGAAGCAGTACGCACGGGTGCTTCAGTCGATGGTCCTTCCCAAGGATCTCGAGCGAATCCTGAAAACCACGACGATCGAGGCGTTGGCCGAGCGGTTTGGCATGAAGAAAGCTGGCCAGTTTCTGGGTGGCCTCGAGTCGATTGCCGAGGTGAAACCTGAGCTTGAACCGGGCGGCCGCATGGCGAGTTTCGCGTTGTCTAAACCGTTGGGCAGCAAGACGAAGATCATTTTCGAGAAGGTGGGTCGGTACTGGTACATCCGCAACTGAGTCGATCGGTGGGATTTCGGTTTCCAGGGTGTCCAAGGAAGGTGGCGGCATGTTGTTTCGAAACCGGCCGATTATTCTTGTGGCGGTCGCGTGCTGGGTGCAGGTGGCCGTGGTGTCTTTGGGCCTGTCTGCCGAGCCGGGCGGTGAACGAGTGTCGATGCCGAAACGCGGCATTTGTGCTCATCGCGGTGCCAGCGACACTCATCCCGAGAACACTCTTGCGGCATTCCACGAGGCGATTCGTCTGGGTGCAGCGATGATCGAGTTCGACGTTGCGTTGTCACGCGATGGTCAATTGGTGCTGATGCACGACTCGACCGTCGATCGCACGACCAACGGCAAGGGATCCGTCTCGCAACTGACACTCGAGGAACTCAAGAAACTCGATGCCGGGACCTTCAAGGCCAAGCACTTCGGTGGTGTGAACGTGCCGACACTCGATGAAGCCCTGGCGATGATGCCCGAGAACATCTGGCTGAATGTTCACCTGAAGGAGGCATCCGGCCAGGCCGAGAAACTGGCCGAGCAGGTGACCGGCCGAATCGTCGCCCACCGACGGCTGCACCAGTCGTTTTTGGCCTGCGGCACCCGTGCGGCGGCCGCGGCCCGTCGCGCCGATGCCAGGATCAAGATCTGCAACATGCAGCGGCAGGCGAATTCTCGCAAGTACGTCGACGAGACGATCTCGGCCAAGACCGCCTTCATCCAACTGCTGGGAGGTGAGACGGTCGACCCGGCCCACACGCGGTTGTTGAAGCAGCACCGGGTGCGGATCAACTATTGCTGTGCGAACGAGGCCGAGAAGGTTGCCCGGCTGTTCGAAGCCGGTGTCGAGTTTCCCCTGGTCGACCGGGTCAGGGCGATGATCGCGGTCGCCGAGCAACAGGGCATTGCCCGGTTGCTGCCGGTGTATCGATCGCGATTGAAACGCGAGGGTCTCAAGACGCCCCTGTCCACGTTGCTCGAGCAGAAGGTCCTGGTCAAGGGGGCGGCCAACCAGGGACTGGCCTTGGGCAAGACGCACAACTTCGCGTCGAACGCCGCCACAATCTGCCGGTTCGACAAGAACTGGAAGTTGATCGAGCAGAAGACGATCCGTATCGAGGGCGTCAACCACTTCGGGGCGATCGACTATCACGACGGCTTCCTTTGGGCCGGCCTGTTGCACGGTCCCGAGGGAGGTCAGTACGACAAGACGCTGGACCGTGGGAAGGTGGTCAAGATCCGGGCCAACGACCTGTCGGTGGTCCGCACCTGGGACATTACCAAGGATCTTACCTGGATCGATCCGGTCTGCTTCGATGGCACGCACCTGTGGATCGGTGATCTGCGGGACCAGGGCATTCACCGGTACCGGTTCGAGGGGGACCGAATCGTGCGGGACGGGACGTTCCGTTATCCCGGCGGGATGCACTTCTCGCAGGGAGTCCGGATTGCCGGTGGCAAGCTCTACTCGATCCACACCTTCGGCAGCATGGATGGCCTGTTCGAGTTCAATTTGCCCTCGACACTCGACAAGACTATCCAGCAACCGACACGTGTGTGGGAGATCGCCGAGACCCGGATGCACCTGGAGGGTTTCGACTTCGTCCCGGGGCATCCCGACCAAATCTGGCACTCGCAGGGCGGGCAGGTGGATCGCTACCGGTTGGCAGGAGTCAAGGCTCTCGCCGCTGCCAAGCTCCGCAGGACCCTGTTCCCGGTCGTCTCTCGCCAGCCGGCTGTGACAAGAGTTCGCGTTACCGACCTGGGGGCAGTGGCCGACGGCAAGACGGACTGCCTGGCGGCGATCCGCAAGGCCATCGCCAAGGTGGCCGCTGCAGGAGGCGGCACCGTGGTATTTCCGCGGGCCAAGCAGCCCTACCTGGTCAGCGGCACGATCCTCATCGAGGCCAGCAATATCACTCTCAGCGGCCCGGACGCCACGATCAAGCTGGCCGACGGGGCCGCCAACGGCACGAAGGAGGGGCGGAGTACCGAGAGCCAGGTCCACGTGTTGCGGGTGGCGGGGAAGCCGGACAAACCGGTCGAGCGGATCGAGATCCGGGGACTGACCGTCGATGCCAACATCTACCGCCAGGACGACTACTACAATCCCCGCGCGATCGTGATCGAGCACGGGCATCGCGTGAAAGTTCGAGACGTTACGATCCTGCGACCGTTCGTCGGGTTGGACATCGGGGCCGGATCGAGTGACTGCGAGGTGCGAGGGTGCGTGATCGAGGACTGGCTCGAGGACGGCTTCGATGCCAGTGGCGATGCCGACAAGGGGTCCGGTGCGATCACGACCAATATTCGGTTCATCGATTGCCACGCCCGGGGTGCGCCGAAATCGACGGGAAACGCGTGGGAGATCGAGGACGGTGTACGGCACGTTCGTGTGATTGATTGTTCGGTTACCGATGTTCCCAGGGGGAACGCGTTTGGCATCCGTAACCACTGGAAGGCCGGGCCGGTGGATATCTCGCGTGACATCCAACTCAGGGGGGTACGGATCGAGAGGGTTGGAGGCAAGTACGGCATCTACAGCCACAGTGCCCCTCGAGATAAGTTCCCTCGCAATCGCGTCGCTGATATCGGTCTCTACGACGTTCATTGCCTGGCTCCGGTGATGTTGGCCGGGCAACTGGAGAGTGTTCGGATCGTCGGCGGCCGCTATGGAGTGATTCACCTGGGGTGGGACTACGGGTCGAAGTCCAGCCGTGAACCGGGTGGACCGCTTCCGCTGCTGGAAACCCGCATCTCGATCCGCAACGTCCGGGTGCGGGGGTTGAACATCAATGCCACAGCCGGTCGGTTCACCCTGAGCAACGTGCTCGTCGATGCCTCGGGCGAGTCCGCCCTGCCGTACGCGGTACGGATCGTCGGTGGCGGTGACCGGGTGCGATTGTCCAACTGCACGATCACCGGTGCCGGAAAGGTCGGCGTGGCCCTGCTGGATGAGGCGGCTCCGCGGATCGTGGATTCGATCATCTGGGGCAATCCGCTCGCCGTGGGACTCGGCTCGGGACAGCCCACGTTTTCGCATTGTTGCCTGCAGGGAGGAGTGCCCCGGGGAGCTGGTGACCGGGGAGACAACCTGGCGTCCGATCCCCGTTTCCAGGTGGTTGCTGAACGTCGCTTCTTACTGAGGCACACGGTGGCAGGTGACGTGACGGCAAGTCCTTGCATCGACGCTGGTTCGCGGCTGGCTGCCGCTGGGGGACTCGACGAACGGACCACTCGATCCGATCGGGTTCGCGACACGCTGCAGGTGGATCTCGGGTTTCATTACCCACTGAAGTCGGCCGACTGAGACGGTTGGGTGCGTGGTGGCCAGGCGATTGGGAGGCGGCTAGAGTTGTTGAGTCGGCTGGCGACGGCCCGGATCCATGAACGAAGACAAGCCAAGACGATTAGAGAGAGGTCCGATGATGGTGCATTCCCTGAGACGTTGTTCATTGGTGACGGTCTGTGTAGCACTGTTGGCTGTCCTGGTACCGCGTGTCCATGCGACCCAGAAGTCGGCTTTGCAGGGCATCGAGTATGTCCCGGCTGAAGCCGTAGCGGCGGTGGTGGTCAATTTCAAGAAGCTGAAGACCGCACCCGGCCTGGAATTGATGCCCTGGGAGATACTCACGGCGGCGGGGCTCCAGGAACTTGGATTTGATCCACTGGAGATCGAGCAGGTGATCGCCGTGGTCGCACCACCGTCCATGGCTCCCAATCCCGGTCTTGGGGCCGTTGTCACGTTGTCATCCCCGGTGACGCTGAAGCCCGCGTTGCTGGCACGGGCCGAGCGAGTCCTCGTGGCCGGGAAACAGGCGTACCGGTTTCGAATCAACCCGCCGGTCGAGTTGGTTGTGATCAAGGGAAAGACGATTGTGTTGGGGACTCCGGGTTTTCTGGAGTCGATGCTCAAGGCGTCTGCCGGCCAGGGAAGTTCCGCGGCCAGGTCACCGCTGAGACAAATGATCGGGACCCAGGCACCGACAGATGACGTTGCGGTGTTCCTGGTCGTCGAACCGCTGCGGCCAATGCTAAATAGTGGGTTACAGAACACCCCCCCGCTTCCTCCGCCACTGGAGTTTGTCCGATCGTTGCCCGACCAACTGCGGTCATTGCGGCTGAATATCAATGTCGAGTCCGACAAACAGGTGCAACTGGTCGCGACGGCGACGGATGCCGAAGCGGCCACCGCGATCGACCAGGGTGTTCGAGGCAGCCTGGGGATGCTCAAGACCATGTTCCTGGCTTCGACGTTGAGGGTGCCCGCCGGCGAGGGGCAAATCGGGGTGGCCACTCGGAGCTATTTCACCCGGTTGGCTAACACGATCGAGAAGCGGATGCTACCCAATCGCGACGGGGTGACCGTGACACTGGAAGCGGGGATGGGAGGTGCCTCGAGTGCTTCCAGCGTGGGGATGCTGGTGGCATTGCTCTTGCCGGCGGTGCAGCAGGCCCGCGAAGCCGCTCGGCGGGCTTCGTCGCGAAACAACATGAAGCAACTTTTGCTGGCCTTACACAACTACCACGCGACACACGGCCGCCTTCCGGCTCGTGCCAACTACGACGCCAACGGCAAGCCGTTGTTGAGCTGGCGGGTACACCTCCTGCCGTTCCTCGATCAGCGGGTACTCTACAGTCGATTCAAGCTGGATGAGCCCTGGGACAGCCCACACAACAAGCCACTGATCCGGCTGATGCCCGCCGCGCTTGGGAATCCCAACCTGCCGGCTGGCACTGTAACCAATTACCTGGCGGTGGTCGGCACCGATTCGATGATGTCCAAGACGGGTGTCAAGTTCCGTGAAGTCCTTGACGGGACGTCGAATACGATGATGTTGGTCGAGGTGGATGCCGATCGGGCGGTGCCGTGGACCAAGCCGGTTGATCACGAGCTCAAGGCCTTGAATCCCAAGGCGGGTCTCGGAGGACTACGGCCCGGAGGGTTCAACGTCGGCATGGGAGATGGTAGCGTGAGGTTTCTGTCGAACACGATCGATCCCAAGATGCTCAAGGCGCTGGTGACCAAGTCGGGCTCAGAGGTCGTGGGGCGTCCATGATGAGCGTGGGCATCCGCGGGAGAGTCATTCAGGCGTCCAGTGTCGTCGTGGTGCTGGTTGTCGTTGGGGGGGCAGTTGGTCCGGCCCGTGCCCAGCACGATCCTCAACGGAACGCCACGCGGCTGATCGCCAAGGGCAAGTTCGCCGCGGCCCGAACGGAACTGGGAAAGGGTGAGCCCGGGGAGCCCGAAACGCACTTCGTGGCGATGATGGCCGCGTTGAAGCAGGGGCGGCTGGAGGAGGGGGTCGAGCGGATGCGGTTGGCTGTGGCGGCGGGGCTGCCGTTCGGGCGGCTGGTCGCCGGTCCCCGTGATCTACTGGGGCCGCTTTACGCGAGCGATGCATATCGGAAACTGGCCAAGCAGCACGGGCCCGCAGACCTGGTCCACGGGCCGATGCTCGGCGATGTCAGTGACACCGCGGCCGCGGTCTGGCTTCGTACGGCCAGGGCCTCGCGGATCGTGATCCTGGTCCGCGATCTGGCCAACCGGGCGATCGTGCTGGAGGCCTTTGGACGGACGATGCCCGAAAGTGACTTCACGGCGGTTGTGCGACTGACGGGGCTGAAGCCGGGCCAGGCGTACAGCTACCAGGTGCTGGTCGACGGGCGACCACAGAAGGCGGAAAACACGCGATTCCGGACCACCGCGACCGTGGGACAGCCAGGGGAAACGCGGATCGTCTTTGGTGGAGGTGCAGGATACGTACCGATCTGGGAGCGGATGTGGGATACGATCGGCAAGCGGAAGCCCGATGCACTGCTGATGCTCGGTGACAACGTCTACATTGACGCACCCACCGAGACTCTGACCACGCGGTACTGCTATTACCGTCGGCAGTCGCGTCCCGAGTGGCGCCGCCTGGTGGCCGGGACGCCCGTGTATGCGATCTACGACGATCACGACTTCGGCACCAACGACTGCGTGCCGGGTCCCGAGATCGAGCAGCCGCCCTGGAAACGGCGGGTCTGGAGCACGTTCACCCGGAACTGGTGCAACCCGTACTACGGGGGCGGCGAGAAGCAGCCGGGCTGCTGGTGCGACTTCCGGATCGGCGACCTGCACGTGATCCTGCTCGATGGCCGGTACTACCGCACGCGGGGGACGCAGCCGAGCATGCTCGGGCCGGTGCAGATGGCGTGGCTGAAGCGGACACTGAAGGCATCGAAGGGCACCTTCAAGATTCTCGCTTCGCCGGTGCCCTGGTCGGTGGGGGTCAAGCCGCGTAGCCGTGACACGTGGGACGGGTTTGCCCAGGAGCGGGAAGAGATCTTTCGGTTCATCGAGACCGAGCGGATCAACGGCGTGATCCTGATCTCGGCCGACCGGCATCGGACCGATTTGCGAGTAACAAAGCGGGCCGGCGGATACGACCTGTACGAGTTGGAGAGTTCGAAGCTGACCAACCGGCACACTCACAGCGTGGTCAAGACGCCCGGTCTGATTTGGGGCTACAACAAGACCTGCTCGTTCGCGGTGATGGAGTTTGATACCACGGCGAAGGACCCGCAGGTGAAGTTCGAGGCGGTGACAATCGACGGCGAGCGGGTGCACGAGCACTTGCTGCGTCTCAGCCAGTTGACTCATCGGACCACGACGGGTCGCTGAGTCGATTCCGGGAAGGGAATTCGCGAGGATGCCAAAAAGAGAGTGGCGGACGGCGAGTGCCGTAGTGTGTGCTGCGGTGTGTACTGCGGTGTGGTTGTTACCGGCGAGGAGCCTGCCGGCGGCCGAGACGCCCAACATCGTGCTGATCCTGGCCGACGACATGGGGTATGGTGACCCGGGGTGCTACAACCCGATGAGCCGTATTCCCACGCCTCATATTGATCGCCTGGCCCGCCAGGGGCTGCGGCTGACCGACGCGCACGCCCCGGCATCGGTCTGCGTACCGACACGGTACGGGTTGTTGACGGGGCGGTATCCGTTTCGCAGCCAGCGATCCGAGCGGACCGAGAGCCGGATCGAGCCGGGGCGATTGACCCTGGGCGGATTCCTGCAGAAGCAGGGATACCGGACCGCGTGTGTCGGCAAGTGGCACCAGGGATTCGAGGGAGGCAAGTCCCGCCGGGACTACTCGCAGTTGATTCCCCAGGGTCCGACGGCGCGGGGCTTTGATCACTTCTATGGCATCCCCGCTTCGCTGGACATTCCGCCCTATTACTGGATTCGTGATGACCGGTGCGTGACGCCACCCACGGCGATGGCCAAGGACAACTTCAGCCCGGGCTGGACGAAGATCCAGGGCGCGTTCTGGCGGGCGGGGCCGGTGGCTCCGGATTTCAAGTTCGAGCAGGTCCTGCCGACGGTCCGGCGGCAGGCGATCGGTTTCATCGATCGCTGGGCTGAGGGTTCGCGAGATGATTCGAAAACGCCTTTCTTCCTGTATGTCGCGCTGCCGGCACCTCACACTCCGTGGCTGCCGTCAAAGGAGTTCCGTGGCAAGAGCGGGGCCTCGATGTACGGCGACTTCACGATGATGGTTGACGCGACCGTCGGGGCGATCGTCGGGGCGTTGCAGAAGCAGAAGATCAGCAGGCAGACGCTGGTGGTCTTTACGAGCGACAACGGACCGGTGTGGTATCCGGCCGACACGAAACGGTTGAAGCACAACTCGGTTTGGCCGCTGCGTGGGATGAAGGGTGACGCCTGGGAGGCAGGGCACCGGATGCCGATGATCGTTCGGTGGCCGGGACATGTGCCAGCGGGGACGACCAGTGATCACCTGTGGTGCCACACCGACTTCCTGGCGACGGTGGCCGAGATCACCGGTGGCCGGTTGCCCGGGGGAGCCGGGGAAGACAGCGTCGGGCAGCTGAGCGTCTGGCGCGATCCCGGGCGGGCCGAGCCAGCACGCCGAACGCTGGTCACCCGTTCGTCGGGTCGGGTGCTGGCGGTCCGAGATGGGAAATGGAAGTACATCCCGCAACTGGGCAGTGGAGGCTTCTCGAAGCCGCGGCGGCGGAAGCCGGGCGACGGTGAGCCGTCGGTGCAACTCTACGATCTTTCGACCGATATCGGTGAACGCAAGAACCTGGCCGCGAGCCAACCCGGGACGCTGAAGCGTCTGCGTGAGGTGACACAAAGGCTGACCGGCGGGCCGGTCCCCTAGGTGTCCTCGTGGAATCCGATCTGGAGATCCTCTTCCGAGACGCCCGGCAGGTCCAGGTGCAGTTGAAACTGGGCGTCAGTTTCCGAGAGGTCCAGGCGAGGGGCCCAATCGACAGGCTTGCCATCGTCTCCGCCCAGAGGAGGCCCTCATCATCCGATCCATGTCGTCCCAGACGTTCTCCAGGCGGCCCACTTTCCATCCCACCGGTAACAGTGTGTAAGCCATGGCCTTGTTCTCCGTTTCGAGTGACCGGTCGATTTGACCGTGATCTGTATGCCTCGTGAACGAGGCTCCGTTGACGGAGAGTAAGTACAAATGGTGTGCCGGTAGAGATGTGAATAATTGTAAGGTGTTTATATATATTGAGTTGTGAGAATAATGCTCTGGCCTGCTCACAATCCTTAGATGTCAAAATGGCCGCACCCTGAGTGCCGGGCAGGAAATGCTGCGATGGCAGTTTCTGGATTGTTTCGAATCAGGGGTCTTCGTGGCGTGAGAGGGGTTTTCCGGGGAGTTGGCCGGTTAGCTTGCCACTGCGGAGGACAAAACGTCCGGCGACCAGGACGTGGGTGATTCCGACCGAGTGCTGGTGTGGCTTGAGGAACGTGGCCTTGTCGGAGATCGTCTTGGGGTTGAAGACGGTGATATCGGCGAAGGTGCCGATGGCCAGTTGGCCACGGTTGGTCCAACCGAGTCGTCGGGCGGGCAGGGCGGTCATCTTGTGGATGGCGGTCTCGAGTTTCAGCACGCCCCGTTTTCTGACGTAGTGTCCCAGCACCCTGGGGTAGCAGCCGTAAGAGCGAGGATGTGGGTTACCCTGTCCGAACTGAAACACGCTACCGTCGGATGCGATGGCGGTGTGCGGGTCGGACATCACGCGGTCGACATCACCTCCGGGCCGATCTTCGAGCGTGTGGTTGATGCCGGTGACTCCGTGTCCGACCAGCTCGATCAGCAATTCGGCTCCGTTGCGGAGCGTGACCGGCTGCTTTCGTGAGTGGAGTACCTGGACGAGGTTGAGTCCTTCGAGTTTGAGATCGTGCCGTGCACGGGCGATCTGAATCCGGGCCAGGGCCTCCCGGGTGTGGTCGTCGTCTCCGGGACTCTGGTCGGCGAGGTACAGTTTTCGGACCAACAGGTTTTCGACGGAGGCCAGGATCCGGGTTCGTTGCTGGGGATCGGCCACCCGTTTGCGGAATTCCGCGAGGCCTCCGGCGAGCGAGCGTTGTGGCACGTAGAGTCCGACTCCGCCGCTGCCGGCTCCGTAGGGGTACTGGTCGAGGCTGACGTCGACACCGGCCCGTCTTGCGGTGTCGATGCGGGCGAGAGTCTGTCGGGTCAGGCCGAAGACGGAGGCCGAGGAGATCTTGTGATGCGAGACATGGACGGGGACTCCCGCCCGGCGTCCGATCAGCAGCGCTTCCTCGAGAGCCTCGATGATCCGGGTCCCCTCGTCCCGCATGTGCGTTGCATAGAAGCCGCCGAACGCTTTGATCTCACCGGCCAGCGCCACGATCTCGTCGGTCCCGGCATACGAGCCCGGTCCATAGCGGAGGCTAGTCGAGAGTCCAACGGCTCCATCCTGCATGGCCTTTCGCACGAGGTTTTTCATTCGTTTCAGTTGGCCCGGATCGGGAACCACGTCGCGGCGTCCGAGGACCGCCTGCCGTACACTGCCATGTCCGACCAAGATCGCGATGTTGGGACCGGTTCCCCCGTTCCTGAGATTCTCGAAGAACGCACCGATGTCGGTCGGTGAACTCCCACAATTTCCACACAGCAAGGTTGTCACTCCCTGCCGGATGTAGTTCTCCGCCGTCCGGGATTCCAGGATGCCTCGATCGGCGTGGCTGTGCAGATCGATGAATCCGGGGCAGACGACTTGTCCGGTAGCATCGATGTCGATGGCTGCCGGCAGTCCCTGCAGGTTCCCGATGGCGACGATCCGTCCGTCGTTGATGGCCACGTCGGTCACGCGGCCCGGTGTCCCTCGGCCGTCGATCAGTTGTCCATGACGCAGGATGACATCGAATCCGTCCGCCGCGTTGGTGTTGGCCGAGAGTCCGCAGGATGCCAGGCAGGTGAACAGCAGGACGAGTCGATGTGTTGGTGAATTGAGCATGGGGCTGGTCGCCGGGAATGAGTCCGGATTGGTAGTCCTGAAAATGCTGCCACAGCCTGTGACTATTCGCATATACTGTAGGTATGTCGAGCCGATTGCACTGCATGGCCGTGATCGTGGCGTGCCTGTTGCCTTCCCGCGTGATCCTGGCGGCGGACGCGGGTCCAGTTCCCGTGTCAAAGCGGGGCGTGGACCGCCTGGTGCCATCCCGTGGCCCGGCGTTGTTGGGTGCGGTCTTACGGAAGCCCCCGGGCGGCGGCGTCGTGATGGCCATCCGTCGAGACTGGTTGAAGGCAAGTGATCCGGATCGACTGAAGCGGCTGGACGGGGACTTGGCCGTGTCGACGCCACGGGCCTGGCGACGGTTGGTCGAGCGGATCGACGCCTGGTCGGCGACCCTGAAGCCCGGCGACCCATTGCTGGCCTTACTGGCGTTGGAACGCAAGCGTGTGCAGCAGCGACTCAAGGCTGTCGCGGCCGGTGGCGGGGTGCCGGCGACACGATTCGTGGTACTGGAAATCCCTTCCCGGGAGATCTCGTCGTTGACCATCCAGTTGCCGGCTTGCAAGTGGGTGGCGTTGGTGGCCTGGGTGGAAGGCTTGAAGGATGTGGAAACGCGTTCGGTCGAGGAATTGACTAGCGAGTTGAGTGGGAAGGGGATCAATCCGGTGACGGCGAGTGCCGAGTCGTTGTGGCGGAACCTGCCGGTGGTGGAGGATGTCGAGCGAACGTGGCGTGTGCGTCGTGCGTTGAAGACGATCCCGTTTTCCGAACCGTTATCGTTTCAGGGGACGGGCAGCTTGTTGCTGGCCGTCGACGGCAAGCGAGAGGGCGAAGACCGGGATGAATCGATTGATCCGAAGGTGATTGGTGAGTTGGTGAGCCAGGCTTTGGGTGGGAATCTCGGCAAGGATCTGGGCCGTTTGCTCGAGCAGTTGGGAGGCCGTGGTCGCGGAGTCCAGTCGTCTGCTGCCGGGACAGATCCACTGGTGTCGGCAGCCCGTCGTGCCGAGTCGGCAGGTCACGAGTCGTTCCGGGTGACTCGGTTTCAGCACGACATTACCGGCCGCAGGACGACGGTGACGTCTGAGTTTCTGGTGCGATTGGGCGAGGGCGAGGGCGAGTGGGTGGTGGTGTGGCAGGGGTCCGAGACGATCATGCTGTTGCCTCGAGTCGAGGCTCGCAAGCGAATCGAGCGTGACGCTCGGATCCGTGGCGTCTTGCGGTTGGTCAGGGGGTTGGGTGTGAAGAACGGTGAGCAGGCGATCGAGATGGCATTGCTGTTCGGCTCGGCGACATTGTTGGGCCAGCAGAAGTTGGATGCCCGATTCCTGCGATACCGCGACCGCTATGCGTTTCGTCTCGACAGCCCGCAGTTGTGGTGGGGTCGAACGATCCGCACAAAGGGGACCGTCCCGCCGAGGCCGGGCTCGTGAAACAGACAATGACGAGATGGTGCGGTCGACGTCGCGGGATCACTCTGGTCGAGTTCCTGGTGGTGATCGGGATCATCGGCGTGTTGATGACGTTGATGTTTCCGGCCATTCACCGATCGCGCGAGGCGGCTCGTCGGACACAGTGTCAGAACCACTTGAAGCAGATCGGCCTGTCTTTGCACAACTACCACGACCTTCACAACACGTTGCCGATGGGTTGGACGGGAGTGACCTCAGGCACGCCGGCGGCTCTGGGCGGTCCCGGCTGGGGCTGGGGTGCTCAGCTTCTGACTCAGCTCGAACAATCCCCTCTGAGCGACACGGTCCGTTTTGATCTCCCGATCGTGTCGGCGAGCAACGAGTTGGTTCGCACGGCTGACATCAGTGTGTTTCGTTGCCCAACCGACGGTTCCGGGTCGACCTGGCGGCTGACTGGTGCCCGGCTGTCGTCGGTGCGAATCGCGAGTTCCAACTACGTCGGGGCTTTCGGTTCGAAGGGCTGGGATGCCAAGGCTGCCAGTCGTGTGGGTGTGACGCTCGAGGGTGATGGCGTGTTCTACCACAACAGCAGCACGCACTTTGTGGACATCATCGACGGACTCAGTGGTACTGTGCTGGCCGGCGAGCGTGTGTCGGACGTGATGGCGAATCGTCGTTCGACCTGGGTCGGAGTGGTGCCTGGTGCCGAGAATGCGATTGCCCGGGTGGTGGGCACCGGCGAAACGACTCCGGGCAAGCCATCGAAGCGAGTGCGAGGCTTCAGCAGCGACCACGGGAGCGGCGCCTACTTTCTGTTCGGCGACGGTCGCGTGCAGTATGTCGACGGGCAGATTGCCGAGGAGATCTTCCGGGCGTTGATGTCTCGAGCCGGTGGCGAGTTGACTCGAGGCTACTAGCAGCCCGCGTCGATCAGCGAAGCACGAACCTCAGCGATTCACTCGCCTTCTTGTTTCCGTGCAGATCGGTGACGGTCAGCCTGAGCACGTAGCGTCCCAGCGGGAGCGTGCGAGGAAACTTGAACTCGTAGTTGTGGAAGTAGTCGCGACGCGTGGTGCGGCAGATATCGGGGGTGACTCCGACGGGAATCTCGTGGACGATCCGTCCTGCGGGTCCCGCCTGGCCGTTGGGCGGAGCCTCTCGGATGGTGATCATCGATTTCAGCAGCGTTTCGAGGCGTCCGTCGCCGGTCGGTCGACTGGTGAAGTTCTGGATCTCGACATAGAGCAGGGCACTTTGTCCTGGGCTGAACGTGTTCTTTTCGAACGGTTCGTAGTTGCCGAACGTCTGGATTTGTCGGCACAGCGCGAGGTGTTTGAGTTTCAGTTGGGCACGGGATTGCAGGCTGCGGATGGCGGCATCGAGTTGTTCGATGGTTGCGGTGGCCCGTTTGTCTGGCTCGGGTGTTCCGGTGAGATCGAAGTAGTTGACCTGTGCCCAGAGCAGTTTCTGCAGGAACTCCTTTTCCGAGTTGTCGATTCCCGGTATGGGTTCGAGGGCGTCTTCAGGTCGTTCGCCGATCAGTGACAGCAGTCGGAGATAGACTTGGTTCCTGATGTACTGTTGGTTCTGTTCGGGCGTGGTACCAGGTCCGAGTTCGTTAACGTGGTCGTGTGCCGAGTCGATGAGTTGACTGAGAGCCGAGTCGGTTTGCGATTCGGGCGATTGTTCCGGAGCACCTGCGACGTTCCACAGTGGTGGCAGCTGGGGGAGCGGTGGGAGCGGTGGGAGCGGTGGGAGCGGTGGGAGCGGTGGGAGCGGGGCCATGAGTCGGCGTGCCATATCCGGCACGTTGCCGAGATTGGGCAGAGTCAGTCGACCGGGTGGAGGTAATGGTGGAGTGTCGACGGTGTCGAGTGGTCCGCGACTGAAACCGGCTCCCTGGATCACTGAATTGGTGTTGCTGGTCGGTTGGTCGTCGCCACCGTTCCGGGTCCCGATGTTCTCGGCCGCCGATTCCTCACCAGCTAACGTCTCGGCCTGGTCTGTCTCATCCGTTCGATTCAGCACTCCGCTCACCTGGCTTCGCAGTTGTTCCGCGAGGTCATCGGTCAGGGGTGTGAGTCCAGACTGCACCTTGGTTAACCGGCAGCCGGTGGAAGTGAGGGCGAGGGCCACGAGCAGGCCGACGGACGTGCGGGCCGCGAGTCGACGGAGAATCGGCAGGGATTCGGGCATCGGCGAACGGGACGGCAGGACGGAGAGGGAAGGGGGGGACTATCTGAGGAGAGTTCTGCAGAGCGGCGGACGATAGTGCATCGCAGATTGGTCGGCAAGGGCGTCTGGGGTCGGTGGTGTTGGTACTGAGGATGGAGTTGAATTCAACTTGACCAGTTGGCCCAGATGGTCGTATCCTTCGCGGCCCGACGCGTTTCGGTGTGTTCGGGTCACACGTCAGCACCGTGATTGGTTTTGGGGAATGGAGGAACGGATGACGGGTTGGTTGAAGAGTCGTGTGCAGCAATTGAGCGAGCGGTGGGGGCTGTTGCGTCCTCCGGTGTGCGATCCGGGCTTGCCGAGCGATGTCGCCGACTATCTGGTCGACTCGTATCCTCAGAACCACAACTACATCGTCCGCCAGGGCCGACTGGTTCCGCGTCACAAGTTGAAGGTGCGATTCGAGCAGTTGTCGGAAGTTTATCCCGAGCGGCTGGAGAGCCTGTTGGATCTCAGTTGTTCGAAGGGTTTCTTTGTTCTGGACGCGGCCAATCGTGCGGGGTGCGAGCGGACGTTGGGCATTGATATCGACCAGCGTGAGTTGGAGGTGTGTCGTTCGGTGAGTGGTTTTCTGGGTCATGAGGCGAGTCGATTCGAGCAGATGCAGCTGCACGAGTTGGCCGATTCGATCGACGAATTCGGCGGTCCGTTCCAGACGGTGTTGCTGGTCAACAGTTACCAGTACCTTTATTTCGGCAGTTCGCGGTCGGGTGAGTGTTACCGGGACCACGAGAGGATCTTCGAGTTGATGCGTCGGGTGTGCAGTGGTCGCGTGCTGTTCAGCAATCGGACTATGCTGCGGGACTTACAGCGAAGTTGTCAGGCGGAGGCGTTGAAGATGGGGCATCAGTCGGAGTACACCGAGGAGAAGATCCTCGATGCGGCGTCTCAGTTTTTCCACGTCACGTCGTGCGGCAAGATTGGCAAGTGGCCGTTCTGGTTGCTGGACGTTCCGGGTGCCGAGTTGTCGGCGGTTGAGCCAATCCGTCGAGCGGCCTGATCGGGGATGTCGTGTTGTGAGATGCGGTCGCCGGCTTCCCAAACCGGTTTGCGAACCGCACAATCGACGACCCGATGGAGATTCATTACGCCGACAGGCTGGACGCGGCGATCCGCGACAAGCGGACTCCCGCATTGGTGGGCATCGATCCGCGTCTGGATCAGTTGCCGGCCGAGGTGCTGGATCGTGCGAGGCGTCAGGTCGAGGCCTCCGGCGGCGATTCCAACGAACTGGCGGCGTGTGCCTTCGAGGAGTTCTGTGGTCGCTTGATCGACGTGGTGGCTCGATTGGTCCCGGCGGTGAAGCCTCAGGCGGCGTTCTTTGAACAGTACGGTCCTGCGGGCGTGGCGGTGTTGGGTCGAGTGATCCGGCGGGCCCGCGAAGCGGGGTTGTTGGTGATTTGTGATGCGAAGCGAGGCGATATCGGTTCGACGGCCCAGGCGTATGCATCGGCATACCTGGCCGGAGTCGATCCTGACGCGGCCCCGTTTGCCGCGGATGCATTGACGGTGAACCCCTACCTGGGCGCCGACACACTCGAACCGTTTGTCTCGGCCGCTGTTAGCCGCGGCGGCGGCCTGTACGTGCTGGTGCGGACGAGCAATCCCGGAGCCGGGACGTTGCAGGATCTGGTGGCCGATGGCCAGCCGGTCTATCGTCACACGGCCCGAGTGGTACGTGAGTTGGCGGAGTCGACCATGGGAGAGTGCGGGTACGGGTCGGTGGGTGCTGTTGTCGGAGCGACTTATCCTAGGGAGCTGGCCGAGTTGCGAGCCGAGATGCCCGGGGTGCCGTTGTTGGTGCCGGGGTACGGCAGCCAGGGGGCGGGTGCCGGAGATGTTGCCGCGGCGTTTGCGCCCGACGGACTCGGGGCACTGGTCAATAGTTCCCGAGGGATCAATTTCGCGTACCGGCGCGAGCCGTATGCCGAGCAGTTTGGTGAGTCGCGGTGGGAGGAGGCGATCGAGGCGGCAACGGTGGGGATGATCGCCGATTTGGCCGAGTCGACTCCGGCCGGGGGGCTCGGATGAAGACCGTCCCGAAGCGGGACATGCGACGGGCTCTCAGGCACCTGCGCCAAGCCGACCCGGTGATGGAGGGGATCATCGGTCGGGTCGTTGGGCGGGTGGGTCCGATCGAGATGGTGTTGCGTCGGGGCCGATTCCTGACACTGGTTCGCTCGATCATCGGACAACAGATTTCCACATCCGCGGCACGTTCGATTAACGAACGGGTGCGACGAGCCGTTCGGCCCAGGTGGGTGACTCCGGACAGCCTGGCCGAATTGTCAGACAAGGATCTCAGGTCACTCGGCGTCTCGCCTCAGAAAATCGGCTACCTGCGAGACCTGGCCGATGCCGTGGTTTCGCGGCGAGTTCGCCTGGATCGGATTCATCGGCTGGACGACGAGGGGGTGATCGAGGAGTTGGTGCAGGTTCGAGGCATCGGCCGCTGGACGGCTCAGATGTTCCTCATCTTCTGCCTCGGACGACTCGACGTATTCGCGCCACTGGACCTGGGCATCCGGACGGGGATCGAGCGAGAATACGGGATGTCGGGGTTGCCCGAGACGTCGGTTTGCGAGCGGATGGCCGAGGCGTGGGCTCCGTATCGCTCGGTCGCCTGCCTCTACCTGTGGCGAAGCGGTGATCTGGAACCGTAGGACGCCGCCGGTGCAGGCTGCGGTCACTTCGCGGCCTTGCCCTTGACCACGATCAGCTTGTGATTGGCGACGTCGTATTCGTAGGTATTGCCGTAGGGCAGCTTGGGCAGTTGCAGGTTCTGCTTCTTGATGATCTCGCTCATGAACTCGGCGTGGTCCTTCGGGTAGTGACCATGCAGCGCGTTGTAGATGTTCAGCTGGTGCTGAATCGCCAGCTTGGTCACCTTCTCGGCAGCGGGGCCGTAGGCTTCCAGGCCGGCCAGCAAGGGATTGGTGGCCCTGATCTTGGAATCGCTGAGTTGTTTGCCGGCTTTGGCGTCGAATTCACCGACGTCTTGAGTTCGCTGCTTGAAGATGCTCTTTTTGGGCCGCTTGGCCTCGACCTCGGTTGGCTGGGGATCCGAACACCCCACCGACACCACAGCATACAGGGCGACGAGTGTGGCGAGCGTGGCGCCGAGAGGTCGTTGCAGTCGTGAACCAGTCATGGCGGACTTCTCGGAGTGGGAAAGACGTGCGGGTTGGGCAAGGGGTAGGGCGTGCGGCATCGATTGGTTCGGACCCCGTACTGCCTACGCAGTCTATCCAGCCCGACGGGGTGGGGCCAGCTGACGTAATGGTTGCTGGATTCTGGCTTGACGGGTAGCCAACCCGGCTCATTGAGAGGTATCTTTTTAAGTCTGGTAATTCGGGTAAGAAGGCGGGCGGTTCGTAAGCAGGCGAGCGATTCGCGGACTGACCGATAATGACCGGTGAGCATTGGGTCGAGAACGGCCGAGTGTGGTCGCAGGATTCAGTAGGAGGAGACGGTGATGTTGAAGCAGATACAAATGGCTGGGCGACGAGGAATTGTCGGTTTGCTGACGCCGATCGTATTGACGGCGATATGTTTCGGTGTCTTTGTTGCGGGTGTGACTGCGGCGGACACCGGATTCGATTCGATCTTTGACGGCAAGACGTTGAAGAACTGGGACGGCAATCCGAAGTTCTGGTCGGTCCAGGACGGTGCGATCACGGGCCGCACGACGAAGGCGACCACGACGCAGGGTAACACGTTCATTGTCTGGAAGGGTGGATCGCTTGGCGACTTCGAATTGAAGTTGCAGTACAAGATTGTTGGCGGCAATTCGGGGATCCAGTACCGGAGTTTCCGCTTGCCGGGCAAGAATGACGGTTGGCGGATTGGTGGTTATCAGGCCGATTTCGAGGCTGGCGACACGTATTCGGGGATTGTCTACGGCGAGCGATTCCGAGGTATTCTCTGTAACCGGGGATTGCAGACCGAGTTGATTCGCGAGGGTGGCAAGTTCCAGGTCAAGACGATCCGTCGTCTCGGAGCCAGCAAGGCGATCCAATCGAAGATCAAGAAGGAAGACTGGAACGACTATCACATCACGGCGAAGGGATTCCGTCTGATCCATCGGATCAACGGCGTGGTGACTGCCGACTGCACCGACAGCGATGCAAAGGAGCGTCGGGCAAGTGGATTACTGGCGTTGCAGTTGCACGCGGGCCCACCGATGGTTGTGCAGTTCCGCAACATCCGAGTGAAGAGACTGGTCAAGACGACGTCGTTCTTCAGTCCGTCGCTGCCGAGTCTGCCATCGCTTCCGGCGCTTCCGAGTTTGGGCACTCTGAGTGATGTGCCATCGGCGGGTGTTGTGGCCGATCGGGTTGCCGAGGAGGCTGGTGGCTTCACGACCGAAGTGATTCGGCTTTACCTGGGTCTACCGTTTGACGTTCGTGATGCGGTGATCGAGAAGCCCGAGCAGCGGACGTTGCCACCGACGACCGAAGTAGGTGGTGTGATCCGCACGATTCGATCCAAGCGAGCCGCCGGTCTGCGATACCTGGCGATTCCGTTGCGATCGGTGGTGCAGGCGACGGTCCAGGGAGCTGAGGAGCCCCAAAAAAAAAGCGCGCCAAAGTCGCGTTGATCGCGGGCGTCCGTAGTCACGGCTACGGGGCTCACGAGCACAAGGCCGGTTGCATGCTGTTGGCCGAGGCATTGAATGCCAGCGGTTTGCCAATCGAGGCGGTGGTGATCGCGGACGGATTCCCTCGGGACGCGAGTGTCTTGGACGGGGTGTCGGCGATTGTCGTTTACGCCGACGGTGGTGGCCGTCACCCGTTGAACGCTCACATCGATGACTTCCGCAAGCGGATGTCGTCGGGTGTGGGGCTGGTCCTGGTTCATTACGGTGTCGAGGTGCCCAAGGGCAAATCGGGCGATGCGTTCTTGGACTGGACGGGTGGTTATTTCGAGGCCAACTGGTCGGTCAATCCACACTGGACGCCTCGTTACACGGTCTTCCCCAAGCACCCGGTGACCCGTGGTGTGAAGCCGTTTTCGATCAAGGACGAGTGGTACTATCACATGCGGTTCCGATCGAAGCTCGACGGTGTGACTCCGATCCTGACCGACCTGCCTCCCGATTCGACACTCAAGCGACCCAACGGCCCTCACAGCGGCAACAAGTTTGTCCGTGCGGCGATTGCCGGCAAGCAGTCGCAACACATGGCCTGGGCCCGGGTTCGTCCTGACGGTGGTCGGGGATTCGGTTTCACCGGCGGTCACGACCACTGGAACTGGGGTCACGACGAATTCCGCAAGCTGATGCTCAACGCGATCGTCTGGACGGCCAAGCTCGATGTTCCGCCTGGTGGTGTGAAGTCGAAGTCGTTGACGGTCGAGGAATTGGAGGCGAACCAGGATTACAAGAAGCCTGGAAACTACAATCCGCTGCGAATTCAGCGGATGCTTGTTCAGTGGAATTCGTCTCGATAGCGATCGGGTGTTCGATGTCGGCGATCGTGGCAAGCTGACAGGGAGTCTCGTAGAATGACCTTCAGCCAAATGCAGGTTCATTCGGAGACACTCTTGTGACGCACCGACGTCTTATTTGTTTGTTGATCATTGCCTGCTGCCTGAGCGTCGCGGCGCCAGCCGCGGTGTGGTCTCAGGCCAAGCCAACCGGCGTGCGGTCGTCGAAGAACGCCGTCGCCGGTCTGGACGTTGCCAAGGGTCTCGAAGCGACGCTGTTCGCATCCGAGCCTGCGATCACCAGTCTGACCAACATCGACATCGACTCGCGTGGTCGCGTGTGGGTGTGCGAGGTGGTGAATTACCGCAAGCATCGTGGCCGTCGCAAGGCGGGCGACCGGATTCTGATACTCGAAGACACGACTGGCGACGGCCGCAGCGACAAGCAGACGGTTTTTTACCAGGGCCGCGACATCGACAGTGCGATGGGTTTGTGCGTACTCGGCAACCGGGTGATCGTCTCGTGTTCGCCCAACGTGTTGGTGTTCACCGACATCGACGGCGACGACAAGCCGGACCGCAAGGAGTTACTTTTCACCAAGACCGGACAGCCTCAGCACGACCATTCGGCTCATTCATTCCTGTTCGGCCCGGACGGCAAGATGTACTGGAACTTCGGGAACACGGGCGGTGCTGTGCATGACTACAAGGGCCAGCCGGTCGTTGATCTGGCGGGCCACCGGGTCTTCGACAACGGCCGTCCCTATTACGGCGGCATGCCGTTCCGTTGCGATCTGGACGGTGGTCGATTCGAGGTGTTGGCCCACAATTTCCGGAACAACTACGAGATCACCGTCGACAGTTTCGGCACGTTGTGGCAAAGCGACAACGACGACGACGGCAACCGAGCGGTGCGGATCAACTTCGTGATGGAGTTCGGCAACTACGGGTACAAGGACGAGTTGACCGGAGCCGGCTGGCGGGCGTCAAGGACGGGGATGCATGCAGAGATCCCCTTGCGTCACTGGCACCTGAGGGATCCGGGTGTGATGCCGAACCTGTTGCAGACCGGCGCCGGGTCTCCGACGGGGATCACGATCTACGAGGGTCGTTTGTTGCCAGAGGTGTTTCACGACCAGGTGATCCACTGCGACGCGGGTCCCAACGTGGTCCGGGCCTATCCGGCGACGGTCGACGGAGCCGGCTACAAGGCCCGGATTGTCGATGTTGTCCGAGGGACCCGAGACAACTGGTTCCGTCCGGCCGACGTCTGTGTGGCCCCGGACGGTTCGATTTTCATCAGCGACTGGTACGACCCTGGCGTTGGCGGTCACAACCAGCGCGATCTGGACCGAGGCCGCCTGTTTCGGATCGCTCCTCCGGGGCACAAGTATCGTCCGCCGAAGATCGACGTGTCGACGGTCACCGGAGCGATTTCGGCTCTGAAGAACCCTGCCTTTTCGGTCCGCTACCTGGCCTTCACGGCATTGCAGGCTGGGGGAGTCGAGGCGAGGACTGCGTTGCGACTGTTGGCTGGCGACCGGCAAGCCAACCCGCGGCACAGGGCTCGGGCGGTGTGGGTCCTGGGCAAGAGTGGTTCGGCTTCTCAGGCGGCCAGCGTGGCCGAACGTGCGATGACCGATGGGGACGCGGACCTGAGAATTGTCGGCCTGAGACTGGCTCGACAGATCGAATACGACATCGTCGCTGCGGTCTCGAAGTTGGTCGACGATCCATCGTCGCGAGTCCGTCGCGAGTGCCTTGTGGCGTTGAAGACAACGAAGTCCCAGGACGTGCCCGGGCTGTGGGCTCGATTGGCTTCTGGTTACGACGGTCTTGACCGCTGGTATCTTGAGGCTCTGGGTATTGCCGCCGACGGCAGATGGGACGCCTGCCTGGCCGCCCGGGCCAGGCTCAAGCCGGGTGCTGCCGATTCGCTGGCCGGACGCCGGATTACCTGGCGGAGTCGAGGCACGGGAACGGCCGCACGGCTGGCCGAGATCATCTCGGACACCAAGACGCCATTGGCTGACCTGCCCGGCTATCTCAGGGCACTGGACTACCAGTCAACCCGATCTCGCCACCAGGCGGCTTTGGCCCTGGTGACCGGTGAGTACGGCGAGGACACCGAGAGATCGGGGTTGGTGATCCGTGAGGCTTTGGAGCGAGTCGGTGCGTTGGATCTGCGTGCCAACCCGGAAGCCCGGCTGGCGATCAATCGCGTGGTCGAGCGAGTGAGAGGGACGGCGGAGTTTGTGAGCCTGGTGAGTCGATTTGGGCTGACGGATCGGTATCCCGATCTATTGCAGACAGCCAGACGCGAACCGGACACTCAGATCGGTATCGATTCGGCCAGGGCGCTGTTGGCCAAGGGGCAGGTGAATCTTCTGGCTCGCGGGCTGGCGGCCAAGCGGGAAACCGACGCGACATCGTTGGCTCGGGCGCTGGCCAACGCTTCGGATGCACGTGCTGCAGCCGTGTTGGGGCCATTGGTCGATGACTCGAAGCGGCGGTTGTCGGTTCGACGTGAGGCGATTCGTGGAGTGATTCGGGGTTCGAAAAAAGGTGCTGGCAGTGTTGTGGCTCGGGTCCGAAACAAGACTCTGCCCGGTGAACTCAGGCAGGCTGCCGGTGCCGCCCTGGTGACTCACGCTGATCCGGGCATCCGCAAGCAGGCTCGTTCGCTGTTTCCTTCTCCTCCATCAAAAGACAACACCCCGTTGCCCCGGATCGATCAGTTGGCCAAGCGCAAGGGGAACGCCGTTCGCGGTCAGAAGTTGTTCGCAACGGTCGCGACCTGTGCCAAGTGCCACAAGGTCAATGGCGAGGGCAAGGAGGTTGGGCCGGATTTGTCTGGGATCGGTCGCAAGCTAAGTCGGCAGGCGATGTACGAGTCGGTACTGTTTCCCAGTGCGGGCATCAGTCACAACTACGAATCGTATGTCGTAGCGACAGTCGACGGGACGCTGGTCACAGGATTGTTGATCAGTCGAACGGATGCGAGTGTCACGATTCGAAACGTCGAGGCGATCGATCGGACGATTGAGACGGCGGACATCGAGGAGTTGAAGAAACAGACGATTTCTCTGATGCCGGCGGATCTTCAGAAACTGATGACCGCGGCCGATCTGGTCGACGTGGTCGAGTACCTGGCAACGCTCCGCAAATCTCAGCCGGTGCCGACTCGACCATGACCATGACCACGATTCGTGGCCCACGATTCCCAGCCGGGCAGCGGGTCGGTACATTGGCCGCAGTTCGGTTACATTGCGACTGAGACAAGAGATTCTCTGGCCCGAGCCGTTCGATATGGATTCAGGAGACACCGAGATGCCACTGACATGCCGATATCCGTCTGTCCATTTGACCGCGGTGCTGGTCGCTTTGATTGGTGTGTGTTTCACCGGCCCCGCCCCCGTCCCCGCAGCCGACGTGACAGGATTCCGGGGCACTGACGGGTTGGCTCGGAGCCAGGAAGTCGGTCTGCCGGTGTCGTGGTCATCGAGTGAGAACGTGGTCTGGCGTGTGAAGATGCCGGGTCCTGGGACATCGAGTCCGATCGTGCTCGGCGACCGCATCTACGTGACGTCGTACACCGGTTATGGCCTGGTGCCGAACCAGGGCGAGCAGCAGAACCTGAAGCGTCAGGTGTTGTGTCTGGACCGTACCAGCGGCCGTCAGATCTGGCGGAAGGAATTCGCCGCCAAGTTGCCCGAATCGAATTATTCGGGCGGGAACAACGCTCGGCATGGTTATGCCTCGAGCACTCCGACGACCGACGGCAAACACCTGTACGTGTTTTTTGGCAAGTCGGGAGTGTTCTGTCTGGACCTGGACGGAAACACTGTCTGGACGGCCGACGTTGGCAGCAATTCACGAGGTTGGGGTTCGTCGAACTCTCCGGTGTTGTTCAAGAACGTGTTGATCATCAACGCGAGCATCGAGAGTGGTCGGTTGTTGGCGTTGGACAAGTCGACGGGGAAGGAAGTCTGGTCGGTCGGTCAGATCCGTGGTGCCTGGAATACTCCGTTGCTGGCCGAAGTCGAGGGTGGAAGTCCGGAGCTGGTCATCAGTTTGCCTCAGCAGGTCCGCGGGCTGGACCCGTCGACGGGCAAGGAGTTGTGGACCTGCGAGGGGATACCGGACCGAGGTTACGTGTGTCCGAGCGTCGTGTCACGGGCGGGCATTGTCTACGCGATCGGTGGTCGACAGAACACGGCGTTGGCGATCCGGCTGGGTGGTCGTGGCGACGTGACATCGTCTCACCTGTTGTGGAAAGCGAGTCGCGGATCGAACGTTTCCAGCCCGGTGCTTGCCGGTGGTCACCTGTACTGGTTCCACGACCGTCGTGGCACGGCCTACTGTTTGGATGCCAAGACGGGTGAGATCGTCTACGAGTCGCGACTGGCACCCCGTCCGGGTCTGGTCTACTCGTCGATCATGCATGCCGACGGCAAGCTGTACTGCATCAGTCAGCACAACGGGACGTACGTCGTGGCACCGGGCCCGGAGTTCAAACTGTTGGCACACAACACGTTCGCCGACGACGACAGCCGCACCAATGCCTGTCCGGTGGCTCACAACGGTCAGCTGTTGTTGCGGACCGACGGGTTCTTGTATTGCCTGGGCAAGAAGTAGAACAAGCATGTCGAACCGCATTGGTTTCGAGATCTTCTCGGATTACATCTGACCCTGGTGCTACTTCAGTACCGTGCGTATTGAACGGCTGGTCGCGACCTACGACATTGATGTCGTGTATCGACATTTCCCATTGCATCCGGACACGCCCGAAGCCGGGCTGACTCTTGAGGAGTTGTTTGCCGGCCGCAACCTGGACGTGCCGCGGATGCAGGCGGAGATGGCCGAACGCATGTCGGCCGAGGGTCTGGAGTATGGGACTCGGACCCGGACCTACAACAGCCGACTGGCTCAGGAACTGGGTTGTTGGGCCGATGGTCAGTCGGGTGGAGAGCGATTGCACGACGATTTGTTTCGTGCGTACTTCGTGGATGATGTGAATCTCGGAGTGGTCCAGAACCTGATCGATTTGGTCGAGAGGTCAGGATTGGACGCCGAGGACGCACGGGCGGCACTTGTGGATCGGCGTTTTCGCGAGGCAGTCGATGCCGACTGGGCTCGTGCGGCCGAGTTGGGCATCACTGGAGTTCCGACCTTTGTCGTCGGTGCCGACCGGGTTGTTGGGGCTCGGCCCTACGAAGCTCTCGAGCGATTGGTTGTCGAGGCGGGTGCCGTGCAACGCACGTCCTGACAGGCCATACTGACCGGCTGGTCGTTGCTGGTCGTCAATTCACGTTCTGGAAAATCGGTCATGGACAGTCTTCGCGTCGCCGCCATCAGCATGAACAGTCTTCACGGCGAGACGGTTTCCATTCTCGAGACGATCGCATTGCGTTGTCGCGAAGCGGCCGATGATGGTGCCGAGTTGGCGGTGTTTCCTGAACTGGTCGTCCACGGTCATTGCACCCCGAACACGTGGGAGATTGCCGAGGCGGTGCCTGACGGACCATCGACGCGGCGTCTGATCGAGTTGGCTGCCGAGTTCAGCCTGGTGCTTTCGGTGGGGCTCAGCGAAAAAGAAAACGATCTGGTCTACAACACCCAGGTGTTGGTCGGTCCTGACGGCTATATCGGCAAGCAGCGCAAGTTGCACTGCTCGCGGGACGAGGTGCTGTTCTACAAGGGAGGTCGGGAACTACCGGTCTACGACATTGGCAAGGCGAAGGTCGGGATGATCATCTGTTACGACAATCAGTTCCCCGAGTTGGCTCGGATCCTGGCTCTGCGTGGCGCCGATCTTCTGTTGATGCCTCATTCGGCCCGCGTGCAGATGTGGGACGACACGCCCGGCTCGGCGGCCGCTGCACGGGCTCATTCTCACGACTACTTCACCAGTTGTTACGCTCAGCGGGCTCGCGAAAACGCCTGTTTCGCCGTGTTGACCGATCAGGCCGGGCGTGCCGGGTACGTTGACACCTATCCCAAGGACTCGCCCAACCAGCCCCACCACGCTGGGGCGATCTTGTTCTTTGCTCCGGATGGCGAAGTGATCGCATCGTCGCAGCGGGAGGAGATCCGCGACGAGATGGTGGTTGCGACCTTGGAAGCGGATCGACTGGTGGCTGAGCGGAGCCTGGCGAACTACACGCTGAAGACTCGGAGGCCGGAATTGTACGGCGAGTTGGTGGCCGAGCAGGTCCGCTGCTAGGCCAGAAGGACTTCGCGGATGCGGCCGCAGACGTACTCGATTTGCGGGTCGGTCATCTCGATCGCATCCAGGTAGAGGTAGCCTTCCTCGGCGTGGTGAGACCGGGTGACGATGGTCGGGTTGCCCTTGGCCAGTTCGGTGGTGAGTGTGCTGGCCGAGTACGAGGCTGTGGTGGTGTCGAGGTCGAGTCTTGCTCGAGAGAAGGGGCAGCCGTTGGGGTCGGCGTCGACCGATAGGGCCAGCCCGGGGATGCCTTCGAGTTGATCGAGGATCAACTGGACCTTGCGATCCTGTTCTGCGGTCCAGGCTGTGACGTCTTCGGACATGCGGTATTCCAACGCGGCCATCGCGCCCACGATGGACTCCTTGCCCGCCTTCATGCCACGCCCGATCCCGCGATTTTGCAGGTAAACGGCTTCGACCAGTTCGCGTCGACCGGCGACGACTCCGCCGGTGGTCGAGCAGAGGTACTTGTGGGCACTGGTGATCACCAGATCAGCCTGTGTGTCGATGAGTTGAGTCAGCCGATGGTCCTGCGCGGCGGCGTCGACGATGACCGGGACACCTGCCGCGTGAGCCATCTGGACCACGGTGTCCAGCGGCACCCAGCCATGCCGGGCCGTGTGGTGCGATTCGACGGCAACGATGGCGGCGACGTTCTCGCGAGCCAACTCGTGGGCAATCACTTCGGGTGGACAGTTGTGGATGGTTCCCATTTCGATCGGAGTCGCTCCGGCGAGGCGTATCGCCTGAGTGATCGGGGCGCCGTAGTTGACGCAGTGGCCCTTTTGAATCAGCACGCGGTGTTTCATGTCCTCGGTGTCCGGCAGCTGCCAGACGCGTGCCAGGTCGTTGCCGGTCATCGTGGCCGCGACCGAGAGGGTGATGCCCGATGAGGTGCAGGCGGTGATGCAGCCATGTTCGGATCCGCTGGCTCGCGAGATCATGGCTCCGGCGGCCGCCTGCAGTTCGTCCAGATCGAAGAAGTGATCCAGAGACTCGCGGACCGTGTCAGCAATCTCGGGCAAGACGACCGCTCCGGAGAGGTTCGTCATCTTTCCACAGGCGTTGATTACCTGGCGGAGATGGTAGCGTGAGTGGATGTTCATTTGGGACAGCGGGGGAGGACGGGTTTGAGGTGAGGTTGAGAGTAGCAGAGCGGTGCTCGAGTTGCTTGTGGGTCGCTGGGGAAGTGCGAGTGGTTTGGATAGAGTGGGGCGGTTGGTGTGGGATCCGTATTGGACGAGCAGGTTGACTGAATGCAATGTGACATCTTGATCCGTGGCGGCGAGGTGGTGGATCCGTCGCAGGACTTGCGAGCGATCCGTGACGTGGCTGTGGGTGGTGGTCGGATCCTGGCGATCGAGGAATCGATTTCTCCGGACGAGGCGACTCACACGGTTGACGCTCGCGGCCTGCTGGTGGTGCCGGGTCTGATCGACCTGCACGTGCATGTTTACACTCACCACATGGAGTTGGGGATCGAAGCCGATCCACTGTGTCCGGCCGGTGGTGTGACCACGATGCTCGATGCCGGCAGTGCGGGCAGTCGCAACTTTCGCGGCTTCCGACGCGACGTGATCGACCGAGTTGAGACTGAGGTCCTGGGGCTGGTGAACCTGGCCAGTCCGGGATTGATCACGTCGGATCTTGGTGAGCTGGTCGACCGGCGTCATGCCGATCCGGCCGGAGTGGTGCGGACGATTGCCGAGAATCCGGGTGTGGCGATCGGTGTCAAGATCCGAGCGGGCAAGCACATCATCGGCGAAGGCGAGCAGGGTTGGGAGAACTTTCGCGAAGCGGTGCTGGCGGCTCGGGAGAGTGAGACGTGGTTGATGGTGCACATTGGCGAGAGTCCGATGTCGATCCCCGAGATGCTCGAGCATCTCGAACCCGGCGATTGCATCACGCATTGTTTCAAAAGCGGTTCGACGCGAGTACTGGACGACGACGGTTCGGTGTTTTCGGCCGTCCGCGACGCATCCGAGTCCGGAGTGATTTTTGACGTGGGGCATGGTTACGGCAGTTTCCATTGGGACGTGGTGCAGGCGTCGTTGGACGGTGGCCTGGAGCCGAGCACGATCAGCACCGACTTGCATGTGAAGAACCTGCACGGTCCGGTTTACGACATGCCGACGACGATGTCGAAGTTCCTGCATCTGGGTGTGCCATTGGAGCGAGTGATCGAGATGTCGACGACTCGACCGGCGGCGGTACTGGGTCGAGCCGACGACCTGGGAACATTGCGAGTCGGCACGGTGGCCGACATTGCGGTATTGGAGCGTCAGGAGGGTCGTTTCGTGTTGACCGACAGTTACCGAGGCGAGCGGATTGGCAACGAGTTGTTGGTGGCAGCGGCGACGATCCGTCGTGGCGAGATGGTGCCAGGCGGAGGCGGGACACGCATGCGGCATCGGGCAGATTGAGATGACAGTGGGCGAGTTGATCGTCGGCGACTGGGTCATCGACCCGGTCGTGGTCGGTGTGATCGCATTGGCCGTTTTTGTCCGTTCGACGTTTGGTTTTGGTGACGCGTTGGTGGCGATGCCGTTGTTGATGCTGTCGGGCACCGAGGCGATTCCGGCGACAGCTTTGGTTGCGGCGGTATCGTTGGTGAGTGCGGCGACGATCTTTGCCATCGACCGTGGGAAGACTCGATTGGCACCCCAGACCGGCGTCTTGGTTCTGACCGCCATCCCGGGCCTGGTGTTGGGCCTGTGGTTTCTGGGAACGGCATCGACGCCGTTGCTGACTGGTGTGCTGGGTGGCACAGTGGCGGCGATCGGGCTGTTGGGCGTTGCGGGTGATCCGGGAACCTGGCGGGTGACGGATCGCATGGCGCCGGGGTTCGGATTGGCAGCAGGTTGCCTGGGCGGCGCCTTCAACGTGCATGGTCCTCCGCTGGTCGTCTTCGGGACGGAACGGGGTTGGTCGCCCGAGGTGTTCCGGTCGACTTGCCAGGCCTATTTTCTGGCCGTCGGAGTGCTGCTGGTTGGTGGTCACGGATACGCGGGTCGGTACGACGGGGAACTGCTGGTGCAGTTGGCAGCCTGCCTGCCGGTGGTGGGGGTTGCCGGCTGGTTGGGAGGGCGTCTGAATCGTCGATTGCCGGTCGAGTCGTTTCGGAAGGCGGTTTATGGCATTTTGGTTGTGCTTGGCGCGTTGCTGCTGTTGGGTGGCAGCGGCTGAGTCGTGGCGAGCACAGTGAATCGACTCGCAGGTTGTTCTCATGGCCCGCACCACAGTTCCCGTCGAACCAGAACACTACGTTCCGGTGCCGAGACATCGGTTGATCGATGTGCTGGTCGACGAGTCGGGCGAGCGTGGTGAAGGGGTCGCGGACCTGTGCCGGTTGCTCGAAGCCCTGCTGTATTTTGAACACCGCGAGTTGATCGAGGAGTTGAAGTGAGACTACCTGTTCAGTTTGCCGGTCGAAGTCGACTGGGCTCGTTACGACACTCGATTGATGGACGGCTACTTCCAGGACAACGACTATCTCGACGGCAGCCGCGAGCCTCCGGAATTTGCACGGCATGCCCTGGTCTTCCGACGGGGGATCGGGATCGACCGGACCGAGGGTCTGCTCTTTTTCCAGAAACTCGACCTGCTGGTGTCTCGGATCCTGGTCGGCCTGTTGAGACTCCCCGGTCGGCTGTTGGGTCGCGGTCGGGTCGAGTCGGCTGCGTTGGACGAAACGGGATGCGTCGGCCGAACGGCCGACGAGTCGTCCGAGTCGTTGTTCGGGACGAAGACGATCGAGCGGGTGACGTTGCATCCGGAAGACGTCGGGGTGTTGTCCTTGTTTCGAAGAACGAAGTTGCAGGAACCGACGTTTGGTCAACTGGTACTGGTGTTTCGGCTGAGGCCTGAGGAGACGGGCGAGTCGGATGGCACGGTGGGTGGGGTCGAGCGAGCGATCCACATCAAGACGTTTGTGGACATCCCGATGGCCGATCTCGAGGTGGTGTTTCCCGAGAAGCGGTTGTCGATGAAGCCGGTGGACCTGATCAAGGTGGGGGTGACTGCGGTGACCGGCCTGGTGGTGGTGGCGATCAAGCTGATCATGTCGGCATTCAACCCGCTGCTGATGGTCGTGTTGCTGGGCAGCCTGGTGGCTTATGCCGGCCGGGCCATCGTCGGCTACCGGACGTCTCGGGCCCGATACCAGCACCTGGTCACCGACGCGTTGTACACCAAGAGTCGTGACAACGGGTTGGGGGTCCTGTTGTTCCTGGTCGACTGCATGGAGGAGCAGGAGTGGAAGGAGGTGCTGCTGGGTTGGGTGCTGCTGGACCGTGACGGTGCCTGCGGGAGCCGAGAGTTGGATCGTCGCTGCGAGCGATGGCTGAAGGAGAGGTTCGGGATCGAGACGGACTTCGAGATCCGCGACGCGCTGGCCAAGCTGAAGCAGTTCGACCTGGTCGAGGAAGACGACGGGGTCTGGACCGCCTGCGACCTGGTCATTGTGCTGGAGAGGCTCGACCGGCGCTGGAACGATCAGTTCCAGTTCCAGCGCTCCGGTGCAGCGGACGCCTGAGCGTCGCGGGGGCTAGGTGTCACCCACCGAGCCGTCGGGCCACTCGAGCGTGCTGCGTGTGCGGGCGAACGGCCGGGCCGGACGTCTGGCAGCCACCTTCTCGTCGATGTCGATGCCCAGGCCCGGTCCCGGTGGCAGAGCGGCGAAGCCTTTCTCGTACTTGATCGTCACGCCACCATAGAGGTCCTCTTCCCAGGCCGCGTACTTGCGGGCCTGGTTGAACTCGTGGATCACGCAGTTGGTCGTGCAGGCGTTCACATGCAGTCCGGCGAGAGTCATCACCGGGCTTTGGGCGTTGTGCAGCGCCACGTCGATGAAGTTCGACTCGGCTATCGCCGCCAGTTTCTTGCATTCCGAGATGCCTCCGGCGTGGATCACGTCGGGGTTGATGAAGCTGACATGATGGTTGTTGATCATCTCCTGCAGCCCGAACTTGGTGAACTGGCTTTCGCCTTGGCACAGCGGCACCTTGACCTTGTCTGCGAGCCACTTCATCTTGCCGAGGTCGGAGGTGAACATGGGTTCCTCGATGAAGAACGGCCGGATTTCCTCGACGGCGGTGCAGAATTCGAGAGCCATCTCGGGTTTGAACTGCGTGTGGCAGTCATAGAGGATGTCGAAGTCGTCGCCGCCGGCGTCGCGCATCGCCTTCAGCCGGGCGATTTCGGCCTTCAGGTCCCAGGGCTGCTTGATGACGCCGTTGCGGGCGAGGTTGGGCCCGGTCTTGATGGCATTGAATCCGCGTTGCTTGGCCGAGTGCACCGCTTCGGCCGATCCGCCGTGGATGTAAAGTCGCATGCGGTCCTTGGCGGCTCCGCCGAGCATTTGGTAGATGGGCGCGTCGAGGATCTTGCCGGCAATGTCCCACAGCGCGATGTCGATGGCGCTGACGGCGCTGTTGAGGATCGGGCCGCCGCGCCATCGGGGCCAGCGGTACATCGCCTGCCAGTGCTTTTCGATCTGCATCGGGTTCTTGCCGACGATGTAGCGTTCGTGTTCCTGGATCGCTGCGATCATCGTCGCTGCCCGGCCCCGGATGCCGCCCTCGCCGACCCCGGTCACTCCAGCGTTGGTGTAGAGCTTGACGAAGATGTAGTTCATCGACCCGGTCCAGACCGGGATGACCTTGAGCTTGGTCACCTTGAGATTGGCAGGGATCCTGGCGTGGACGTCCGAGGGGAACAGCGAGTAGTCGCCCAGTGAAGCGGCCATTCCGGCTCCGAATCCGGACTTCATGAAGGTGCGACGGTCCATGGTGGTCTCCAGGTTGAGGTCGGACAGCTGATCTGCGGCGGTGTGATGCTACACCGCGCCCGCGGCGATTTGCACGCAGGTCGGCCTTTTAGTGGACTGGCGGCTCAACAGCGCACACCGGGCGGCGGTGGCGACTCGCGGGACTCAATCCAAGAGAAGCTGTCTGTCAGATGCTCGTCGCGATACCGCCAATGATTGCGATACCAACGAAGACGATTAGCAGAACCACGGAAATCACCATCCAGATGCCACAGAACTTCCAGAACGATTTCTGTGCTTGCAAAGCAGATGTCAATGCGCTGGTGAATCTCTGCAGATCAAACTCCTGACTTCGGCCGGCATACTGCCACAGGTACGTGTTCATCTTTGGATTGGTGTGGACGCCGGAGGGGAACAAGGAGCAGACCCTCAATGACGCGGCCGGTGGCTCGCAATTACTCCTTCAGCACCATGTCGATACACATCACGGCGGCCATGATCAGTTGCCGCATGGGGTTATCGGGAGGCACGGCTTCCGATATTTCCAACATGTAGTTGTCCGCACTCGTGAAGAGTTCCTTCCCCAATCCCGCCCATTTCTTCGTCACGTGGGCGAGTTCGATGTCGTCTTTCATGAAGCGGAAATCCCAGCCCGTGAACCTGCCTTTCAACTCACACATCCGGTTGCCGTCGGGGCCCAGGACACGGAAGGCACCGCCAATCGAAAACAGCTTCTGCTCGAATCCGCCGATCCGTTGGTCGGTCTCGTCGAACACCGAGACTTTCGAAAGAAAGAACGAGATGCCGCGACTCACCCGGACAATCTGATCGCCGGACGGAAGGCGGATTTCGACGTTGAATGGAGTCATCCGCTTGTAATCGCTGAACCGCAGCATCTTCGTGATTATGCCGAGATGGTTCTCACGGCACTCCAGCAGGATCTCGCCGGAATCGGGGTCGTACACGTCGTAGTTGTTCGCCGCCTTGAACATTCCCACATGCTCTTTGACGAGATACAGATTCCTATTCAGGACTTCGTGCATGGCGTAGCCTGTGTGGTTAGATGAGGGGGATTGTTGTGGAGACTGGGGTCATTTTTTTGCTGGCATTGCGGATGGCGATGTAGCAGCGAAACGGGGCGTGTTCGGGTCGCCAGCCTGCGGTCAGTTTGATGAGCGTGCCTTTGTTCTTGAGTGTGACGGGGATGGCGATCGGGGGTCCGGTGGTGCGTTCGATGATCCAGAAGAACTGGGCCGACGACTGTGTTGGCTGTTGTCGCAGGCTGTAATCGACGCTGAAGTGCATCGTCGTTCCTGTGGGCAGCGACTGAGGCAGCGAGGTGCCTGCCGAGAGGTGAACCAGGTTGGTGGTCCGTGGCGGACGGGCCGGTGCCTGAGCGGATGCCGGTGTGGATGGCTCGGTCGTTGCCGGAGGCAATGCTATTTCTTGTGGCGGGTTCCAGGCATCCTCGATCGCACCACATCCGCAGGTGCACAGCACATAGCACGTGACGGACACTTCCAACCATCTCATCATGATTGTCACTCCGGGTTCTGTCTGCCGACCAGGTGAACCGGCTGGCACGCATGGCTCGGAGAATCAGTACCGGAGGTGGGACTCGAACCCACACGAGGTTTACCCTCACTGGATTTTGAATCCAGCGCGTCTGCCATTCCGCCACTCCGGCTCGTGGTGCTCCACCAAGCTAGTCGACAGGTTGGTGGGTTTCAATGGGCCGAAGAGCTGGCGGCGGCGGTGTTGTGGCGGTTACGACTCGCGGAGTTCACGCCGCAGGACCTTACCGAGGAAGTTGCGAGGCAGGTCGCCTTCGGTCGTGCCGCCGGTGGGCAGGATCAGAGCCGGCCGACCGGGTTCGAAACCCCGGCCCGGATCGAGAACCGGATCGGGTCCCAGGTCGATCGTGCAGCCGAGTCCGGTTGTGGCGGTGGTGGCAGTGCTCGTGTCGCTCGGATCGAAGCTGTGACTGGAACTGTCCGGGACCTGGTCGTCCCAGTCCAGCCAGCGAGTGGCTCCGGCGGGGCGTCCGATCCGAAACTTGAGCAACCGGGCCAGTGCGTAGCCGACCTGTTGCAGGCTACCGAGTCGATTCTGCATCGACACGGCGAGCACGGTTTCCGGAGCCGCTTCATCGCCGGGGACGAGGCCGGCCAGGACATCGAGTGTGACCAGCACCCGGGCACGGGTGGCGCTGAGCAGACGCCCGACTTCCATCACCTGCCGTTCGCTGTCCAGTTGTGCGTGGTCGGGAATCGGTTCGATGACCAGTCGCACGATGCTGCCGATGGTGGGTCGTCTTGGTGATTGGAGTCTGCCATCGAGGATGGCCCAGTGTGCGACGAGGATTTCGGGGTGAGTGATCCTGCCGCTTTCGACTTGTTCGATGCGGTAGTGGTGATAGACGAGAGCCCGTCGGTAGGGTGCAATTTGTGTGGGCGGTGGGACTGGCGACGTATCGACGCAGTGGGCTCGGACGACGATTCGTCGAGCGGGCCGCAGCGACTTTCGGACTCGGTTAGCGGCGTCGCACAGAGGTTGGGACTGTGCGTTGTTGAGTGCATTGGCCGAGACGGTGATGTGCGAGATCCGGGCTTCGCACGGCTGACGTCTGCTGGAGTTGTTTTCCCATGTGACTTGGCTGTCGGGTGGCAGCTGGAGTTGGTTCAGTGCTGCGGCGGGTAGTTGGGCAGTTGTCTATTTGGAGATCGACCACAGGGGAGATTGTCGAGCTTTGTGTCACTCGCGTCCAACGCAAACCAGTTCCCGGTCGGTGCGAATCAGCAGTCGGTGTCCGCTGATGGCGGGAGTGGCCAGTGTGCGACCGTTGATGCGATTGAGTGCAAGTCGGCGGTAGTGTGGGCCGGTGGCGAGGACGTGAGTGGTTCCGACTTCGTTCTGGACCAGCAGGTGTCCGCTGACGGCCAGGGGCGAGGCCGAGAAGTGGCCGCCGAGACGGCGACGCCAGATGAGTGTGCCGGTGCGGGCGTCGAGGCTGCTGGCGAGGCCGGTGTCGCTGACCAGGAACAGGGTGTCGTCGACGACAAGCGGCGTCGGGTTGAGCGGGACGGCTCGAGTGTGCTGCCAGGCGACGTGGGTGTTGGTGACGTCGCCCTGTCCGTCGGTGCGAATGGCGAGCAGTCGGGGCGTGTCGTAGCCGGTGCAGACGTAGATCAACTCGCTGCCGGGGGGGCCTGCGACCGGGCGAGGGACGACCGAGTAGCCGGTGTAGCGGACCCACCACAGCTCTCGACCGGTCCTGATATCGTAGGCAACCACCCGGTCGCCTCCGGCACTGACCACTTGAGTCTCGCGGTTCGTGGTGCCGGTGCGAAGCAGCAACGGGGTCGAGTACGAGTGTCGGCCCGAGACGCGAGGTGTTTGCCAGAGCACTTGGCCGGTCTGGCGATCCAGTGCGACGACGAACTGTTTGGAAGTGATGGCGCCTTGGCGGCGGCGGTCGTAAAAGGGACCGGTGTAGCCGTCGCAACTGACGATCAGCAGGTTGTCGACAAGGACGGGTGAACCGGCTGGGCCGTGGTGGTGGTAGTAAGGAAGTGTGGTGGTCCAGCCAACCGTTCCATCGAGGCCGACTCGGGCCGTGCCATGAGCTCCAAAGTGGACGAAGACGGCCGAGTTGGTGACGACCGGAGTCGGTGTGGCGTGAGTGTTCTTGGAGTGAATTCTGGCGGGCTGGGTGATGGCCAGCAGGCGGTGGTTGGCTCGAAGGAGTCCGGTCCGTCGGTCCAGTTGCAGCAGCAAGAGTTGAAGCTGAGAGTTCTTGTCGGTTTCCGAGGCGGTCAGCCAGATCGAGTTGTCGGCGACGACCGGCGACGACCAGCCGCGACCCGGCAGTGGAGTCCGCCAGAGGATATTGAGGCGTTTGTTCCAACGCAGAGGGATGTTGCAGGCGGGATCGGCGTGAGCTGCTCCGCCGGGGCCGAGGAACTGTGGCCAGTCGGTGGGCGGCAATGGGGCAGGGGCAGGGG
>Ga0114999_10000807_pt1 | contig 45913 bp, 28 predicted proteins | sample ArcticOcean_MG_C_3_FD_89820 | JGI IMG/M metagenome (GOLD analysis project Ga0114999, IMG submission 89820) | Marine microbial communities from western Arctic Ocean - ArcticOcean_MG_CB8_126 | ecosystem: Environmental > Aquatic > Marine > Oceanic | place: Arctic Ocean: Canada Basin | collected...
CAGAAGAAGTCGGTAATGCGCATTCAGAGATTCCATCGTCTCGACCTCGGAAATCTCCCATGATCCCGAGATCGATTCCACACGTCAAATCAAGCAGCACCCACTAAAATGCGCGAAGAACCATAATTTGGCCGAGGACCGCCGCAATGGGACCGCCAAAGGGAATGTCGCCGGTGAGCAATTCGTAAAGCATGACGCCGAGACTGTAGATGTCGCTGCGTGGTCCCGATCCGCCCAGTTCGCCGCTGACCTGCTCCGGCGACATGTAGGCGGGAGTGCCGAGGATGACGCCGTCTTGCGTGATCCGCGATTTGTCGCTGCCGTCGAGTCGGCGGGCGAGACCGAAGTCCATCACAATCGGTTCATTCTCACCGTCGATAATCACATTGCCCGGCTTCAAGTCGCGATGGATGATGCCTTCTTTGTGCGCGTGGCCCAGGGCGCGTGCAAGCTTGCGAACCAATGCCGCCACTGTCCGCTCGGGGAGCTGTTTTCCCGTTTTGATGTACTGCGAGAGCATTCGCCCCTGGATGTAGGCCATGCTGATAAAGTGGCGGCCGTCGATTTCGCCGACGTCGAACACCGGGCAGATGTTCGGATGACGCAGCGTCGCTGAGGATCTTGCTTCACTGTAAAATCGGCTCACCATTTCGTCAGCGCCGCTACCGTTGAATGTCGGTGTCTTGAGAGCCACCTTGCGTTGGAGTTGCGAGTCTTCGGCCAGATACACCGTACCCATCGCCCCTTCGCCCAGTTGTTTCAGAATGCGGTAACGGCCGAACTGCTCGGGCATGTCGGCGGCCGACGACGATTTCTTCTCGGCGACGGAGTCACTGTTGGCAGCCGGGCGAACCGTTTCACAGACGGCGTGCTTCACAACGGCCGATGTATTTGCGGCGGGCCGATCACACAATTCGTTCAGCAAATCCAACTGGGTAGGAAATCGCTGTGCGAAGTCCTTTTTGTCAACCGGTGCATCGCATTGACGGCGGATGTCGATCTCGGTTTCGATCAGCTGCGCGACGGTTGTTTCCGGTTTTCGCAGTTCGGGGAAGCGATCGAGATAGTTCTCGACATTTCGTGGCCGAGAATTTCGCCAGCGGCGTTCCATGTCGATTTTGACGGCTTCGATGAGAGTTTGCCGCCGCATGTTGGTGCTGCCGGTTGGCAGGTTGGCGATTCGCTTTTCCAACTCTCCGTCGGTCCACGAGCGGTCGAACTCGAACAGCCACGACTCCATCTGTTCGACGTCGATATCGGACAATACGGTGGGAGCTTCAACCGGATTCGTCATACCGACATTCCTTGAAAGTGGCCCGGCAGCGACTTCAGACTGCCTTTCAACAGGTGAATCGCAAAGGAGTTGCCGACATGTTACACGAAAACCGAGATATTTTCTAAATTCTCAGAATTGGCCTACTTGTGTTCGAAATTGACCAAATTCACGGGTCGGAAAGGTCTTGCGGCAGGTTTCGTTCGAGACGTCGCTGCATTCCTGCGAGGACGCGCGAGACGGTTTGCCGCGTGACGCCGATTGTTTCGGCGATTTCGCTGCGGCTGCGGCCTTCGAGCCGCAGAGTGAGAATCTGCGAATACTCGTCGGGCAGGCCGTTCAGAATCAACTCAATCTCATCAACCAATGCAGCCGCCTCGGCTGGCCCCGGTTCGGTTTCGATGGCTTGCGGCAGCCACTCGTGGATCGAGCCATGAACTTCCGCTTCAACGTCTCGCTTCTCGGCGGTGTGCCTTCGGGCTTCGGAGCGGACTTTGGCAAGTGTGATGGTGACCAGCAGCTGCCAGATTTCCACGGAATTGTGGATACGGAATTCGCCACGGGCACTGCGCTGGAAAAACGTGCGAAAGACCGACTGCACGATATCTTCGCCATCAACGCGGGCCGCCAGTTTATGGCTGAGGTTCTTTTCCGCCAAAGCGGCCAACCGCCGCGCATAACGGTCGAACAGCGATTGAGCAGCGTCTTGGTCGCCACCGCGCCATTGCGAGAGCAACTGATTTATGGACGTCGTTTGACTCATCGGCAGTTTCGACCCGGATGTTACGCTTCTCCGTCGCGGCCCTTCCTCCTGTCGGCCCCATTGTGCTGCAGTTCAAGACGAAATGCCAGTGTGTACTTTTCTGTATCACGGTGAGTCGGTTGGTGACTCAAGACGCCCAAGGGTTGACACCCTCGGTTCGCCCTCAAGCGGCGTTTTCGTCCTGCGGGTCATCATCAACGGTCGTGTCCGTCAAGGAATCGTCCAGGCCGCGTAGTGGCGCGGTGGCGTGTCCAAGGAATTCGGTGGCGAGGCCGGCGGGGGGTGGGTCAAATTGCATCGGCAGGCGGACGCGGAATGTGCTTCCCTTGCCGAATTCACTTTCGAGCAGCAATTCGCCGCCCAACAGTTTTGTCAGCTCTTTGACGATCGACAATCCCAGTCCGGTTCCGCCGTAGACGCGCGTCATGGTGTCGTGTTGGCCGGGTGCCGCCTTCCCCTGACGAAACTTCTCGAAAATCGTTTCCTGATCTTCCAACGCGATGCCGATCCCCGTGTCTTCAACCATCAGTTCAAGCAATTCGTCGTCGTACTTCCCAGCACGAACCTGGACACGGCCGCCTTCCGGCGTGAACTTGATGGCGTTTGAGAGCAGGTTGTTGAGAATCTGCTGTAACTTGCCGGGGTCCTGGAAAATGGGAGGCAATTCGGAATCGATGGCACAGGAAAGTTCAATGTTCTTTTTCAGCGCCATCGGCGTGATCGAGTCGGCCTGTCGTTGGACCAGATCGTCGAGGGAAAATTCAACAATCTGCAATGCCATTTTACCGCTTTCGATCTTCGCCAGATCGAGCAGATCGTTAATTAACATCATCAATTCGCGGCCCGAGTTCTGAATGTTTTCGACGAACCGTTTCTGTTTGTCGGTCAGGTTTTCTGCACCGGCGACGATATCGCTGAACCCAAGAATGCTGTTGAGCGGCGTGCGCAACTCGTGGCTCATGGTGGCCAGGAATTCGTCCTTCAGTTTATTCATTTCGTAAAGGCGAAGGTTGACGTGGGCCAGTTCATCAACTTTGCCATCGAGATCGTCGTTCACCTCGCGCAGTTCATCCTGCACGGTGGTGAGGTGGCGCAGCATACGGTTGAACGCGTGGCTTAACTCTTCAAACTCATCGCCCGTGCGGATGTCGGCCCGCAAATCGAGCATGCCGCGGGCGATCTTGTCGCTCACATCTTTCAAGTGCAGTACCGGCTTGACGATGACGTAGCGGACAATGGCGTAGACTGCCAGCATGGCCAGCACGGTTGTCACAATAGCCGTCGTCCACAAAACGGCGTTGTTGATCGCCAGGACGCTTTGGGTTTTCTGCAAAGGCAGCGTCAATTTAACCATGCCGATGAGTTCGTCGTTGTTCAAGCCGGCTTCGTCACGATGTGCGTGGCAACTGCGACACGACTCGACGAGTACAACCGGCGCATAGTAGTTGTATTCGTTTGCGCCGGCGACAAGATCAATCACCTCCGGCTCTTTGTCCTTCAGCCGCGCAAGAATCGCCTGCTCGTGCTCGTCCAGCGGGTAAAGAGCGTGCTGTGTTTCGTCGTCGGTCGCTGCGGAATCGTCGGATGCCGGTTTGCGTTCATCGACTTTGGGCGGACGGGCACGGGCGCGGTACAGAATGCCGCCGAGATTTTTCATGTCGGCCAGCTTCAAATCATCGTTCAGTAACTGCAGCTGCGTCTTTCGTTCCTCGTCATCTTCCAGCCACTCCCAATGCTTGCGGGCGACAACCGATGGCACCATCAGTTTCGCCATCGTCTTGTTCTGTTCTTCCACCAGTATCGCATTGAGTTGCGCGTAAATATAAAAACTGCCGCTGATCAATAGCATCAGCCCGCTGCCGAACAGAAAGCGGCACTTGCGTTCCAGGCTGGTTTCACCCAACAGCTTTTTGACGGTGCGGTACGACATGGGGCGTTCAGAATTCAAACGGTCGAGATTTTACAGGTCGCGCCAACAGACGCTGCGTCAAGCTTATGAACTTGGGTGAGTGGCCGCGATAGCAACCCGAAGCGTAAGCGAGGAATTCTGCGAATTGCGGCTTCGTCTTCGCTGACGCTTCGGGTTACGATTCTTCGATCTAGTCTTCCGTCATTTTCGTTGACATGCCGGGCAAAAGAAAGTCGATCGCTGGTTTTGCACAATGCGAAGTATGTGAGTCTTGCCGCAGGTCGGGCAGCGCTCGCCGTCGCGGGCGTAAACGCGGTGCTGATTCTGGTATCCGCCGTCCTGGTTCAAGGCATTGCGATACGTGCCGTCACCCAGCGTCGAACCTTCGGCACGAATCGCCTCTGTTAACACATGGCGAACCGCATCGGCCAATCGGCGAATTTGTCGCGGCTTCAATCGATCGGCGGGACATTCCGGATGAATTCGGGCAGCGTGCAGGATTTCGCTGGCGTACAGATTTCCAATGCCAGCGACGAGTTTCTGATCGAGCAGGGCCGGCTTGATGGCGCGACCGGTCCGCGCACACTGCTCGCGCCATTCGGCTTCGTTGATTGTCAGCGCGTCGGGACCGAGCTTTGTCGGCCCGAGTTTCTCCAACATTTCATCTTTGGAGAGCAACCGAATTGTTCCCAGCCCACGACGATCCCAAAACCAAAGTGATTGATACTCGCCGTCCCCCGCGAGTTGCCACTCGAATCGCAAGTGACCGCGATCCGGCGGATCGGACAGCAGCGTGATGCCGGTCATTCGCGGTTCGATGACAAACGAGTCGCCCGTCGATAACTCCAGTACCACCCGCTTCCCAATGCGGTGGACCTTGCTGATGACACTTCCGACGACGCGCCGCGAGATGCTGCGGACGGCCGGCTCGATGAGCATCGGCTTACACGAGCATCGGCAACGGCGGGCCGCTGTGATTTCGCGTGCTTCAATGTGCGGCCGGATGCCCCGGACCATCGTCTCCACCTCCGGCAGTTCCGGCACCGTCTTTTCCCCTCAATTAGTGGATTTCTGCAGCAAATCGGGTGAATTGAACCGAAAATTACGTTTACAACAAAATCATCTGTTGAACTCCGAATCGGTCCTGCGTTTCACAGGGAGTGTATCAGTTGTTTGGACGCTGGCCCCATCGCGGGACCGGCAGACGCATTCTACCGACTGTTTGTGTTCTGTTGACCGCAGCAGTCCTGAAAACTGGGGACTTTCAGATTTTCCGAAATGTGCTTGACGTAGGCATAATAGGGGACGATGCTAGTAAATAGTGGATGCTCTCGTCCGGCAAGCTCGGTTGCTGACGGTTGTATGGGCAATGCAAAGCCAATCTGCCGGGTGTGCCGGTTTTAGAACCTGTGCGGCCGGTTTCAGGAAGTTCGTTCGTTCGAGATCAATCAACGTCAATTACCGACGCGGTTTTCGCGGGCCTGGATGTGCGCGATTCGCAATCACAGGCAAAGGAGACGGATATGTCGAGGCAGACCCGGGGTGTTTCCAATCAAGCCAGCCGCAGTCGGTCAAAATCGGCGTTGATGCCGGTCATGGCAGCCGTCGGCTTGTTCGCCGTCGTTCTCGGCGCGGCCTTCTATGTGGCCGGTCAGTCCAATTCCCCGGAAGCGCCGGGTGAAACGGCTCTGACACAACCGGAGACCCCATCGCCGTCCTCCGCCACAGAACCCGTCGCACCGCAGACAACAACGGCGGCGACAGAAGTTCCAACACCCGAAGTTGAAGTTGCAACAGCCGCGCCGCAGCCCGAGACGATTCAGTCGCCGCGAGATTTGGTCGAAGCCCAACTCGCATCCGGCGAATTCGGTCCGGCAATGGAAACGGCAAATGCCGTCGTCGATTTGAGCGAGCAGGCCCAACTGTTCCAACTCATCGCCGACGCCCAACTGGAAGCCGGCGATTTCGACGGCTCGCTCACCGCGATCCGCCGAATCTCGATTCCTCAGGAACGGGCCAGTGCACGAAGTCGCCGAGCCACGAGCCAGGCACTCGCCGGCGGTGGCGCCCAAGCCGACTTCGATTCGCTGATCGAACTCATCCAGCAGGAAACCAGCGGTCCGTGGATGGAAGTTGACGGAACCGGCGGAACCATCAGCGAATACGAAACGGGAGTCCGCGTCGATCCCAATGGCATGCTTCACCGCTTGACCAAAGAAGAACAGACCAACCGTCTCCAACAACTCGGAAATCTGGCACGCGTCGCCGACCTGAATGAAGACATGGCTAGTGCCAGCGGATTGCGGCTCGTTTCGCTGACCCGCCTGGAACGCGAAGTCGCACGACGCTTGGCAGCCGGCGAACCGGTTGTCTCCACCATGAAACATCTGGCCGGCCTCTCGTCGGTTCAATACGTCTTCGTCTACCCGGAATCGGGTGAAATCGTTATCGGCGGTCCGGCAGAAGGCTGGCAGTACGATGCACGCGGTTTGCCTCGTGGAATCGAAAGCGGCCGACCGACATTGCAACTCGACGATCTGGTCACCGTTCTGCGAACATTCGCTGGTGGCGGAGAAGGCTTCTTCAACTGCCTTATCGTTCCCCGTCAGGAAAACATGAAGGCCCTCGAAGAGCATGTTGCCAAGTCGAACAAACGTGGTCCATTGCCGGCCGGTGCAGCCGTCCGCAACTGGGTTCAGCGACTGGAAAATCTGCTGGGCGAACAGGATGTCGTCGTCAACGGCATCCCGCTCGACTCGCGAGCCGCTCGCGTCATCGTCGAAGCCGACTACCGCATGAAGTTGATCGGCATCGATCGCCTCAACGGTGGCGACATCCAAAGCTACTTCGATCTGCTGCCGAAAACCGGAGAAGCCGGTTCCAACGCAACCATCGGACTTCGATGGTGGATGCAAATGAAATACGACGCCGTGCTGCACAGTGCCGACCGCAACGTGTTTGAAGTGCAGGGTTCGTCGGTGCAATGCCTGTCGGAAGACGAAAAAATCACTGCCGATGGCAAACGAATTCACACCGGCAAGTCCAGCCCGACAAACCGCTTGTTCGCTCAGGAGTTCACCAACAAGTACGCACAGTTGGCCCAGGGCGATGTCGCCTTCGCCGACCTGCAGAACGTGATGGACCTCTCGCTGGTGGCCGCACTGATTAGCCATGAGCAACTGGACGACCGTGCGAATTGGAATCTCGGCGTGTTCGGCATGGGCGGCGAGTACAAGACGGCCCGTTTCGAGCCGCCGAAAACCGTCCCGTCGGCCGCGAAGCACCGCGTCTATAAAGGCAAAGACATTGTCGTCCAGGTTGCCGGTGGTGTCCGTGCCGATCTGATGGCGGTCGTGAAGGACGACAACATCGTCCGCATGTCACCCCGTCTCGACAGCGTTGCCACACGAGGCAAAGCCCCGCAGCTGCCCCACGGCCGCTGGTGGTGGGACGCTGTCAAATAAGCGACACGCCTTCAGTTTTCACAGACCAACCAACGGTCGCGACGATTTTCGTCGCGGCCGTTTTTTTGTTGATTCAGATTGCAGTTGTCGGCGCACTGCACCAACCTTTTCGAAGTCTCGGTCTTTGTGACGAGCGGCCACCCCAGGCGGTCGATCTTGGCGGCCGTTTCAAAACTCCAACTCGCTCTGAGAGAGGGTTGTTGTCTCGTGCACCGGCCGCCCTCACCCTGCTTCAATCCCCCACCGGGAAGAGGGGTCTTGATGCGTTCTGTTTTTCTATGCCGCGCGACGTTTTGGCCGCAACGCCCGCTGTCCGGCAATCTGGGCCAGTTGGCGCCAAGCCGTTTTCAAGTGAAGTTTGGGTGCGGTGGACGCATCGAGATACGCCTTCAGCAACCGCAGCCGATCGGCGTTCGAAATCGCCGCTAACTCACGGGAACTCAATTCCAGTCGCGAGAGATTACAAAATCGCTGATGCCAACTTAACCGTCGAAAATGATGCTGGGCGCCGTCCAGATCGATCACGAAGGGTTCGACACCAGACGCTGTTTTTCTGAGCAGCAGATTCGTCGCCTTCAAGTCGCGATGACTGATCTGCGCCTCGTGCATTCGAGCAATGAGTTCGCCAATACTTCTGGCGGCGGCGTGCGTAAATGACCGCCGCGTTGTTGACGTGAATTGGCTCAACGACAACGCGACCTGCCTGAGATTCCGCGCACCGTCAACCCATTCGATGGCGAGATACGCTTCGACGCCAATTTGGTACCAGCGTGGCACAATGACCGCGAGCGGACGTGGCGTGGTGATATTGTGTTCGAGCAGTTGCCGTCCGAGCCGCCAGGTTTTCAGTTGCCGATTGGTTCGGAACATACCGGTGAGTACCTTCCACCAATTGCGACGGCGGACGCGTTTGTAGGCGGCCGAAATCCGCCGGTTCTCGACGGGGAATTCTGTGCGAACCAACAGCGCCGTCCCCCCCACTTTCACCGTCTCGTGGACGTTGGTCCGCAGCGGCATATCGGGAAAATCGATGAGCCGAATCAAGCAGGCCCGAGAAAACCCGGCGACGGCATAGCCGACTCCGCGAGGTCGTCTGAGTTGGTAGGTAGGTTCGTTCATGGGCATCGCAAAGCGCTCTCGGAGCGGCTGGACAGTAAGTGGCGTTTGCCAAAAGCGGCGGCATTCTAGCCGGACAATCTGATTTCGCAAACCCCGCCTCACACGCTGTTTCGCGATTGACGCACAACGAACTATGAATTTAACGCAAAGATGCAAAGGCCGCAGAGAAGCGCAAAGAAAAATGAATGGAAGCCTGAAGCGCAAGCGAAGGAGCTTGCTGGCATCGCCCTGGAACCATCCTTCGCTTGCGCTTCAGGCTTCTATTTGTGACCTTATGGGGAAAGTGTTTCTCAACTCTTACGGTGCAATGACCGTCCGTTCAATTTCACTTTGCGGTCCTTTGCGTCTTTGCGTTAAAACCGGGCGAGCGAAGTGCGTCGATTCACAAAGACCCCATATTGACTCGTTTCGCGAACTTCAATACATTACCGCCGCGCAGCACTTCGAGACGGTCTAAATTCTCTGCGTTGGCCCACTTTCAGGGGGATTTTCGTGGGCAGTTCAACACTTAAAATGTTCGACAATGCCACTCCGCCGGAATTGCCCGGCATGTCGCGGCGCGTGTTACGGCACGTCATCGTCAAGCACGATCTTCCAATCGCATCGCGCATTCTGGATGTGGGTTGTGGTTCCGGGCAACTCGTTCATTTCCTGCATCAACTTGGCTTCGACGTGACCGGCATCGATCGCAGCGAAGAAGTCATCGAGGCGTCGCGAGAACTTGCACCGTCTCTCGACCTGCGTCATAGCCCGTTCGACGAGACGGCAATCACGGGCCTGCGCGAATTCGACGTCGTACTCTTGCGGGACTTTGCTGGCTATGACGACGATCTGTTCTCCGAGAGATCGCTGATGGCGACGGCCAATCTGCTGTCTTGCCTGCGACCGGGACGCGTGCTCGTGTTCCTCGCCCGAACCGGAGCGGCACAACTTGAAACACCGGCCGTCCATTCGATGGCCTGTTACCAGACGCATCTTGCAGCCTTCCCCGGCGTTGTCAAGACATCGGTGCTACCCGATAGCTACGCCAAGCCGAACACGTGGAAGTCACTACTCGTGGGACAACGGCCCACCGGATACTTGACCGCAACGATGCAAATACCGGCCATGCCGATTTCGCGCGACGACTGGCTGGAGTTCGCCGCATCGGCTGCCCGCCTCAGGCGTCCGCCCTGTTGCCAGGCAGTGCAATCAGCGCGACCGGCCGCCTGAGTACCCGCGGGGCGATGCCCCGCCGCTAGACTTTTCCCATTGAAATCGTTCCGCGGCGGCCCATCGGACCACGCTACGGGCATACGCTCGGCAGTTTGTAACTTCTGTTCGCGGTGCGGTCGGAACGCGACAATGAGGCCGGTCGCACGATTTCCACGGTGACACTCGATGCTTCGAATGTCTCTTGACCAACGACGAGGCCGACATTGAGTTTTCCGCTGCCGACGGCCTCACTTCGCATTGTCAATTGGACGTGTCGCGTTTCTCCGGGCATCAGCGAATCGACGTGGTAATCGAGGCTGCGTCCCTTTCTGTGCGACAAACGTGCCGGTAACGCGGCCCGCAGGATCACGCGGTCGAATTGCTGTGTCCCCGCATTCGTCACCTTGAATTGAACGACGCACGACTCCCCAAATGTGACTTGGAAAGGTGCCGACACGTCCAACTGTAGAGTCGGCAATGTCGGTCCGCTAACAAGTGTCTTCGCGACTTCGGCCACCACGGGTCGAACCGTGACGATGTTCTCGACGGGGCCGAATTTGGTCGGCATCACCTTCACGCGAAGTTCGCGTTGTTCGTCGGGCTTTAACGCACCAAGTTGCCAAACGAGTTTCTCGTCCTGCAGCGAACTGGGCGGAATCGTTTCCACGGCGCGAAATCCTTGCGGCAACCGTTCTTCGACCGTCACGCGATCAACCGTTTTTCGTCCCCGGTTCGTCACGAGAATGCGATAGCTTGTTAGCTGGCCAACGGCCGTTTCTTCCGGTAGGTCGCGCGAGACGGTCACGTTCAGTTCTTTCGGCCCCGGTGACACATCCTTCGGATCAATCGGCGTTTCGTTTTGCTTTGCAGGTACGATCAGGTCGGGTACGACCAACTGCATTCGCGTCGCCGCCGGACCTGGTGCCGATGAAATCGTCGCATCGAAGAGTTTCCAGCCATCATCGGCTTGGCCGAATACCGGAAATACTTCGGATGGTTTCACAAGCGACGAAAATCCGCTGACGACAAACTCGTTGCCGGGCAGCAGATCGAAGGAAGGGCCGTTTTCCAACCGTTCAACTGTCATCTCCAAACTGGGGCCAGGCACATCGGCGAATGGATCGTCCAGCGGATTGGGGCGTTGTTCGACGATGGGATTTTCTGGCGTGGAAGTTTCGATTTCCGATGGCGATGGCTCCGGACCAAACGGATCGTCAAACGGATCGATCGTCGGTTTCGGATCGGACGGAGCGACCGATTCACTGACGCTGGGGGCTTCCTCCGGCGCAAAGGGGTTGAACTCGAATTCCTGGAAGCCGTTGGCGACGGGCGGTTCTTGTTGGTCGATCTCTATTGCTGGTGGAGTCTCGTCATCGAGCCGCTTTTCTGATCGCGGCGATTTCATCGCGACCACCGAGTTGCGCGGTCGCTCATCGTCGGTCGCGGCCGAGGTTGATGAGAACTGCAAATACAGCATTAATAACAGCCCCAGCGTGCCGGCGACGGTCACCAGCACCCAAGTCGTCTGTTCGCGAAACGACCGCGAGAACACGTTCCAACCGGGCGATTTCACAGACCGCGTTTCAGAATGCGATGCGCCACGTCGCTCACTTGTGGAGAATAGCGAACGCGCAACGCGCACAAGAAGCGAGCCGGACACGTGCGTTCCGACAACGGCAGCAACGTTCTTCACACGTTGTAAACCGCCGGTGAAAGAGAAACAGCCGGCAACCCACAACAAGGCAGCCTGGCCGCAGGCACCAACGGCTTGAACGCCGCGCCAGCACCAGCGACAAACCCCCTGCACTGCTGCCAGCAAGGTTAACACAATTCCTTGAACAAGCCGGACGATGAGAAACGGCATCAGCGCCATCGCATTCAGAAAACCGAGTTCCCGCAGCTCCAGATACTGTCGCTCGCAACGCCTGCCCAATTCGTGCGACCATTGTCGAATTCTGTGGACAACGTCGGAAACGATCTGCACCGGTACAGTCACGGTTGCTCTCAATCCCCGACCGATTGACAGCAGCGGTCCATCCGCAACCCAACGGTATCCCGAGGCCAACGAACTACCGAGCATGCTGATTGGCCACTGCAGCGGAAAGAAAACCGTACGCAGAATCAGTAACGGCAGCAACAGCAGCGATCGCAGCAGACCGAATCTCCACACGGCCGTCAAACTCAGCCACAGATGCAACAGCATTCTTTGCATCAGGATCGACATGAGTCGGGTGACGTGCTGCACGTTTTGCGTGTCGGACTGCAGCTTCGAGCGCCAGGCGGGAGTCTTCACGGGGAACGACCTTGGGAAAGGATTTGCGGAACCGCACAGAAGGGGGCAGATCTTTACCAGATTCCGCAAACTACGTGAAGCCCGGTTTTTCGGCCGTTGGGGATCTGGGCGCCCGGCGCACTTTGCACGCTCGGTTTTAACGCAAAGATGCAAAGCGGCGCAGAGATCCGCAAAGAAAGAAGAAGAGAAACGAAACAACGGGAGCCTGAAGCGCAAGCGAAGGAGCATTGAGGTCGATAACCGAACTCGTCTCGCTCCTTCGCTTGTGCTTTTTGAAGTTGCGCTTTGGGGATAATCGTAACCCGAAGCGTAAGCGAGGAAGCAATTTATGATTCTCTCGCAATGTCCGTCGCTAACGCTTCGGGTTACGATTGCGCACGGGTTTCTCAGGCGAGATCACTTTGAGTTGACGAAAAACGCAACTTCAAAACTTGCGATTCAGGCTCCGATATGCGGAAATAACCGACATGCAGCGAACCACAAATGCCGAACTGGTCGCGTTCAGTTGTTCAGCGGCTGCGCTGATCGTAAGTAGGCGAACAAATCGCGGACCTGTTGGTCCGTCAGTTGCTTCAACTGGCCTTCGGGCATCAGCGATTTTTTCTGCGGGACCATCTCCTCGATGGCATCTTGAGCAATCGTCACATTCTGCCCGTCCTGGCCGCGGAGGACCAACACCTTGTTATCGCGATCGACAAGAAACCCGGTGACCGCTCGGCCGTCTTCGGTGATGACCAGAAACGTCTCGAATCCTTCGCGAATTTCGGCGCTGGGGTTGATCACGTTGGCGAGCATATTCCGCAAATCGTCCCGTTTGAATGCCGTCAGGTCGGGGCCGATTTTTCCGCCTTCACCGAATAGAATATGGCATTTGCCGCAGTTCTGTTTGTAGAGGACTTTGCCGCGATACGGGTCGCCTGCGTCGGCGGCGATGATGCCGTTGTACTTTGTAATAGCCGCCTGCATTTGCTCCGTCGTCGCTCCTTCAATTTTGCCCCAATGGGAGGCAATGAGTTTTGCGATCCGCCCGCCGCGATGTATCGTCATCTTGCGGACCACGTCAATCGGAATCGTTCCCTTATCGACCTTGCCGGCTTCAACCGCTTCGAGCAGTTGCTGTGTCCAGGCTGCGCGACTGGAGAGCAGCGAGTGGGCCGTACTGCGGACATCGTCGGAGAGTTCACCGTACGCACCGATGACCCGCGTGCCGATTTTCGCATCGCCGTACTGCGGCAAAGCCGTCAGGGCGGCCATTCGCAGGCGGTCATCGGCCGTCTTCTCGACGAGATTGAGCAACACCGGGACGCACTTGGGTTGTTTGACTTCGCCGAAGATGCCGACGTAGTCGAACCGTTTCTGACTGTCGGCCTTCTCGTCGCCAACCACCTTCAATGCCTCGGCGACGGCTTCCGGTTTTCCCTGCCTGAGTCCCAACACGATCGACCCGCCGCCAATTTCATCGAGTTGCCGAACGAGTTCGTCGGGCAGCGATGCGAGCGAACGGCCGGAGAAAGCGGCTTCGAATCCAGCCATCAGCCGCTTGGTGTGACTCTTATTCGGTGCGAGATCGAACAGCCGTGCACAGAGGATGAAGTCCTTCCGCGTGTCGGCCATTGCGAACCGCCGCATCACGCGTTCCAGAATGTGTTGCTCGACCATCGGTGCCGACCAGATTTGCTCATCCTTGAACAGCGCGACAACTGCGCCGGAGTCGGATTTGCACTTCGCTTCAATCGCCCACCATAGCAGCAGCGGCAGATGCACGTCGCCAACATCTTCGCTGTGCGACAGCAAATTGCGGACGATGGGCAACCCCTGATTGGCCGGCAGACGTTTGGCGGAACATGCCAACTGGCTGCGAACGTGGACCGAAACCTCGTCCACGGCCATGTCGATCAATCGCTTTGCAACCGATTTAGAAACCTGCTTGCGGTCGCATAACAATCGCACGGTCCACGACCGCACATCGCGATCGTTGTGCTGTAGTGTCTGCAGCGCAAGTTGCTCGTCGAAGCCGCCGGATAAGTTCAACGCCCACAGTGCTTCGAGCGCGGGCTGTCCCGTTTGGTTCGCCAGAAGTTTCTTCAACAACGGAATGACCGTCTTGTCCTTGCGATCACCCAGCAACCGCATCGCGGTTTGCCGCGTCCATTTGTTGGGTGAATCGAACAGGGCAATCAACTCGGTCGTTGACTTCTTACTCAAATCAAACGGCGCGAGCGGCTTTGCGCCTTTGGCTTTAAGACGGTAGATACGCCCATCATCTTTTGTGATTTGCCCGGCGAAGTGTTCGCGGTGGCTGATTTGCGGCTCGTACATGTCGGAGACGTAAATCGCGCCGTCCGGTCCGTCCTGAATTTGCACCGGCCGAAACCGTTTGTCGTCGGTGGCAATCGGCCGAATGATGTCTCTTGTGCGAAACGTCGAGCCATCGGCTGTGATTTCACTCTGCACGACTTGCCCCTGCATCGGTTCGACGCCGAACAGCATCCCTTGATACTTCTGGGGCAATTGTCCGCTGTCGTAGATGATGAAGTCGTGCGTGAATCGGGGAACGTTGGCGTGTTTCATCGCCGGGAAATAGCCGAGCGAAAACGGATTCGACAGCGGCCCATGCTTGCTGAATCCCTTCTGGAAATAGCCGCCCTGCACGTAATGAAATCCGCGGGTGTTGCCGCCGTTGTGGCCGGAATAAACACGGCCTTTAGAATCGAACTCCAACCCCTGCGAGTTGCCGCCCCCTTCGGCGAAGATTTCGTAGCGTTTGCTTTCGGGGTGATACCGCCAGATCAACTGACCCAACGAATGCACGGCCTTCTTCTCGCCCGGGCGGCGAATGTGGCCGGTAACGGTGCTGCCCTGACAGCCATACAACCAGCCGTCGGGTCCCCACCGCAAATTGCTGGCCGACGAGTGTGTGTCTTCGATGCCGAACCCCTGCAGATGAACCACCGGGTCGCCATCGGGAATGTCGTCGTTGTTCGCATCGGGATAGAACATCAAATAGGGCGGGTTCAGTACCCAGATTCCACCACGACCGCGAGTGAACGAAGTGACGATGCTCAATTCATCGACGAAGGTCTTGTGTTCGTCGTAGACGCCGTCGCCGTCGGTGTCTTCGTGAATGGTGATCTTGTCGGCCCCGCGAAAATGATTCGGCGGCGCTGGCGGCACTTTGTCGTAAACGGCCCGCCAATACTTGTCGCGACTCACCATCTTCAAACCGGCGGGAAAAGGATACTGCTTGAAGTGCAACACCCACATGCGGCCGCGTTCGTCGAAGTTGAAGAACGTCGGCTGCGAGACAACCGGCTCGGCCAACACGGTTTCGAGTTCGAGATCGTCGGGAATTGTGAAGCGGGCCAACGCCGCTTCGGGTGACAATGCCGGGTCGGTTTCGTTAGCCAGTTTAAATGCCCGCTCTTTCTCCATCACCCGCCAGAAGACGGCGGTACTTGTGAGCTTGGTAGGCGATTTCGCCCAGGCAAGATCGTCGCCCGTGCGGAATTCCCAGGTGCCGTTAAGCGCAATCGCCTGTTTGCCGAAGTGAATGACAGGAGCAGCCGCTTTGAATCCACCGCGACCATCGTGATCGAACACCCGCACCGCAATGATATTTTCTTCGGCTGCCCGCTGAACGTGTTTGGCCGGGACGGTATACGTTTTCTTCTCGGCCAGCCCGCTTTTGTAGTTGGGAGGAAACGAGCCGGCACCGCCCAGTTTCACGCCGTTGAAGTACACTTCGTGCGCGTTATCGACCGCTTCAACCGTCAGCGTCAAATCCTTATCTCGCCAAGAGCCGGGAATGGTCACGCGACACTTATACCATGCAAAGCCATCGTATTTCGCGAACCGCCCACCCGTTTGATCGTCCCACACGCCGGGAACCATCATCAGCGACCAATTGGAGGTCGCCTTGTCCTTCTGGGCAGAACTGAAGGTGTACGAACCGACGACGAAAACGGCGACGGCGGCAAGGACGTAGAACTTGGATTTCATGGAGACCTCGGTTGGGGCGAATGAGCGCCGTGCGACCGCCAAACCGCAAGCATTGGATGATTATTTTGTCGCAGTCTTGCTGACTTTGACGGTGGGAATTTGTGCTGGAACTTCGAGGCTGGCGGCCCAGTAGACGGCGTTGGAAAGCAGACTCCGGAATGCCGGTTGCTTGAAATCGTCGATGTGGCCCAGTGACGTATAAAACGTGCGACCGCCATCGGTACGGATGTTCGTCCAGGCAATCGGTTCCGCCTCATGCCCTTCGACCGTACCGGTCAATAAATGCTGTGTCGATTCCCGCAGCGGTTTGCTCGTGTACAACGAACCGTTGCCAACAAAGCTGGACGGATCGACGCCCTTCAAAATCGCATGCGCTGCGGCGCCATCGGCTGCCGTGACGGTCACCTTCGGGCCGGCACCGTGATGGCCCGTGTAGTTTCCGCCGATCACGTTGGCGTCGAATTCATTCCATGCGGCGTATCCCTCGGGGACCGGTTTGTCCCGGATCGAAAGGGCGTGGCTGGCGGTGCGGATTCCCAGTACCGGCTTGCCCGATTCGACAAAGCGGCGAATGACGTCCATCTGGGCCTGCGGCAACACGCGGCGGCGCACGCTGATGAGAGCGATGTCCGCTTCGTCCAGAATCTCGATGCCCGGCAAGTTGTTGCGGTCCTTCGGATCGCCGTAAACGTGACTGACTCTGAAGTCGCGTCCCAACTCGGCCAGTGCAAAGGGCGGCAGTGATTCGTTTGTGCGATACTCACGCTCGGCCGTCACGATGACCAGATGTGGCCGTTTGTCGTTCTGAAAACGAAACGGTTTTCCGCCCAACAAACTGACGCTGGTAATTGTCGGGCAGACGTGCTTTTCGATGTGCTCGACGATCAGGTCGGTTCCGGTGAAGTGACTGACGAACGGCTTCATCGCGGGGTTGTACATGGTGTCGGTCATGTCGCGCATCAGTACGACGTTCTTGCCGTTCTGAGCCATCTGCCGCAACCCAAACGGGCGACCCAACACGCACATGTTGGTATGCACGCCGAGGAGAACGACATTTTCGATGCCGCGCGTCTCCATGATGCTCCAAATCTCTTCGCCATTGTCGCTGATGAAATCGTTGTCGAGAATCGTCAGTCCGTCGGTCTGTTTCGTCCAGGGCGCACGTGGGTTCTTGCCCATCGCGGTGAGCCGGGCGGCCCATTGGCGATGTTCGAAAGCATCGTCGTCTTCGCCGCCATCCGATTGATCGATGGGATAAAGGCCCTTCTTCTCCTCGGGAATCACATAGCACCAACTGCCAATGTCTTTCGGCAGATTCTCCGAGCGGGGCGTGTTCTGTGCGTGCAAACGAGCGGGATGTTTCTCGTACGGTTTCATGCAACTACTGGGGGCATGAATGACGGTGATGCCCTGTTTACGTGCAGCGGTTAGCACCTGATTCATTCGCGGTGCCAACTCGCCTCCGCGTCGTGTCGCATTCAAACAGTGATGCAGATCCCACATGTCGCAGACGATGATCGCCGTCTGCTTGGGTGACCACTCAACCGTTCGATTGACGGTACGGAACAGCGAGCTGCCTTTTTCCACCGGCACCCGTAAGCGGGTCTGCAATTTCAGCGGGGCTGCTTTCTTCTGTTTCGCCGTCTTATCTGCGGCTGCACCCGATGCCATCATGCTGCACAGCACCAGTCCGCACACCGCCATCGCCCATCGCTTGGTCATTGCCGCACTCCCTGTATGGTCGGAAAAGTGATCGCATTTCATCCTGTCTTGATTTTCCCGCGCACGAGGGGGAAATGCCAGTCTGTCAAAGACAAAGCTGCCCCTGCTCGCCATTTGAGCATTCACCCGTTTTGAACTTTTGCTTTCTCGCGATACACTGAAAGACATGATTTTCCACCATTGTCAACGCAACTGTTCGCAACCAAAGGCCGGCACCATGCATAAGCAACGCGGGTTGATTCTCGTCCTCACAACGGCCGTCATCGTTGGTGTGGCCGGGTTTGCTTCGGGGTGGTTTGTCCCCACCGAGACGACCGTCACCGAACTCGCGCCCGGCGTCTGGTTTCGCAAGACACAAACCAAGCCGGAGTTCATCGGTTGCAATCAGGGTTGGGTTATTTTCAAAGACTTCGTGCTGGTGATCGACGCCAACTTTCCGAATCAGGCGGAGGTCATCATCAAGGAGATCCGCAAGACGACCAGCAAGCCAATCCGTTATGTCTTCGACACGCACTATCACGGCGACCACGCCGACGGCAATGTCGTCTTCGACAAGCTCGGAGCCGTGATGATTGCTTCGGAAAACAGCCGACAGTTGTTCGACACCAAGGGCATCGCCGGCTTTGAGAAGTCGCAGACGGAAAAGCCCGATGAGTATGGCAAGCTGAAATATAAGAAGCCCGATCTGTGGTTTCCCAAGAAGTTGGTCATCGACGACGGCAAACAACGCGTCGAGTTGATTTATTTTGGACACGCACATACCGCCGGCGATGCGATTGCCTGGCTGCCCAAACACGGCATCGCCTTCACCGGCGATTCCTGCGTGAACGGCGCGTTCAATTACACCGGCGACAGCGATACCGAAAGCTGGATTCGCGTGCTGACGGAGTTGGAGAAACTGCCCATCAAGAAACTTGCGCCGGGACACGGCGACCCCCGCGACAAGAAACTCATCGCCGTCCAGCGACGCTATTTCGTCGAGCTAAGGCAGGCCGTGCAGCAAGGCATCGACGGCGGCAAGTCGCTCGAAGAGATCAAGTCGTCGATCAGTCTGCCGTGGTACAAGGAATGGACCGGCGTCGATGTGCAGGAACGAATCGAGAACATCGAACACGTTTACGGCGAACTGACCGGCAAGAAAGCCGCGAAGTAGACGGCAATCAATCGGAGCGAGATGCAGTCGCAGGTCGCGTCAATTCCAGCACAACCAACGGCGGATGTTTCGGCGCGACTCGTGCCGGATCGGGCTTGAGCCGTGTCACCTCGCGAAGCCCTTTGAAATCGTGCAGTTTCGCGACCAGGGGTTCGTAGGTCACCAGTAACAATCGGCCCTGATGATTCAGCCGCTCCTCGACTGCCGCCGCCGTTTGCAGACGCGAGACCGGTTCGTCGAGATAGAAAACCAACGGATCTTTTTCTTCCATACCGAACGCGACAATGTCGTGATCGGCCGAAAACTCCTGGCGGATTGCGTGCGCAAACTCCGTGGTTTGTTGGCGATGATCGCGGGCCGGCATGATCCACGCCATCACGCAGACATACGCGCCCAGAAAAGTGGCGATGGCCGTATAGCCGGCGGCTGCCGGTTTTCGCACCGTCGCCAGCCACAAAGCCGCGAATGTGCCGACTGCCATCAGCCCGGTCAGCACGATGATTGCAACCGACATCTGTGGCAACTTCTGTTCCGACACCAACGCCACACCGATGACCGCAGACAGGCAGGCAACTGTTCCCACGACGGAAAAACGGTTTGGCAGTTTCGGCTGCGATTGCGCCAACCACGCCCGAAATCGCACGAAGGTTTGACCCGCCAGCAACGAGCACATTGGCAGCATCGCATTCAAGTAGTGTTTGTGCTTGTCGGCCGACACGGTGACGATGGCCAGATGCGCCACCGCCCACATCCATAGGAACCGTTCCCGGGCATCCTGCTGCTTCCACGCTTTGCGCAGGCTGGCCGGAATCGCATAGAGTACGAACCCGGTCCACGGCAACGGCAACCACAGCAGATACGGAACGTAAAACCACAGCGGCTGTCGATTCAAACTGCCCACGGCACGGCCAACGGTCTCCTGCTTCCAGATGTCCCACGCCTCCGGCATTTGCTGCAACACCAGATACGGCCAAATGAGTACCGCTGCAGCCGCCATCAGCAAGCCGACCGGATTCGCCAGATGCAGCAAAGATCGGAATCGTTTTTGCAACAAGAAATAGAGGACGCACGGTATCATCACCATCGCCGGGCCGTAATGAAACTTTGCCATCCACGACACCGACACCAAAGCGAAGATTCCGCACCAACGGAGAAATGCCCGGCCGCGAGATTCATCGCTTCGACTCTCGGCGATCAGAAACATGGCCGACGTCGTCAGCAGACAGAGCAGCATATCGACTTCGGCTTTGCGGGCGTAAATGATGACCCAGGCCGAAGTCAATTGCACAAGCGCTGCGCCCAAACCGGCGGTCCTTCCATACCAGCGCCCCGCCCAAACACCGATGACGATCGCCAATAACAACGCCGAAACCGCTGCTGGCACGCGGACCGTCCATTCATTCATCTCGCCGAACAAAGTGGACGAAGTGGCGACAACCCAGTAACTGAGCGGCGGCTTTCGCAATCGCGGCAACCCCGCCGATCGCGGGACGACCCAATTGCCCGACGAAATCATCTCTCGCGCCGGAACGACGGCATAGGCCTCATGCGTGCCAAACGAACGAAAGTCGCCCAACTCGAAAAACAGCACGACGCTCGCCACCACACCCAATCCGGCAATCATCCACCACAATCGCCGCCCGGTTGGTTCAAGCAGGGATGGCGTAATTTCAGAGAGTGCTGAATCGTCGGGTGTTGTCATTACAGTTAATTAGTTCCAGCTGAGGGTGGCTGGGGTCGAAGCGGAGTTTTCGGAGCGTAGCCCCCAGGTTACGCGCTCGCTGGGGGCTCCCGTTGGTCGACCCCAGCCACCCCAATTGTCGATTCGGAACTTCTCTTTCCGGTGATCGTATTTGTGATCGCCGTTGGGCAAATCTGATTTCAAGCGGCCCGTCGCTGCGGAACGGCGTCGGCAGCGTCGTGATCGGTTTCAAAATTAACCCGATGCCGAATGGCATAGGTGGGGCGATTGTCCATGCCGTAGTAAATCCGCGCGCCGAGTTCGCCCAGCATTCCCAGTACGAAGAATTGCACGCCGACCATCGTCGAGAACACGGCGAGCAACAACAACGGGTTGCCGGTCATGTCGATCTGGCCGAACAACTTCATCGCAATGGTTGCCCCGCCGGCCAACGTGCCGACGGTCCCGCTGATCAGCCCCAGTCCGCCGAACAATCGCATCGGACTTTCGAGGTAGCGAATCAGAAACTTCACAGTGATTAAATCGAGCAGCACACGGAGAGTCCGCGACATGCCGTATTTTGTCGTCCCGAAACGGCGAGGGTGATGTCTGGTGACAACTTCGGCACACCGCGCACCGCGCCAATGTGCAAGGATGGGAATGAAGCGGTGCATTTCGCCGTACAACGGAATTTCGGCCGCCACCTCGCGGCGAATTGCCTTGAGCGTGCAACCCAAGTCTTGCACAGGAAATCGTGTGACCGTTGAGATGAGTTTATTCGCGAGAATGGAAGGCAGCCGCCGGTTGATAAACGTGTCCTGCCGGTTTTTTCGCCAGCCGTGAACGAGGTCGTAGCCTTCGTCGATTTTTTCCAGCATCATCGGGATGTCGGTCGGATCGTTCTGCAGGTCGCCGTCCATTGTGATGACGACATCGCAGGTCGCTTCCTGAATGCCGGCGGACATCGCGGCCGTTTGCCCGAAGTTGCCGCGGAACTCGATGATTTTCAGATGCGGGTCGTCGGCAGCCAAACGGCGCATTTCACGATTCGATCCGTCGTTCGAGCCGTCATCGACGAACAGAATCTCGTATTCACGACCGAGGCCGCGCACGACGGCATCGATCGAATCGTACAGCAATTGGATGTTCTCGACTTCGTTGAAAATCGGAACGACTATCGACACACTCATCACTGACTGCTCCAACAATTGCGACACATAGCGCACAAACGGCGCAAAGCCAACGGGCTGCGTCCCGTCGGAAACTTATCGGACACGTACAAGGCGTGGGAGTGTGTCAAAATCCCCGTCGCGCGTCCAGATGGATCGAACGAACACATAACAGTAGGCCACGTAACCAGTTATGACCGACGCTTTAAGCTACGCCGAACGCCTGCATCAGGCCGTTATTGCGAAACAGACCCCGGCATTGATCGGACTCGATCCGCGGTTCAACCTGCTGCCCGCCGACGTGATCGATTCTGCCCGCAAACGGCAGTTGGACGAGACGGCAACGGTCGCCGCTGCGTTCGAGGAATTCTGCTGTCGGCTGATCGATGTTGTCTCTTCACTGGTGCCGGCCGTTAAACCGCAGGCTGCCTTTTTTGAAGAGTGGGGACCGGCCGGTTGCCAGGCGTTGGCGAACGTCATTCGTTACGCGCGACAGCAGGGTTTGATTGTCATCTGCGATGCCAAGCGGGGTGACATCGGCTCGACTGCGGAAGCGTATGCTCGTGGATATTTGGCGGGCGAAGATCCGAAAGCCGCCGTGTGGGGAGCCGACGCGTTGACGGTCAGCCCGTATTTGGGTCGCGATACGCTGGAGCCGTTCGTCAACGTGGCGAAAGAACGCGGGGCGGGCATTTACGTTTTGGTTCGCACAAGTAATCCCGGCGCGGGGACGTTCCAGGATCGGCAATCGGAATTGGAACCGGGTTCTCCGGCGGTGCCGCACTATCGGCACATCGCGCAAGCGGTCGAAGAACTCGCGGCGGACACGGCGGACGGCGGTGCTTTTGGAATCGTCGGCGGCGTTGTCGGGGCGACGTATCCCGAGGAACTGGCCGAGTTGCGAGCGGCAATGCCACATGTGCCGCTGCTGGTGCCGGGTTACGGAAGTCAGGGAGGCACGGCGGCCGATGTCGCGGCCGGTTTCACGCCGGACGGTTTGGGGGCGTTGGTCAACAGTTCGCGCGGCATCAACTTCGCGTTCCGCAGCGAATCCTTCGCCAGTCAATTCGGCGAAGAAAACTGGGAACAAGCGGCCGAAGCGGCCACCGGGCAAATGATTGCCGATCTCGCCGAACACACCCCGGCCGGAGCGCTCCGCGGCTAACCCGGTTTTACAGCCGACTGCCGCAACGTCAGCCGCAGGGGAACTTCCAAGCCGTGTTGTTCCATCAACGATTGATCGCTGAGCACCTGCTCGGGCGATCCGTCGGCATGCAGGCGGCCTTCATCGAGCACGATCACGCGGTCGCATAACTCCACAATGAGGTCGAGATCGTGCGTTGCGATCAGTTGCCCGCCCTCGAAGCCGCGCAGAATTCGCAGCAGGTTTTTTCGTGCGCGCGGATCGAGGTTACTTGAAGGTTCGTCGAGTACCAACAGCGACGGCTGGCAGGCGAACACGCCCGCCAGGCAGACGCGTTTTCGCTCGCCGAAACTCAACTGCAACGTGCTGCGTTCACCAAAGTCGGGCAGACCGACTTCGTCCAAACTGCTGCGGACGCGTTCCAATACTTCGGCCGAGGGCAACCCGAGATTCAACGGGCCGAACGCCACGTCTTCGCGAACCGTTGGGCAGAACAGTTGATCGTCGGGATCTTGAAACAGAAAACCAACCAGCCGGCGGATCTCATTCAGATCGTCCTTCACCAACGGAATCCCGCAGACGGTAATCACCGCTTCCGCCGCTGCTTGCGCTTTGGACGGAATCTTCTCGGGCAACAGGCCGTTCAGATGCATCAACAAAGTCGATTTGCCGGCCCCACTTGGGCCAACCAGCCCGACTGTCTCGCCGGGGGAGATCGAAAAGCTGACGTCGTCAATTGCCAGATATCCATTGGGATAGCGATACGAAAGCCCCTCGACGTTGAGCAGCCGTGCATTCGTTGAACCGTTCGACATCGATCCCGCCGGGGTTTTCTCTATTTACAAGTCGTCCGAAAACCCTCTGACGGGTCACGCGGACACTTGCTTGGAAGTATCACGAACAACCGCAACCGGGTTATCGGACAGGTTCTACTTTCAGGTCAATCAAGACAGACGGCGCGCCAGCCAGTGAGTCGCGACTCGCAGGGGAACGTTCCCCGTCACTCCATCATACCGGCTCGGCCGACCAATCAAAACTGCGATACCACCAGATACAAGAAACCGAACACAGCGCTAACCCCCAACAGTTGTATTGCAGGGGTACCTGTTCGTATTTCGCTGCGGAAACACTCGGGCCAGACTTTCAAAGATCAGATTCGCATGTGCCTCAACCGATTGACATTCACCAGCACACGCAATAACCTTCCGCATTCCAATACATTCCAGTTACCCAACCCATACTGAAAGAAACTCCAATGGCGAAGAAGAAAGCAGCTCCGGCCAAGCCGATGACCAAGACCGAAGTCCTGAACGCATTGGCGGAAGGCACGGGCCTGAACAAGAAGGATGTGGCAGGCGTTCTCACCGAGCTTGGCACGTTGATTGGCAAGAATCTTGGCAAAAAGGGTCCGGGCGTCTTCAACGTTCCCGGCCTGTTGAAAGTGAAAGTGATCCGCAAGCCGGCGACCAAAGCCCGCAAAGGGATCAACCCGTTCACGAAAGAAGAAACCGTTTTTAAAGCCAAACCCGCCCGCAATGTGGTCAAAGTTCAGCCGCTGAAAGCTCTGAAAGACATGGTTTGACCGGCGACAGCCTGCCTGCGGCGGCGGCCGTTATTGTCTTTCCGCTTGTTTTGTCCGTGGTCCCGGTTAGACTTAATTGCTGTGAGTGAGCGTCCTGAACTCGTTGTGTCAGGCGACTCCATAGTGATACTTTCAGGAAACGGGCTTTAAGATGGCAGAAGGCACAATCAAACGGCTGACGGACAAAGGTTTTGGGTTCATCGATGATGGCAGCGGCAAGGACATGTTCTTCCACATGTCGAACCTTGTCGATGTGAGCTACGACGAACTTCAAGAAGGACAAAGAGTGTCGTACACCGAAGGCAGTGGACCCAAAGGGCCACGGGCCGAGGACGTGCGTCCGATTTAGACGCCGTGACATTCCGAGAGACAATGAAGCCGACGAATTTCGTCGGCTTTTTTTTTCGGAGACAATCGCGGCGTCGCAAAGAGAACACCCCCTTTCCCGGAGAATTGAAAAATGGCAAAGAACAAACAGCAGAAGAAAAAAGAACGGGAACGGCGGGTTGCCCAGAAAAAGCTTGCCACCGCCACGAAGCGCCGCGAGCAGAAAAAGACGGAAACCGAAAAGGAGTCGCAAAAGCCGACCAGCGAACGAGCGAAGCTGATGAAGGAGGCTGTTCCCAAGCCCAATCGTGCTCCCACCACTAATAAGAAGAGTACCTTTACCCAGCGGCGCACCGGCGGCTGACAGTTCGTTTTGATCGGGCATCGCCAATAATGACGTGAACGCACGACGCGACGTTTATCCCAGCCCGGGCACCACTCGCCCCTGGCTCAATCGCTGGCGGATTTGCAGGAACCGATCGTAATATTCCAGCGACGGGTCGATGCCCAGATGTCGCAACACCGTGGCCGAAAGGTCGGCCGGCGAAACCGGTCCTTCTTTGACGTAGCCGCCGTTTTCGACCGTCGAGCCGTAGGCTTGTCCGCCGCGAATGCCGCCGCCGGCCAATACGGCGGTGAAGGCGTGCGGCCAGTGATCGCGGCCCGTTTTTTTGGTCATGCCGTTCTGGGTGACGGCCCCCACTTTCGGTGTGCGACCGAACTCGCCGACCGCCACCACCAATGTCGTCTCCAGCAAACCGCGGTCGGCGAGATCGGAAACAAACGCCGAGAGCGCGCGATCGAACGGCGGGCAGAGTCGGTCTTTCAGTTTCGGAAAATTCTCGACGTGCGTGTCCCAATGCGGCGAGACCTTGTCGTCCTTGTGATCATCGTCCCAGTTCACGCCGACCAACGACACCCCCGTTTCCACCAACCGCCGAGCCAACAGCAGGCTCTGTCCAATGCGCGACTTGCCGTACCGTTCGCGCATCTTCGCTTTTTCGCGTTGCAGTTCAAACGCCCGGCCGACGCGCGCATCTTCCAGCATCGACAACGCCGTTTGATAATTTGTTTCGACCAACTCCGTCTTCTCGATGCCGGCGAAACGGTCTCTTTCCAATGTTTGCAACTGATTGCGCAAGTGCTGCCGCCGCTCGAATCGTGTCGACGTCATTTCCGCCGGCAAACTCAGTCCCTGCACGCGGAACTCTTTGTCGTTTGGATTTCCTTCGACCAGAAACGGATTGAACTCCTCACCCATCCGGCCACCGGTTTGGCCGGCAATGCGGCGGTCCTGACCGACGAACTGCGTGTACCACGGCAACACCACCGAGTTCGGCAGCCCCCGGCGCTGCTGGCCGAATCGCGTTATGAGCGACGACAGCGACGGCCAATCTTGCGGCCGCGCCTGATCGGTCACCGGCGGCCCGAAATATTCGCGGCCCGAATAAATCTCGCTGCACGCCGGGCCATGCACGGGCATGTGATGCGTCATCGACCGCAGCAGGCAAATCTTGTCCATCTGCTGCGCTAACAACGGTAAGTGCTCGCAGAGATCCACTCCCGGCACGTTCGTCGCCACCGGACGAAAGTCGCCACGAACCTCCACCGGCGCTTCGGGCTTCATATCCCACAGATCAATGTGGCTCGGTCCGCCGAACAGAAAAATGAACACACAGGAATTGGCGCGTCGATTGGCGGCGGCATCGCTTGGGGCCGAAAGTGCTTGCAGCCGCGCCAACTCGACGGCGCTCAGCCCCAGCACTCCCGACGCGCCAACCTGCAAGCAGCGGCGGCGATTGTATCGTGTTGAATTGCCCCAAGAATTCATGACCGACTCACCCCGATTGGCAGTCTCATGCAAGAACCGTCTGCCCTCTATATCTATCGTCCCCGTTCGACGTTGCCGCGTCAACCGGCAGCATTCGTCATTCGCCCCGTCACCGCTTCGCCGCCGGGCAACACCCCGCACGTTGTACCCCGTCGGCGATAAACGCTAGACTCTGTCGAAACTGACACGGTAGTCGCCCGGTCTAAGGCGCGGCCCGTTCGGCAAATCAACGTATGTCTCGGAGAGATTGCATGGCTCGTTGGCGAAGCGTCTGGAATACCTGTCAATTTTCTGTTGACGGGTGCCACTGGCGTGTCGCCAGTGCAGCGTGCAAGGCACTGGCGACACGCCAGTGGCACCCAACCGGCCGATCAACATTAGTCACAGCGGGCCTCTTGCTCGCCGTCATGGCAACACCTCTGTTTGCCGCCGACGACGCCAAAAAAACGACGGTCGCCTCTCACCCCATCGTTCCCGCCTTCGAGCGTTTCTACAGCGATGAGGATGCCGATGCGCATCGCGGCGGACAGTTGCTGTTGGGCGAATTGAATTGCACGTCGTGTCACGCGATCGACAAATCGTTCGAAGGTTCCATCATCCCCAAGCAGGCCCCCATTCTCGATGACGTCGGCAAACGTGTCCGTGTTGAATACTTGCGGAAGTTCATCGCCAACCCGCAAGCCGTCAAACCGGGCAGCACCATGCCGACGCTGTTCGCCGCCCAATCGGCCGAACGGGCGAAACAAGAGGTCGAAGCGCTCGTCCATTTTCTGGCCGCCTCGGGAACCATTGCGGAAGAACGTGTCGATCCGCAGGCCGTTGGCCGTGGCAATTCGTTGTTTCACCGTGTCGGTTGCCTCGCGTGTCACGCACCACGGCAGGGCGATCAGAAATCGCTGCCGCCGCATTCGGTGCCGCTGGGCGATTTAGCAGCAAAGTACACCATCCCCTCGCTCACACAGTTCTTGCAGAACCCGCACCAGGTCCGCCCCTCTGGGCGGATGCCGAGTCTCAACCTCAAGGGGAATGAGGCGAAAGACATTGCTAGCTTTCTGGCGCAGGGAATCGTTTTTGAATCGAAGAAACCCAACGTTCGCTTTGCCGCCTTTGATGGAAACTGGGATCAACTTCCTGACTTCGGCAAGCTGAAACCCTACAGGACCGGCACAACCGCTGCGTTCGATTTGACGCCGGCAGGAAAGACGTCGAACTTCGGTATGCGGTTCGATGGTTTTCTGCATGTGCCGCGCGACGGCAACTACACTTTCCATCTCGGATCGGACGATGGCAGCCAGCTATTTATCGGCGGCAATCGTGTCATCGACAACAACGGCGTCCATCCACATACCGTGAAAACAGCGGCGACCAAGCTCACCGCCGGCGCACATGCTATCCGCGTCGATTACGCGCAAGGCGGCGGCGAGTGGACGCTCGAACTGCACTTTGAAGGACCGGGCGTCCCGAAGCAAGAAGCCTACGCCTCCATCTCGCCCGACAAGAACACGCCACCGCCATCAAAAGCCGTTAAAGATAAGAATGACAAGAACGTCTTCGTCCTCAATTCCGATCTGGTCAAACAGGGCCGGCAGTTGTTCACGCAACTTGGTTGTGCATCGTGCCATGAGAAGAAAGATATCAACAAGTCGCTCGAAGCTCTCTTGCCCGCTCCAAGGCTTACACAGTTGAAGAATTCCGGCGGCTGTCTCGCCGAGAAACCAAAACAGGGCATTCCGCAATTCCATCTCTCGGCCCGTCAACGGGAAACGTTGGGCAGCGCAATTTCCAACCTGTCATCGCCCGCCAAACCCATCGAAGACGAAGACCGCATTGCCCGCACGCTTGCCGCCTTCAATTGCTACGCCTGCCATCAACGCAACGAAATTGGCGGAGTTGAAAAAAGCCGCAACGCGCTCTTCATAGGAACGATTCCCGAGATGGGCGACGAGGGCCGCATTCCGCCGCATCTGAACGGTGTCGGCGACAAACTCCGACTCGATTGGATGAAACAGGTTCTCGACAACGGTGCAGACAACCGCCCTTACATGCACACGCGGATGCCGAAGTTCGGCGGCGCGAATGTCGGCGCCCTTGCCACAGCGTTTGCCAAACTCGATGTCAAAACCGAAGTCGAAATCCCCAAACCCAAGCAGCCGAAACTGCGCACCATTGCAACCGGCCGATTCATTGTTGGCGAAAAGGCGCTCTCCTGTATCAAGTGTCACAACTTCGGCCAGTACAAGGCGACCGGCATTCAATCGATCGACTTGCAAACCATGACCCGCCGCCTGCGAGCCGATTGGTTTCACCGCTATATGCTCAAGCCGTTCCGTTATCGGCCCGGCACGCGCATGCCCACCGGATGGCCCAGCGGTCGCAGCGTGATTCCCGCAGTGCTAGACGGCGACACGCAGCAACAACTCGTCGCCATCTGGGATTACCTGGCCGAAGGTAACAGAGCGCCGATTCCGCTCGGCCTGCTCAAACAGGCGATTGTGTTGACGCCGGAAAAAGAACCGATCATTTATCGCAACTTCCTTGAGGGATTGAGTGCTCGCGGAATTGCGGTCGGTTATCCCGAAAAAACGCATCTTGCATTCGACGCCGGCAATCTGGATCTCGCCTTGATCTGGCGGGGGGCGTTCATCGATGCCTCGATGCATTGGAACGGTCGCGGTCAGGGTCGGCAGCGACCGTTGGGCGATCTTGTCGTGCCGCTGGTGCGCGGTCTGCCGTTGGCGGTACTAGAATCGGGCGAAACTGCCTGGCCGGGCAATTCCGCCGAGAAACTCGGTTTCCGTTTTCGCGGTTACCGGTTCGATAAACAACGCCGTCCCGTCTTCCGGTATGGTTCAAACGCCATCGAAGTCGAAGACGATCCACAACCTGTGAAGGACGGCACCGACACCGGCTTCAAACGCACGTTGACCATCAACACATTAGCGCCGGTTGAAAACTTGTGGTATCGCGCCGCTGCCAATGCGAAAATCGAGAAGCTCGATGACGGCTGGTTCCTGATCGACGACGTCCTGAAAATTCGCGTCCGTTCCGGATCGGCAGAACCAATCATTCGCAAAGTTGGTAACCAAAAAGAACTGATCATCCCGGTTTCACTCAGCGAAATACCCGCAACCATCGTCCACGAATACGCCTGGTAACCTCTCAATCACGCTGGCGGTTTCGCCGCCGCACAGTGGTGAAGGTTCGCTAAACCGCAAGCGATGGTCGTTTGGTTCTGGAATCATAGGAATATTGAAATGTTACGAATTGGTATCCTTGCGTCGGTTGTCCTCTTGATCGCCGCGACTCTCCTTCCCGCGCAGGACAAGCCGGCGACAGAAGACGATTATTATCGGTTGTTGACTTTCACCGTTCCGAAGGGGGTCGTACTCGAAGCGGGTGCGTTTGCTTTCCTGCCGGACAACACGGTCGTCGTCTCATCGCGGCGCGGCGAGATTTATCTCATCGAAAACGCCTACTCTAAAGATCCCGCCAAGGTCACGTTCAAACGCTACGCGCAGGGTCTGCACGAAGTACTCGGTCTCGACTATCGCGACGGTTGGTTGTACGTCACCCAACGGCCGGAAGTTTCACGGATTAAAGACACCACGGGCGACGGCAAAGCCGACCTGTTTGAAACCGTGAACGCCGGTTGGGATATCAACGGCGATTACCACGAGTACGCTTTCGGATCGAAGTTCGACCGCGATGGAAACATCTGGGTCACGCTTTGCCTCACCGGATCGTTCAACAGTAACGGCAAGTATCGCGGTTGGTGCGTGCGTATTACGCCCGACGGTGAATTGATTCCCACCTGCAGCGGCATCCGATCGCCGGGCGGAATGGGCCTCAACGCGGCAGGCGACGTCTTCTACACCGACAATCAAGGGCCGTGGAACGGCACCTGCAGCCTCAAACACCTCAAGCCCGGTTCCTTTCAAGGTCATCCCGGCGGCAACAAATGGTTCGACCTGCCCGAAGTCAAACGCGTGCTGAAAACCCGACCGCAAGACCCGAAAAGTGGTAGCCGCATTATGGTCGAAGCCGACAAGATTCCCGAATACGTCCCGCCGGCCGTCCTCTTCCCTTATACCAAAATGGGCAAGTCGGCCAGCGGTATTGCCTGCGATGTCAGCGGCGGAAAATTCGGATCCTTCCAAAAGCAGATGTTCGTCGGCGACCAGAGCGCCAGTACGGTCATGCGGTGTTTTCTCGAAAAAGTTGACGGGCGATTCCAGGGAGCCTGCTTCCCCTTTCGACAGGGATTCGCTTCCGGAACGCTGCCCCTCGAATTCGGACCGGATGGTTCGATGTTCGCCGGCGGAACAAATCGTGGTTGGGGATCGCAGGGTACCAAACCATTTGCAGTCGAACGCATGGTCTGGACCGGCAAGGTTCCGTTTGAAGTCCACGAGATGCGTGCTAAATCCGATGGCTTCGAGCTGACGTTCACGCATCCGGTTGATCCCGATTCCGTGCAGAATATCGAGTCGTACAAACTGACGACCTACACCTACATCTTCCAGGCATCCTACGGCAGTCCGGAAGTCGATCACACGACGCCGACGATTACCAATGTCACCGTTGCCGACGACGGCAAATCGGCCCGCCTGTATATCGACGGCCTGCAACGCGGCCACGTGCACGAACTGCACCTCGATGGCGTTCGCTCCGCCAAAAATCGACCGTTGTTGCATCAGCAAGCGTATTACACGCTCAACAACATTCCCAAGAAGTAAGAGAATCATCATGTCGGGCCAACTCTTTCTCGACGCCACGGTGGAGACATTTCAGAAACAGAAAGAGTTGGCAGAAGGGGCTGTCGCGCAATTGGATTTCGACCGACTTCGCCGGCCGCTCGATTCCAACACGAACTCCATCGCCGTCATCATGAAGCACGTTGCGGGGAATCTCATCTCGCGGTGGACCGACTTTCTCACCACCGACGGTGAAAAATCCAATCGCAACCGCGACGGTGAATTCGTCGACGAGTTTGCGTCGCGCGAGCAACTGCTCGAACATTGGGAATGCGGCTGGGGCGTTCTCTTTCAAACGCTTGGCGAACTCACTCCCACCGATCTGCCCAAAATAATCACCGTTCGCGACGAACCACACACGGTCGTCCTCGCCATTCAGCGGGCATTGGGACACACGGGATATCACACGGGGCAAATCGTGCAGGTTGCCCGCGTTCTTGCCGGCGACAATTGGACGGTACTCACCATGCCGCGCAAGGGCGACTCAGGCGGGGAGTGAGAAACATGGGCTGTTTGATTTCGGTTTAAGACTGATTCTTTGCCCTGTTGTTTACCACGATATCCCATTTTGCTAACCTTCGCCCAACCACTTTGGCCATCGACAAATGAAACGAGATGGCCAACTCCCGCGAATGGCTGATGATGGTTATCCGCGTGATCGACGCCAGTTGCAGCAGCAGGACGCTCTTCGATGAAACAGCTCGAAAACGCAGTTCGTGATGGCGCGTGTTTGCTGAATCTCAAGGCTGCCGATCTGCCAGCCATCTTTCAGAACGCAGTCTCGCAGCTGGTTGGGCAGGGAAGACTGCCGGCGGAGCACCGCGACGATATTATTGCCGCTTTGCTGGAACGCGAAGGCAGCATGTCGACGGCCATCGGCCACGCGGTAGCCGTTCCCCATGCCTATCTCGATGTCTTAGCTGCCCCCGTTGTTGTCTTCATCCAACTGGCCCGCCCGCTGAACATGGGCGCTCCCGACGGAATTCCAACCCGTTTTCTCATCATTTTGTTGGGGCCGACAGGTGCGGCAGTCGAACATCTCGACGCGCTGACCAATATCGCCCGGCTGATGTCGGACGACGAGTTCCGCTACGAAGCCGGCGAGGTACGCACTCAGCAGGAACTGCTCGAAGCGTTCAAGCGGTTTCACGTTCGCTCCGATCCGATTCCAGAAATCGACGCCGAAGAAACAATTCCCGAATCCCTGCGTTACTCCGGGCGGCTGTTCGGCGGGCTGATCAACGATCTGCGTCGGCGGCTGCCGCATTACGCCAGCGACTTTCGCGACGGACTGCACCCCAAGGTCCTCGCATCGACTCTGTTCCTGTTCTTCGCCTGTCTGGCGCCCGCGGTCACGTTTGGCGGCATTTTGGGAGTTGCAACCGATGGCTACATCGGCGCTGTCGAAATGATCGCCGCTTCCGCAATGTGAGGGATCTTGTATGCGCTATTCTCCGGCCAGCCGCTCGTTATTCTGGGTGGCACCGGGCCGTTGTTGATTTTTACCATCATCCTGTATCAGCTTTGCCGCGATCACCTTGGGCTGGGTGCCCTGTTTCTCGAAGTGCGCGTGTGGGTGGGACTGTGGACGGCGCTGTTTCTCATCATTCTAGCGGTCACCGATGCCAGTTGTCTGATGCGGTTCTTCACACGGTTCACCGACGAAATCTTTGCTGCGCTCATCTCGCTCATTTTCATCTTTGAGGCATGCAAGGGAATTTTCTATATCTTCAGCGATCTGGAAGTCCACAAACACCACGACACAGCGTTATTGTCGCTGCTATTGGCGATGGGAACATTGTACGTGGCGACGGCGTTGTCGCGATTTCGCCGCAGCCGTTTTCTCAATCACTGGTTCCGCGAATTCCTGACTGATTTCGGCCCCACAATCGCAATCGTAATCATGTCGCTGTTCGCGCTGTCACCCATGTTGGAAAGCGTCTCGCTACCGGCGCTGCCTGCACCATCTTCCTTCCGACCAACGTATTCGCCGCCGGTCGAGGAAGCAATCGCCGTGACGACTCCTGAGAATGAGGCAACTGGTGAGAATTCAGCAGCTGCGGAAACCAATGTCGTCGCGGAGAGCAATCCACCCCGCGCGTGGTTCGTCAACCCGTTGCGCGCACCCATGTGGGTTTGGTTTGCTTCTGCGGGCCCGGCGCTATTGCTGACCGTGCTGGTGTTCGTCGATCAAAACATTACCGCGCGGCTCGTCAACAGCCCCGATCATAAACTGCAAAAGGGGGAAGCGTATCATCTCGATCTCGCCGTCGGCGGCATCCTGGTGGGGTTGTGTCCGTTCTTCGGATTTCCGTGGCTCATTGCAACCACGGTGCGCTCGGTGAATCACGTTCGCAGTCTGGCGACGGTTGAAGAAGTGGTCACACCCGGCGGCGAATCACGCGAGCGGATCATTCACGTTCGCGAAAACCGCGTGAGTGCGCTGGCCATCCATTTGCTCATGGGGTTGTCGTTGTTTCTGTTGTCCTACCTCAAGATGATTCCCATGGCCGTGCTGTATGGCTTGTTTCTGTTTATGGGAATCGTCTCGATGGCGGGTAACCAGTTCTTCGAACGGCTGAGCCTGTGGCTGATGGATTCCAAGCTCTATCCGGCGACGCACTACATTCGCCGCGTCTCACTTTCGACGATTCACAAATTCACACTGCTTCAGCTCGCCTGCCTGGTGGTGTTGTGGATTGTTAAGGGCAGCCCGCGGTTGGGAATTCTGTTCCCACTGTTCATCGTGATGTTGGTCCCCGTGCGGATGTTGGCCAACCGATTCTTCTCGCCCAAAGACCTCAGCATTCTCGATGCGGAAGAGGAACCGGGCGACGAAGAGTGGGGCTAAGCGGCGAGAAGGGGAACACTGCTTCAGGGGACGCCGTCTGCGGCGTTCCGCCGTCCTCGCGCGATCCGGATCGCCAGGGATGCCTTCCCTGTAGAGTTTCTCGGAATTTCATCAGCCAACCTCGCGCACCGGCAATTCCGCTTCGGGATTCACAAAATTCCCGGAATCTTGCTATGACGGCAGCCACTGGTGCGTCTATTAGGGTACGAAGCGCAGCATTTGGCCGAGTTCTGGAATGAACAACAACGGGCAGAACGGTAGCCGGGACTGGATCCGGTCCGCTCTCGATCGATTCGAGGGTGAACTGGTGCGGTACGCGCATCGGCTCACCGGCGATGTCGAGCAGGCCCGCGATGTCGTTCAGGAAACGTTTCTCAGGCTTTGTCGACAAGACCGGGCTGAATTGGACGGCCATCTCGCGAAATGGCTGTTTACCGTTTGCCGCAACCGTGCCATCGACGTCCGACGCAACCTACGGTGCTTTCACCGAGTACGGTTACTGGGCGGGCAACGAGTGGGGCGGTCACGAAAACCTGCCCAAGGGCCACTGGGTCTACGTCGCCCCGCACTGGTACATCTGGGGTGAGACGTCGGCGAAGAAGCCGGCAGCCAGCGCGAAAGAGTAGCCAGCATTTCGCCGCGGGGCTTGCCCCGTGTGGGCCGATCAAGCCGTCAGGCCCCGCAAGCGGGTCGGCTAAATTGGAAAATTGGCAAGAAAAGCAGACAGAATTCGTCACACCATTCGTCTACTCATCAGGTAAGTAGACTGACGAAAGTTTTCAACCCTGCCCTCCTGGTGTCGGCTGGGGATCGGACGCCAACGTTAAGCGAGTTTGCCGAGAACTCGCCGGAATCCGACCCCGGCCGCCCCTTCCTTCTTTAGCGATCAGCTTTCAGCGATCAGCTTTGCGGGAACGTTGAGTTTCCGTAAGTGTGATCAGTTTGCGCGCCCTGAGCAAGAAAATTCTGGGAATTTCTCTAGGATTTCTTGCGCAGGTGCGAACCAGCGGTTTGCAGACACTGCGGTGTGTTACACCGCAGCTATCTGCGTCGTTCTCTTCGTTACAGGCTGAGATGACCTTTTGATTCCAGGTAGCTCACGACTTCCTCGGCCAACTCGTCGATGCTCTTCGTGTCGGCATCGAGAATGAGTTCCGCGTTCTCGGGGGCTTCGTAGGGATCGTCGATGCCGGTGAAGCCGGTGATTTCTCCGGCGCGGGCCTGCTTGTAAAGTCCCTTGGGATCGCGGGCTTCGCAGGTTTCCAGCGATGCGTTGACGTAAACCTCAATGAACTGACCGTCGCCGAGCAATTCGCGAACCTTGTCGCGGTCGGCTTTATACGGCGAGATGAACGCGGTCAGCGTCACACAGCCAGAGGCGGCAAACAGTGCAGCCACTTCGCCGACACGGCGGATGTTCTCGGCGCGGTCATCGGCCGAGAAACTGAGGTTCTTATTCAAACCGTGTCGAACGTTGTCGCCGTCCAGCACGTAGGTGTGAATGCCGCGCGAGTGGAGAATGTGATCGACCGTGTTGGCCACGGTGCTTTTGCCGCATGCACTCAGCCCGGTGAACCACAACACCGATCCCGTGTGACCTTTGAGTTTGCAGCGGTCTTCGTTGGAGACATGGTGACCGTGCCAGGTGATGTTGGTCGCTTTCTGCTCGGTCATGCTCAGTTTGCCTTTATGTTTACTTGAGTCTGGAGTTGAGTTTGTTCTCGATAATCAGCCCGCAGCGCAAGCGAGGGTCTTCGCCTGGAAGTCCCTTGATTGCGATTTTTGAAGTTGCAGACCTCAGTTTTTGGATTGGAGACAAAGGGCTAAAATCCCCCAAATATACAAGCCTGAAGCGCAAGCGAAGGAGCTTTCTGGCATCGCGGTGGAATCATCCTTCGCTTGCGCTTCAGGCTTATATTACCGGGATTTGCATGTCCCTTTACGCCATTTGTGCAACGACAAATCTTGCCCCGCGGGCTGGTGGTGGCAGTTGCCGTTTGCAGGTCCAAGCACGATACTAGAGGAACCAACGGCTGGAGAGGAAGTCAGACGGATCGATTGTTGGACAGATAACGAATGCCGATTACGCGTAGTTTCCTTCATTGGCAGTCGCCCGCTTTGGCGGCGGCGGCCCAGTTGTTGCTCGAAGACCGAGTGATCGACGGCGTCGCCGATCTGTCTGAAGTCGTCGTTGCGCTGCCGGGCGGTCGCGCGGGCCGTCGTTTGCTTGAGATCCTCATCGACCGGGCTGATCGCGAGTCGTTGATCCTGTTGCCGCCGCAAATTATCACCGCGGGGCGATTGCCTGAACTGTTGTATGTGGCACAGCGCCCTTTTGCCGACGACTTCACGCAACGATTGGCCTGGATTGAGGCATTAAAACAGGCCGACCGCGAGCTGCTGCTGCAGGTCATTCGGGAGCCCCCCGGCGATGGGGATTTGTTCGCCTGGTTGTCGTTGGGCGAGATGCTCTCGCGGCTGCATCGGGAGTTGGCAGCCGATGGTTTCGATTTCGGTGACGTCGTGCAGCGGGCGGATGAACTCGAAGGGTTCAACGAATCTGCACGGTGGCAGTCGCTGGCTGAAATTCAGCGCGACTACTTACGGCGACTTGATGAGTTGGAATTGTGGGACTTGCAGACGGCCCGCCTGTTCGCCGTCGCGCAGCGGGAATGCGCGACGGACAAACAGATCGTCCTGATTGGAATGGTGGATTTGAACCGCACGCAACGGGCGATGCTCGACCAGGTGGCCGACGGTGTGACGGCTGTCGTCTTCGCGCCGGACGAACTCTCCGACCGCTTCGACGAACACGGCTGTCTGAGATCCGACGCGTGGCTCGAAGTGCCGATTGATCTCGACCGCGAATTGATCGAAGTCGTCGATACATCCGGCGATCAGGCGGATGCCGTCATGCTGGCGATGGCGAAACTCGACGGCGTTTTTTCTGCAGAGGAAATCACCGTCGGCGTGCCGGACGAGCGCCTCGTGGGGCCGATTCAGCAGCGGTTGGCCGAGTGCGGCGTTCCCTCACGTTACGGCGTCGGCGTTCCAGCGACACGGATGGGGCCTAGCTTGCTGTTGAAAGCAACCGCCGATTATCTGGAAAGTCGTCGTCCCGACGCCTTTGCTGCGCTAGTGCGGCATCCGGCCATCGCACATTGGCTGGCCGGCCAAGGCGTGACCGACGACTGGCTGACTCAGCTCGACCAATACCGCTCGACACACTTGCCGACGCGGCTGGATGGCAAGTGGCAGCGGGCCTCTTCGAGTGCTTATCAATCGTTGCGGAATGTATTCGATGAATTGCATCGCGAACCGGACAGTGATGGAACGCAAGCGGGGTTGCTTCACGGATTGAGTGGTGCAAAACGACCGCTGGGCAAATGGGTTGTTGACGTCATTCAACTTGTCATCAACGTCTACGGCCGAATTTCGCTCACGCAGAACTGTGCGGACGAGTGGAATGTCATCGCCGCCTGTGATGCAATTCGCGACGCGCTGGCGGCGCAACGCGACATCCCCGACGAATTGGCTCCGTCGGTCAGTTGTGCGGAAGCGTTACGGTTACTGCTGCAATCGTTGTCCGGGCAGACGGTTCCGCCCCGTGCCGATCACACGGCAGTTGAATTGCTGGGTTGGTTGGAGCTTCCATTGGACGACGCGCCGGCGTTGATTGTGAGCGGGTTCAACGACGGACTGGTGCCGGCATCGCGTAACAGCGATTTGTTTCTGCCGAACGAGTTGCGGCGTCAACTGGGCTTGGAAGACAACAACCGCATTTATGCCCGCGACGCCTATGCGTTGTCGGTCATCGCTGCGTCGCGAACATCACTGAAGTTGATCGCCGGCCGCCGCTCGGCCGACAACGATCCGTTGATTCCCAGCCGGTTACTGTTTGCTTGCGAGCCGCAGGAGATGGCTCTGCGCACGCTCGGATTCTTGCGGGGATCATCGAAATTGAAGCCACGCATCGAGTTGGCGGGCAGCCTCACCGCCGGCCGGAAGCAGTCGGTTTTTGCACCACCTCAGCCGCTGGAACCGCTCGCCGAGTTGAAGTCGATGAAGGTCACCGAATTCAAAGACTACCTTGCCTGTCCCTACCGTTACTACCTGCGACATCGGTTGAAGCTCGAAGGCATCGATGACGGCGGCAACGAACTGGGCGGCGGTGAATTCGGCTCGTTATTGCACGAGGTCCTCAAGGCATTTGGCGAAAGTGAAGCAGCCACATCTGATGCTGCGGATGATGTCAAGCAGGCGTTGAACGATCTGCTCGATGACCAGGTGAGTAGGCAATTCGGAAAGCATCCGCTGGCGGCAGTCAATGTGCAGGTCGAGCAGATTCGTTATCGGCTGGAAAAGTTCGCTGACTGGCAAGCCGGATGGGTTGCCGAAGGCTGGGCCATTGAGGTGACGGAGTGTGATATCAAAGACGAAACGGCTCCGTTTACCGTCGACGATCTGCCGTTGTATCTTCGCGGCCGCATTGATCGCATCGATCGTAATCGCGCGACCGGCGAGATTGTCATCTTCGATTACAAGACCGGCGAGTCGGCGAACAAACCGGAGAAGACACATCGCCGCCGCGATGACTGGGTCGATCTGCAACTGCCGCTCTATCGCCACCTGGTGCAATATGCCGCTGACAAATTTGCCGATGTCGATCCGGCGACCGTGCGGCTCGGCTACATCGTCATTCCCAAATCGCTCGACGCCATCGGCCATCATGTTGCTGAATGGACGGCCGACGATTTGGCGGATGCCGACGAAACGGCGCGAGGAGTCATCCGCGACATTCGTGCGGGCATCTTCGGTCCACCGAACGGCCCGCCGCCTGCGTTCTTCGAAGAGTTCGCTGCCATTTGCCTTGACGGACAATTCGGCACGAATTCCGGGCTTGACGATGCGGAGGTCGAATAATGAACGCCGCCGCTGAGTTTCCCCACTTGCTCATTCGCGCGTCGGCAGGCACGGGAAAGACGTTCCAGCTTTCCAACCGATTCATCGCGCAGATCGCAGCGGGTGAACCCCCCGACCACATTCTGGCAGCAACATTTGCCCGCAAGGCGGCCGGCGAGATTCTCGAACGCGTGTTAACGCGACTAGCCGAGGCGGCGCTCGACGACGGGAAATTCGCAGAACTGGCGGAGAACGTCGGCGACGCCAAATTGACCCGCGAGGGTTGCTTCGACCTGTTGAGAAAACTTATCAGTCGTCTGCATCGCCTGCGTGTCGGGACGCTCGACGGTTTCTTTTCACAATTGGCGGCGAGTTTCAGTCTCGAACTCGGCCTGCCGCCCGGTTGGCGAATCGTCGATGAGTTGGACGATTTGCAACTGCGAAACGAAGCGGTGCAGACAGTACTCGACGGAGAATCAACGGCGAGTCTGGTGACGATGATGCACCTGCTGAGCAAGGGAGAAATCAAGCGGTCGGTTTCGTCGGAGATTCACGACGTCGTCACCAAGCTGTACGACCTGTTTTGCGAAACCGACGAAGATGCGTGGGACGCTTTGCCGCGGCACAAGCAAGTTGAAGGCGAGGCGTTGGATGCGGCCATCGCAAAATTGGCGGCTTTGGAGTTTACCGACAAGCGTTTTGGGAAAGCACGCGATGCAAACGTTGGCTGCGCTGCCAGTGGCGATTGGGAAGGATTCATCGGCAAGGGACTGACGGCGAAACTCATCGCCGGCGCGACGGACTTCCATAAAAAGCCGATCGAAAACGACCTGGTCGATGCCTACCGGCCGTTGATCGACAATGCGCGGGCCGTCTTGTTGGGACGAGTTGCCGATCAGACTCTCGCTGCGCGGCAGCTGCTCGACAAGTTCGACGCGGCGTATCGGCAGTTGAAGCAAAGCAGCCACGGTCTGCGTTTCGACGATGTGACGCGAAGTCTCGCCCGCGGATTCGCAACCGGGCGCATCGCCGATGTGAACTGGCGTCTTGACATGCAGGTGAAGCATCTATTACTGGATGAATTTCAGGACACATCGCGACTGCAGTGGCAGGTGGTACGGCCGTTCGCCGAGCGCGTCACTGCTGCCGACGGTGAGGGTTCGTTTTTCTGCGTGGGCGACGTGAAGCAGGCGATCTACCGTTGGCGGGGAGGCGTGTCGGAAATCTTTGACGCCGTCGGCGAGCAGCTCGGCGGAATTGATGAGGAATCGTTGACGAAAAGTTATCGGTCGAGCCAACCCGTTATCGACACCGTCAACCGCGTCTTTCTGGGGCTGAAGTCGAACGAGGCTCTCGCGAGTTATCCGAACGTCACCCACACCTGGGGCGAACGATTTGGCGAACACACCACAGCGAAGGACGGCTTGCCCGGCTATTGCCGACTGATGACGAGCCGCCGCGCCGACGAAAACGAAAAACAGCGAGATGTCACGCTGGACTTCGCCGCCGGTCAAATCGCCGAGATCACCCGCGACAACCCGGGGCGTTCGGTCGGTGTGTTGGTTCGCACCAACTCGGCTGTTGCCCGGTTGATTTACCAACTGCGGACACAGCATCAGGTGCTGGCGAGCGAAGAGGGGGGCAATCCGCTCACCGACTCGCCGGCCGTGCAATTGATTCTGTCGCTGCTGCGGATTGCCGATCATCCGGGCGACACGGCCGCGCGGTTTCATCTGGCGACATCGCCGCTTGCTGAAGCGATCGACTTTCAGCAACATGACGACGGCGCGTCCGCCGTGCGTCTTTCTCTCGGTCTTCGCGAGTCGTTGCTGAACCGCGGCTATGGTAAGACGATTTACCAATGGGTACAGGAATTAGCCCCACACTGCGATGGCCGCGATTTGAATCGTTTGTTGCAACTGGTTGAATTGGCCTACGGCTATGAAAATGATGCGACGGTGCGGGTCGATGACTTTATCCGCGTGGTCGAATCGCGTCGGGTGGAATCACCTTCTGCTGCCGACGTCCGCGTGATGACGTTGCATCAGGCCAAGGGGTTGCAGTTCGACATCGTCGTTCTGCCCGAGCTTGATGTCGAATTGAAAGGACGGCATCCAATGGTCGTTGTTGGTCGCGACGGGCCGGTCGAACCGGTGCGGCGAATTCTCCGCTACGTGAGCGAAAAGGTGCAGCCGCTGTTGCCGCCCGCGTTTCAGCGAATGTTTTTCGACTGGGCCGATCAGTCCGTCAATGAGTCGCTATGCTTGTTGTACGTGGCATTGACGCGAGCGGTTCACGCGCTGCACATGATTATTCCGCCGGCGAAAGAGAACGAAAAAACTCTGCCAAAAACCGCCGCCGGCTTGCTGCGGGAGGCGTTGACCGAGACGGCTCTGCCAAGCCCGGAGCAGGTTCTTTACGAACACGGAGACCCGACGCCGCTTGCCGATGAATCGGGCGACAGCGCGGGCGCCGTCGGCGAAGATGCAGAAACCAAACGTGTTGAAGTGAAGCTGCGTGCCGCACCCGCGCAACGGACGCGCGGACTTGATCGACATTCGCCATCCGGATTGGAAGGGGGCACCGCGATAAATCTGGCGAAGCGGTTGCAACTCGGCACATCCTTTGCGATGGCTCGCGGCTCGCGGTTTCATACCTGGTTTGAAGCGATCAAATGGCTCGATGATGGTCCATCGGATGAGATGACACTTCGCAGCATTGCTGGCCCGCTGACTGGCACCGATGTTGATCTCACCGCCGAAATCGCCGAGTTTCACACCATATTAGCAAACGCGACGATTCGACGGGCGCTCTCGCGGAGCGGTTACGACGATCCGTCGGCGTTGGGATTTGGGGCCGACGTCTGTGCGGAACTTCAGACTCCCGATTTGCGAATGCGGGTGTTTCGGGAACGCGAGTTTGCAATTCGCGACGGCGATGCCGTCCTCAAAGGCGCAATCGACCGGCTGGTTGTGCTGTACGACGGCGATCGGCCGCTGGCTGCCGACGTCATCGACTTCAAGACCGACCGCATCGACGACACGCCCGAAAACTCACGACAGGCCAAGGTGGAATTCTACCGCCCACAAATCGAAGCGTACCGCCGCACGACATCGAAATTAACCGGACTGGATACATCGCGAATTGCGGCCCGGTTACTGTTCGTCGGCGCGGGCATTGTTGAGTTGATTGAGAATCGTGATGCGTAATGCGAGCGGTCGGCTTTATGCCGACTCTTGTCTCAAGTGCGGCACGGTGGACACTGGCGACACGCCAGTGGCACCCAAGACGTTTCTCTTCTGGACGATGGACTGAAGATCAACTAAGTTCGGATATATGAGTTCAATTCCAACTTCGACGGAGTTCTCGCTGGAGCGACTGGCGGCGCATAAGAAGATTGTCGCCGATATTCGCACGCGCGCTCAGCAGATGTTTGACGATGGCTGCAGCGGACTTGAAATTGCCGGCGTCATCTCGAAATCCTACGACGACTTTCTGATTTCGCTCTATGAGATTTCGGTGGCCGCACTTCCGCCCGACGATCGTGCGCTGGTCGAGCGGCATGGGGCCATGGTGGCCGTCGGTGGGACCGGCCGAGGCGAGTTAGCACCGTTTTCCGATATCGATTTGCTGTTTTTGTACCGCAAACCAGCCGCTGAGGCGTTTGCCCGTTGCACGGCGAATATGGTTCGCGATTGCTGGGATGCGGGCATTGAATTGGGACACAGTCTGCGCACGAATTCCGATTCGCTGGCGTTGGCTCGCGAAGAGCCGCAGGTGGCAACCGGTTTGGTTGAGGCGAGATTGCTGTCCGGCAGCCGTTCGGTGTTCAAAAAACTTCGTCGAAAGGTGCGGCGGTTTATCGGCGGGAAGCGGATGCGGCCATACATCGACGCATGCGTCGGCAGCCGCAACGAAGAGCGGGCGAAGCATGGGGGCAGCGTCAATTGCCTCGAACCTGACGTCAAACGATCATCGGGGGGGTTGCGCGATTTGCATCTGATTCGCTGGATCGGCTGTGCGGCGTTCGGCCGGCCAGGCATCAATGCACTTCAGCGGCGCGGCGCGTTCACCGACGACGAGGCTCGCCAGTTGCAGGAAGCGCACGAGTTCTTGACTCACGTGCGCATCGACCTGCATCTGGCCGCTGATCGTGGTAGCGATTTGCTTAGTCGAGACGAGCAGCTGCGGATTACCAAGCGTCTCGGATTCGAGGGGACACCCGCGCAGCGGCCGGTCGAACAATTCATGCAGAACTATTTCCGTCACAGTTCCGCGATTGCAGCCATCGCCAATCAGTTTGTCGAAAAGCATCGTCCGCAGTCGATCACGTCGCGCGTGGTCCAGTTTCTGGGTAGTCATCGCGCTGATGGTGTGTTGCGCGTGGGCGGCGAGTACCTCGATGCCACAACCGAAGGCCGCGACGAAGTCTGTAGCGGTATCGAACAAATTCTAAAGCTGTACCTGACGTGCGCCCTGTACGGTGTTCGTCCTGCGCCTCCGTTGGCCGAACGCATCCGCCAGACGATGGACAAAACTTCCGCGGACCGTGCGCTTTCGGACGAGGCGGCCGAAGTCTTCCTGAGAATTCTCGGACACAACGGCGAAATTGGGCCGTTGCTGCGCAGCATGTACGATACCGGCGTGCTGGAACACGTCGTGCCACCGATGGCACACGCACGTTGTCTGCTGCAGTTCAACCAGTATCACAGCTACACGGTTGATGAACACAGCCTGCGGGCCGTGGAAGCGATCGACGATTTTCTGCGCGAGGAGAGTCCCATCGGCGTTGCTTGTCGGCACGTTCGCCAACTGCACATTCTCCGTTTGGCGTTACTGCTGCACGATCTGGGTAAAGGGTTCGAGGAAGACCACAGCGAAGTCGGCAAGCGAATTGCCGAGCAGATGGCGCAGCGATTGGGACTCTCGCAGCGGAAACAAAACATGCTGGTGTTTCTGGTGCACAAACACCTTTACATGTCACAACTGGGGCTGCGGCGCGACACAACCGATCCGGATGTTCTGCTGCCTTTCAGTCAGGCGGTTGGCAGTCCGGAATTGTTGCGGATGCTGTTTCTGTTAACGGTTGCCGATCTGATTGCGGTTGGCCCGGGAGTGCTGACTCCCTGGAAGGCAGAATTGCTGATCGGACTATTCGATCGCGGTATGCGGATTCTCAGTGGGAAGCCGTGCCGCTACATGGAAGAAGAGCGATTACGGGAAATTAAGGAACACGTGTTGGCGTCTATCGTTCCGCTGGAATCAGACAGCAGCGACGAAATGGCCGAGTGGATTGATAAGCAAACCGATGCCTTCTCGCCACATTACCTCATGTCGACACCGCCCGAGCAAATCGCCGCCGATCTCAATGCCATCCATCATCTCAAACCGGGTGAAGTGATTGTTGAAGGTCAAAATGAAGACGAGACCGGCACGGTTGATTACCGCATCATTGCCCCACCCGATTTGGCCGACAGCTGTTTTCACAAACTGGCAGGCGTTTTGACCGCCAAACATTTGAAGATTCTCACGGCGCACATTTGCACGACGACCGACGGCACCGTCGTCGACAGCTTTCGCGTCCACGACGACGACCACGTCGGTTCGGTGCCCACCGAACGAATGGACGACGTCGCTGCTGCCATCACCTCAACGTTGACACGCAAGACGGAGGTCAAGCGGCTCTTCCAGCGCTATCTACGGTTCGATGAGACGCGCGATGCGGAACCGGTGTCGAATCTCTCATCGCGTGTCGTCATCGACAACAACTCATCCGATTACGCGACGATAATTGATGTCTTCGCGCACGACCGACCCGGGTTGCTGTATACGATTTCGCGGGCCATCTTCAAACTGGGCCTGTCGGTCTCGCTGGCACGCATCGCGACGCATCTGGATCAGGTGGTCGATGTCTTTTACGTAACCGACCCCGACGGCGGAAAGATCGCCGACGAGGAGAGAATCAGCTTCGTCCGCGAGCAGTTGGAGGCGACAATTGGGGACTTCGAACGCGAGGGACACCGACTGTTCGCCCCGTGAACATCGGTCCGGCGTTGTGAGTCCCGATTCCAGCATGGCACGCGCCGCGCATGAGAAACCCGCCTTCCCAAACGATTCGGGCGGCGGGCGGCAGCGGCTCAGTAAAATTACCCGACCAAGATTCGAACTTGGACTAACAGAATCAAAATCTGTTGTGCTGCCATTACACTATCGGGCAAAAGTTATTTACACTAAATGAGTTATGTCATTTTCCGTATTTTGTATCTGTTGGCATGACACCCGTTGCGACACCACATAGGCTGCATTTCGTCGAAAAGTGACACCCGCGAGCTGCGAACTCCGGGTGTCAGACACCACCTAACCCGGTTAGAAGCGAGGTGATGCAATGGCGAATTCTACCAAGTCAGGTCGTCAGGACAAGCCAAAGAAGCCCTATCCAGACTTTCCACTCTTCCCGCACGCGACGAAACGCTGGGCGAAGAAGATTCGCGGGAAGACGCACTACTTCGGCCCGTGGTCCGATTCTGATGCGGCGCTCCAGAAGTACCTGGATGAGAAGGACGATCTGCACGCCGGGCGCACTCCACGAGTCGCACGTGACGGGCTGACTGTGGCCGACCTGTGCAATCGGTTTCTCACTGCGAAGAGACACCTGCTTGACACAGGGCGGCTCAGAGAATGGCATTGGATTTGCCCTGATAGTCTGCGTTGGGAATACGGCCGCTGTTTTTGGTCGTTTTTTCAGAATCCGATGCCATTCTTACAAAACTGGGGAGAACCACC
>Ga0114999_10000809_pt1 | contig 45878 bp, 43 predicted proteins | sample ArcticOcean_MG_C_3_FD_89820 | JGI IMG/M metagenome (GOLD analysis project Ga0114999, IMG submission 89820) | Marine microbial communities from western Arctic Ocean - ArcticOcean_MG_CB8_126 | ecosystem: Environmental > Aquatic > Marine > Oceanic | place: Arctic Ocean: Canada Basin | collected...
AAGCCTCCTTGGCTTGACGCATGTTCATCCATAGCTACAATCGTACTGTGCATTGAACTGGGCGAAGGCCACAGTGATACTCATTCCTTTTGAAACAGAAACCACAGTGGAGCGAGAGGGGACTAAGACATGGCTAGCGGTACGGAAGCAAAGACCCTGGTAGAAGTGCTGGCGAATGGCGCCGGTGACCACCCCGCACTTGTTTCACCGGACGGCCCCACCATCACCTATGATAGCTTGCGAACGCAGGTTGCTCGCCTGATGGCGCAGCTGAAGAGCTTCGGCATCCACAAAGAGGACAGAGTCGCCATCGTGCTGCCCAACGGCCTAGAGGTCATCGCATCGTTCCTCGCTGTTACAGGCGTTGCCACCGCTGCCCCACTGAACGCAGCATACAAGCCTGATGAGTTTGAGTTCTACCTCGACGATACCAAGGCTCGAGCAGTCATTACCGGCCCAGACGCCGGCCAAGAGGCTGTTGCTGCCGCACCCAAAGGCGCAATCCACATTGTTGTGAACATGGATGAAGCTGGGGAGATTAACTTCTCTGGCCCGTCAGGCGCAACAGCTTCCACAGACCCGGACTTGGGGGAGGACGATGTAGCGTTGGTGCTTCACACCAGCGGCACCACATCCCGACCGAAGCGCGTACCCCTGACCCATAAGAACCTCACCACATCCCTGCGCAACGTGGCTGCTACGTACAGTCTGAACGAGAATGACGTCTCTCTTTGCATCATGCCGCTATTCCATGTGCATGGACTGGTTGCTTCAACCCTCTCAACATTACAGTCTGGTGGCACGGTAGTTGTGCCGCCTCGCTTTAACCCATTGAATTTTTGGCCTGTGGTCAAGGATCACGGTGTGACCTGGTTCTCTGCAGTGCCTTCCATGCACCAGGCGCTTCTGACCCGCGCACGTAGCGGGAAGCCAGATGTACCAGAGACCCTTCGGTTCATTCGCTCCTGCAGCGCATCGCTGCCGCCCATCGTGATGGATGAGCTTGAGGAGAAATTTGGCGTTCCTGTCGTAGAGGCCTACGGCATGACAGAGGCCGCCCACCAGATGTCGTCTAACCCCCTTCCTCCGGGCAACCGTCTTCCGGGCGCTGTTGGGCCAGGCACGGGTGTTGAGATAGGAATCATGGATGAGGAAGGCACCCTGTTACTGACCGGCGAGCGCGGTGAGGTGGTTATCAAGGGTGCCAACGTTATCACCGGCTATGAGAACAACCCTGAGGCCAACGCGTCGTCGTTCACTAAGGGCTGGTTCCGAACTGGCGATGAGGGTGTTCTGGACGCTAATGGCTTCCTTGCTCTGACGGGTAGGCTCAAGGAGATGATTAACCGAAGCGGTGAGAAGATTTCGCCTCGAGAGATTGATGAAGTGCTGATGGATCACCCTGCGGTGGGTGAGGCTGTGGCCTTTGGCGTTCCCCACAAAATCCATGGCGAAGAGGCATCGGCCGCGGTGGTGCTCACCGGTGAGGTCACGACTAACGAACTGATTGCCTTCTGCAAAGAGAAGCTGGCCGACTTTAAGGTGCCGCGAACCATCCATGTGATGGAGGAGATTCCGCGTGGGCCGACGGGCAAGATATCACGCAGGTTCCTTACAGAGTCCTTCTCCTAGGGCTAGCCCTAGACCCATATTCCCTGACGGATACTAAATTGGGCGTCTAGTCTAGTGTGTCATTCTGAGGATCCAAGGCGACGAAGGGTCTGGGGGGAGGGATAACCCCTCACCAGATTCTTCGCTTACTTAGAGTGACATGGTTTGATTTAATTAGTTACTGTGCAGAGCACGGGAGACACCGATGCGGTTTGCAATATACGGCGCAGGAGCCATTGGCGCGTATCTGGGAGCCAAGCTCTCGGTAGCTGGTGAGGATGTTGCCCTCGTCGCACGGGGGCCGCACCTGAAGGCCATGCGCGAGAACGGCGCCCGCATCAGAGCCGCAGAGGGCGACTTCACCGCCAAGGTGCTGGCTACTGACGACCCGGCGGAGGTTGGCGAGGTTGATGTGGTTGTCCTAGCGGTCAAAGCCCACGGCCTGACTGCTATCGCGCCGCTGCTGAAGCCGATGCTCGGCCTGAACACCATCGTAATACCAGCGCAGAACGGCATCCCCTGGTGGTACTTCCAGGGGCATGGCGGCCAGTGGGAAGGCACGCGCTTGGAGAGCGTTGACCCTGGCGGGGTTATCACCAACCACATCGCCACAGGGCGCATCATCGGCTGCGTAGTGTATCCCGCAGCTACCATCGTGGAGCCGGGCGTCATCCAGCACGAAGAGGGGAATCGCTTCTCCCTTGGTGAGCTGGACGGCTCCTCTTCCGATCGATGCAAAGCCCTCTCAGCCGCTATAGGCAACGCTGGACTGCGCGCGCCCATCCGCTCCAATATCCGGCAGGAGATTTGGGTCAAGCTGCTGGGCAACCTGGCCTTCAACCCCGTTAGCGCCCTTACCAAAGCCAGTATGGTGGAGATTGCCACCGACCCCGAGGCCAGAGCGGTTGCCCGAGCGATGATGGAAGAGGCCTACGCCGTTGCCCAGGCCCTGGGGGTTGAGATACCTATCACCATTGACCAGCGCATGGCCGGCGCGGAACAAGTCGGCGACCACAAGACTTCGATGCTTCAGGACATTGAGGCTGCCAAGCCCATAGAGATTGAGGGTCTTGTCGGGTCCGTGCTGGAACTCGGTGCGTTGCTAGACATCCCGATGCCCTACACCAGCACGGTGTACGCATGCACCAAGCTTCTGGCCCAAAAGAGCGCCTAGGTGCCTGAGGCACTTTTGCTCGCTGGTGCGGCTGGTTTCTTCCATGCTTACCCCAAATAGCTGCTTGTTGTAGACGCCAAACAGCTAATTCACGTTAAATGCGGTATCATTTGCCCGTTCTCGTGGAAGCTAAACATGAGTGACAGATAGAGTCATAAAGGGGAGAAAAATGTACTTCAACTCAAGACGGTCTGCAATCCACGCCAAGCACGGCATGGTGGCCACCAGCCAACCTTTAGCATCCATGGCCGGACTGCGCATGATGATGAACGGCGGCAACGCTATAGACGCTGCGGTAGCTACGGCTGCTGCTCTGAATGTGGTCGAACCCATGTCCACGGGCGTCGGCGGCGACCTCTTCTCGCTCATCTGGATAGCCAAGGAAAAGCGCGTCATCGCGCTGAACGCCAGCGGTCGAGCACCCTCTGCTGCAAGGATTGAGGATGTTATCAAGGCCGGGCATACCAGCATTCCGAACACTAGCGCTTTTGCCGTGTCTGTACCCGGCACCGTGAATGGATGGGACACCATCCTGCGTGAGTACGGCACCATGCCTCTCTCAGAGGTGTTGAAGCCTGCCATCCAGTACGCCGAGGAGGGGTTCCCTGTATCGGACATCGTGGCGTACCAGTGGCAGCGGGACGTAGAGAAGTTGAAGCTACACCCGTCCGGCGAAGAGTTGCTGCTGAACGGCGATGCTCCCAATGAGGGCGATGTCTTCTACATGCCCAACCTGGCAAAGGTGCTGCGAGGCATCGCAGAGGGTGGCCCGGACGCATTCTACAAGGGTGCAGTCGCAGAGAAGATCGCAGCGTATATCCAGGAGCTTGGCGGGTGGATGACCACGGAAGACCTGGCCAACGATAAGCCTGACTGGGATCAGCCCATTTCCACCGACTACCACGGCGTCACGTGCTGGGAGTGCCCACCTAACGGACAGGGACTCATTGCGCTGATGGCGATGAACATCGTCGAGGGAATGGACATCAAGGGCATGGGGTCGCAGTCGCCCGAGGCCTATCACCACATGATTGAGGCGATGCGACTAGCCTTTGCCGACGGCATGCAGCACATAGCAGACCCTCGGACAGACTACGTGCCCATTGATGAATTACTATCCAAGTCGTACGCCGCCGACCGCCGGGGTCTCATCAACAAGGACAGGGCGATGCCTTCAGTGGACTTTGGGAAGATTCCCTCCGTCCATGACACCGTGTATCTCTCTGCAGTGGACGAAGAGGGCAATGCCTGCTCCTTCATCAACAGCCTATTCGCAGGGTTCGGTTCAGGGTTGGTCGTCCCCGGCACGGGGATTGCCCTTCAGAACCGGGCAGCCTTGTTCAACTTGAACAAGGACCACCCCAACGCCCTTGCACCCAACAAACGCCCGTTCCACACCATCATCCCGGCGATGGCTACCAAGGGCGACGAGCTATGGTTGAGCTACGGCGTCATGGGCGGCTTCATGCAGGCCCAGGGACACATGCAGGTCATCTCCAACATGGTGGACTTTGACATGGGGCCGCAGCAGGCCATCGACGCTCTGCGGTTCAGCGTCGACCTAGAAGGCGGAGTCACCCTGGAGGAAGAGATTGACCCTGCGGTGGTCAAGAACCTGGAAGGCAAGGGCCATACGGTAGGCATCAAGGAAGGCTATTCACGGGTCGTCATGGGCGGGGCCCAGGTCATTGAGCGGAACCCGGAGACAGGGATGCTCATCGGGGCGTCAGAGCCCAGGAAGTCTGGCTCAGCCGTCGGTTGGTAGGAGGCTTAGCCTCTTTTGTGCGTCTCGCGGGGAAGCCAGGACGGGCGTAGATTTTGAAGTAAAGAAAGAAGCCGCTGCTTAGCAGCGGCTTCTTTCTTTCTGTTCTACCAAGTGACATGGCTAGAAACTAACTGGTCTTTGCGAATGAAAAGGGCCCGAGACGCTTCTTTATCCTGCGTGCCACACCCGTTTTGTGAGCAGCGTTAGCCACTTCGCGTGCAACTTTGCGTACAATGCCTAGGTCAAAGATGCTGGGGACAATGAAGTCCTCGTTCAAGTCGCTGTTGGGCACCCCTGATGCGATGGCATAGGCGGCGGCTAGCTTCATTTCTTCGTTAATCTCTCGTGCTCGTACATCCAATGCGCCTCGGAATATGCCGGGGAAGCACAGGGCATTGTTAATTTGGTTTGGGTAGTCTGACCTGCCCGTAGCCATGACCCTCACCATGCCTTCAACCTCTTCAGGCCAGATTTCAGGGTCCGGGTTTGCCATTGCGAACACAATTGGGTCAGCATTCATCAGTGAGACCAAGGCTGGGGTTAGCACGTTAGGGCCGGAGAGTCCCAGAAACACGTCTGCATTGGCCAATGCGGCGTCTAAGCCGCCCTGGATGTTGTCAGGGTTGGTAATCTCGGCAAAGGCCTCCTGTGCCGTGTTTCCGCCGAAGTCTGCATCCCTGTAGATGATTCCCTGCCTATCACAGCCAATGATGTTGGTCACTCCCGCCGTCAAAAGCATCTTCCCGCAGGCAATCCCACCGGCCCCTACGCCGTTGACTACTACCTTCAGGTCTTCCATGCGCTTGCCCGTAATCTTGAGCGCGTTGATGAGGGCTGCAAGGAGCACCACGGCGGTGCCATGTTGATCGTCGTGGAAAACGGGGATGTCCAGCTCGTCCTTGAGTCGTTGTTCTATGTAGAAGCATCGTGGGGCGGAGATGTCCTCAAGGTTGATGCCGCCAAACCCCACGGAGATATTCTTTACAGCCTGGATAATCTCATCCGGGTCATTGGTGTCCAAACAGAGGGGCCAAGCGTCAACGTCGGCCATCTCCTTGAACAGCACGGCCTTGCCCTCCATGACGGGTAACGCGGCGGCCGGGCCTATGTTTCCAAGCCCCAACACCGCTGAACCATCAGTGACGATGGCGACGCTGTTCCCTTTCCCGGTCAGCGTCCATACAGCGCTGGGATCGTGATGGATGGCCATGCTCACTCGTGCAACGCCAGGGGTATACACAATGGACATATCGTTGCGGGTCTTTACGGGCGTCTTGCTCTTCACTTCAATCTTGCCGCCCAGGTGGCGGAGGAAAATAGGGTCAGACACGCTCATCACCCGGATTTCGGAGATGGATTTAAGTCGTTTGACGATTTCTTCGCCGTGGGTTGAGTCGCGAGTGTTGATGGTGATGTCACGAATCATGCCGCGCCGACTCGACGACACGGTGTCTATTGCGCCGATGTCGCCGCCAGCCTGGCCGATAGCCGAGGTAATTTCCCCAAGCATTCCCACACGGTTAAGGTATTCCGCACGAACGGTAATGCTGTAGGCAATGCTTGGCTGCTTCATGGTCATTAGTATTCACTCCATTCAGCGGACGATTTCATATAGCTATTATCTGCGCTTGCAATGAAGGATTCAATGACATGATGCACCGTAGTGCAGGGAGACGCACCACACGCTGAGCTCAAAGGGGACGTTGACACTGTGATGTCATGAAGTTGACCCGAAAGAAAGAGGCCGTGAGGGCTTGGTCGGATATACTGCGGCAGTATTAACGTTTCTTCTGTGACGTTGACAGTGCTAACGTCCACGGGAGTAAAATTGTTCTAGGGACGCAGCTGGCGGGTCGCACTAGTACCACACCCCGTAAACGCGAACGATTAGGAAAGGGCTCCATACGGAGCCCTTTCCTTTGTTCTAAGCTATCCGTAGTAGAATTGGTAGCGTAGATGTGGTGTTACGCGCAGCATTTGTGACCAATCAGAGGGTTAGAAGAGTCTAAGCCGGGCGCTTGTCCGTAGTAGTATGTGCGCCGCGTTTGGAACGTTTTGCCTAGAGTGCATCTAAAACAATGAACTTAGAAGACGAGGGAAGAGTGTTGGTTACACGTAAGGGTACCGTTCTTGGGGTAATTGTGTTGATGGTTGGGATTCTAACAGCGGCCTGCTCCGGCGGGGCTGACACCACACCAGTAGCATCATCCGGCGCACCTGCTCCCAGTGGGCCATTGGCGGCTGACTTCGCCCTCCCTCTCTACAGCGGCGGAGAGGTTCTTGGCGGGGTTGATGAAGTGAACCTGTCAGACCTCAAGGGCAGACCTGTCATCGTCAACTTCTGGGCACCCCTCTGTCCACCCTGCCGTGCTGAGATGCCTGAGTTCCAGGAAGTCTGGGAGGAATTGCAGGCGCAAGGCAGCGATGTAGTGGTGTTGGGGCTGGACGTTGGGCCGGTCACAGGTCTAGGCGACCGCCAACAAGCCATAGACTTTCTGGAGACTATCAAACTTACCTATCCAACGGGCCAGGCCGTCAGCGCAGATGTTATCCGTGACTACAAGGTGCTGGGGATGCCCACAACGGTCTTTGTCCACCGAAACGGCTCCATTGTACGAACGTGGACTGGAGCTATTACTGGCGACAAAATCCGGGAGATCACCAGGGAAATCATTGGCTAGCAGCCCAGATTAGGCACGTTAGCCAAACCCCGGAATTCCAGGACCTTTGAACCAACGTACGTACTGTTACCGTGTGCTATACTTCCGCCCAAATACCTACATGACCCTTAGCCCTATGTGGCGTCGTGGCTCTACAACCCTCCACACCGGCAACCGGGCAGATCTCAGCAGGAGGTGCTCATGGCGTTTGAAGACAGGATTCTAGAGTGTCGGGATTGCGGCACAGGGTACGCGTTCTCAAGTGGGGAACAGGAGTTTTTCAACGAACGGGGCCTGGTCAACGACCCTGTGCGGTGCCCCTCCTGCCGTGCGGCCAAACGCAGGGACAGGGCTGGTGTTGGGGAAAGCGTCCGGCAGATGCACGCCGTGGTCTGCGCCGAGTGCGGGAAAGCCACGGAAGTCCCCTTTGAGCCAAGGCTAGGCACCCCGGTCTATTGTAGCGACTGCTTCGCCGTTACACGTAGCAAGTAGCCAGGGCGGGACGCTGAACGCGCAATGAACGTAGCGGTAAGCGTGGTCACCCTTCACCTCATTGATACCCACTCGCTGAAAGAGAAGCGTGGCCTCCTCCAGTCACTGATGACCCGACTGCGCGATCGATTCAACGTGTCGATAGCCGAAGTAGAGGGTCAGGACACCATACAGCAAGGGGTTCTGGGCCTCTCATGCGTCAACACCGCCTCAACTCACGCCCAGGAAACCATAGACAGCGTTGTCAGGTTCATTGAGAGCGAGATTGTTGGTCGAGCAGAGGTAGTGGACGTTCAAACGGAAGTGCTGGGTGGCTTTGACGAGCTTTAGTTTATATACCTGAGACTGGCCTGCGGGCTTTAGTCCCCCTCGCCGCAGCGACATATGGGCGGGCTTTAGACTCCGAGCATCTCTTCCAACACCTCTGCCCGCCCCGGAGCGCCTGCCCTGGTGCACATGGCAAGGAAGTTGGCCGTGGTGACTTCTTCCACTTCCTCTACCGTAATCCCCTTTAACTCCGCCAGCTTGACCGCCACCTGCCGCACGTCCTTGGGCTCAGTCCAGCTCTCTCGCTTTGCCTTAAAGGGTTGGGGGTAGGTGTCTGTCTCCAACACGATGCTTTCCATTGGTAACGATGCCGCAATCTCCTGAAGCCCTGGTTGTCGGAGAAGCGGCTTGGCCAGGGAGATATACATCCCAAGCTCCATACACACCTGGGCATCACGGGCATCACCTTGGAAGTAGTGCATGGCACCGCCCACCTGCCAGCCCTGCTCCTGTCGCAGCACCTTGAGTACCTCGTTATGAAGCTCCGGCTGTCCTGGGATTTCGCGGGAGTGAAAGATAACCGGAAGCCGGAGCTCCAACGCCAGGCGAATCTGCTCTCGGAACGCCTGGTACTGGACGGACAGGTCTGGTGCGCCTTTGTCGAAATCCAGGCCGGTCTCGCTGACCGCCACTACTCGCGGAGTAGCATTGGCTGCATCATGAAGCTGCGTGTAGGTGGCATCGTCGATGGGGCCAGTGACGTCCATAGGGTGTATGCCGACCCCCGCCAGCAGCATTGGGTGGCTCTGGGCCAGGTGGACGCAAGCCGTAGACGATGCAAGGGTGGTGCCTGCCAGGACAATAGCCCTTACGCCTGCTTCTTGGGCACGGCTGAGCACCCCCGCCAGCTCTCCAGCGGGGAAGTCGTCCAGGTGTGAATGGGAATCCACCAGCATCGTTGACTCCGTGTGGTCTCGTGTTCGTAGTCTATTCTATAACCGAAGCTTGGGTTACGCTTAGAGACAGCGTCCTCAACTCCTTTCAGGAGACCAATTGTTGATAGTAAAGACCCTGCTTCTCGTTGCATTGAGTGCCTTGGCAGTCGCCTGTGGTTCACCGGAACCTGAGCCAGCCCTGCCACCGACCCCATCGCCGGTACCCATTGCTTCACCAACAGCAAGTGCGCTCCCTACCATTGTGCCGCTCGTTCCCGTCCCCACCGCTGACCCTGCTGCCCATCGAGGCGGAGTGCTGAACATAGCCGCGCGCACCGTGGTGGAGGACTTGGACGTACACCGGGAGTTCTCGCCAGCCCTTGCGGCGTTTGGGCCGGGCATTGTGTACAGTCGGCTGTTGCGCTTCCAGACGGGGCCGGCTATCCAAACACCAAGCCTTGCAGTTGAATGCGACCTATGTGAAGCGTGGGCATGGGACAGCCCCACTACCCTGCGCGTCACGTTGCGAGACGACGTCAGGTGGCAGTCCCTTGCCCCGGTGAACGGGCGAGTCATGACCGCGGCTGATGTGATTTCCAGCTTTGAGCGACAGCGCACTCCGGACTGGCCGAACGCAACCCTCCTCCAGAATATCGACTCGATGGAGGCTGATAGCAACGATGTTGTCTTCACCCTCAAATCGCCGGACGCTGACTTCCTTCTGGCCCTTGCTGACGGACATTCCAAGGTGCTTCCTGTTGAGTTCTCCGGCCGTGATGATTTGGGCGATGGGCCGTTCATTGGCACGGGGCCGTGGATGCTTGACGGAGCCGAGACAGGCACGCGGTACGTGTTCTCTGCCAACCCAACCTACTTTGAGCGCGGATTCCCGTACCTGGACGGCTTGAACGTCTTTGTACTGCCAGAGGAAGCTACACGTCGCGCGGCCTTCTTAACCAAGACCCTGGACGTGGATGAAGTGAAACCCGATGCGTGGTCTGCGTTTCAAGAGAGCCACCCTGAGGCTGGCGTCGCTCGATATTCGCCCCCTGGCGCGGGGATAGAGCTGGCCCTCAACGTACAATCACCCGTCCTGCAGGACATCAACGTGCGTCGCGCGCTGTTCAGAGCCCTTGACCCCTGGGCGCTGAACCAAGAGGTATGGAGTGGACTTGCTACCGTTGCCAGCGGCCTCCCGACCATCAATCCAAGCTGGCTGTTCATCGAGACGGATCTCCATAGACACCTTGCCGACCCTGGCCAAGCACGACAGCTTCTTCAGGGCGCATCCCCGGCGGTGGAGCATGTGGTGGCAGATTATGGTGACAACTATCTTCGGTACGGGGAAGGAGTTCGTGACCAGCTAGAGGCCGTGGGGTTTCAGGTGGAACTGACGCCGTTAAACCCCATCCTCTACAACGGCCAGGTCTGGCGCGATGGGCAGGTCCAGGCGTACTTAGGCCCAATGCCCCCTGTGAGCACCCCCAACGGATACCTGTACGGGTTTGTACGCACCGGCGGACGATGGAACAAGACGGGCTTCAGTAGCACCGCAGTTGACGCTTTGATAGACGCTCAGGGGGCGGTGTTGGACATGGTGAAGCGGCAGGGTCTGGTTCAAGAGGTCTCGCGGACCCTGCTAGCAGACGGTGTGCGGTTTATGCCTGCGGCTCAAGTGCAGGCGTGGAGCTGGTGGCCGCGCGTTCAGAACCTGCACCTGAATTTTGCGAACTACGAGTACATCTTCTGGTCCAGGGTCTGGGTTAAGGATTAGGTCAGGCCTTGGCTAGGTGCTCATTCAGACCCTGATCCAGCGCCACCCATGCCAGCAGGGCGCACTTCACGCGGATGGGGTAGCTACGCACACTGACCAGCCCTGCTAAATCCCCCAGCAGGGCAGTTTCCTCCGCATCTATTGGCTGGCCCTGCATCATTCGTTGGAATGTGGCGGACAGCGTGCTTGCCTCTGCCGGAGTCAGGTGGTGTATGGCCTCAGACAGCAGGGAGAGGGACGCCTGGCAAATAGAACAGCCAACGCCGTGGATGCCAACCTCTGCCAGAACACCATTGCTTACGATAGCCTGGATGGTTACCTCATCGCCGCAGAAGGGGTTGACCTCTGTAGCCTGGATGTCCGGGTTGTCCAGGGTCTTGCTGTTGCGAGGGTTCCGGGAATGGTCAAGAATCATCTGCTGCTGAGGCCCAGCTATAGCCCCCCAGCCTACAGAAGCAGGACTGGCGGGTACAGGAGTCTCGTCTGGCGTTTGGCTCATACTTAATCCTGCTGTAATCTTTGTAATAGAGTACCACTCAACACCCTTGTGCTGGGTACTGACAGATACCACCTTACTTCATTTGAAGTTCCTAAACAGGTCTAATCTCCGCCAGGGTTGATTTGCCTAGCCGAACCCCAGCTGAAGAACTGGGGTATTCAGCAATCCGGCTGCCTCACTTGCCCTGATTGCCTGCGTCCGGTTCTTTACCCCCAGCTTCTGATACAGGTTCCGAAGGTGGTAGTTCACCGTGTTATCACTGACCACCAACGTTGCAGCAATCTCCTTGGTGGGTGCGCCGCTGGCCAGGAGGTTGAGCACCTCACATTCCCTGGCGGTGACATCTGGTCGGGTATCGTGCTTGGCCCCACTGGCTAGAGCGCCAAGGGCGGAAGCGGGTACCAAGGAGCCTCCGGAAAACACCGTCCGTATGCCGTTAAGAATCTCATCACGGCCTGACCCCTTCACCATGTAGCCCTTGGCCCCTGCTTTGATTCCCTCACGGACGTGGTCATCATCGTCAAAGACCGTGAGCAGGATTATCTTGCACTCTGGAAGCGCTTCAACAATCCTCCTTGTGGCTTCAATGCCGTTCATAGATGGCATGTGGCTGTCCATCAAGATAACGTCCGGGTTTAGTTCCTGGGCCTTTATAATGGCCCACCCACCGGTGTCAGCCTCACCAACAACCTCCATGTCTGGTGTCATGTCCAGCCATGCCTTGGTGCCGTGCCGTACCATCTCATGGTCGTCCACTAGCAGAACCCTACAGGGGCTCAACTCCGAGGGCACTGGAGATAACACTTCTTCTGGTTAGCAAAGACGATTTGCTCCCCATTGTTCACCTTGCGGGCATTGAGTGCCTCCGTCATGCGATAAATAGGGGATGGAAGAGGAGAGTGACACGTAGCGTAGCGAGTGCGCAACCACCACACTCCATCACAAACTATTGTTAATGCCTACTAATATTAGTAGGCTTTGGGCCAAATGGGGTAACTGGCAGAAGGTTATGGTCTAGTATCGTAGCTGAGGGTAGTAGGAAATAACGATGAAACAGCCCCAGTAGGGCTTATAGAGCGGCGTCTTCCGGCCAGTCCAACATCTGGACTTCTGTTGTTTCACCAGCGGGCATCTCTGTGAGGTCCTCCGGGCAGATGGCAAGCCCGTTGGCCCGCGCCATAGAGGTGAGAATGTTGCTGCCCTGGGGCCCCGTCAGCGATGCGTAGTATCGGCCATCTTCCTTGGTGACGATGGCCCTGGCGTAGACCCTGCGACCATCAAAGTTACGGATGGAGTCTCTGAGCACCGCCTGGACGGTTGGCTTGGCAAAGTGTGTTCTACCCAGCATCTTCAGGATGGCAGGCCGACAGAACTGCTCAAAGGCCACCAACGCGCTTACGGGGTTTCCCGGCAGTCCGATGTGCGGTACGCGGCGACCGTCCGGGGCGTGGAGCGTGCCAAAGGCCAGGGGCCGTGCTGGACGCATGCGCACAGACCAGAAAGCGATTTCTCCGCGCTGCATGAGGACATCTTTTACAAAATCGTAATCGCCCTTGGACACGCCGGCAGAGGTGATGAGTAGGTCAGCGGAAAGCCCTTCTTCCAGCTTCCGGGTGGTGTCTTCAAGGTTATCGCGGGCAATGCCCAGCATCTTGGGTATCCCGCCGTAACGCTGGATGGCCGCTGCAATGCCAAAGCTGTTTGCATCGTAGATCTTGCCGCCGCCAGGAGGCTCGCCGGGCATCAGGAGTTCATCGCCGGTGGACAGCACCGCCACGATGGGTCTACGCAGCACGCGGGCACGCTCTCGACTGACCGACGCCAGTACACCAAGCTCGGCAGACCGCAGGGTAACGCCGCTACGCAGCACGGTATCGCCCATCCTCAAGTCTTCCCCCGCAGGCCGCAGGTTTGTGCCGTTGGACACTTCCTGCATGATAGCAATACGCTCCATGCCGGCCCCTGAGGTCTTACGTTGAACCTCGTCCGTGTCTTCAAAGGGCACTACGGCGTCTGCGCCGGGGGGTATGGGTGCGCCGGTCATGATGCGTATTGCGGTGCCGGGCTGTAGGTCACGGTCAGGCATTGCGCCGGCAGCTATGTAGCCAATGACGGGAAGCTCTATGGGGTTGTTTGCTGATGCACCAAAGGTATCGGCGTAACGCACGGCAAAGCCGTCCATTGCCGAGTTGTCCATTGGCGGTAGGTCTAGCGGAGATGTGACGTCCTCTGCCAACGTCTGACCAAGGGCGTCCAGGAGGGATTTTTCTTCAGATTCCAGCGGCGACACATAGCCAAGGATGCGCTCCAACGCCGCCTCGACGCTGAGCATGTCCTCATGATGGCTGCTGTGGTGATGATGTTCTGCCATGATGCGTACTAGTGTACTGCTCTCCCTTTTTGATTGGGGTACATCCCCCAAAGCCCCTTGCAAGAGTCCTGATACATCGAGGTATGGACTCCCCGAAATGACTTTGTAAGTTGCCCTAGTTTGGTAACCGTCAGGTCATGTAGGTACGGGACGAGTCCTGCCAGGGTTAGCCCTGCTGCCGTTGGGTGGCGCCGAGTTCTTTTTCAAGTCGGGCCAGCGTCCGCTCCATAGCCTTGGTGACCTCTTCCGCCGTTAGTGTGCGGTCCTGGGCTTGCAGGAACACGCGGTAGGCCAGCGACCGTACGCCAGACTCCACCTGCGAGCCTACATACACATCGAAGAGAGCTGCGCGTGCGACGAGGGGGTGCTGCTCAATGATGGCCTGCACCTTGGAGGCAGGTACGCCCACCGGCACCGTAAGGGCCAGGTCACGTAGCGCGCCGGGGTAGATGGACGGCCCGCGGAATCGATGGCCGACATCGGGGAGGGCCGATAGTAGCGCAGCCAGGTCAATCTCAAAGTAGACCGCGCCTTCTGCACGGACCTCAAAGTGTTCCAGCACCGTTGGATGAACCTCGCCCAGCTCTGCGACCAACGTATCGCCGATGCTCACTGTGGCTGCTCTACCGGGGTAGTAGAAGGAATCGTCGTTTGATTCGTAGGTGGCTGTCACGCCAAATCGCTCGCACAGCGTTTCCAGCACGCCCTTGGCATCGTAGAAACCGGTCGAAGACTCCGCAGTCGCCCACGTGGATAGAGCGCCGGGGCCAGCCATGATGCCCGCTGCCATCTCCGGCTCAACGGGAAGGCCCTCGCCGTAGAACAGGTACTCACGGCCCACCTCAAAGAACCACTGGGGGATGTTGTCATGGCGCTGGTTGGTGGCCAGCGATTTCAGCAACCCGGGCTTCAGGGTTGTGCGGAGGTACTCAAGCTCCGGGCTCATGGGGTTGGCAGCACGGAGGAGTTCAGGAGTTTTATCGCCTTTGCCGGTCGTTCCCCCGGTCACTTCCAGGGCTTGCTGGCTCACCATTGAGTAGTTGATGACCTCTTGCAGTCCAGCGGCGGCCAGCAGATCACGTACCTGCTCCTTCAGCTCCTGTGCAGGGTCTGGCTGGCTGAGGGGAATTGGCGTGGCCAGCATTGTTGTGGGTATGCGGTCGTAGCCTATGACCCGCGCTATCTCCTCCACCAGATCTTCTTCGATGGCGATGTCAGCGCGCCACGGCGGCACGATGGCTTCCACGGCGTCTGTGCCGACCTCTGTGCAATCAAACCCTAGGGTGTTGAGCGTCTTGGTCACTTCGTCCAGCGGGACGGTGATGCCCAGGATTTTTTCGAGTCGAGCCAGGGTCAGCGTGACTTTCGCCACATCCTGCTTCGCCGGGTATTCATCAATGATGCCCTTGGCCACAGTGCCGCCAGCTACGTCCAGAATGAGTTTGGTGGCTCGGCGCAGACCTAACGGTGGTAGCTCAGGCCGCCAGCCCTTCTCAAACCGCGCTGACGCCTCTGAGCGCAGCTTCAACGCGTCCCCTGTGCGACGGGTGTTGAAGGGGTGCCAGCTTGCGGACTCTAGCAGGATGGATGTTGTGGCCTCTGTGACCTCCGTGTTGGCTCCGCCCATGACCCCCGCCAGGCCTATGACGCCGCTGGGGTCTGCAATGACAATCATTGGGGGCTGCAACTTTCGGTCTATGCCGTCAAGGGTGGTGTGGGCCTCGCCATGCGTTGCCTGCCGCACAATGACCTTGTGGTCTTTGACCTTATCGAAGTCGAAGGAGTGGAGGGGCTGGCCGAATTCCAGCATGACGTAATTGGTCACATCCACAATGTTGTTGATGGGCCGCTGGCCCGCGCGGTTGAGCCTGTCTTGCATCCATTGTGGCGATGGCCCGATGGTAACCCCTGTGATGAGTGTGGCTGTGTAGCGTTTGCAGTACTCCGGGTCTGCTATCTCCACCGTGACCATCGTTGTTATGGGTTCGCCGCCCTCCGGGTAGCTGCTGTCTGGTTCTGTGATTTGGGTGCCCTGGAACGCGGCGACCTCTCGGGCCACGCCGAGGACTGATAGGCAGTCGGGTCGGTTAGCGGTGACTTCCAGGTCAAGCACAGCATCGCCCAGGTAGTCCGCTAAGAGGGTGCCTACGGGTGCATCGTCAGGAAGCACCAGAATGCCGTCATGTTCCTCCCCGATGCCAAGCTCCAGGACAGAGCAGATCATGCCTTCTGAGACCACGCCTCGAATCTTGGCGGGCTTCAACGCCTCTGTCTTGCCGGAGTGGGTATCGAACATCCTGGCCCCCACTTTGGCGAAGGCGATGTTCAGGTTGGGAGCCACGTTGGGCGCGCCGCAGACTACCTGAAGCTGCTCGGCCCCGATGTCCACAGTGCAGAGTCGCAGGCGGTCAGCGTTGGGGTGGGGCTCCACTGCCAGCACGCGGCCCACGTAGGTGTCGTTCCAGCCGCCAAGCTGCTCAACGCCGCCTGATTCCACGCCGGCCATGGTAAGCCGATGCGCCAGCTCGTCCACGGGGACGTTCACGCCTACGTATGCTTTCAGCCAGGACAGGGGTACTTTCACGTGTTACCTCAAAGGTTGTTCTACTTAGAACTGTCGCAGGAACCGGGCATCGTTGCCGTAGAAGTACCGGATGTCGTCTATGCCGTGCTTGAGCATGGCGATACGCTCTACGCCCACACCGAAGGCGAAGCCTGTGTACACCGTTGGGTCTACGTTTGCCATCTCCAACACCCGTGGGTGAACCATGCCCGCGCCCATGATTTCAATCCAGCCACTGCCACGGCAGATGCGGCAACCATCGTCGGAGCCCTTTACGTTGCCCGCGCCATCGCAATTGAAGCAGTCGATGGACATGTCCACGCCCGGCTCCACAAAGGGAAAGAAATCGCAGCGGAACCGTACTTTGCGCTCTGGCCCAAAGATGAGCCGGGCAAACTCATACAGGGTGCCTTTCAGGTTGGCAAAGGTGATGCCTTGGTCAACGGCCAGCCCTTCCACCTGGGCAAAGTGCCATTCATGGGTGGCGTCTGTGGCCTCGTAGCGGTAGACACGGCCGGGAACCACCACGCGCACAGGGGGCTTGGTCATCTCCATGACTCGCGCCTGCATTGGCGATGTGTGGGTGCGCAGCAGCATGTCCTGCTCACCCTCTGCGTTGGTGTGGTCAAGCCATATGGTATCGAACATGTCCCGGGCAGGGTGGCCCTTGGGGATGTTCAGCATTTCAAAGTTGTAGTGGTCAGTCTCGACTTCCGGCCCCTCGACGACCTGGAAGCCCATTGAGGCGAAAGCTTTGGTGATTTCTCGCACGGTCTGGGTGATGGGGTGGAGTCGGCCAAGGGCGGGGCGACGGCCAGGGAGCGTGACGTCCAGGCGACCCTCTATGGATGCCCGGTTCAGCTCTACCGATTTCATTTCCTCTGTCCTGACCTCTAACTGGCTTTCCAGCAAGGTCTTCACATCGTTGGCCATTGCGCCCACGGTGCGCTTGGCCTCCGGGTCCAAGGCCGACATGCCCTTCATGATCATGGTGATGCGGCCGTCTTTGCGGCCCAGGTACGCGATGCGCCACGCTTCAAGCCCGGCAGCGTCCTCGACGGCGTCCAGCTCAACGATGGCGATGGTCTTGAGTGTGTGCAGCGTTCCGAGAATCTCCGGGGCAGTGGTCATGGGCACCCTTCTACAGCGCAACGTTTTCCGTATGCCATTATAGGGCGTGGAACACCCTAGCTGCAATTTGGCCGTTTAGCGGCTTTGGTGAGGGCGCCAAGGCATAGGGAGAGGGTACAGCCGTATTACTGGAGATGAACTGTAGGAAATTAGAGACTTTCGTAGAGTAAAAGCCCCTAAGGGGCCCTAAGGCTGGTCGCGGAAGAGCTGCCAATCCTCCTGCGGTATCTGGAGAAGCTCCAGATACCGCAGGAGGTCTATGTCTATGCCAGCAGCCTGCTCGTAATTCCTGATGTTCTTGAGCATCAACACCGCAAGGGCTTTGGCCTGGACACGGGGCCATACCCGGATAGTCGCTGCAAGCGTACGTGTAAGCCGTTGTCTGCCTCCAAAAAGTGATTCGTTATAAATGACCTTAGAGCTTCTCCATCAGCTTGCTCAGAACCGATTTCAAGTCGCCGGCCTTCTGCGGGTTCTCCATCAACGCCAGAAACAAGACCGCCTGGCCTGGGCCTTCCTCTCCCTGATCGATGGCCATGTTGCTCAGTAAGGTGAAGGATTCCTTTGATTCTTCACCCACGGCGATTTGCCCCTCATCGATGCCATCGACAACGGTCAGGAACACCTCTCGAGAAATGCTTAGTGCGCGCTCTGGGGTCAGCATGGTGGTGCAGCCTCCTGTGAATGTAGTAGCCGCGTTTCTAACAGGCAGGGCAAACGTATGGGCGTGGTTGTCCCAAATCCATAGGGTTACGCCAGGGCTAGCTTGGCTCTTCTATCCTCACCACGCGGTTCTCAATCCATTGGGCAACTTCTGGATCCTCTGTCAGTGCCAAGTATACCAATGCCTTTGAGGGCTTTCCACTGATATAGCCTTCGACAAACGTTGTGTAAATCATTGTCACCAGGTTGTTGCTGGGGTGGGTATGCAACTCTGGCATGTGGCCCGTATCCAATTTTTCTGCAAGGCTTTGAATCACCGAGTTAGCCATAGCTTCCGCAACCTCTGGAGTCATCATGTTGTCGTACCTCCGTTGTAGTCCTGAGATTATAGCAGCGTCCTAGCGACCATGTTGACAGGTGGTGGGCAGGCGCGACAGTAGTTGATCAGGTGGCCGTCACCGGTAATGTGCGTAATATTTGTGCCGTAGCTAGGGCGGGGGGATGAATGGGGAACTACCCGAAGTCCTGCTCCAACCAGAATTCAAAGACCTTTATGGGCTTGCTTTCGCCGTCGAAGAGGACGGTGTATATCTGTTGGGCGTCAGCGGTGGATTCGCCATGTGGTATCGACATGTAGTTCACACCAGCAACCTCACTAGCCTGGCCCCACATGCCCATCGGGGTATCAGGGTGTTGATCCTTGATGCGGACGCGCATGGCGATGTCATACAGGGGCATGGCATCTCCCAATGCTGCGAGATGCCAGGATACTAACACGTGTGCTGGCATTGGGAAGTGAGAGTACGTTAAGAATAGGGGATGAGAATGATGAGAATGATGAGAATGGGAATTTTAAGATGTAATAAAATTCCAGGAAATGTTGCAGTATACGCCAGAGCAAGCACCGATGACAAAGCACTATAAGAAAGGGCCTCGCTTAAAGCGGGGCCCTTTCTTTTATAACCATCAAGGAGCCTGGGTCCAGGGCCTAGCCCTGGTTATTCCAGGAAATCGCGGAGTTTGCGGGAACGGGTGGGGTGGCGCAGCTTCCGTAGAGCCTTAGCCTCAATCTGCCGGATGCGCTCTCGTGTCACACCAAAGTCGCGGCCAACCTCTTCCAGCGTGCGGCTCCTACCGTCAATCAGCCCAAAACGTAGCTCCAACACCCGTCGTTCACGGTCGCTCAGCGTGTTCAGCACGTCCTCAACCTGCTCCTTCAAGAGCTGGTAAGAAGCTGCATCAATGGGGGCCAGCGCGGCCCTGTCTTCAATGAAGTCACCCAGGTGGGAGTCCTCCTCCTCGCCGATAGGCGTCTCAAGGGACACTGGCTCCTGGGAAATGCGCAGAATCTCGCGAACGCGCTCTGGGGTCTGCTCCAGGGATGCGGCAAGCTCCTCATTGGTGGGCTCCCGACCAAACTCCTGAATCAGACGGCGCTGCTGCCTGAGCAGCTTGTTAATGGTCTCTACCATGTGCACCGGAATACGGATGGTGCGGGCCTGGTCTGCGATTGCTCGCGTGATGGCCTGCCGAATCCACCATGTTGCGTAGGTGCTGAACTTATAGCCCTTGCGATAGTCAAACTTCTCCACCGCTCGAATCAGGCCAATGTTGCCCTCTTGAATCAAGTCAAGCAGGGACATGCCCCTACCAATGTATTTCTTGGCTACGCTTACTACCAGCCGAAGGTTGGCCTCTGCTAGGTGCCGCTGGGCACGGGTGCCTTCACGGACAGCGCGGTCAATGTGGTTACGGATGAGCAGCTCAAAGGGAAGAAGGTCTTCCAAGACCGTTCCATCGTTCAGCTGTTGAGCAAGTTGTTCAATGGTAGTGTTCTCTCCCAACACCTCTATCACTTCTGGAGCCAACAGACGGCTGTTGAGGGAGAGGCTGATAATAGCCTTGGCAACGTCCAGCTCTTCTATGCCCATTGCAGGGCTGAGGGTCTGAACGATGTCCATTTTCATTTCATTATCGATGGCCGCCCGAAGCTTGGGGTCTGCCATAACCCCATGGAGGTTTATGGGAGTCTCAGCTTCAACGTGGGTGGCCACTTCTTTGGTCACAGGCCAGGTTTCTACCAAACGCCGAAGCAGTTCAACCGTTATCTGGCAGTTGGTCACGGTGCGATCCGAGTCATCACTGAGGTACTTTCGGAGCAATTGAATGTGCTTGAATGCTTCCATGCTGCGGGCCAGGCGACGCTCGTCCTGGGCGGTCAGCAGGCTTACCCTACCAATCTCTCGTAGGTACATCCGCACCGGGTCGTCGATCATCTCGGCGGACTCTACCTCTACCTCTTCCTCCCACTCAACGTCCTCTTCGGCCCGGGCCTCTTCCAGTTCTTTGGAAGGGGTGTCTTCGGAAGTCCAGGCGGCTGCACTGGCCTTGCCGCCGGATTCGTCAGCTAGCTGTGTTCGGTCACCAACGGGTATGCCAATGTCCATAGGAAGGCTGTTGCCTTCTTCTGCACCCTCTTCTTCACCTTCATCTGATGTGAGAGAAACATCGGACTTTGGCCGTCCACGGCCGCCTGTTGATGGTTTTTTCGTTGTCATATCAGCCTCCTGCAGGTCTCCCCTTAGTATCCTCGCCGGACTCTAGTGGAAAACAGTTCTCGTAGACGCTCATCCTGCTTCCGCAGTTCTTCAGTCGCCTGGGTTGGGTCTTCTCCCTCTTCAAGAGCCTGGGTCAGAGATGTTGCTATCTGTGTGCGCACTTCCCGTAAGTGGCGTTCCTCTAAGCGACGGACGCAGTGAGATAGAGCTTCTGTTCGTTCTTTTTGATCCATGGAGGGGAAGTCACGGTTGACGAGAGTCTCCAAGTGCTCTCGAAGTGGAGCGTCCACAATCTCGCGTAAGTCCTCAATTATAGAGCATTCTACCCATTTTAGATAGACCTCACGGTTCTCACTCTCATGGAAAAACTCTGGTTGGAGGTCCGCTGCTATCTCTTTTAGCTCTGGATCCCGGAACAATAACGCAAGGCTGTAGGCTTCAAGTTGATCCTGTTTGAAGGCCGCTGCTGCAACCTGTATTTGTGCAGGTTGACCCGGTTGCCGCTGCCGTTGGTTCTTGGGTGCTGACGCCCTAAGCACGGACTGCCGCTGCCGCTGCAAGACCTCTTCTAGGGTGTGCCGGTTTATCCCCAGCAACTTCCCAAGGTGCTCCAGGTGTTTGTCTTGCTCTGTTGAGTTCTGAACATCCAGCACCAAAGGCCCAAGCTCCTCTGTCAGCGTCCGTTGGCCCTCTGTGGCAGTCAGGTCGTACCTGGGAGGCAACAGGCGGAGGAAGAACTCTATTTTCGTCTTTGCCGATTCAATGACCTCTGGCCACTTCTCTGGAGCCTGTCGGATGAGTTCGTCGGGGTCTTTGCCCAAGGGGAGAAGGGCAATCCTGACGTTGTCCACGCCCTTCCACGATGATTTGAGGCTCCGCAGGGTTGCTTCCTGGCCGGCAGCATCGGCATCCAAAGCCAGGACATAGTTCTTTGCCAGCTTTGTGAGCTGCTCTACCTGTTGGGCGGTCAGTGCGGTTCCCATGGATGCCACCACGTTGGTGAACCCGTTTTGGTGGGCCATCAACGCGTCCATGTACCCCTCAACCACCACGGCCTCATCCTTGAGGCGGATGCTCTCCGATGCGACGTCCATACCCCACAGGATTGTGGATTTATCAAAGAGCGGGGACTGGGGGGTGTTGAGGTACTTGGGCTGCCCACCGTCCAACTCTCGTCCGCCAAACCCTACAGTGTGGCCGCCGGCGTCCTTGATGGGGAACATGAGTCTGCCGTGGAACAGGTCTCGGGTACGGCCCTCCTCGCTGCGGTGGAGAAGTCCCGCTTGGAGCATCTGGGCATCGGTGAAGCCCTGACCCGCCAGGTGGTTCTTCATGTCTTCCCAGCCTGTGGGGCTGAGACCCAGGTTGAATGCGGTGATAGTCTCCTGGGAGACGCCACGTTTCTCCAGATAGGCCCGAGCATCGGCACCTTCATCGGAATCCAGGAGGTGCCGATGATAGAACTTACCGACTTCTTCGTTGGCTCGGAGCAGGGGGTTCATCGCCTCCTGGGCTCGCCGAGACGGCATTTGTATGCCCAGCCGGTCTGCCAACGTCCGTAGCGCCTCGCTGAAGCTCTGGTTCTCTGCTTTCATCACGAAGCGGATAGCATCGCCACCCTCGGCGCAAGCACCGAAGCATCGCCAACTGCCGCGTTCCGGGAAGACGACAAAGGACGGCGTCCGTTCCGAATGGAAGGGACAGCGCGCTTTCAGGTTGCGTCCGGCCTGGGTTAAAGACGCGTAGCCGGATACAATCTCTACGATGTCTAATCGACTTTTTACGTCGTCTAATAGGGTCATGGCGCTCTCAGTGTATGAATAGGGTGTAGAGAAGTGGAGTTTATTCTACGCTTCTGTTCAAGAAATAGTACTAGTGCCCACAGCCATTTCTCGGAGGAACTCCAGGGCTCCCTGAAGGTCTGGCGGCAGCGGTGCTGTGACCACTATTTTCTTGCCCGTGGAGGGGAGCTGGAACTCAAGGGTCTCTGCATGGAGGAACTGCCGCTCTACCAAACTGGTCTTCTTGCTACTGTACAGGGCGTCTCCCACCAGGGGGTGCCCTATGGATGTCAGGTGGACGCGAATCTGGTGTGTACGGCCTGTCACCGGTCTGGCCTCTACTAGACTGACCTCTGGGAACACTTCAAGGGTGGCGTAGTTGGTTGTTGATTCACGGCCCCCGGGTACCACTGCCATCCGTTTGCGGTTCCGTGGGTCTCTATCTATTGGCCCCTCAACTACGCCCTTTTCCGGGTTGGGGCTTCCCCACACAAGAGCCAGGTAGCGTTTGTGAATCATCCTCTGCTGGAGCTGATCTGCTAACAAGTGATGGGCCGCATCGTTCTTGGCCACCATCATCAGACCGGAGGTGTCCTTGTCCAGCCGATGCACAATGCCGGGCCGCTGCACCCCGCCGATGCCTGAGAGGTTTGGTCTAAGGGCCAGCAGGGCGTTGACTAGGGTGTGGGACGGGTGGCCCGGCGCAGGGTGAACGGTGAGGCCCCAGGGTTTGTCGACCACCATCAGGTCATTGTCCTCGTAGAGAATGCTTATGGGGATGTTTTCCGGCTCCATATTCAACGGCACCGGTGGTGGAATGGTCAGTGCGACGCGGTCTCTGGCATGGACGGGCTGAGACGGCTTGGCGGGAAGGCCGTTCAGCGTCACCTTGCCGTCCTGGATGAGCTTTGTAAGGCGAGAGCGCGTGAGGTCTGGGCAGCAGGACGCCAGATAGCGGTCCAGGCGCATTCCCGCCTCGGTTGCTGTGAACTGCCGGGTTTCAGTCGTCATTCCCTACAGGCTCCGTTGGAATTTGGGGCAAATCATCCTCTGCTATGACGGCCTGGTTTGCTGGAACTTCTTTTTTGTCCTTTGCCGTTTTATTCTCTTGAAACATGAAGACCACCACCAGAATAACAATGCCGGTGACTATGGCAGAATCAGCAAGGTTGAAGATTGGCCAGGCTCCTACGTCAAGAAAATCAGTCACCTTCCCCAACCATATCCTGTCTATCAGGTTTCCTATAGCGCCACCAAGCAACAGCCCCAAGCTGAGGCGGACAAGTCGTTCAGAGCCAGAGTGGGAATGGTAGAAGAACAACAGGATGCCTACCCCAACAAACGAGGCAATGGTCATGATGAAGGTTTGGTCAGAGAAGACGCCAAATACTGCGCCGGTGTTTGTGGTGTAGGTGAGGCGGAAAAACCCCTCGTCTGGTACCGACTCGTAGATGTGAAGGTTTGCCCGGATTAATGCTTTGGTGATTTGGTCTATAACCACCACCATTGCAAATACTGGCAACAGCAAGAAGTCGCGGTAAAGCTTGGGTTTCTGGGGTTCGGATGCAAGTTCGATCAACGTACTCCCCGCCGATGGAATATTACAGAATTAATTCCAGGATAACACGCAGATTGCCCTTGAAGTACGACTGTAAACCAGTGCCCCCCCATTGCTTAGTAATGTCGTGGAAGCCATTGGGCACCGGGAATCATCGTGTATTGGCAGTGTATGTGAAATAGCCACGTAAACTCGTTTCAAAAGTAGCTCGCGAGTAGTCATTACTTGTATCACCTTAAGCAATCCATTCGATGACGCTATCGGTCTTTCCTGTCTGATGATTTGTATATTTCGTGTAGCGCCTGGATTGCGGTCGCGTACCCCTCTAAAATTTGCCGCATTGCGATTGACATTTGTTCTGTCAACTCCCGGATAGCCATTCTAAATGCTGTGGCGTCGTTGGCCGAAGAGTCAGGTGATGGCGACGAGTAGAGTTCAGTTGACGCTATCAAGTCTTCGAGGGGGATTCTCAGCGCCCGTGCGATGCTTTGCATCGTACCTATACGAGGATGAACATCTTTGGTTTCAATTTTGTATAGAGACTGGACCGTAATCCCGCACTGCTCAGCGAGCTCGCGGCCACGCGGGGGGGGCGAGAGACAGGTGATTAGAGGATTATTCTTGACTCCAATCGTTCTAGGTATCGTTCAGGACATACTGATGGGCGTGGGCAGGATAGTTTGAATGACGACCCTTCAGGCATTGATCTTTGGGGGGATTACCCCATAAGATTTTGGATAGGGATGGGCGTACGATGTCCAGTATAAGGTGGAAAGATTAGTTTGACTCTCATCCCATTGCAGATGGTTTCATCAATGTTCACTAGCTGATGACTGGCGATGACGGAGTACTTTTCCAGGGTGTGTGAGGACTTAGACGCCCATCACCTGGATGAGAATTTCACGCTGGCGGGGGTGGTCGAGCTCAATGAAGAACACCCTCTGGTAGGTGCCTAGTTGAAGCGCACCATCGATGATGGGGATGATCTCACTTGTGCCCAAGGCTAGATGCTGACAGTGGGCGTGGCCGTTGGGGCATTCATCTTCATTCATGTTGACGGTGCGGACGGTGAAGTCGTTGTGCCGGTAGTCTGCGTCCCGGGGAGCGATGTGCTCCAGGGTGCGCTCCAGATCCTCGAGTAAGAGGGGTTCCATCTCGTTGATTTTGATGGCTGCGGTCGTGTGCCGGGAGTAGACAAGCACATTGCCCACGGTGACGCCGGAATCAGCGATTGAGGCCAGCACTTGGTCGGTCATGTCGACAAATTCAGGGGCCTTTGATGATTCCAACGTGATGCTGAAGTTGCATATCCGGAGGGATGAATCTGACGTCGGCATCGGAGTAGGTATCCCATTCTGATTCGCCTGTTGTCGAATCACTGTTTCCCCGTCCCCTCTTCCCCATGCAGTGAATGTTCTTTCACTTTGTCCGTTTAATTCGCATAGCGAGTGAGACCGAACCACGATACTCGAATTGACGTGAAGCTGTCAACGGATTGGGCCGCAAAGTATAGCTAGATGGGAGTGCTGGAAATTCCAAGTTATCAGTAGTTGTTCCTTTGCCTCTCGGCGACCGTCACCATTACCTTTGCAGCTGCGAACAAGCTGGGGGTGATAACCCAGCCATCACCCCCAGCGAACCCGCTATAGTATTTGCCCCGCAACCTGTGGTGGCGATTCAGGACCAGTTCGGAAATACCGTATACGAATAGCACTCTAACAGTCATAGCTTCCCTACAGACTGGTACCGGAGCCCTCGGTGGGACTGCCGGTGTAGCTGCGGTCGGCGGCCTGGTGAACTTTGCAGGGTTCTCCATCAGTACGGAGGGCTCGGACAAAGTCCTGAGGTTCACACAGGGGACCTTGGCCAACCCGACGGTGGATACGAATGCCTTCTCGTTTGAACTACCACCGCCTCCGGTGGTCACAACCTGCAAAGCCGGTTTCCAAATAGAAAATGGGAAATGCGTGATAATACCTGTGGTATTTGATTACTTTAGTTCTGTGAATCAGCTTGATGACATTTTTGAATCGTGTGCCACCGGCGGCTGTAATGATGGCCAGAAGCAACAAATTCTCACGCTTTTGGCTGGCATTACAAATCCTAAGGATAAGGCAGCGTTGCTCGGTGCTTACAAAACAGGAGAACTTACCAGCCTTCTCAGCCTGATGGACCCGCAGACAGTTGCTGATACGCTGAGTGCTATGAGTGAGACACAAGCCGTAATTTCGATAAAAACCCTCGGCGTTCCCTCAGCCAAGGCTACCGACCTCGTTAGCAAGATGACGACAAAAAAGGCGGGAGCCCTTATGTCGTCTTTGACCAAAGCGGAACGGGATGCCCTCGCCAAAGACGTTCCGGTAGCTACCCTGATTAAGGTCCTTGCTGAAATAACGCCCGAACAGTTGAGAGAGATGGATCCAAAGGCGTTGATGACGAAACTGCAAGGCCGAGCCAGTTGTCCGGTGAAAAAACTCCGGTACCGGTAGCTGGGGCCCCTGCGGGGACGGTAATTGAGGCCTTTGGTAATGTGGCAAAATACGAAGTCAAAGGTAAACCCGGGGTATTCATCTGGGTCACGTTACTACACAGCCCTAATCCCATTGACCAGGTTCTTGGCATGTTCACTGAAGACGTGGAAAATGTGATCACCAGCGTTGTTACCGCTGGTGCCACGAAGCCTAATTTGGCTCCCGCGCTGCCTAACGGCCTAGTGGCAACCCAGTACTTCTACGTAACGCCCGACGTGGCGCCGGAAAAGATTAAGAAGGGTCTGATTAGCTTCTTTGTGGAGAAGAGTTGGCTTGAGGAGAACGGGTTCCATAAGTGGTCGGTCGTTTTGTATCGATTGAACAGTGTGACGAACGAGTGGCAAGCGCTGCAAGCGCAACTCGTGAGTGAAAACGCTACCAGGGTGCACTATGACGCACCGGTGCCAGGGTTCTCCCTGTTTGCTATCACCGGTGGGACAGAGCCTGCCAGCCAAGATTACACGGTTGCAGCTCTGCAGGTATCCCCTGCGATAGCGACAGAGGGGTCCACAGTGACCGCCACCGCCGCGGTAACGAACACGGGTGCGACAGGCCAGACATTCGTGATTAACCTATCCGTCAACTAGCAGGTGGACGATAGTGTGTCGGTCACTGTGGACGCTGGAGCGACGGAAACGGTGACGTTCACAACGGTGCAGGCATTAGGTGCGTATGAAGTCCGCGTAGAGGAGTTGTTTGGTAACTTCACGGTAGAAGCTCAGGTGGTAATACCGACGCCGCAACCGATAGCCACGCCAGCGCCGACAGCAACACCTGCGCCAACGGCCACGAAGGCCCCGGCGCCTGCACCAACCGCAGTGGCGACTATTGCGCCAACAGACGGTGACGACGGTGGTAGCCTTGGCCTGATTATTGGAATTATCATCGCGGCGCTGGTGCTTGGTGGAGGAATCGCGTTCTTCACTCTTCGCTCCAAAGGGCCGCGCGTCTAAGACCCTCTAAAACATAAGGAAAAACAAAACGCTGGCGATCCAGATTCCACATCGGAACCGAATCGCCAGCGTTTTGTGGTTGATAGAGCAAAACGGGGCCATTGGAGACGTAACAACCGTAGCTCGTTGAAATGAGGGATATAAACTATTCTTGCCAACACGTTTAAAGACAAAAGTGACCTTCAATGAGAGAAGTACAATCGGGAGATTTCCTGCGTCAGCCCTCTACCGAGGAGGGAAGCCGTGAAGAGGCATGCCAGTAGTAAGGATGAAATTTGGGGAAGTTGATCATAGAGTTAATATGCCGAGGTAGACCAGATATCGCATTGAGATAAATCCGGGATTGTTATTAGAAGACAGTGACACTTTTCGCCAGATTTCTGGGGCGGTCTATCGGATATCCTCGCTCAAGGGCGCAATAGTAAGAGATCAGCTGGAGCGCAATCGTCGAGAGTATCGGGAAAAAACAGGAATCGGCCGAAGGTAGGTACACGATCTCATCGACCAATGATTCAAGAGAATCATCGTGCGTATCAGTGAGGACCGTGATGGAAGCGCCACGGGCACGCACCTCTTTAATCGATTGAAGAACCCGCTCAAAGGTCTCATCTCCTGGTGCCAGCACGATGATCGGGGATTCTTTTGTCACCATGGCTAAGGGGCCGTGCTTGAGTTCACCGGCTAAGAGCGCCTCAGCGTGCAAATAAGCCATTTCCTTGAGTTTCAGGCTACCCTCAAGAGCCGTAGTGTGGTTGACGCCTTTCGAGACGAGGTATGCACTTTGGTGTCTGGCTAACTTGGTTCCTATCGTTTTCAGTTGTGCGCCCTGACCAAGAACCTGATGGGCTTTTGCGGGAAGAAGGCGTAACCCTGTCAACAATTCGTGGAATCTGTTGATGGGGGGAGGAAACAAATGTAATCCTAGCAGGTAAAGGTCAATGATTTGTGCTGTGAAGCTCTTGGAAGCCGCAACACTGATTTCTAAACCTGCATTGGTATAGATCGTTCCGTCGGTGACACGAGTGATGCTACTGTCGACTGTGTTTGTCAGGCCTATTGTTGAATAACCAGCGTTCCGAGCTAGACGGGAGGCGTACAACGTATCAGCGGTCTCTCCAGACTGAGTGATAAACACGCCTAGGTGGTTTCGACTTGCCGGCCGTATATTGGAGATCTCCGATGCGATGTTCGCGGAAACGTTGACGGCGCTGTATTGGGATATGAAATGCTGTCCTATAAGCGCTGCATGGAAGGCTGACCCGGCCCCCGCAATGAATATTTGAGCAAATTCGTCGCTGGGGAATGGTGGCAAGTCTAAGGTTATTCCGGGATCCGTGGAGGATATGCGGCCTGCAATTGTGTCAAGAATTACTTTTGGTTGTTGGTGGACTTCCTTTAAGAAGAAATGTTCATATCCTGCCAACCCTCGATCTTCGGGCCGCCATGATACTGGGTGCACAGACCGACTCACACGGACTTCATTGTGGAAAATTTCAACGTTAGTCGGGGATATAGCGGCAACGTCTCCATCTTCTAGATACATCATCTTCTGGGTATGATTAATAATGGCAGGTACATCGGAGGCAACAAACATCTCGCCTTCGCCTACACCGATGACCAATGGGCTTTCCCGCCGAGCTACTACTATTTGGTCGCTGTCGCGAAACACTACAGCCAGAGCGAAAGAGCCTACCACTTCGCCGATAGCATGGACAACGCTGCCCACCGGGCCATGAGAAGCAAAATCCTCAATGAGATGGGCGAAAACCTCACTATCGGTTTCAGACCGGAAAACGTGTCCACTTGCCAGAAGCCTTTGTCGAAGCTCATAGAAGTTGGTGATGTCTCCGTTGTGAACGATTGCCAGTTGTTCGCGGCAGCCTGAATGAGGATGGGCATTTATCTCGTCTGGCTTTCCTGTAGTAGCCCATCGGGTATGGCCAACCCCAGAGGAACCTTCACCGATGACGGGCATCTTTTCCAGCTGTTCAACGAAGCCAATGCTCTTGGTGACTCTGACTCCCTCGGGGGTGGAGATGGCAATACCACATGAATCGTATCCGCGGTATTCCAGTTGCGTGAGAGCATCAAGAAGAATGGGGTACGCTTTCCGATACCCGGTGTAACCCACAATCCCACACATGACCTTTATGCTCCTATCAGGCTTTAGACCTTGCGTAGTGCTCAGATGACATGCGTTGATTCGGGAACGTCATGTTGTAGGTACGTCATGTCCCCAATTTGAGCCTGCGACCCTATCATTGTACCTGGCCTCACGCTGACGTGTGACCCAATAGTGACATTCTCTGAAATGATGGCTCCCATGTGTGTGGACAAGTACTTTCCACCAAGAGATATTTGTGTGTTACCTGTCGTGGCCATAAAGTTGGAACCGATGGAGCTTGCCGCTCCTACAATCGTATCAGTCAAATGGGAGTGACTCCCAATCTGTACCATATCGCCAATAATGCTATTACGAAGTTGGGTGAAAGATTCGATAACTACGTTGGATCCGACACTGGTGTAAGGGTAAATCACGGTTCCTGGCCCAATCTCACATCCTTCTCCAATAGTCACCGGCCCCACAATATAACTGTTGGCACGAATGACGCTGCCGGGATGAATTGTCACGGCACCTTTCAGGGTGACTCCAGGCTCACACTCCCCCATGCACGCAGCGGCAGTTGCCGCCAGAGCCAATCCATTGAGCTTCAATAAATCCCAGGGGTAAACAGCGTCAAACCATCCCGTCGTCGTTTCGCAGGCAACGAATGTGGCTCCATCCCGTATCATGTGGTTAATCGCAGTAGGAAGCTCGAACTCTTGGGAGAGGTACATAAAAATTTGATGGGATAGGAGGTAGCCTCCCGTGTTACCCCAAGGATGGGTTTGCTCGTGAGGCTTTTCGATGAGCTCAACGACTTTCCCAAGTTTCACGTCTACGGCACCATATTGTTCCCCTCGGGCTTGGTCAGTCACAAGGATTGCGTTCTCCTCAGCATTCACGAGGTCCTGTATTGCAGAAGCAGTTACAATATTGTCTCCTGGAAGCACCAAAAATCGTTGGTTGGCGAAATCCTCCGCTGTGCTCAATGCATGGCCTGTTCCCAACTGGTGCTCTTGAGCAACGTACCTGAGGTTGACACCGAACCGCTCCCCTGATCCCAGGTAATCTTGAATCAACTCCCGATGATAGCCAACAACCAAAACGATATCGCGAATTCCATTGGCTGCCAGTGCCTCCACGATGTATTCCACGATCGGCTTGTTCCCGACCGGTAACATCACTTTAGGCCGCATGTATGTCAATACACCAAGTCTCTCGCCCTTGCCAGCTGCGAGAATAATCGCTTGTGTAATCGTGTGTGGGTTTTGGGAGGTGCTTTTCGGCGAATGCGTCATACCCTGTTCCATGTGGATGTTATCTCCAACATAACAACTTGAGTTCTTGTGTTGCTTTGGACTGCACTGTTCCGAAAGGCCTGTAAGTCTATCCCTTGCGCCTTTCATCAGCCGCTCGATTGGCTAGCCACGGAAGAGCTGAAACAATAGTATGAGTATACTCCAATTTCTCCCCACGCTTGGAGCTCTTCAGGTGAGGCTCTCAACAGGCTCCGAGACAGCTCTCACGGATTTAAATCGTACTTGCGCGCACTCCAATCGATTGTCTGGAAGTTTTCTTTACCATCACCCGAGAGTAGCCAAAATTGGTTTTGCTAAGCCGTGTATCCCTGATTATTGTTAGTTTATAAACCACTGGCTCTTCAGGGTGCCGATAATTAATTCAATCGCATCATCCACAGTGACCTTCGAGGTGTCGACGACGACCTCTGCACCAGTACCAAAAAGTGTTCAAGGTTGCGGAGGTCACCCTGATGCAAGGGACTGCTATAGTAAGGTGACCCAAGGAAAACCCTTGGGCAGTAGCAGTATCCTTGTGGAAAAGATTCCCCGAGGCTGACTGAATATAAAGATGAATCAGCAACCAGGATGGCCATATGTGGGACGTGACGGTAGCAATAAATTCAAGGGTGCCGACCTATCTGGGTGATCCGAGCTATAAGCGCCGTTTGGTACAGTCAATCGCGGATGGTAAAACGGCAGACGTGTCCCTGTTGACTCTCAGTGCCCACATTGGGACGCATGTCGATGCACCTTCCCATCTGATTGCGGGGGGCAAAACCGTCGATGCACTAGACCTCGGAATTTTAATCGGGCCTGCTTGTGTAGTGGGATTCAGCGGACGAGGCCCGATTACAGAGGAATTTCTTGAAGGTGCAGGCATTCCGGCAGGGCAAGAGCGAGTGTTATTTAAAACGCGCAACTCAGACCTCTGGGATATGCCTGAATTTCAAAACGACTATGTTGGATTAAATGTGGAAGCCGCTGATTGGCTAACCGACAATGGAACCCGCCTGGTGGGAATCGACTACCTATCCATCGACGCCCCTGGTAACCCTGACCTGCCAGCCCACCACGCACTATTAGATAACGAAATTGTAGTAGTAGAAGGACTGGATTTGCGGCAAGTGTCTCCTGGTCGATTCAATCTTGTTTGCCTTCCCATGAAGATAGAGGGAAGTGAGGGAGCCCCCGCCAGGGTCATCCTGCTTCCTGAATAATCCGAAGGGGAAGCAGAATCGTGTAATCCGTTATATCGTTAGCATGGCGCTCGACCAGACAGTTAATGGGCAGCCAACCACCCCCGTGTAGCTTGCAACGGGTTGCCCGCAAGCGACTCACCCGCAACGCGGTGTATTGTCGACGGGCGGAGATGGCCCTGCGAATCCACGAGCAGCGAACGGGGGAGCAGTGCTCCCCTGTGAGATTACGCACTACCTGGGGGCCGTCCTGCCTCAAGATCGTGACCGCCTGGTACGGGAGGAGGAGCGTTTGGTGGGTGCTGGCTTACAGAGTAGGAGGCGTTCCATGACCAACCTAGGGATTTCAGACCCTGAAGAGGAGTTGGCAAGAATTCAAGCGGAGCAAGTCGCGGGTTAAAAAGGATTCCAAGGGCCTTGTTGCCATTGACCCGGAAGCAAAAGGGGCTAAGGCCCCTAGCGCCCTGCGGCACGCATCGCTTCTGCCAGCGCCTTGGGCCTGCGACCACGGCGTTTGATGACCCCTGCCTGTTGGAGCGCTTGAAGGCCCTCGTTTACGGTCAACGCCGGGTGGGTGTTGATATCAAATACGTCTGCCCAGGTATAGTTCGCGGCCAACACAGGCCCTATCTCATCTGCCTCGATAATGCTGATGACCTGTGGACTCCCCTGCACCCAGTACTCAGCAATGAGTTGCAGCCCCGCCGGGTACGCCCACCGCGCTCGACGTTGCGAGGCCTCGTCAATTTGCTGTCGAGTCAAATGGGTCTTGTAGGACATCAAGCTCACAAAAAGCATCGTTCCCTTTGGGCTGTGCAGAGTGGGCTAAGTATAGCAGGCGGGGTAGGCCCAACGCCTTACAGGTATTTTCTGACAAACGCGTGAATCCGAGCTACGCACTCTCGTTTGAACGCTTCAGACCTGCCTGAGGTCAGAAACTCGATCTGGCTGGAGATATCCACCAACTCCGCTCGCTCCTGCCAATCGCTCGGCAGCGTCATGCCCCCGGTTTCTAGGCCGGCCTTGATAGCTGGATGGTAGCGCGTGTCCGTATGGCGCAGCAGGTTGCCAATGTCCATGTACGGCGTGCCAGCATGGCTGAACTCCCAGTCCAGCACTCCGCTCACTGCACCGTTGTGTATCAGGATGTTGGTGGGATTAAAATCACCGTGAACCAGTCGGGAGTCACCCCACAGCTGGCATAGCGGCCAGCCTCTCGACGTAAGATTTGGGACATAGATTCTGTCGCTTCCGCTCCAATCCACTTCTGTACAATGACACCTTCCAACGCCGTCTCTATGAATCCTTTCGGTGCAAAGGGGAAGGGTGACAAGGAGCCATCGGCGTTGATTAACCCTGGCGATGTGAAGGTGATGCCAGACAGCGAGGCAAGGGCTCGCGCTGCGGCTTCCGTGTGCTCCGGCACGTTCGCCAGAAGCTCCCCTTCAAGGTAGGTGAACACCGACCACATGCGCTTCACCCCGGGCGCGTGTGGCACGGGTAGCAGGTCTGTGACGAGATTTGTGATGGTGGCTTCCCGCGCTGCGTCCCCGTTTTGGTTGTAGAGATGCAGCACACATACCTCGCCGGTGGATAGGGTGAGCTTATAATTGGCGGTGCTTTTACCAGACGGAAATAGCGCAACCGACGACACGTCCCTGCCCAGGAGGTAATCCTGAATCAGAGACGCGTCAAAGGGTATGACGGCAACAACTGTGAGCAGTACGCGGGTTCTGGTTTGACAATCTCACCCTGAATGGAGTTCCACAGCCTTAGGTACCCGCCAGGTCTTATGGGTCAAGGGCCTAACCCTGGGACAGGCCAAGCCTGATCTTTTGCTGTGGCGTCAGCGCAGATATGTCTAGGCTACGACGTGTCGGGGCTCCTGCGGGTACGCGCTCCTTGGCCGAGCGTTCCTCCACCTGTCTCCGTAGCCGTTCAACCAACGCGGAGGCAGTATTGAAGGACTCATCTAGCGCAGCTATTGATGTGCCATCCACCATGTCCAGGGGCACGTCAGGGTTGCTTGCCAGGAGAGACGCCCGGTACCGCTCCAGGGTGGTTCCAAGCTCTGCCTGAAGGTTGACCACCTGCTCGTCGCGGTCAGGGTGTGCAGACAGCATGGTTGCTAGCTCCTGCTTGGCAGCGGCCAAGCGATCACCCATCGCCCCAACGTCGTCAACTTCTTCTGGCTCGTTGTCGCCAGGTTCTTCACCCGCTTCCTGGTTCTGGCCCTCGTTTTCCGGTTCCATGTTGGCCTCCTCTGCTCCGGGTGGAGCACGTTTTAAATGGGTGTAGGCCATTACAACAAAGGCAGTGATGCCGGGGCAAGGCGCAACTGGCAGGGAGTGGGTGCGATTGACACGAAGCACGCAAAAAAAGAGAGCCCCGATATTATCGGGGCTCTCTTTTTGTATTCAGTTTCTTCTAGGAGTTTGCAGACCAGACGGTGTAGTAGTTCTCTCCCTTGATAACCGCTACCATCTCCGCTCGTTCTAGACGGCGTAACTCTTCAAGGGCATTCTCACACTCCTGAATCAACGTTGGTGTGCCTGTATCCGCTGCCCGTTTCATCAACTCGTCAAAAACACCCAGCCGAACAAAGCTGTCCACGCTCTTGGACCACGGGAACATTGTCACGTTGGTGGGCCTGGGTAAGCTGGGACGCTGTCGTCGAATGTACCGAAGCCGGTCCTCTGGCCCCCGCGACTGCGCTGCAATGCGGATGATGGGTGGATCCTCTTCGTTGGGTCGGAGGTCAATCACCAGGCTCTTGCGGAACATCCCAAACAGAATGGAGATGACCTCTGCTTCTTTGATGCTGTCTAAGACCCGATCCAGGTTGACCTGAAAATCATCTTCCACTGCTACTCTCCTCTGGTATCGCTATTAGTGGCACAGCATAGTGCGTTGGATTAGTCTGGTAAAAGCCACCTAAATAACGCCATACACAGTGCGTCAGAACGATATTTCCAATCTAGCACGGCCCTATAGGGGTGTCAAACGAATTTGGGGTGTCTCCATAGGTTCTCCGTGCTATGCTGATTGCCTTATTCGTAGGAGCAGTGAAAGAGCACACCGATGCAGATTTCAGGCGCCTTGCAGAGGCTACGGTGGCTATCGGGGGTGGTGAACCTCCCTGGCAGGATGCGTTGGCGTCGATTGCTCGGAGTCGCTGCAATCCTCCTCTTGTCCGTGGTGGTGATGGGTGGCGATGTCCTGAACCTCTCCCCCGCACGTCGCGCTACTGCTTCCAGCAGCTTCTCCCTTGAGGAGTGGGTAACCCGGAACCTCATGGGCAAAGCCCTGGGTGGGCTGTTTGATTTCCTTCCCGGCCGCGGCCACTCGGAGGAAGAACGAGAAGCTGCCCTCCACACCTACTTTGAGCTTGGGGAGCAGATGCGCCGCATAGAAGGCACCCTGGCCCTTTCCGTGGCAAGAGGGGGCGTTGGTGGTGAGGGCAACCCGGAGGCTGCCGCCCTTGAAGAGCGGTTGGGCGAGCTGCGTAGCCAGCGCGATGACCTTGGTGACATGGTGGAGGCTACGCTGGAACAGGCGGTAGCTGATGTGTTGCGGGAACAGGGTTTGGACAGAAATTGGAGGCCCTTTGAACCCCTTTTCCCTCCTGTTTCCTTTCGACTGGAGCGATTGCCGAAGCTCATCGTAGTCTCGCCCAGAGACCACATAGCTACGGTGGAAGTCCACCTGCTGGAGTCGGATTTGTCTGTGTCAGAGCGGGTTGCGTTGGAAGCTGCTGTTGGTCCTGACCAAGGGATGTCTGCCCTGGTGACCGGACTTGGGGGTCTGGCTACCTTTCCTTCGCTGGTATCAGACTCTCAGCCCCTGCGCTATTCCCTTCAGACAATGGCCCATGAATGGCTGCATCAATACTTCTTCTTCCACGCCCTGGGTCAGTCCTACTACGATTCGGCAGACATGACCACACTCAACGAGACGGCGGCGGACATTGGTGGCAAGGAGCTGGGCGACTTTGTCTATGTGGCTCTTGGCGGCGAGATTCCGAATCCCGTAGACGCAGCCCAAGCGCCAATCGACAGTGACCGCTTCGATTTCAACAAAACGATGCGCGAGACACGGAAGCGTACGGACGAGCTTCTGGCAGCGGGTATGCTTGACCAGGCTGAGGCGTACATGGAGGAGCGGAGGATGATCTTTGTGGAGAACGGGTACCCCATCCGACTCCTTAACCAAGCGTACTTTGCCTTTCATGGCACCTACGCTGAGAATGCTGCCTCCATCAGCCCCGTAGCAGGGCAGCTGCGGCGGGTGCGGGATGATAGCGCCAACGTCGGCCAGTTCATCCAGCGGGTGAGGGGTTTCGACGACTACCAGTCATTCTTGAGATACGTGGACAGTCTTCCCTGACCTTGGCCATAACCCTGGCGGTTCCCTAAAGAGACGCTAGGGCGAATAGGTGTAGGATGAACCCTGGCCGTCTGACCCACAGGCCAGTCTCCTGGATATATTGCTGCGGCGATGAGACTAAAGCCCCGCTGTGACGGAAATGAGAGAAGGCACCATTCAAGAAAATACAGCTACTGGTCAGAAGGCAGGACTCGCCAGCTATTGGAGGGTGCTGGTACTGGCGTTGTTGCTAACGCCTCTGGGCGTCCTTGCCTACTACGCCCATGAGCGTCCGTATTTTGCTTGGGACGTTACCATTGCGAATTGGGTGTTGGACATCCCCGACCCTGGCGTAGATACCTTCATGGAAATGGTTTCATGGATGGGGACGAAGATTGGCATCCTGATCTTCATTTTGGTTACTGCCGGCGTGGCCACTCGACTACTAGGATGGCGGGCCGGTGTGTTGGTGCTCTCTGTCAACATGATAATCGGCGTTAATGAGCAGCTTAAAGAACTGATTGGTCGGCCCCGCCCCGGCGAGCTTATCACTATAGGAAGCAAGAGCTTTCCCAGCGGCCACGTCCTTCACGCAGTGCTCCTACCCGGCGTAATCTGGCTGCTGGCCCGCCCGCGATTGCCGAAGCAGCATCACCAGTTGATGTTGGCTGCCGTCGCTATCGCTTGGGTGGTCTTGGTGGGGCTCTCACGCATCCACCTGGAGAGGCACTGGCCCAGCGATGTGTTGGGAGCTTACCTGCTAGGGGTTTCGGCCCTCTGGGCTATGGCCTGGGTGGTGCCGGTTCTAGATAGAATTCAGATACCTTTCTGTAGCCATTCGCCTTCCAAGGACAAGGCATCGTGAAGAGATCTCTTCCTCAGCGGTTGCCCTTCTATTACGGATGGGTAATCGTCGCCTTCGGGTTTGTGTTTGGTGCATTCAACGTCGGCATGACTTCTTGGGGGCTTGGGGTTTTTGTCACCCCTATGCAGGAGGACTTGGGGTGGGATAGGGGCCTGGTGTTCCTTCCCCTCTTGATAGGTGCCCTTGTTACGCTACCCCTGGGCATCATCTTCGGCCCACTGGCTGACAAGAAACACGGGCCTCGGCTCATGGCCATCATCGGCGTCATCCTGTTTGGGGTGTCGCTTCTCTACATGAAGACTGCGGGGAACGTCGTTGGGTACGTTCTCATCTTTGGCGTAGTAGGCGGGTTGGGTCGATTCACCGTGCAGATAGCCCTGGTAGTGGTGCCCAAGTGGTTTGTCCGCAAACGAGGGTTGGCTCAGGCCACCGTTTCAGCAGGGTTTTCCGTGGGGCCGCTGATTTTCCCACTCATCCTGCAATCGCTTGTGGATAGCATCGGGTGGCGCGATACCTGGTTCGTTATGGGCATAGCGCTGCTTGCCCTGGCACTTCCGGGGGCGTTCCTGATTATCCGCGCTCCAGAGGACGTTGGGCTACGCCCCGATGGCGATACAGACGAGCAGGTAGCCGCCGCGGCCGCTACGCCCAGGACAACGGGCAACCTTGGGGAGGTCAGCCTGACGCGTAAGGAAGCAATACACACCCGCCAGTTTTGGTTACTGGTGGTTGCCATTGGGCTGGCCACCCTGGGTATTAGAGGCATGATCCCTAACTTCCAGCCATTTTTCATTGCTCTGGATTTTGAGCCTACTTTGGCGGCAGCGTCCATCAGCGCGTACGCCGTGCCTGCCATCATCATGGGCTTTGTCTTCGGCATCATGGCAGACCGCCAGGGGCCACGGAAACCCTTCTTGATTGTCTGCTCCATTGTTGCCACTGGCCTTGTCCTGGTGTCCCTGGTGTCGTTGCTGCAGAACGTTGCCATGATGTTTGCCGCCATGATTTTCCTGGGGTTTGGCCTAAATGCCTTCTTTGTTGTGAGCCAGGTATTCGTCGCCAACACCTTCGGTCGACAGCACATCGGCGCGATTCGAGGGGTGATGCAGACCGTGAACAACCTGGCTACCTTTGGCGGTCCTTGGCTCTTTGGCGTCATATACGACGTCTCCGCCGAATACATGCTGCTCTTTGGTATAGCTGTGGTTTTCTGGGTCATCACTATCACCATGGCCTCTCTTGTCAGACCCTTAGCCCGACCTAAGCCGAGTGCGCCGTAACCCCTTGACCCAACCCTTGGGCGTGTGTCTAAATGAGAGGCGATGAAGCGTTCCTGATTCAGCGGAATTGGGTGGGTGCAACGCCTGTGGCAGACAACCAGAACGACCCCGTAGCTGCAAGAGACCTGTTGCTGGAGACCGGGGAAGCGGTTTCCTGTGACCTGGTACCCCTTGGCTCCAACTACACCTTCCTCGTCTGCCTCCAGGGTGAGGACGGGGAGCAACTCAAAGCTATCTACAAGCCTCGCGAGGGAGAGATACCCCTGTGGGACTTCCCCGGCGGAAGCCTTCACCTGCGCGAGTACGCCTCCTACCTTTTGGCCGATGCCCTGGGCTGGGGCTTTATCCCCAAGACCATCCTGAGAGAAGGCCCTCATGGCTCGGGTTCCGTGCAGCTCTATGTGGAGCACAACCCCCGTTACCACTACTTCACCATGCGCGAAGAACACTTTGATGAGTTGCGTCGCATCTGCCTCTTTGATCTCATTGCCAACAACGCCGACCGCAAAGCGGGGCACACGCTTTTGGGCGATGACGGGCAGGTCTGGGGCATTGATCATGGCCTCACGTTCCACCCGTTTCCCAAGCTGCGAACGGTGATATGGGACTTTGCGGATGAGCCGGTATCGGAACTCTTGCTAGAAGACCTGCGTGGGCTTGCTACACGAATCGATAAAACCGACGCGTCTGTGGCCCCTATCCTGGAGTTGCTGGACCCGAAAGAGGTGGAGGCGCTTTACCTCCGACTTGAGGCAATTCTTAATAACCCTGTGTTCCCTGACCCCTCCAATGCCCATCTCCCCTGGCCCTACATGTAACAGTCAGGTAGCTTCGGTCCAAGTCTCCGCCCTGGTATACTAGGCACGCCACCGGTTGGCAGACAGATTGGTAGACAGAAAAATTCGCTGAAACGCTCAAGGTAACCACTTTGGGGTTTCTTTAATGCATTTGGAGGAGTAAACAATGCCATCGTTTGATGTAGTTTCAAAAGTTGATGTCAGTGAGCTTGATAACGCCATTAATGGAATAGGGCGTGAGGTCAAACAACGCTATGATTTCAAGGGGACGGACTGTGTTATTGAACGGACAGGGGACAAAGTGACGATACAGGCCGATAACGAGGTTTTGCTAAGGCAAATGCAGGAGCTTCTGGCGCAGTATTGTGTCAAACGTGGTGTGAACCACGAGTCGTTGGAGTACAAGACCCCTGAGGCTGCTACCAAAGGTTCCCTGCGACAGGAAGTTGTTGTGCGACAGGGTATAGAGCAGGACATCAGCAAGAAAATTGTTCAGGCAATCAAAGGCAGCAAGCTTAAAGTCCAACTGGCAATCCAGGGCGATGAAGTTCGGGTGACAGGCAAGAATCGTGATGACCTTCAAGCAGCTATTGACCAGATGAAAGAGATGAAGCTGGGTTTGCCCCTGCAATACATCAACTTCCGGGATTAATGAGGGGTAAAGCTTAAGGGCTGGGTGGAAACAGGAGAGTTTAATCTTACCCATGTTCCGCCTTAAAGCATTACATGGTCTCAGCTGCCTTGCTCTTTGGGACGGCTGGTGTGAATGAGTGCACAGCCACGAGAAAAATATTGCAAAGAGCGATGGCAGACACCACTGCTAAGGATAGCCGGAGATCAGTCTCCCCGGCCAAGCCAGCTAACAACGCTCCTAATCCGCCTACTATTTCACCAGTCCCCATCAATAGGCCAATCATAATCATTTGCCGTCCACCAACGATGCTGAGCACGATGGCGATAAGAGTGGGGACTAGGCCCATGATGGCCATTCCAGCCAGTATCAGCGCAGCAATTAATACTGGCAGATTGGGAGCCCACATGATTAAGAGGGGCGAGGCGGAGCCTGCCACCAGGACCAATAGTGTGATTGTCTTTCCACTGTGACTTTCTACCAAACGACCAATGAGCACCGCGCCCAAGCTCCCGGACAGTACCATTAATGAGAACAACGCACCTGCTGCACTTGGCGAGAATTCACGCTCCTCAACTAGATAAAGTGGCGTCATGCTCCACAAGCCCATCAGAGCCATGTTGTACAAACCCAGGATACCCAGGGAAGCGAGACTGGCTGAGCCCCAAACTAGCCGAGCCTGGGTTTTTAAATCATGCAGAGACATATGCCCATTTGATGGTGGGCGTATCCAGTGGCGCAGGCGTAGGAAGATGACCCCCATGATTAGCGCTGGTATGACTGTAATTTGCATCACGCTGCGCCAGTCCAAGAAAGCTAGAAGTACCCCTGCCGTAAGCGGCGCAATGACCTCCATGAATGATCCGCCGACATAGTGCACTCCCAGGGCAAAAGCACGCCGACTGGGCATTTGCTCCGCCAGCGTGCCCATGGCGACCGGATGCCACGCTGCGGCGCCTGACGATGCGAGTGCGATGAAAAACAAAAGAATCCAATAACTAGATGTCATGGATGCTATCAAGTATGCTCCGGCTACCCACCAGAACGTACTGAGCAGGAAGACCATTCGAAATCGCGTCTCCCCCACCAAGCTGGCAGGGATGTGAGTTACCCCAGCACTGATGGCGATGACGGTGAAGATAAGGCCTACTTGAGTTTTGCTGAGATCCAAGCTCAGGGCTATTGCCGGTGCGATAATCCAGAGTGCAGATGTCCCGGCGTCCACGGCACCGTGGCCTGTTGGAAAACCGATAAAATAAAAGACTCTCTCTCTTCTGCTGTTCATAGAGTCAATCCCATGAAGACACCCCGGATTCTGCAGTTAAGGAATACCTTCTCCAGAAGGACAATTGGAATTGGGTGCCACACTTCTACAGTCGTCAGGTAGCCCGTGTGCAGCCCCGATACATCGAAATGGGGCAACCGTCAGGTAGTTAGGGGCAGGGCTCAGCTTTGACGGCGGTTCACCCTGCGCGTAGTCTTTTGCTCTTTCGACTCTTCGTCACTGGAACCCGATTCACCCTCTGAAGCTGCGACAACTCTGCCGCTCAGCTTCCTAGCCAAGAACGATAGCGGTATACCTACCCCTACCATTAGCCCCAGGGCTATGGCAGCTTCAACCAGCGCCTTGCCGCCGAAACCACCCTTTGTCAGAACGTAGAACGTCACCATAAATCCTAAGAATAAGGTGAACCAGAACAGCGTTCCTACAATCATGGCGATGCTAGACATTGGGGCCTCCAGGTGTGTAAAAGAGTTAGGGTCTTCGGCTGCTGGGCCGGGGGCGCTTGAGCGCCTGCTTGGTGCTACGAATAAGACGGGTGCTGAGGGTTAGCGGGAGCAATCCACTACTGACGTACCTCACCATTTCCGGGTTCCCGGACAACACCGGATGTTGCCATTTCCGTAGTAACTCCTGCGTGACAGGGCCTTCAAGGGAGGCATCTCGAAAGGTTGTGAGCGGGTACCAACCGTCCTTGTTATGGCTGAAAGATGTCCCGCCGGCTTCTTGCACCAAGATGATTCCCGCAGCTACGTCCCAGGAGTAGGGCGTGCCGTGCAGCGTGTACTGATAGGTGCCGTCAGCCACCATGGCTAGTTCTGAGGCGGTGCTGCCCACGGAGCGTTGCTGCCCGCCGTTCTTTAATAGCTCTTTGCTTGGTCGGAATCTACCGGAAAGGAACCCTCCCCGCACAACAACACGACCGGCGATAGGCTTGTCTCCCGGCGCGACTTGCAGTCGCTCTTCCCCTTCCCACGCGCCGCCGCCTTTGCGAGCGTGGATGACCCGACCTTCAGTGGTCTCAGGCCAGGGCATGAAGACAGCACCCACAATGGGGGTTCCGTCCTCCACCAGGGCTATGGAACAGCAGAAGGAAGGCAGTCCATTGGAGAAATTGGTGGTGCCGTCCAGCGGGTCTACTACCCATATCAAGCCCGACTCACCTGACTCCTTGCGGCCCCCCTCCTCGCCCACGAATCCGTGGGCGGGAAAGCGGCGGGCGGTCTCTTCGAACAGGTAGGCTTCAGCAGCCTTGTCCGCTTCTGTTACCGGGTCCTTCCACCCCTCTTTGTCCTTGTACTCCACGGACATAGGCTTGTGGAACCGATCCATCAGGATACGGCCGGCTCCCCTAGCCAATTCAATGGCTTGGGCTTCAATCTCCTGGAGTTCCTTTGGGGAAAGGGGCATGACCAACCTCACACTGGATATGTGTATGGTACCACCAGGGCGTGCCATGAACCCACTCTGCCGTTTAATTGTTCCATCATTTTACTAACGCTGCGGCTCAAACCACGGTGACAGGCAGCGTGGTTTAAAGTTTGTTCCAGTGCTATCCGTCAAGGGAATGGGTCGAGGCTCAGCCTTGTGGGTGCAGGGCTAGCCCTGCTGGTATACTGGCGACATGCCAATTCAAGTGCTCTCCCACGAGGTTGCTGCCCGTATTGCGGCAGGTGAGGTTGTAGAGCGTCCCTCCTCTGCTGTGAAGGAACTTGTGGAGAACGCCGTGGATGCCGGTGCTAGCTTTGTGCAAGTAGAGGTGACTGCTGGCGGGGTAGAGGGCATTCGGGTGGTGGACAACGGCCACGGCATACCCGTAACAGAAATGGCAAACCTGTTCCAGCGCCACGCCACCAGCAAGCTGACGTCTGCTGAAGACCTCAACAGCATCACTACCATGGGTTTCCGGGGAGAAGCGCTCTACTCACTGGCCGCTGTGGCAGAGGTGTCTCTGCTTACGCGCACCGCTGGCGAAGAAGTGGCCACGTATGTTGAGGCCAGCAACGGGCGAGCGCTTCGACAGGAGCCCAGGGGTGGCCCTGTAGGTACCACGGTGTCCGTAGACCATCTCTTCGACCAGGTTCCGGCGAGGAAGAAATTCCTCAGAGCGCCAAAATCCGAGCTTACCCGTATCCACACTGTCATGACCCACTACGCTTTAGCCTATCCGGCAGTCCGTTTTAGCCTCGTCGCTGATGGCAGGACGACCTTCTCCTCGCCGGGCAACGGAGACATGAGGGAGGCTGTGGCTGCCGTCTACAACCGAGAGGTGGCGCAGGCGCTGCTGGCCGTGGAGAGCACGAGCGATGCTGGTATCAGCGTGACCGGGCTGGTGAGCACTCCCGACATGCACCGGGCCAACCGTAGCTACATTGGCCTCTACGTCAACCAACGGCCAATACAGAGTCGGACGCTCACCTACGCAGTCACGGAGGCCTATCGAGGGATGATGGCGGGTGACCGGTTCCCCCTGGCGGTGCTGATGCTCAGCGTCCCGCCTGAGGACGTAGACGTGAATGTGCATCCAACCAAGGCGGAAGTGCGGTTCCGTGTTGAAGGCGATGTGTTCAGTGCGCTCCAACGCGGCGTACGAGAGGCCATCGTCGCAGGGTCTCCGGTGCCTGAAATGGGCATTTCTGCTGCTGGGCGAGGGTCGTCGCCGCTGATGGGTGTGCCTCGAGTGCCTGAGCGCAGCCACAGTCTGTGGGGTGGCTTTTCGTCGGGGGCATCACCGGACCAAACATCGCAATCGCCAGTCGATAGACCTGAACCGGCATCGCAAGAAGCGTTCCCCATGATGAATGCGCTGCCTGCGCTGCGGGTGCTGGGCCAGAGTCAGGAGACCTACATTGTGGCCGAGGGGCCGAACGGTCTCTATCTCATTGACCAGCATGCCGCCCATGAGTGCGTGGTGTATGAGCGACTTAACGCTGCGGCTGCCAAGCATAATCCTGAAGTTCAGGGGTTGCTGGAACCCGTCACGGTGGAGCTAACATCCTTTCAGGCAGAGACAGTCCATGAGTATGGCGAGGTGTTGGCGCAGTATGGTTGGGGGCTGGAGCCCTTTGGCGATAGGACGTACTTGCTGCGCGGCGTCCCGGCGGTGCTAGCCAACAAAGGGCCTGCTAAATCGTTCATAGAGTTGCTGGACGGTGTTGGTGATGCGGTTGAATTCTCATCGCGGGAAGACCGCATCGCAGCTACGGTAGCCTGTCACGGCTCGGTGCGGGCTGGACTGGTGCTCAGCCACGAAGAGATGGTTGAGATGGTTCGACTACTGGAAAAGACGCAGCAGCCTCACACCTGCCCGCATGGTAGACCAACCATGTTGCACCTCAGCGCCAACAACCTAGAGCGTGAGTTCGGGAGAGCATAGCCCTGCACCCAGGCTACCTGGCGATAATTAAAGGGGCAGGCTGACCACCGTAGCTGTTCCTTCACCACTCATCGCTACTAGACCGTCGCGTAGCAGCCCCTGAAGTAGGTTCAGCAGCCACGACTCGTCGTTGGCAATGTAGTCTGGTTTGACCACTGGCCCCAGCACTTCTATGCTGCACGACTCGCCCTCCGACAGCCCTCTTAGGTGCGCTACTACCCTGCCGCGATAGTACCTGCTGGAACCCTCGAACTTCTCCGGCTTCGTCTTGTACGGCGTACGGGTCTCGGCAATTATGCCGTTTGATGCCAGGAATGCCCCGGCAGCCTTGCAATCGGAACGCACTGGACATAGGAGGCAGGTGGGGCGTCGAGCCGTGCAGACCGTAGCGCCTAGGTCCATCAACGCCTGGTTCCAGCTCCACGATTCCCCTACCGGTAGCGCCTGTTGTGCAATGCCAGCAAGCTCCTTCTCAGGTGCCCCCTCTGGCCCGTAAAAGACGCGGCCGAGCACTCGTCGGACATTGGTGTCGATGACCGCCACCTCCTGACCCAGCGCGAAGCACGCCAGGGCGGCTGCGGTGTATTCGCCCACACCCGGCAGTCCGCGAAGGGCCTTCATATCATCCGGCAGCACACCCTCATAGACCTCTGCCACCTGCTTGGCAGCGCGTTGGAGGTTCATGGCGCGTCGGTTGTAGCCCATACCTGCCCACGCTCTAATGACCTCTGCTGCTGGAGCATCGGACAGGCTCTGGAAGGTGGGGAACTGTTGGAGGAACGCCAAGTAAACGGGAATAACCCGGTCAACCTGGGTCTGTTGGAGCATGATTTCAGACACCATGATGGCGTAGTGGTCTGTGGTAGAACGCCACGGGAGCTGACGGCTCTCTTGGGCAAACCAATCCAGCAGGGCTTTTTGTACTGCTGCTACGGCTTGTGCTGGAAGTTCTCGTAGAAGGTCTGGCACCTGCTCCCCCGTCTGATGTGTTGCTCAGAGTCTACGGCGGGAGGTGTTTCGTCACAACCGGTGTGCAGCAGTATGTTCATCAGGGTGGTTCAGGGCGAAATACTTGCGCTCGCCTTAAGTCCCCTGTATCGTTTCTTATGTGCGGCCCGCTAGCTCAATTGGCAGAGCAAATGACTCTTAATCATTAGGTTCTCGGTTCAAGTCCGAGGCGGGTCACTCCACCACAGCTTTCCACAACCTTCATCGCGTGGACTCATTTTTGGGGATGTGTCGGAATTGGCAGACGAGCATGACTTAGGATCATGTGCTTAACAGCGTCCGGGTTCGAGTCCCGGCATCCCCACCACCCTAGCTAGTTCATAGCTGAGAGACCAGGGTAATCCTGGCCTCTTTTCTATTCGGTTGTTAAGGTTTACCACCCACACT
>Ga0114999_10000810_pt1 | contig 45876 bp, 42 predicted proteins | sample ArcticOcean_MG_C_3_FD_89820 | JGI IMG/M metagenome (GOLD analysis project Ga0114999, IMG submission 89820) | Marine microbial communities from western Arctic Ocean - ArcticOcean_MG_CB8_126 | ecosystem: Environmental > Aquatic > Marine > Oceanic | place: Arctic Ocean: Canada Basin | collected...
CACCGACATTCTGCCGTCAGATTCTCTCGTATGAAGGTGTAAATCAACTAAAGACACTGCTTTTACCTTAATTCGTTATCAGATTCGTCAAACCGGAAAGGAGTACATTCACAAACAATTATTGAGCGTACTCCGTATTCCTTGTTTCTCTGATTACTGTAACTTTAATTTGACCCGGGTATATAAGTTCTTTTTCAACTTTACTGGCTATGTTTCGCGCCAATTCGGCAGACATCACATCATCAATGTCATCAGGTTTCACCAATACTCTAACTTCTCTGCCTGCTTGTATTGCAAAGGCTCTTTCTACACCTTCAAAACTAGTAGCTGCTACTTCCAAATCTTGTAACCGCTGTACGTACAATTCAGTGGATTCTTTCCTAGCTCCTGGCCTAGCAGCACTCAAAGTATCTGCTGCTGAAACTAAAAAGGATTCATCGGTGTTGTGGTGATCATCATGATGTTCGGATATAGCCATACATACTCTTTGATTAATTCCGTATCTTTCAACCAATTCGGCTCCAATTTGTGCATGGGGTCCTGGAACCTCATGAGTTAGAGCTTTCCCTATGTCATGTAACAACCCACCGAGTTTTGCTTCTTCTATATTAGCCCCAATTTCCGCTGCCATTATTCCTGACATAAGTCCAACTTCTAAACAATGTTTCAGTACATTTTCTCCGTAGCTGAATCTGAATTTCAATCTACCTAGATGTCGTATTATTTCCGGATCCAGTCCACTTATTCCGATATCAAAAATGGCTTGCTCGCCAGCTTTCCAAATAGTTTGCTCAACGTCTTCAGTTGCCCGATGAACAGTTTCTTCAATGCGAGTGGGTTGTATGCGTCCATCTGATATAAGTTTCTCAAGAGAAAGTTTAGCAATTTCTCTTCTTATTGGGTCAAAACATGAGACTGTTACCACACCCGGAGTATCATCAATCATCACATCTACTCCAGTGAGCGATTCTAGGGTTCTTATGTTCCGTCCTTCGCGTCCAATGAGACGACCTTTCATGTCATCACTTGGTAGGTGCACTACAGAGGTAGTACCTTCAGAAACTACATCTGTAGACAATCTATTAATCGCTAACGTCAATACATTACGAGCCACAACATCCGCTTGAGATTTAAACTCTCGCTCGATACGAACATTTCTTTTTGCTAACTCATATTTAGTGTCTTCTTCCGCTTTAGCCAAAATCTGGCTTCTAGCCTCTTCTGATGAAAGGGAAGCTATTTGTTCTAAGTCTAGCATCACTTTTTCTTTGGTTTCATCTAGATCTTTTTGTGAAGATTCCAGCTGTTCTCTTTCTTCAGATAATTCGTTCTCTTTACTTTCTAGATCTACAGTTTTTTGTTCTATAGCTTCTTCTCGTTGTAAGTAACGACTTTCCAACCTATTTAATTCTTGACGTTTTGCTTTTAATTCGTTTTCATTTTCAGTACGTACTCCAAGAGCTTGTTCCTGGGCCTCAAGCACCAGTCGTCGTTTCTCTTCTTCAGCTTGGTTAAGTACATTAGCTGAGTATTGCCTTGCATTCTCAACTATTTTACCGTCTGACCTCAATTTTAGATAAAACCAGACTACAAAAACGGTTCCAGCTACACCTATAACCGCTAGGACGGAAATTAGAATAGTATCTAACACTATTGTCCTTCCTTATTCCGTCAATTTATTTGCGTATTACTAGTTTAATCCTACTCAACCAATTTTCTAGTGTCAAGGTATTTATTAATCAAATTGATGTTGTTCTCTTGAGTGGAGTGTTCCCATCACTTATAATCTTTACAATAAGTAGACAATTAGAGGGGAATATGCCTGAAGATTATTATCAAACACTAGGAGTTTCACGATCAGACAGCACTGAAGACATCCGTAAAGGTTTCCGACAGAAAGCAATGGAATATCACCCGGACAGGAATAAAACTGAAGGTGCATCAGACAAATTCAAGGAAATAAATGAAGCATATCAAGTGCTTTCTGACCCTAAAAAGAAAGCACAATACGATCAATTTGGCCATGCTGGTGTAAATGGGAATAGATCAGGAGGATCACCATTCGATGGCTTTGATGGATTCGGAGGCTTTGGTGACATTTTTGATTCATTTTTTGGAGGATCTTCTAGAAGAAATGCAAACCAACCTACTCAAGGGCAAGATATATACGTATCTCTAGAACTAGACTTTGAAGAATCAGTATTCGGAGTTGATAAGACCATCAGTATAAATAGACTAGAAGTGTGCGACACTTGTGATGGATCCCGGTCCAAAAACGGATCCACACCATTAATTTGCTCAACTTGCAACGGCCAGGGCCAGGTACGTAGAAGCCAGAAAAGTGTGTTCGGGCAATTCACACAAGTCGTAGGATGCTCTGCTTGCCAAGCTACCGGTAAAATCATTGATAACCCGTGTACAGATTGCAAAGGTAATGGAATCGTGAATATTACCCGTAACACCACTATAGAAATTCCTCAAGGGATTGAAAATGGAATGCAAGTTAGAATGACTGGGTGGGGCAACCACGGTACTAACGGCGGCCCATCAGGAAATTTATATGTAGAAACTCTAGTATCTGCCCACAAAACTTTCACGAGACGTAAATTTGATTTGATTTACGAACTGCCTTTAAATATTGCTGAAGCGTCCATTGGAGCAAGCGTCATAGTACCGACTTTAGAAGATGATGGCCATATTTTAAAAATCCCAGCAGGCACTCAGTTCGGGGATGTTCTGACAATTAAAGGGAAAGGTGTACCACATTTACGAGGCAATGGCAGAGGAGACATAAAAGTAATAACCAATGTTAATGTACCCAAAAAACTGTCTAAATATCAAAAAGAGTTATTAGCCAAATTGAGCCAAAGCCTGAACGGCACAGCAGATACTTCAGAAACTGACTACGACCAGGGCAGTGCAAGCAGTGGTTTTGAGGACGATAAAGGCCTAATTAATAAAATTAAAGACATTTTAACGTGATTTCGACAAAATTATCCCATGTTATTATAATCCAAACACCAGTATTAACCGCTGGAATCTGAAGGTTCATTAAAGTTATATATGGCTTGGCAACAAATAAGCATAAACGTACCTCATGAATTTGTAGAACCTATATCATATGTGTTCGAAAGATATGGTCATGGCGTTGGCATACAATCACTAGGCTCCGATACAGCAGCTATTACAACTTTTCTTCCTACTGAGTCTCAATCTAGAATGGCTAGAATTGAAATAGGGGTTAATCTGGCTAAGTCTATAGCTACTTTAGGTGACTTAAACATAACTCTGCTAGACAATGACACCGATTGGAGGAATGCTTGGAAGCAACATTTTTCTGTATTGAAAATCACGGATTCGATTATTATAAAGCCATCATGGTTAGACTATGAGCCTAAAAATTCCGATATAGTGATCGAACTAGATCCAGGATTTGCTTTTGGTACTGGATACCACCCAACAACTCATAGTTGTTTGATTTTATTAGAAAAATATCTCACTAAACATTCTTCAGTTCTAGACTTTGGGACAGGCTCTGGAATTCTCTCAATAGCTGCAGCTAAACTTGCTTTAAGTCAGATATCTGCAATTGATATTGACCCAATGTGCATAAAATCAGCCAAAAAAAATTCATCTAGATGTGGCACAACTGAGTTAATGGATTTTTACACAGGTACGCTACCTCATAAAAATATTAAGAATTCTGAATATGACTACGTAGTTGCTAATATTTCTGCTAGGATAGGTATAGAAAAATCTTCAGAAATGTTAGATGCCTTAAAACCAGAAGGCATTTTGATTCTTTCTGGTATCATAAACAACCAAGCTATTGAAACAAAGAAACATTTTCAAGCCAAATCTCAAATCATCGAAGAGTACTGGAAAGAAGATTGGGTTACATTTGTGATTAAAAAATTCAATGAATAATCTAGATTTAAGCGAATATACTAAGACACGGATATTAGGAAATGGTGCTGACTATGAAGTTAGTTTAGGCGAGAATGAAGAAACACATAAAAGTATAGTATTTAAAAGACCCAATCCTCATGTTATTTTGAAAAATTTGCATGCCTCAACTGAAAACAGAACAAAAAAGATGTTAGATTTCCATGCACTAATTGGTAATAACGTCCAAGGAATATCTCCTATAATTGGATCTGCAAATAACTCAGATGCCAATATGCGTTTTTATGAAGATGAGCTGAATAATGATTATACAATAATTGCGCAAAAACGAGCTCCCGGATTGCCATTAAATGCAGACGTACGAGCTAGAATATTGAAAGTGCCCACAGGAATTGGTCAGACCATGTTTTCATTGTTCCCAATGGGTCTATTCCCGACATTGGATATATTCACAGTTCCCAAGCAAATAATGGCTATCCAAACAGCAGTATTTGAAAAAGGCTTCATTATTTTAGATTTAAATCCTCAAAATGTATTTTATTCTCCTTTACTGGATACCATAAATATCATAGACACTGCTGATATTTACAATCTAAACGGAGAGAACGACAACAAATTATCCAATAAATCAATCTTCGATTATTACGTCGAATTCATACGGTATTACATTTCATCCGAAGATATACCTAAGCAAATAGAAGGTTATACGGAGCCTCGGGGTACTCGTCCCTATTTTGATATTAATATAGAAATAAATGAGTTGAAAGACGCATTTTTAAACAGTGGGATTCCTGAAAAAATGTCAATGATTGATATTTTAGACAAAATACAATTAAAAGCATATTCTTCAATGCATGAATTCAATGTAGACATAAATGCATATTTTGAAACAGTAAGACAAAGATGGGTTCATATGGACGATTTCAACGCTCTACAAACTGTTTGGCGAGAATGTTTGGACTTTTTCAAGATTCCCCATTGGAATAAATACGATTTTAATCACGAAACTGAATTGAAAAAGTTTTTGTGAATTTCAACATCAAGGAGAGAGATATGAACAGCGAGGTTTCCATACAACAGAATAATTCAGTCCATGGAGATGATTCTTATTATTCGAACTCTGGCAATCCAGAGTTAATAATAGATGCTGTCATGGATGGCGTCACAGACCATGGCGGAGCAGAAGCAAGCTCTACCTTATCAAAAAAACTGGAAACAGAAGACATTCAGTCAATCGACGATGTAAACGAGATATTACTAAATCTCAATGAAGAATTTTTTAGGATCGGAGCTGGAAGATTCCTATTAACCACAGCCTCTATAGCAATAACAACAGATAATACTCTTACCATTTCAACTGTCGGAGATAGCCCAATATATTTAATCCATGACAACGAATTTCAACAAATCTCAGGAAGAATAGGCGGGCTGTTAAAATTGAATACTTCTTCAGCAATAGGGGCTAAGGAACAACTTAACATCTTTGAATTCCAAACTATTATTTCACCAGGCGACAAATTACTGATAGTATCTGATGGCATAAGCGACAACTTAACGCTTTCTGAAATTAAAGAAGCTATGGTTAACACCGAACATCCTAATGCTCTAAGTAGTTATTTAGAACAAACCTCATCTGAACGAACCCAACGAGGTGGCACACCTCCGGCTATGCGAGGGAGAGTTCGAACTGATGATAAGACAATAATAACTAGATATTACCAATAAAACTGTTTCTTGAAAGTAAGGTTGTTGTGTTAAAAAAAGGTAACTGTTAAAATTTTTATTTAGTATTACAAAAGGGAGACAATTTTGGGAAGAATTAAAGTCGCGATAATAGGTGTTGGCAATTGTGCCTCTTCATTAGTACAAGGCCTGCATCAATACCCCGAAACGCCAGACACTGGAAAAGTTCCGGGAATAATGCATAATTTGATTGGTGATTACAAAATAGAAGACATCGAAATTGTAGCAGCATTTGATATAGACGAAAATAAAGTAGGCAAAGATCTTTCTGAAGCTATATTTACAGAACCGAACAATACTCTGAAATTTGCTGAAGTACCTCAAACGCATGTAAAAGTTCAAATGGGAGTTCAAAACGACAGCATTGGCCAATATATTGAACACTTAATAAAACCGTCCACTGAAGCGCCTGTAAATATATCTGCAGTGCTAAAAGAACGAAACGTAGATGTAGTAATAAATTATCTACCCGTAGGAAGCGAAATAGCTACAAAATGGTACACCGATCAAATATTAGACGCCAAATGCGGCATGGTTAACTGCATACCTGTATTTATAGCAAAAAATGAACACTGGAGTAATAAATTCAAAGAAGCCGGAGTACCGATAGTAGGAGATGATATCAAATCTCAAGTAGGTGCGACCATCTTGCATAGAGTCTTGACACGTTTGTTTGAAGACAGAGGAGTCACTGTAGATAATACTTATCAACTAAATTTCGGAGGTAACACTGATTTCTTGAACATGCTAGAGAGAGAACGTTTGGTCTCGAAGAAAATTTCCAAAACATCCGCAGTCACATCTCAAATGGACAATGAAGTCGATCCAAACACAGTGCATATAGGGCCTAGTGACCACGTTCCGTGGCTTAACGACCGTAAATGGGCCTATATTCGTATGGAGGGCAAATTATTCGGAGAAGCTCCCATAAATGTTGAAGTAAAGTTAGAAGTATGGGATAGCCCAAATTCTGCAGGAGTAGTGGTCGATGCAATTAGGTGTGTAAAATTGGCTTTAGACCGTGGTATCAGCGGACCGATAGATAGTGCGAGTGCTTATTACATGAAGTCTCCACCTATACAGTACACCGATGACGAAGCTAGACAACAATTAGAAGAATTTATATTACCTAAATAAATTTACATAATGAAACAATTGAAGATAGCGATGATATCTCCCTATGACATGTCTTATCCAAGTGGAGTTAATAGTCATGCAGTGAATTTATGTAGAGCATTAGAGGACAGAGGGCATATTACTACTTTGATTGCTCCATCTACTAAAAAGCCATATATAGCCAATATCAATTTCATCAGCATTGGCAAAACTGTACCTATTCGATTATTTAACACCCAAGTACGGTTATCGTTAAATCCATTTAATGTGTTCAAATTAAGAGCAATTTTTCGTAGTGAAACTTTCGACATAGTTCATATACATGAACCTTTTTTACCATTAACTTCTCTTTTTTCATTGATGTTTTCTAAATCAGCTACGATAGGCACATTCCATGCATTCAATGAAGGTCGCAACATATATAAATACATACATGCCCTATTAACACCATTCCTAAAGCTGCTTCAAAATAATATAGCAGTATCTAATTTGGCAAAATCTCACCTGTTGAAACACATAACCATTGACGAAAAAAAAATGACAGTCATAGCCAACGGTGTAAATTTAAATGTGGTTTCTTCCGTTGACGACCAATCAAATTGTGGAATTTTTAAAATCGCATTTATTGGAAGGGATGAACCTCGGAAAGGACTACTATATTTACTACAGGCTTTTGAAGAACTTAGAAAAGAACTTCGAAACATCAAGCTTATATTAATTGGCCCGACAAGCCTGAAACGATATGCTACTCAATTCTCAGATCTATTAACTTCAGATGTAATTGAGTTCATTCCAGTTTTAAGCAACGACAATTTATTGTTAAAGCTGTCTTCAATAGACATTCTATGCTTGCCATCTATTGGGGGTGAAAGTTTCGGCATTACATTTTTAGAAGGCATGGCATCAAAAACGCCTGTGGTAGCCACTAACATCGCAGCTTATCAATTACTAGTGCGTGGGTATGAATACCCTTTGATTCCGATCAAAAATCCTAATGCAATAAAAAACTATATAAAAATACTAATTAAAGACGAAAATTATCGGAGACAAATCAGTGATCTAGGCTTTAAAATTGTCCAAAACTACGGTTGGAAAGAAATTAGCGAAAAGGTAGAATCGATATATTTTGATGCCTTGAAGAATGATTTATGATTAGAGATAAAATCAGAGCTCCGATTACTAAATATATCGAAATACCTATTGCAAAATTGTTCAACAATATTGGTGTAACACCAACTCAAATAACCATAATATCATTATTGATTTCCATTTCAGGAGGAGTATTCGTAATATATGACAGTCTGTTTTTGGGCGGTCTATTATTCTTATTTGGATCCAGTTTAGATTTATTAGACGGCACTCTATCCAGATTGACTAACAATTCTACACAAACAGGCGCTCTCTTAGATTCTGTATTTGACAGATTAGGAGAAGCTTTTATGATGCTTTCGTTAATAATTTTATCTCTCAGGAACTTAGAAGAAGTATTAACTCCTACTAATATTACTCAATCTTCTGATTCAATATTAATAGTGTTGACGGTGGTGGCATTAATAAGTTCTCAAACTGTAAGTTACGTACGTGCGCGTGGAGAATCCCTCAATGTTGACATGAAGTCTGGCTTGATTACTAGGCCAGAAAGAGTGTTGTTAATAAGTTTAGGATTGGTAACCAACTATATAACTCTAGCTGTAGCCATTGTCGCTCTATTTTCTATTGTGACATTAATCCAAAGATTAGTTAATATAATCAAAGCAATGAAATAAACTGGATTATCGCACTAACCGATAGTAGAATAGTCTTAACACTCTAAACTGTAAGAGGTAAATTTGTATAATGAAATAATTGGTAGCCACGACGGTTCAGGACTAAAAATTAGCATAGTAGTTGCGCGATTCAATGAATTTATAACCAAACAATTGTTAGAAGGAGCTTTAGAAACATTAAAGCATTCTGGCATAAAAGATTCTGATATTACTCTCGTTTGGGTACCAGGCGCTTTTGAATTACCTGTAGTAGCAAAAAACTTGGCCCAAAACACAGATTGTGATGCTGTAATTTGCCTTGGGGCAGTTATTAAAGGAGAAACTGACCATTACGACATGGTTGCTAGCAACGCAGCAAGTGGAATATTGACTGCGTCCCTTTCGACTACAAAACCTGTAATGTTTGGGGTTCTAACAACGGACACATTAGATCAAGCAATTAACAGAGCAGGTGGCAAATTAGGTAATACAGGTCGCCATGCAGCAGAAGCCGCGATTGAAACTGCTAAAGTAATTAAACAAATAAATAACGGTTAACACAAATGAAATTCGGAATTACTGTTCCAAATAATTGGGGAATATCAGACGCTGTAGAAGTCTTAAACACTGGGCCATTTTTTGAAGAATTAGGCTATGATTCCTTATGGACCATGGACCATTTGTTCAATATAGGGTACATAGGTGAAAGGCTAGACAATCAACCATATTATCACCCTTTAGCCACATTATCCGCAATATCAACTATCACTAAAACAATACAGCTAGGAACCTCAATAATAGTTTTGCCCTATCATAACCCAATTGAATTAGCAAAATATGCAGCTACATTGGACCATTTCTCTAAAGGTCGTCTTATATTAGGATTAGGAGTTGGATCGATGGTTGAAGAATTTGCCGCTCTAGGTATACCTATGTCTCAACGAGGCACATTGACTAATGAGAATATAACTATAATGAAAGAGCTTTGGGCAAATGAGTATCCGACCTTTAAAAGTTCAACATGGAGCTTTGAAAACGTAAGATTTTCTCCTAAGCCTTACCTAAAAAGTTCAATACCTTTATGGATTGGTGGGGCAAGCACTGGAGCATTAACACGAGTTGCTAAGTTAGGCACCGGTTGGCATCCTTCAGGTATATTGCCAGAACAATACACATCAGGAAAAGAACAAATCAATCGTACACTGGAAAAACTAGATAAAGATCCTTCTGAAATCCAGTATTCTATTCGGCTTGATGTTTCTCCAAAAAATGAGTCCGCCAATACAAGGCACACTTTGTCTTTAAATGGATCTGATCCAGATCAAATAACCACAAAATTAATGGAGTACCAACGTGTTGGAGCCGATCACGTAGTATTCGCAATCAGCTCTTCTAACATTACAGAAATAAAAACAATAGCAGAAACTATTAGTAATAAAGTTTTTCCAAGATTCAAATAGTAATAGTCTTACAAAACTATCTCTTTTACATCTTTTAATACTTCAAAATCAAATTGTTCTGTCGAATTATTCATGAAACTAAACACTATCACCAATCCGGTAGATATGATAATCGCCCCAGCAAAACTAGCCAAAAGACTACCAGAAGCTAGCACATGCCAAAACTCTGTTAACTCTTCAATTTCCCACCATCCTGACAAGTCTGGCTTCGGGAAGAATAATGCACCAAATATAATTCCGGCTATGGTGCTAACAAAGCATCCGACACCATTCAATTTATTAGAATACATTCCAAAAAATATAGGAACAACTGCAGCAGCACAAACAAGATCAGCAATCAAAAACAAGTACAGTACACTTTGAAAAGCCCATCCCACAAACATTGCAGGAATCACCAAGCCGATAGTTATAAATCTGGAATACCTTAGTAACGCAGTGGCATTAAAAGATGGATATATTTTAAGTAAATCACTAGTAAAAATACTAGTGATTCCATTAATGAGAGAGTCCATACTACTCATAACTAACATCAATGCTAATACACTTAATATAATCAAAATACTAGTAGGCAATATATCTTGAGCTAGAACAAACAGTGATATTGATGCGGTATGATGGTCAGTTACTAGTCCTTGAGAAACTGCCCATAATCCAAAAAACCCACTAAGTATGATCATCGGTATAACTATTATTGCAGCTATTATGAAACCTTTGTAAATATCTTGATCAGATTTAGCTGCATATATCCTTTGCCAAAAACCTTGATGGAATAAATTAGCTGCTAAAATGGCTATGATCAACGTTATTCCAAATTCTATCCCTACTTGATTTTTAAAATCCAAAAGACTACTTCCAGATCGTAAATCACCTAATGAATTTTCTAACCCTCCCAGGCTATTCAATGTGTATAAGAATAAAACCACGAAAAGAGGAATAATAATCAATAGTTGAATTTTGTCAGTAAAAATTGACACTCTTAATCCCCCATACACTGTATATACTAAAGTAGAAACTACCACCAAAATCATGGTTATGATAAGTGGCACTCCTGTAACAAATTCTAATGCTCTGGAAATAGCTCCTAATTCGGCTGCCAAGAATGTAAACATATACAGAACCACAATCAGCAGTGCAGTAATGTACATTAATTTACCATACCTGAACCATACAAATTCATTTAACGAGTGACCGTTAGGCATTAGAGATCTTAATTTTGTTCCCACTACTGTGAAAGCTAATATAGGCGATGCTTGTCCAATCGCATAACATATTACAGCCGTTATACCAGCCCAGGTAGCAGCCTCAGCTGGACTAAACAATATCCAAGCACCCAGCACAGTAGCTGTAACTGTGGCCATAGAACTCAGTGCACCTGTAGATTTTCGAGCAGATATAAAATCTTCTAGAGTAATTTTCCTACTCTTTGAATAATATACTCCTATTCCAGAGAATATCACCATAAACACTATTAATATCAACATGATTTCCATATTTTTTACTCCAAAAAAAAAAGGCAACCCTGATAGGCTGCCGTAGTTTTTCCCTACGCTGGCATTATCCAGATCAGGTTAAGGGTACGAAGATTCACTTCTATCTCAGCCGATTACTCAGCTCCCCAGTCTGGACAAAGGATACACTTTTTTCCAATCAGTGTAAACCGGCTGGGCTTAGTGAAGCAGATTAGTACCGAATTATCCTTGGTCTAGCAGGTTAATTAAACCCGGGCTAAAACTAGCAGAGTGCAATTTTTCTGCTGCATCCAGTGCTCCTTGAGCATAAGAAGTTCTGTCTTTAACGGTATGCTCAATAGATATTGTTTCATTTTCCGTCTCCACGGTAAGCTTGTGTACTCCGTATGTGTCTGCTCCTCTATAGTCAATGAATTTAACTTTCTCATCTAGCCATTCCTCCCAAGCAAGTGCCGTGCCACTTGGACTATCAACTTTATCTATATGAAGGGTTTCTTCTAGAAGAGGTCTACCATTCTGACCCTGTATACTAGCCATGATTTCAATCATATCTTTGAGCTTGCCCATATTTCTAGAAAAATTCGGTGCGTACATCCAAGTTAAGCCAGCTTCAACAAGCTTGGCATCTAAGCCGTCTTGCCAGCTACTGCCAGTAGATCCGATTACGGCAGGCAACGAAGACTGGATGAGAAGTCCTATATAAGTCTCTAATATTGGACCAGGCAAGAAGCATATAGCAACATCACAGTCTTTTAGGTCGTGTAAGTTCGGAATGTTTTGGCTGTCGAAGACCTGCACAATGTGTTCTGTCGCTAGTTCACTAACCTTGCCGCCTGTTTTACCATTTCCGAGTAGTGCTATTTTCATACTTACAGTATCTCCCTAAAATGAAAAGAGCTCAAATCAATGAGCTCTTAGTACTTATGCTTTGGCTGCCCTACCTGGATTTGAACCAGGGCTGACGGCTTCAAAGGCCGGCGTGCTACCGCTACACCATAGGGCATTACACTAACCATTCTGAATCCATTAAGCCAATTGGTCAAGTACTTGAGGGTTAGTAAGCATTATGATACCCTCCAGCAATAATGTACCAACTGAGATTACATGAATAAAATTAAAATTTCGCTGTTGCATCTATCTCCAATAACCGGAGATCTAACCCATAACAAGGAGATGTTACTGCAATCGTTACAATCTTGCGCAGACATCAAATCAGACTGGGTTATCACTCCAGAGTTATGGCTAACCGGATACAGCTTCCAGAAAATTATTGGAATTGACTGGATCACAGTACAGCCAGACTTATGGACTGCTTCAATTTGTGATCTGGTAAAAGAATTAAATATAAATTTGTTCCTTTCGCTCCCAGAAAAAGATAGTTTATCTGGGTTATTACATAACACAATATTTGTAATAAATAGAACAGGAGAAATCATTGGCAAATATAGAAAAATCAAAGTGTTGCCACAATCCGAAGGTTGGTCTACTCCAGGAGATAGAATTGAAACCATCGATGTAGATTCTACTTCCGTCGGTATCATGGTGTGTGCTGATGCTTATAGAAACAAAATTGCAGATGAATACGCATCAAAAGGTGCTAGGTTATTAATTAGTCCGTCAGCGTGGGGCCCAGGGGATTGTGCCCCAAATGGTGAGTGGGAACAAAGAAGCCTCGAAACTGACATGCCTGTAATAGTATGTAACCGTACTGGTACTGACTTAGGTAATATTGATTGGACAGGCTCAGAAAGTGTTGTAGCCTGCAAAGGGAAAAGATTATTAACAGGAATATCTGGAACATCCACTGTATTTTCATTCGATATGGATCTCCACACTAACGAAATATTGTCTGAAGAATTTGAAAAACATTTAATCTAATAGGGTGCTTTCTTTAACAAATCTTTCCAAAATGACACATGCTGCCGCGCTATCGATTACATTGGCCAGTTTTTTAGAATCCATACCAGAATTTACAAGATTAGAAGTAGCCTCCACTGAAGAAAAACTTTCATCGACTGTAAATATAGAGTTATCAATGACTGTAGATAACTGGTTTATAAATACTCTAGTCTTAGTAGCTTGGTCTCCATCACTTCCATCCGATTTGAGTGGTATGCCTACTACTATAATATCAATGAATTTTGATTGAATAACTTCTTTAATCAATTGAAAATAATTTTCACTTACTGATCTCTTTATAGCTACAATAGGCATCACTAGATCCAAAGAAGAATCTTTCAATGCGAGTCCTATCGTTTTATCACCAAAATCAATACTTAATACTCTCATAAATATCTTTGAAAGTACTCATCAACATTGCTGAGTGCTTTAGGTAACATATCAGCTCTTTTCCCTCCTGCTTGGGCGAATTCCGAAGAACCTCCCCCTCCTCCTTCAATAAATCCTCCCAAAAATGTTGCCAATTCATTAGCTTTTATTCCTTTTTTGATTGCACTATCAGTATTCATAATCACAATCATAGGAGATTCTTTTATATTTGCTCCCAAAACTATAATTACATCGTTGATTTTATTTTTAATATATTCACACATCACTCGAATGTCGTCAGAAGAGCTTGCATTTACTATTTCTATTAAAACTTTATGCCCTGAAACATCATGGATTTTCTCTAATAAACCGGCGGCCTGGGTGTTCAATGTTTGTATTTGGAAATTATCTAATTCTTTTCGTAAATTATCTCTTTCATCTAAGAAATTATCTATTCTTATTTCAAGTTCTGAAACTGGAGTTTGGAATTTTTGAGCTATTAGTTCTATTAGCTTAAATTGATTATTAATTAATTCTTCGGCAACAGAACCTGTAATAGCTTCAATTCTTCTCATTCCTCCTCCAACGCTTGATTCACCCAAAACCAAAACAGTTCCTATTTGCCCTGTCGAAGTTAAGTGCGTTCCACCGCATACTTCTTTGCTGAAGTGGTCCCCGTTTTCCTCAGATGAAATACTTACCACTCGTACATTTTCTCCATACCGTTCATCAAAAAAGGCTAAAGCTCCTCCCGCAACAGCATCAGTATAAGAAGTTTCTTTAATACTGAGTTCCAAATTTTCTCTAGTTTTTTGATTAACTAAGTTTTGTACAGCGAGTTTTTCACCACCTGACACCGGGCCGATATGGCTAAAATCAAATCTGATCCGTTCATCTGTTACCAATGAACCAGCCTGTTTTACATGAGTTCCCAGTATTTGTCGTAGCCCGGCATGAATCATATGGGTTCCAGTGTGATTTCTAGAAGTTCGAATTCTGTGGGCTTGATCAATTTCGCAATGAACTGTCGTATTTACATTGAAAGAACCACTCAAGACAATTCCAGAATGTGCGCTTACTCCAGCAACCAATATATACGTGTCATTTACTTGAAATGCACCGTCAAGTGATGTAATTAATCCTTTATCACCAATTTGCCCACCTCCTTCTGGGTAAAATACGGAATCCGATAAAACAATCACACCAGATTCGCCTTCTATCAAATGGGTTCGGCCGATAGAATCTACTAATATAGATAATACTTCAGCGTCATTATCATGCCTTTCGTAACCCCAAAATTTCGTAGTAGGTAAATCAAGTTGATCAATAGTGTTTTCCATAGACATGCTACCTACGAATGATTCAATATTACGAGCATGCACTTTCTGTAATTGTACTTCCTTTAAAAATTCTTCCATATCGACTTTCATCGAGTGTAGTTCACATATTTCTGATGTCAATTCAGGAGGGAAGCCATATGTATCATACAATATGAAAGCTTCAAGCCCTGATAATACATCAGCTTCATTCTGTACAGTACTGTTAGATATTAATTCAAAATAAACAGGGAAAATTTTTTCGAAAATTGAGTCAGGTATACTATGAGATTCCAGCTCTATAATTGAGCGTATCTGCGATTCGCTTTGGATTCCTTGATCAATTATATTCTTTAATATGTTGCGAACAGTAATAAATCCGTTTTCCAAAATGGGCAAGCCGTTTTGTAAGGCAACAGTAAATCTTTCTTCTTCAGATTGAATAACTTTATTTACAAATTCTTTTTGGTCTTTGAGTTCTGGGTAAATATCTCCAAAACTCGTTATTACAGAATTAACGATATTATTTAAAAACAATCCCTCAATGCCTAACAAACGGCCGTGACGAATTGCTCTTCTAATAATTCTCCTCAGTACATATCCTCTATTTTCATTGCTAGGTATAACTCCATCAGAAATTAAGAAGGTTGACGCTCGAGAATGTTCAGCAACGACTCGTATAGAATAGTCTTTCGACGTATCTTGCCCATATTGAACATTTGTTAAAAGTTCGATATCGGAGATGATAACGTCGAATAAGTCTGTTTCGTAAACATTGGATTTGCCTTGTAAGATAGCAGTAGCTCTTTCTAGGCCCATTCCAGTATCTACACTCGGGGCAGGCAAATTAGTACGATTACCATCTACATCTTGATAGAATTGAGTAAATACTAAATTCCACAACTCTACGAACCTCTCGCATGAATCACAATTGGGATGACATCCCCCCGGCCATTCTACGGATCCACCCTCATTAGCCTTACGCTCATAGGCATTCAGTTCACCTACAGATAGCAGGTCGCCACATCCTTTCTCTATCCCAGTATCATAATGTAACTCTGAACATGGGCCAGTCGGACCTTCATCCCCTGCGGGCCCCCACCAATTATCTTTATCGCCATACCTATATATTCTGTGGGTAGGGATGCCAACATCTTGGCTCCAAATTTCATAAGCTTCATCGTCATTCAAATGGACCGTTATGTAAAATTTCTCTGCGTCCAAACCAAATACTTCAGTACATACTTCCCAACCGAACAATATAGCTTCTTTTTTGAAATAATCACCAAAACTAAAATTACCTAACATTTCGAAAAATGTTAAGTGTTTGTGATCTCCTACTTCATCTATATCAGTTGTTCTAAAACTTTTTTGGATGCTAGTTAATCTCTTAGATGGAGGAGTTTGTTCTCCCATGAAATAAGCTTTAAAAGGAACCATACCTGCACTAGTAAATAGGAGAGTCGGGTCTCCTGAAGGAATCAATGACGCGCTAGGTTGGTGAATGTGCCCATTCTCTCTAAAATAATTAATAAATGCTTGTCTGATTTCTAAGCTTTTCACTATATACCTACTACTACAATATAAAGATTAATCCACAAGAATTGTATTGTATGAATATATCGCAGTCAATTTAAACTGATTTTAAAAATTAGTGTTTTCTATTGATGGAACTTTTTAAACACCAAACATGCATTTTGCCCACCAAATCCAAACGCATTCGATAAAACAGCTTCCACTTCAGCTGCTCGGCTGTTAAGCGGTACATAGTCCAGATCGCATTCTGGGTCAGCTGAATGCAAGTTTATAGTAGGATGGATAATCCCTTCCGTAATAGTTTTTATGCAAGCTATTGCTTCCAAGGATCCGGCAGCTCCCAGAGAATGGCCAATCATAGACTTAGTCGAACTTATAGGAATTTGATAAGCCAGTTCTTTAAAAACTGTCTTTATAGCAGTAGTTTCCACTAAATCGTTAATAGGAGTAGAAGTCCCATGAGCATTTATATAGCCAATTTCTGATTTATCAATTCCCGCATCTGCTATAGCAAGTTTCATAGCTTGAGCAGCTGCTAAACCATCTGCTCTAGGTTGAACCAAATGTCCAGCATCAGAGGTACAGCCAAATCCAGACAGTTCTGCAATTATATTAGCTCCTCTTTTCAGGGCATGATGTAGTTCTTCTAATACTATAATTCCTGAGCCTTCAGCCGGCACGAATCCATCTCTATTTTTGTCAAATGGTTTACTGGCTTCAGACGGGACATCATTTTTTGTAGTAAGTGCCTTCATCACAGCAAATCCTCCAAGACCTAGCTCACTGATGCCAGCTTCTGATCCTCCTGTAAACATAACATCCGCAACACCTGATCTAATGACATTAAAAGCCTCTCCAATTGCTTGGTTCGAAGCAGCACATGCTGTAACTGAAGTACTGCTATACCCTTGAGCACCGATCAATCTGCTTAAATTAGCAGTTGCCATATTGGGCAATATCATTGGGAAAAAAAAAGGGGACATCTTCATACCTCCTTTTTCTACCAAGATTCTGCTGTTTAATTCTATTGTTGGGAATCCTCCGTTTCCATTACCTAAAATAACTCCCACTCTAAAAGAATCAATGAAAGGGGTATTAAGTCCAGATGACATTAAAGCATCTCTGCCAGCTGCAACAGCCAATTGTGAAAACCGTGCCATTCTTCTAGAGTCTTTAACATCTATAAAATTGGTCGGATCAAAATGTTTGACTTCTCCAGCTACACGACAGGAATAATTTGATGCATCGCACAAAGTCATTGGTCCGATTCCAGAAATACCATTTAATAATTTATCCCAGAAGTCATTTACTGTGGTACCGAGTGGAGTTATAGCACCAAGTCCTGTTATAACAACCCTTTTATTCACCAATTTATATTTCTCCTAAATTTTCCAAAACTTCACTATATAAACTATCATAAACTAGGATATATTTCCGGTTCTAGGTTTAAAACGTATTCTCTCACTTCTGCCGAAGAAAAAAGTGAGCCAATAGATAACGCTAAATCATTTCTGTTTGAATTTTCTTTCAAGTTTTCAATGCATTCAGGGATAGAATTCCAGCTATTCACATTTATGTTTGAGGATTGAAACCAATTTAACATCTCAGTCTGATTAATTGCTTTAGGGTGTCGGCTTTTTATCAATTCTACTGATTTTGGTTGAAATTTTATTATCAGATCACATATTTCTTGAATGTTTTTATCTTTGGATAATCCTAACAATACTGTAATTTCTTCGAAGTTAAAATATTCACGGATTCCTTGTATCGCCAATTTAACTGACTCATAAGTGTGAGCCCCATCTACGACTATATTCATGCCTTCATATACTAAAGGTTCCAATCTACATGGCCAGTGTAATTGCTGTATCCCTTCTATGATGTTTGTATTTGTGATAGGTGATTCGGCATTACTAAAAAGTTGAATTGCCATTATAGCTGTTAATATATTTTCAATCTGATGGGTTCCGAGTAGTGATGTTGTAACAATTTCATTAAATTCCGGTCTCGTAAATTCAATGCTTTGTTTGTTTTTATTCACTCCTATGATTTTATAACTTGTATTGCTTGGAACTTCTATCAATACAGATTTGTTTTCGGTACAAACTTGCCTAACAATGTCACATATAGGATAAATTTGTGGAGCAAGGACTGTAGGTATTCCAGGTTTTATGATTCCTGCTTTTTCTCGTGCTATTTCCTCGATAGTATCACCTAGAATGTTCATATGATCATATCCAAGAGCAGTTATGATAGATATTTCGGGAGTAACTACGTTAGTAGCATCCAATCTTCCGCCCAATCCCACTTCTATAACACTAATTTCTACTTTCTCTCGTCTAAATACATGGAACGATAACACTGTCAAAAATTCAAATAAAGTTAACTGTGTGCCACAGTCTGAATTAATCCATTCACAATGAATATTCCATAATTCAAAACAATAAAATGCAAATTTATCAGGAGCTATTGGCTTTCCATTAATTCTTATACGTTCATTAAATCTATGAATATGAGGAGAGGAAAAAAACCCAGTCTTAAACCCTGCAGACATTAATATCGAATCACACAGAGCTGCTACGCTGCCTTTTCCTTTAGTTCCTGCAACATGCAGACATTTGATATCTAACTCAGGGTTGCCACAATAAGTTAAAAAAAGAGAGATCCTAGACAAGTCGTAAATTTGTTTTTGCCTGGGCATAGAAAGTTCGTGACGCTCCATATCCACTAGAGACAGTAGTAATTCAACGGCTTGATCATAATTGTACATGTGCTTTATTCGTAATCCTCAAAATCATACGAGTTATTGCCAAATAAGATCTTCAAAGAATCAAGTAAGTTTATATCCTTAACGTAATCAAGGTTTTGTGAAAGCTTTTTTAAAGGAACATCAATCGCAATATTTCCAACGTTCTGCTTAGAGATTAGCCCGTCTGTCATGTAGTTCGAAAAGCTTATGTTAAGAGGGCTGCTGAGTCCCCAAAAATTTGAAATTAATCGTGCGAACCATTCTGGAATTTGCAAATACGGGGCATATTTAACAACTCCACTCGATAACTTGTCATTAATCAGTTTATACAATTCCATATATGAAATACTTTCAGGCCCAACAAGATCAATTTCCTTACCTGTAAAACTATTATCGTACATCGATTGTAATATTAACTTACCAACGTCTTGAATGTGTATAGGCTGCAATAAAGCCTCTGAGTCACCATACAAAATCTTAATTGGTAGCAATTTGAGCAATGCGGCACTGTAATTAAGAAATCTATCTTCAGGGCCATAAACATGTGCAAATCTCAATATAGTAAACTCTAATGAGCTTTTGGTTACTACTTTCTCTGATAAGAATTTACTTCTTAAAAAAGGAGAGCTGCTATCATTCGAAGAGCTTACTGCGCTAATATGAATAAACCGTTTTACGTTTGCAGATTCTGAACGTTCAATTAAATTCAAAGTTGAGCCAACGTTTACTCGCCTGTATACGTTAGAATGCTCTCCAAACGGGCTAGTTCCCGCAATATTAATTATTATATCAATACCCATCAGCATTGCGTCTAAAGAATTGCGGTTTAATAAATCACCGTACACTATTTGTGAATCGCTGATTTTCAGGACTCGCTCTTTCCCCGGAGTGTGAATCAGACACTTAAATGCATATTCCGTATTTTGCAGTTGTCTGACCACTTCTCGTCCAAGAAAACCGGTAGCTCCCGTCACTAAGATCAAATTTTCACACTCCTCAAAACAGAAACTGGATTAATGAAATTTTATCACGTCACATAAATATTGGGTCATTTACAAGACTCACAAATCCACTATTTCTGCTCTAAACATGATAAAACATGTAAATCTTTCCTTTCAATATCCAAGATCCTTAACAAATCATCTATTTTTTTATATAATGGACAATATCTAAATTAGATAATGAAGTGGTTTACATGACTAAAACAAAAAAAGTCCTATTAATACAACCAGCATCAGCTGGCGGAAATTTTGAATATATGGCGATTCCCAGACAGGGTATGTTGTTCTTATCTTCAGCATTAGCTCAATGGGAAGGTGACTACACTTATGACAGAACTATTTGGTTTGAAGATAGATCTGGGTTAATAGATCCAGACAAGGATTTAGACGGAATAGACATCTTGATGGTCACCGCCCTTATCAATGAAGTTCCTAGAGCATTTCAAATAACAAGAGAAGCTAGGCAATACCATCCGGAATTAGTCATTATCGGAGGTGGGCCACAACTAAGCCCACTCCCAGAAGAAGCATATAAATACGGTAGCTTCGACGTGATTGTTAACCGAGAAGGTGAAGATATCATAGGCCAGCTTTGCGATGTGTTAATGAACAATTCTAGTATGAAAGATACTTATTTAGAAAAAATCCCCGGTATAACATTCTTAAAAGGCGACAAAATCGCTCAATTAATCCAAACTCCTAGAAGAGGCCTAGTATCACCAGACTTCGCAGAGCTCCCCGATTACAAATCAATAAAAGACCTCACGCCGCAAAATCCATTAACAGGCGGAGTGTTAGAAACGACTAGAGGGTGCACTGAAAACTGCTCCTACTGTCAAGTTATTCAACAATTCCTCGGTTATAGATTAATCAGCCGTGAAACTGAACTTAAACGCATAACTCAAATTAGAGAATTAGCAGAAGATGGATTGATACATAAAGGCAAAAACGGAAATATAAGCATTTTTATTTCTGACGATTTACATCCGCCGCCATTAAGAGCAGTAAAGTTTAGAAATGAACGACTTGAAAGGCTCAAGAACTGGAAAGGCCACACAGACAATATGTATATGATATGTCAAGCCAGAGCAGAAATTGGGCAAGACATGGAGTTAGCCTCTGCTATGCAGGACGCTAACATAAAAATGTTATATTTAGGAGTCGAATCTGACAACGCAGAAAACTTAAAATTAGTACGGAAACGCCAAGATCCTGGTCAAATGCACGCTGACTTGACTACACTAAATGGAATGGGATTCAGTGTAGTAGCCATGACAATCATAGGATTACCTTACGATACAGAAGAAAGCATAATGAGTTTAGCCGACTGGGTCACTGAGGTAAGTAACTACCAAACAGCTAACTTACTTACTCCACTCCCAGCAACTTCTAATTGGACTGACTTGACTCCATTGAATGCAAATGGCGGCTTACTAGAACCTGGTGAAATGAGACCCTATCACTTATATACTGGACGCCGATTAGTTTTCCATGATGAAAGGTGGACGATGCAAGAAAGTGAAGAATTATTTGATAGATATTCTGCAAAATTACGATCTATAGATAACTTGTATGGCCGAATATTTAGAATGCTACGAAGTTATAAAATGAGATTAGCCACCACTGGAAAAGATTTGACTGATTCAGTTGGAGGTAAAATCGGAGAACTTTCGGAATTAATAAAAACAGGACTCGATAGTGAAAGTGCAGGATATAAGAGTATCGATACACACGTTTTAGACTCATTATTAGAAAATATGAGAGCAGCTAGCCAGCCCTTATCTAATGCAAAAACAGAAATAACAGATAAGATAAATTCCAAATTAACCGAAGTCAATGAAGCTCTAAAAACAGCTTCCCAGCAAGTTACAGAAAACAGTAAAGACATGTTTACAACTATAAGTCAAAACATGGATGAATTAAGTAGCATGCTGAAAAACGTAGTTTCAGATACCTCTAGTGGTCCAGAAACCAACTAGATACATCCATATGAATAATCAAAAAGTAGTTATCACCGGTATCGGTACTATAAACCCTTTGGCACATAACTTAAGTGACACTTGGAAAAATATAGTAGATGGCACCAGTGGAATAGATTTTTTCACCTCCTTTGATACTGACGGTTTTGACACAAAATTTGGAGGGGAAGTCAAAAACTTCAATCCAGAGGATGTACTAGATCGCAAAAATGCTCGACGTATGGATAGATTTGCACAATTCGCATGCGTAGCAGCAATGGAAGCATGTAAACAAGCAAACTTGGCAACTGAATCTTTAAAACCTTACGAATTATCTGTAATAATAGGCAGTGGCATAGGCGGTATAATTACCCTCTCTGAGCAATATGAGATACTTATGGGGAAAGGGCCTAAGCGCGTGTCGCCTTTCCTGATACCAATGATGTTGGGGGATATGGCATCTGCGCAAGTATCTATGATGACTGGCGCTATGGGAGCAAATTATTGTGTAGTCTCCTCTTGCTCATCCGGAGCTGATGCAATAGGACAAGCCTGGAATACTATAAAGAATGGCCACTCTGACATTATATTAGCAGGAGGAGCAGAAGCCCCTTTATCCCCTGTTGCAGTCGCGGGTTTTAATAGTTTAAGAGCTCTATCAAAGCATAATGAAGACCCTAAAAGAGCTAGTAGGCCATTCGATGTAAATAGAGACGGCTTCGTTATGGGAGAAGGTGCAGCTGTTTTAGTTCTTGAAAGTGAATCCCATGCAATAGCCCGTGGCGCTAAACCTTTAGCGGAACTTAAAGGCTATGGTTCGTCTTCTGACGCTCACCATCTTACAGAACCCAACCCTACTGGCGAAACTGCAGCTCAGGCTATCAACAATGCCCTTTCAGTTTCAAATATAAAGCCAAGCGACATAGATTATTTGAACGCCCATGGAACATCAACTCCCCTCAATGATTCACAAGAGACCAAAGCTATCAAGCTAGCCCTAGGAGATTCAGCAAAATCTATCAATATAAGCTCTACTAAGTCCATGACTGGACATCTTTTAGGAGCCGGCGGAGCCTTAGAGGCAGCGTTCTGTGTTCAAGCTATACAGAGTTCCACTATACCACCGACAATTAACCTTGAAGACCCAGATCCATTATGTGACTTAAATTACACTCCGAAAAAATCTATATCCAAAGAAATAAATATATGTATGAGCAATTCATTTGGCTTTGGCGGGCATAATTCAGTATTGATTTTTGCGAAATACAATTAACTACCATGAATGGCGAACCTAATTATAAAAGTCTCCCTATTCAGCAAAGAATTGTTATCAGTCTATGTCATTCCATAACCGTATCTCTCGGACTCCCTATATATCTTCTAACACAGTCTTATCTAATATTTATACTATGCCCTACTATATGTTATTTGATTTCTAGATACCACAGAAGAAATGGAAACTCATGGATGGCATACCAAGGGCTTCAATCTACAATAATAAATCTTACTTTATTTTTCGGTATTTTTGCCTTGTTTGAATTTCAACCTACTGCCCAAATACTCAATTTATTGTTGCTTTCGGCAATTTTTACACTGAGTGTATACAGTTTATGGGGAGCATTAGATACATTGCTAGGCTTTGAATTCAATTACGTTTTCATCGGAAATATTAGCAAAAAAGTATCTAATTCAAATCTCTATAGAAAACGTTTTAAAGATAAGTATCGTAACGAAAAATAATCGAGACTGCAATAGAATACAGTTATTTTAATTTACTTCGGAAACATACTATAGGCAATGTAATGGCCAACAACACAATAGCAATGATCTGAGGTTGGTTTAAACCTATTATATTCATTTGATAATCATCTCTTAAAAACATTATAAAAAACCTACCAAAGGAATACAATAACAAAAATACTACAAACAACATTCCATTAGGTTTGATTTTATCTTTCAGCCACCATAACAATACAAACACCATAACATCCCATATTAATTCGTATAATACAGCCGGATGTGTGGCAGCTCTGTTAACACCAGGACTTAGAGGATGCGTATATATAATTCCCCAAGGGAGATCTGTGACCGAAGCAAAATGTTCTCCATTAATAACGTCTCCAATCCGGCCAATAGCCATTCCCAATATCATTCCAGGAGCTAATAAATCTGCGAATATGCCAGGTTTAGGCAGGCTAATCGGCTTAATTTTATTTAATAAAGGTAAATATGTTACATACCTCAAAACATAATTATTATTACGAATTCGCAAATATAAGTACCCACCTATAGTTCCTCCAATAACTGCTCCATATATAGCTATCCCACCTTTCCATATATAAAAAACAGATATAGGATCAAATACATAAATTGCTGACCAGAAGTCTATTACATGAAAGACTCTAGCTCCTATAATCCCTGACAGGATAGCCCACGGAGCAATTGTCATTACACTATCTGGATTAACGAATCCTGGATCATTTACATCATTAGATCTCTTACTTGACCAATAAACTATCAGATATAATGCCACTATCAACCCCAAAGCTGTGAAAAGGCCATGCCAAGACAATACTAACCATCCCAAATCTAAAATATAGGGGCTAAAAGGTATATTAATAACAAGAAAATTCATCATGTTCTCCTAAGCTTTTGCTGGATGTATTTACTCTAAATACATCTATATCTTTATCTCTAGACCACAACACCAAGCTATCGTATTGCTCTGCGTTTTTCATGAATCCAAACATGCTCATACCAGAGCCTGTGATAAACAAGTTAGTTCCGATATTATTCTCAATAGAACGCTTTTTTTCTATTATTGAAGGGTTAAACCTTTCAATTGCTTGGGTGAAACCATTATATAATAATTTTTCATCTAATAATCCTATATTCAAGTTAGATTTCAAATTTTGAACCATTCTGCCATTCGTAAAATCTTCATCTTCTAACAATGAATACAACAAATTAGTCTTGGATTCTAGTTTAGTTTTTGGGCAAATAAGCACTATGTTTCCAATATAAAGATCTTTTAATTTTTCTACTATTTCACCTGTTCCGCTTACGTAACAAGTTCCACCATATAAAAAAAATGGGACATCAGATCCAATACTAATAGCTATGATTTTTAATTCATCCAAAGATAACCTGGCACCGGTCATTTCATTCATTAAAACTAATATAGCAGCCGCATTACTGCTTCCACCTCCCAAACCCATTGCTACAGGAATTCTTTTAGTTAAGATTATGTCAACATTAACATCAGTGTTAGCCTGTATATTAAATTGTTCAACTGCTTTAAACATGATATTTCTATCACCCTCTAATGACCTATCATTGCTAGTTACATGAGTTTCAGTGCTTAAAATACATTCTATATCATCATGTAAATCTATGGTTTGCATTAAAGTATTAATATCATGGTATCCATCGGGTCTTTTACCCAATATTTCTAGAGCCAGATTAATTTTCGCAAATGACTTAACAAGCGCCATCTATAATTACCTGTCCACAGTATGTTTCAAAGGGAGTTTATCACACGCATTAGTGAACAACTGAATCCATTCACTCACTTGTAAAGTTTCAGATCTACATGAAGGGTTTATATTATTATTTTCCAACAAAGAATTGATTTCAGGTTTTGGAATTTTGAAGTAATTGGACATCGAATTCGTTATCATTTTACGTGGTGCGGAGAATCCACCTTTCAACAAATCAACAAATTTATAGTAATCAATATCTGATGAAAAATAATTAGGTTTAGGGATAAATTTTACTACTGTAGACGTAACGCTCGGTTCAGGTTCGAAAGAATCTTTTGGCACGTCACACACATGTTCTACATCAGCCATAAGTTGAGTGAGCACAGAAAGCAATCTCATTTTACCTGGTTTAGCTAAAATAGTATCTGCTACTTCTTTCTGGAACATCAGCACCATAAGAACTGGTTGGTTATTAGATTCTAAAAACATTCTTAAAAAATAAGTAGCGGCATAATACGGTAAGTTAGCTAATAACTTATAATCAGAATCGCCGAATAATTTGTCATAGTCAAACGTGCGCGCATCTTGATTAAATAATTTCAATGTTTCTATGTGATTGAATTTATGCTGTAATTTATTAAATAAGATTCCGTCAAGTTCTATACCTACCACATTGTTCGATCGTAATAGTATAGCTTCGGTAAGTTTACCTGTTCCAGGTCCTATTTCTAATATAGTATCGCTTTGGATTATGTCAGCGGCATCAATAGTTTTATTTATAACATCAATGTCGATTAAAAAATTTTGTCCTAAAGATTTACGAGCTTTATATTTCAAATTTATTTCTATTCCTGATTGCAGGTGGCCGTGCACCCGATTTTGTAACAAGTTAATTATTCTTAATAAATAATATAACTCAATCTGAGTTATCTCACGGCACCCAAAACATTCCACTTACCGTTGCTTCCTTCCGGATCTGGCGGGGTTTATGGGGTTCTGTCGCGTAAGGCCCAAATATCAACATCATTATATTTATTAGAGGAACAAGAAATCCATTCCGAATTCGGGAATTCAATCCTGCTATAGCGGATTTCAGGTACAGGGTGCCGCTAATTCCCCATCTAACACAACCATCTTAATGTTATTTTACCTACGGTGCTGTGTCAATCACTGTAAGTTTTAGTTTGGTTATTATAAAATTAAGATGTTAATAAAAATATAAGCATAAATAGGAATGTATATTGATAACTAAAGCTGTAATACCAACAGCCGGCCTAGGGACACGATTCCATCCTGTGACAAAAATAATCCCCAAAGAATTATTACCTGTATTAAACACGCCAGCTTTAGAAATAATAATACAAGAAGCCATAAATTCAGGTATAGAAGAAATTATTATAGTTAACTCACCATCCAAGCCACTCATAAATATATTTATTGAGAACTATTTAAAAAACTTAAACCCTAGCATAGCCAAAAATGTTGATATTTCTATAATCATCCAAGAAAAACCATTAGGTCTCGGGCATGCAATTTTACAATCTTACAATAAAATTCAAAATGACCCTTTTGCAGTTTTGCTGCCAGACGATATTATATTTTCCAAAGTGCCTTTACTAAGACAAATGATAAATAAGTATTCTGAGTTACAGTCATCGATGTTATGCGTAAAATCTAACCCAAATCATTTATTACGACACTACGGAGTTATAGAACCTAGTAGGAAAGAAAATGCAACCAATATAGACTACATTATAGAAAAACCAAATATTGATGAAGCCCCAAGTGACTTATGTGTCGTAGGAAGATATATTTTCACTTCAGATATCTTTAATCAGCTGTCTCATGCAAAACCTACGAAAAATAATGAAATACAATTGACAGATAGTATTAATAATTTAATTCAACTACAATCAGTTCATCAGTTTTTATTAGCAGAGCCACATTTTGACATTGGAACTCCCATGGGATTGATTTCGGCATCTTTATATAGATCACAAAACGATCAAACCACAATTTAAGAGGAGTAATATGCTATTACAAAGTAATAATTACCTAGCAATTTTAGATTCATTCATTATCTGTTTATCGTCTATATTAGAACGAAACAAAAATGATGTAGATTCTTGCCCAGATGAAACATCCTGGTCCATTAGGCAACATATTTATCATTTATTAGATACTCCAACAGGCGGAATACACTCAATTATGACAACAGTGAAGACCAATCCCAAAGAGCTCTTGGTCATCATTCCTGATTTAGACAACATCACAGAAGCTGAACAAAAAAAAACCTCTCTTGAAATCCAGACTGATTTAATAAATTATTCTAAATTATTTCACAGTTGCCTTTCACTGTATTCTGAAGAAGATTTGGATCAAATTATTATCCAAACGAGCCTACCTAAACGCGGAATCATAGAAGGCCGTACTCCGCGGAGTTTATTAGATAGGTTATTTGTGAGTCATTGGTCAGAACACATTAGTGACTTGCTTAAATTATGATCGAGTTGTAGTCAAGAATTTATATTCATGATTGTGAGGAAAGCCTCTTGAGGAACTTCTACTCTACCAATACTTTTTAACCGTTTTTTACCTTCTTTTTGTTTTTCAAGAAGTTTTCTCTTTCTAGTTATGTCACCTCCATAACATTTAGCCAATACATCTTTCCTGACAGCTCTAACAGTTTCTCTGGCAATAACTCTGCCACCTATTGACGCCTGAATAGGCACTTCAAACATCTGCCTAGGAATAGTTCCATGCAATTTGCTGACTAATGATTTACCATAATAAACAGCATGATCTTTATGAACAATCATAGAAAGTGCTTCTACTACATATTTATTAACCAAAATGTCAATTTTTATTAACTGGGATACTTGGTATCCATCCAAAGTATAATCCAATGATGCATACCCTTGAGTTTTAGATTTAATTTGATTATAAAAATCGGTGATTAGCTCTGACAATGGCATAATATATTCCATCATCACTCTTCCGTTATCTTGAGATTCTTGGAATATTTCATCTCCTGAAATAGATTGAATATATTCCATTCTTTTGTATTCTGATCTTTTACTATGCATCAATTCCATTACTGGGCCGACAAATCTACCTGGAACCATTATTGTTAACTTTAGGATGGGTTCTTCGATAAAATCTATTTCTGCGGGGTTCGGGAAATGATCTGGGTTTTCAACATTAACAATAGTTTTATTCTTCAAATGCACTTGGTACGACACATTCGGAGACGTTGCTATGATATCTAAATTGTATTCTCTCTCTAATCTTTCTTGCACGATTTCCAAATGCATAAGACCGAGAAATCCACATCTAAATCCAAATCCTAAAGCTGAACTACTCTCAGGCTCCAATGTAAGAGATGCATCATTGAGTTGAAGTTTCTGCAAAGCATTTCTCAAATTATCATAATCTTCACCATCAGAAGGATACAATCCTGCAAAAACCATAGATTTTAAAGGTTTATAACCTTCTAATGCATTTTCGGCAGGAAATACTGGATTTGTTAATGTATCGCCAACAGCGCATTCTTTGACATCTTTGAATCCCGTTGCGATATAGCCAACTTGCCCTGCATAAAGAGTGTCCACAGGAGTAGGGCCAGGGGTAAAAATACCTAATTCAACTATGTCTGCTACTTTACCTGAAGACATGACCTTGATCTTGTCAGATTTATTAATAATCCCATCAGCCGCCTTAATGTAGGTAATTATCCCTTTATATGAATCATATAGTGAATCAAAAACTAATCCTCTGAAATTATCGCTGACTAAGCCTTTGGGAGGAGGAACGCGTAGAATAACTTCGTTCAATATATTCATCGCTCCAGTGCCATCCTTAGCAGATACAAATAGCATTTCATCATCATTAAAACCAAAAATATGTTTCAATTCTGCGGCTACTCTCTCTGGTTCTGCTTGCGGTAGATCAATTTTATTTATTACAGGTATCAACACTAAATCATAGTCCAATGCCATCAATGCATTAGCGATTGTTTGGGCTTCTACTCCCTGACTTGCATCTACTACTAAAAGAGCACCTTCACAAGCAGCCAATGCTCGTGAGACTTCATAACTAAAATCAACATGACCTGGGGTATCAATCAGATTTAACTGGTAGGTACTTCGATCTATTCCTTCGTGAATCATTGATACGGCCTTACCTTTAATAGTAATACCTCGTTCACGTTCCAGGTCCATACGGTCCAAAAATTGTGCCTTCATGTCTTGGGTTCTTACAGTACCAGTTATTTCTAAGAATCGATCCGCTAAAGTGGATTTACCATGATCGATGTGAGCTATAATCGAAAAATTCCTTATTTTAGATGGATCCATATTTTCCTTTAATGAGACACCTTACAGTAATAAATTTAATCAGTTGCAAAACAATGCCTGATTAAATTATACATGGGTTTGTTTTTGAATGTTTTAGTGTTACTGCAGTCTATCCACAATTTACGCAACACTGATCGACCCAGTGCCCTGGCTCTACTTCAATCAGTCCCATTTGTATGTTTCCTTCTGAACAATCATGTGAAGGGTTCGGACAACGAGTTCTAAAAACACATCCTGATGGTGGATTCAAAGGAGATGGTACATCTCCTGTCAGTAGAATTCTTTCTCGTTGCGCGTCTATGACTGGGTCAGGTATCGGTACTGCAGACAACAAAGCTTTGGTATAAGGATGTAGTGGGTTTGCATATATAGTGTCTCGATCAGATATTTCTACAATATGTCCTAGATACATAACTGCCACTCTATCGCTGATATGCCGAACTACAGATAAATCATGAGCTATAAACAAATATGTCAATCCAAGTTGTTCTTGTAATTCTTCTAATAAATTAATAAGCTGAGCTTGAATCGATACATCAAGTGCAGATACCGGCTCATCACAAACTATAAATTTCGGATTGACAGATAGTGCTCTCGCAACTCCAATACGTTGCCTTTGCCCTCCACTGAATTCATGAGGGTATCGTTCAGCCATATAAGGGTTTAATCCTACATTAGTTAAAAGTTCTTCTATTCTCTCTCGATATTCTTTCTTACCTTCAACTAAACCATGAACAATCAATGGCTCTCCTACAATACTTCCTGTATCCATTCTAGGGTTCAATGAGCTGTACGGGTCTTGAAAAATAACTTGCATTTCTTTGCGCATTATTCTCATCGCGCTATTTGACAGTTCTGTCAATTCTTGACCTTGAAATTTTATGGACCCAGATGTCGGTTTATTCAATTGCAATATACATCTTCCAGTTGTAGTTTTACCGCAACCACTTTCTCCAACCAATCCAAATGTTTCTCCTTTTTTGACTGTAAAGCTAATGTCATCAACAGCTTTAATGCTGGCCACTTCTCTTTGAAATATAATGCCAGCATTAACAGGAAAATGCATTTTTAAATTATTTACTTCTAATAGTAAGTCTTCTCCTTGTGTCTGGCCTGCGCCTATTGTTTCTGTTGTCATGTTAATAACTCCATCTAATAGAACTTTTTATATTTGCCTTAAATCAGGCCTGATTACCCGCAATGTACACAACATTGGTCTACCCAGTGTCCAGGGCTCACTTCTATCAACGCCATTTCTATATTGCCATCTCTACAGTCATCTGTTGGATCTGGGCAACGGTCTCGAAAAACACATCCTGATGGTGGATCAACAAGGTCTGGCGGTTGTCCTTGGATAGGATCCAGTTTCTCTGTTCTTGGGAGGTCTAATCTAGGAACTGATTTCAAAAGACCTCTAGTATACGGATGTTTGGGGTCACTGTAGATTTCTTTTGCAGTACCACGCTCGATTATTTTACCACCGTACATGATATTAACTCGGTCTGCATACCGAGCAACAACACCTAAATTATGTGTGATTATAATTAACGCAACTCCAAATTCAGTGGTAAGTGATTTCATAAGTTCTAGAATTTGAGCTTGGATGGTAACATCTAAAGCCGTGGTAGGTTCATCCGCAATAATAAGTTTAGGATTACAACTGAGAGCCATAGCAATCATAACTCTTTGACGCATTCCGCCACTGAACTGGTGAGGATATTGTTTAACTCGTTGCTTTGGGTCCGGAATTCCTACTCTTTCCAGCAATGACACTGCTTCCTCAGCAGCTTCTGCCCGATTCATACCTTTATGCAGTTGCAAGGTCTCAGATAATTGGCGTTGCACAGTCAAAACTGGATTCAAGGATGTCATTGGTTCTTGAAAAACCATCGCCATTTTAGCTCCTCTGATTTGCCGCATGTCATCCATGTTTTTATCAAGTACATTCTCACCATCGAATAGGATTTCTCCGTCGATGATTTTACCTGGAGGATCCGGAATTAATCTCATCAGAGATAAAGCTCCTACACTCTTACCGCATCCACTTTCTCCAACTATTGCCAGGGTTTCACCTTCTTGCACATCGTAGGAAATGCCGTCTACAGCTTTTACTACTCCTTCATAAGTATAAAAGTATGTACGAAGATTCTTAACTTCTAAAAGCGTTGCCACTATAACACCTCGTCTAGAATATTTTTACCAACTTGGTGGGGAAGGAGAGACTCGAACTCTCACGCCCAAAGGCACATGATCCTAAATCATGCTCGTCTACCAATTCCGACACTCCCCCCTCTGGGGTTTCATTATTCACATTCAATATTATGTTTTACAGCCCTCGTGACCCGCCTCGGGGTCGAACCGAGAACCTACTGATTAAGAGTCAGTTGCTCTGCCATTGAGCTAGCGGGCCATATTTAATGACTCACCCCTCCAAATTAACAATATAGAAGCGTAATGTCAATAAAACATTAAGGCGGTAAAACCCCAATATTCTTAATAATAAATCAATAACAAGCACATGTATTAATTATAACAATAATCATATCATTAGAATATGATATATCATGATGTATGGTAAGGGTTTTGTAATGTCTTATCGTGCATTTTTACAGCGCTGATTCGTAGTCTTCTGGAGTGTTTAAATCCAACAAAACATCAGAGGAACCTATATTCATCACAGTAACAGATTGCTGGTGTTTTGACATTATGTCTTTTATTCCTAAAGACTCTTCAGAAATATTTTCCAGATCATCTGTATATCTACTATCGAAGATAACCGGATGGCCACCCGCTAATTTGAATTTAGGAACAGTGATCAGAGATTTGGTTCTTTTGTGAAACTCTATAATTGATTTTATCAACTCTGGTTCTCTAGGTTGATCTACATTTAAAAGCAACAAATGCTCAGGGTTTAGTTTTTTTACAGCATTAATTCCTGTTTTTATAGACGTTGTTTTCCCTAACATATAATTCTGATTTTCTACAATGATTACTTTAGGATCAGTATGTATGAATTTGGATATTTCTTTGTTTTGATAACCCAATACTACACATATCAAATCAACACCTGATAATAACAATGCGTTGATTTGATATTCGATCATCGTAGATCCCTTCCAGGGTATCAGTGCTTTATGTTGTTTCATTCTGGTAGATAGTCCGGCGCTCAGTAATACACCTGCCACAGATATAGTGGGATTCATTTTACAGAATCACTTTTTTTATATAATCGCCATTCATGGCCAGAGAGGCTCCTTTCCCTGTTCTTCTTACCATCACAATTTCAGACATTATGCTTAAAGCTATCTCTTCGGGAGTCAGCGCTCCAATATCTAGTCCGATAGGAGCGTATATTTCATTTATTCTTTCCAACGGAACGCCATCAGCAACAAGTTTTTTATAAATTAAAATGGTTTTCCTTTTACTACCCAGGAGACCGATGTATCTGGCTTTAGTGTTAAGCGCTGACTGCAAAGCTAAATCATCAAAGTTATGGCCTCTAGTAGCCACTACAATGAAACTGTTGGTGTGAATGCCTATTTGTTCTGACCAGTTTTCAAAAGAATTCAATATGAGTTCTGTGGCATACGGGAACCGATTCTCATTACAGAACTCTGGCCGGTCATCAATAACCATAACATTAAAACCCAAGTTATTAGCCAAGTCTGCTGTAGCCTTGCCTACATGCCCTCCACCTACCATGCAAAGTGTTGGAGGAATTGTAAAACCTTCAATTAAAACTTCAACATCTCCGTCTAATGATAAATTCTGTATCATTCCTACATCGGCCACGTCACCGCTAACACCTGCCGCCAAATCATCTATCGCAAGGTCACCCAAAGTGCCAGCAGGTGGTTGATTGGGTTTTAAAATCAATTTAGAGCCGATTTTCACCGCATCCTTTTTGCTATTTACCACTGTTGCCAAAGCTACTGGAGTTCCTCCAGAATAAGCTTCTAAAATACTTTTACCCATATCTAGAAAACCACCTTTATTTGTTAAAGGGTCTAAGAAAAAATACATAGACCCACCGCAAACCAATCCATCACGAGCCGCGATATCTTCGTTCAAATAATAATCTTTAAATTCAGGTCCTTTGTTTTTTTCTAGCATTTCAGTAGCAGCAAACCAAATGTCTCCTTCAACACAGCCTCCTCCTAAAGTTCCCATGCCAGAACCGTCTTCTTTAACTAATAGCATAGCTCCTGATTTCTGAGGTGTAGATCCTTTAGTTCGAACAACTGTTACCAGAACACATTTTTCTCCATTTTCAAGTGCCTGTATTGCGCCTTTTATTACATCTTCCATAAACATTACTCCAAAATGCAGAGTTACCTTATAAAATGACTATACCATTTATGCAATGGTCATCTCATTAGTATTTTACTCGCTATTATAAAACAAAGCGATAAAATCGACGAATTTTGTGTTTGGTTTCATATGTTATGCCTCTAGTATGTTTTATAATGAAAAAGTATGGGTGATATTGGTATTATCTCGGCAAATAGAGAACTACGCGTATTGGAAAATTACAGTCAAGTCTTAGAACAGCTGGGCGGTGATTATGTGTATATAGACACGTTGGGCTCCCGAGCAGAAATTATTGCCTCTAACATCACAGGGTTATTAATAATGGATGGCACTGAAATTTCAGATTCCCCACCAAATTACTTGGAAGCATTGGCTATACAAGATGAAATAACGATTATCAATCAATGCCTCAACAATAATTTACCAATATTAGCCATAGGAAGAGGTTTTCACATTCTGAATTTAGCATTAGGTGGCAACCACCCTGTTTTAATAGCTGAAAACCATGATAACAGCCATAAAGATTCTGAAGCAACTGAAGTCTACCATCAGATATTTGTATCACCAGGGGCCAAAACCTCCGCTACCATAGGAGCTGCAGGTTTTTTCAGAGTTAATAGTTGTCATAAATATGGAATTTATGACAAACAACGTTCACCAAACTTAATGGCTATGGCTTATGCTGTAGAAGATGGATTGATAGAAATACTAGAAAGCCCTGAACATGATTGGGTGATAGCAACACAGTTTAACCTTGAAAATTTAACCGAAGTGCCCAAATTATTTTATAACTTATTCTTAGCACTTCTGGAAAGAAGCCAAACCTAACAATGTTAATTACAATTATCGGAGGCTACAACAATGGTAACAACTGAACCAACCCCACCAGATAGAATATCTCCAATTCGCATAGAAGACGAGATGCGAGAATCGTATTTGACATATGCGATGAGCGTAATAGTGTCGAGAGCGCTACCTGATGTACGGGATGGCCTCAAACCTGTTCAAAGACGTATATTATATTCCATGCACGAAATGGGTATTAGAGCAAATACTTCCTATAAAAAAAGTGCTCGAATCGTAGGAGAAGTGCTAGGAAAATATCACCCTCATGGAGATAGCTCAGTGTATGCTGCTATGGTCAGAATGGCCCAAAATTTTTCCATGCGGTATCCGCTAATTGACGGACAAGGGAATTTCGGTAGTGTTGATGGAGATCCACCTGCCGCTATGAGATACACAGAGGCTAGACTTGCACGGATCGCAGAACAACAATTGATAGATATAGATCTAAACACAGTTGACTTTAGCTTAAATTTTGATGATTCTATAAATGAACCTCAAGTACTACCCACGCGACTTCCTACTCTATTAATAAATGGAGCATCCGGTATAGCAGTTGGCATGGCTACCAACTTACCTCCACATAACCTTACTGAGATTTGCAATGCAATTATTCATGTAATAGACAATCCAGACTGCACCATAGACGACTTAATTAAAATAGTTCCAGGCCCGGATTTTCCAACAGCTGGCATTATAAAGGGTCGATCCGGCATTGTTGATACTTACAACACTGGGCGTGGGCGTATAGTCATGGAAGCAGCAACTGATATTGAAGAAACTCGAAATGGAAGACAGCGAATAATAATCACCGAATTGCCTTATCAAGTCAACAAAGCAAATTTAGTAGAGAAAGTTGCTCAATTGGTCAGAGACAAACGAATAGAAGGCATTTCAGATATCAGAGACGAATCTGACCGCAAGGGTATGCGAGTAGTAATTGAACTCCGCAGGGACGCTCAAGCAAATATCACTCTCAATAACCTGTATAGACATACACAACTGAGAGATTCATTTAACTCAATCATGTTGTCCTTGGTTAATGGACAACCTCAAATTCTTCCACTAAAAAGAATGATTGAATTATTTATCCAACATCGCCAGCAGGTTATTAGGCGAAGATCCGAATTTTTACTCCAGAAGGCCAAAGATAGAGACCATGTTGTGCAAGGACTACTGTTGGCACTAGATCAAATGGATGCGGTAATAGAGATAATTCGTGGATCAAATGATGTAGAATCTGCAAGAAATAATCTAATGACTACTTTGAACTTGTCTCAAATTCAAGCTCAAGCAATTTTAGACATGCAATTACGTCGCCTAGCTGCATTGGAACGACAAAAACTAGAAAAAGAACACGAAGAACTTCTAAATGAAATCAAAGAACTAGAAGAACTCTTAGGGGATGAATCTAAAATTCTGTCCGGAATAAAGGTTGAAACAACCGCTTTACAAACACAATTTGGAGATGCCAGGCGAACTATCATACATGACGACGAAGTACAGCGAATAGCAGATGAATCATTAATTCCTCACCACGATGTGGTGATAACCATGAGCAAACGTGGTTACATAAAAAGAGTACCCGTTGATACATATAGAACTCAACATAGAGGCGGAAAAGGTGTACGAGGTATGTCCACCCGTGATGACGATGAATTAAAAGATGTTATGATCTGCGACACCCATGCCCATATACTGTTATTTACTAATAGAGGCAAAGTCTACCCACTTCGAGCATTTAACATCTCAGAAGACTCGACAAGGACAACTAGAGGTACTCAAATAATAAACTTGGTACCTTTAGAAAGAGGAGAGTTTGTACAAACTATATTACCTGTAAAAGATCCGAAAGATGATTATTTAATGATTCTAGTTACTAAGCAAGGTCAAGTAAAAGCTTTACGTGCAGGCGAACTAGTAAATATACGAAAAAAAGGCTTAATTGCTATGAACCTTAAATCAGACGATGAGCTAGTTGGCGTTGAACAAGTAGAGGAATCAGAAGATATCATCATGGTTTCAGAAAATGGCCAAGCTATGAGGTTTCCAATGCAAGGCCTAAGCCCTAGACGTAGAGGGGCTGGTGGAGTTAGAGGCATGAGGCTACTAGCTGGTGACACTGTGATATCTGTTGGTAAAATAACTGAGGGTAGCAAGTTACTCATAGTTAGTACTGGAGGATTTGGTAAATCAACTTCATTAGATAAATACTCAGTGCACGGCAGAGGTGGTCAAGGAGTTAGAACATTCAAAGTGACTCCTAAAACCGGCAAAGTAGCTGCCGCAAAAATAGTTCCTCAAGATGATGGTCAAGACATATTCATCATTTCTGCAAAAGCGCAATTGGTGAGGATAACTCTTGAACAAATCAGGACCTCTGACCGTAATACATCTGGAGTTATCCTGTGGAGAGACCGAGAACCTGACGACTATATAGTGTCAATCGGTTGTTTTACGAGATCTGACGAGAACCTGGAGACTACATAGTGTCAATCGGTTGTTTTACGAGGTCTTAATAGCGACTATTTAATCTTGTCAAACCCTAAGATTTATCCTACAATATTATCTGGTTATCGAATTAAACATGTTACGTAGTATCGTAGCAGCATAGGTCACTACGATACTACTATGAGTAAAAATTGAAAATAGTATTTATCCACGGAGCAGGGACATCCGGCCTGAGCTTCTATTACCAGACCAAACATTTCCGAAACTCAAAAGCTATAGATCTACCAGGCCATCCGGTCGGTTCACCCTGCGACACCATTAGCGATTATGTAGAATGGGTGCGAGGATTTATTGCTGCAAGAGGATACAAAGACATTGTATTATGTGGCCACTCTATGGGCGGCGCTATTAGCCTATTATATGCTTTGAAATACCCCTCAGAAGTAAAAGGCCTAGTATTAATGAACACTGGCGGCAAATTAAGGGTTTCAAAAACTATATTAGATAGCTGTAAAATAGAATCCGAAGACCAGCTTAATACCTGGACTAAATACCATAAAGCAAATTACGTGTGCCCAGACCGCGACATACAAGAATTACTGACTCAAAAAAGTGTTGCTATCGGACCCTCTACAGAACAACAGGATTTAAAAGCATGCAATGATTTTGATGTTATGAGTGCATTGCCTAACCTAACTGTACCAACGAACATAATATGTGGTTCTGAAGATCCATTGACACCAGTAAAATATGCGAAACATCTGAATACAGAGATAAAAAATTCTGAAATAACTATAGTACCGAATTCAAAACATTTCTCAATGTTAGACAACCATAAGCAAGTAAACCAATCAATCGACTCATTCCTTTATAAATTAAAGAACAATAATACTATTACTGCTTAATCAGAGTTATACCATCTACTGTTGAAAAACAGCAATGGATCAGAATCACTGGGAGTCGTCAATTCTTCAACTTCTCCGATAAAAATAGTATGGTCGCCATATATATGCTCTCCCACTACTTTACATCCCATAAACACAATTGAACCATCTAAAATAGGTAATCCCAAATCGCTTGAAGTGTAGGAATATTCAGTGTTTCCGTCTTGTTGCTCAGGCCTTTTTGCAAAATATGCGCCCAATGCTTGTTGATCTTTAGCCAATATATTAACACCAAATGCCTTGTTCTCATCTAAGTAGCCAAAGCTATTAGTGCTATGCGCTGCACAAATCAGGATTGTCGGAGGGTCTAAACATACAGAAGTAAACGAATTTGCGGTCATTTCGTGAGGATGACCTTTATCATCAATCGTTGTAACAACTGTAACGCCAGTTGCAAATTTAGACATAGCTGATCTAAATAATTCATAAGAGACCATCATTTTCTCCTTTCCTGACTGTAGTCTGTTAATGTCGTGATTCTAATATTTCCTATGTGATTATACAAGTTGCTGATACATACTATACTCAGATCTACCGGACCACTGCCTTATCATATGGAATCCAGAGTCTTGCGGAAACGTAACACTCGAATCCTCTGGATGTAAAATTCTATATATGATCTCAATGCCGTCAAATATTTTTAAGCCCGGGCTGCTAAAATATTCATGGTTTAATATATAAATATCCTTATTCTTAGAAGCAGTAATTCTTCCGAAGTCTTTTTGTTGAAACAACCAATTGATCTCACTTATCTGGCGATCAAAATCTGAAGAGCATAAATCTACAATTATAAAATCCGGGTCAAACAAAAGTAAGTCTCTCACATCTATTCTTTCAGCCGGCGCACTATTAGCCAATAATCCATAATTTCCTCCGGCTATTCTGTACATCTCTGGAATCCAATTACCACCTAAAACAAGCGGATTTACTCCTTCTATAGATATTATTTTTTTTAATTCGTAAGTTTGCGTTTTTGCAATAATACTCTCTACTCTTTTCTTAAGGGAAGTAATCAAAGTCTGAGATTCATATTTCTTACCTGTTACGTAACCTATATCTGATATTGTGCCATATACATCAGATATAGAAGTTGGGTTAACGGTAACTACTTGAGGCAAGTAGTCAATTTTGCGAATAACATTATTAACATATTCAACATCTATCTCACAAATTTTACAATTGTCTTGAGTAATAATTATTTCAGGTAAATTTTTGTTAAACCAAGATTCGTCAATTGCATAAAGAGGCTCATTGTTCATTTTAATTTGTTGCATCTTTGCCTCCACTTCAGCGCTAGAATAACCTTCAGTCACAACCTTACTCGAGCTGACGATAGGCACATCAGCCATACCATCAATATGTGAACACAAATCACTAATTCCTACGATGTTTTCTGCCAATCCAAGTTCACATAAAATTTCAGTTCCTCCTGGAACTAATGAACATATTGTTGGCCTCGTAAATGAATTTTCATTACCCATTATCTACAACGTTATCTACAAATTTTTGTGCAGATTGCATAACCCATCCATTCAAGCTCGTAGCCAAAAATTTCACTCCTAAATCAATATACTTATCAACATTATTATCATTAACTAGGGTTCCTGCTGTACGTCCGCTTTTGACTATTTTGTTTAAAGCTTGGTGTATTTTTTCTTGAACTACCGGATGCTCTTGATTGCCCAAGTATCCCATAGTTTGAGATAAGTCATTAGGAGCAACGAAGAATACATCAATATCATCTACTTGTAAGATTTCGTCTAGATTTTCTAATGCCTCTATCTCTTCTAATAAAACCACTAGTAACGTTTGATCGTTAGCATTGTTTACGTAATTACTAACTCCATAAGACTGCCTACCGCCAAAAGTTCCTCTATCACCTAGTGGAGCGAACTTGGTTCCGCGTACTGCTTTTTCAGCAGCTGCTCGGCTATTCACATGTGGCACAACGACACCCATAGAGCCTTGGTCTAATGTGCGGGTTATTAACCATGGTTCATTGGCATTAACTCTAGTAATTGAAGAATTTTCCCATAAGTCACATGCTCTAGTCATATCTCCAATTTGAGACCACGTTACAGATCCATGTTCGCATTCCAACCAAAATCCATCTATACCAGACGGTCCTAAAAAGTCAATAATATCGCTGGTCAGCAGGCCCATAACTACTACAACTGCTTCACCATTAGATAATTTAATTTTGATTTTATTTTTTCTCATCACTCTTTCCTGATTTTTTTTCGTAGCCCCTTGGGGTAATAAATTTATCTTCAAATAAATATGAAGTGGAATTCCCTACTACGACTGTAGTGAACATGTCAATTTGATGATAAACATTCATCACCGTGCTTAATGTTACTAATACCACTTCTTGATCTTCTCTAAAAGCATTCTTTACTAACCCAACAGGTGTGTCCAGTGGGCGACATTTTTTTAAACTGTCAAATGCTGCTTCTAGTTGCCAGTGTCTTTTCTTGCTTTTAGGATTATAAAAAACCACTACAAAGTCTCCTTCAGATGCTGCAGTAATACGATTTTGTATGTCTGGCCAATCAGTCAGCAAATCACTCAAACTGATAGTACAAAAATCTTGCATCAAGGGACTTCCTAATAAGGCAGATGCTGACTGTAATGCTGAAATTCCTGGTATCACTATTACTTGTGGGGTTTTACCGTTCCATTGCATATCGGATAAAATATTGAAAATCGGACCTGACATTCCATAAATTCCGATATCTCCGGATGACACCATAGCTACCTTATTACCATCGCCAGACAAATCTATGACTCTTTTAGCTCTTTCTAATTCTTCACCAATTGCCCAATGTTCTAAAATGGCATTATTTGTTAAGTGACTAACTTGATTTACATATAAGGAATATCCAACAACATAATCTACTTCTGTCAATACTTTCCGAGCCTGCATGGTTAGTAATTCTGGATCTCCTGGACCAATGCCTATTAAATATATAGTGCCTGATTTACTTTGATTCGTCATTAGTATTTCCTAATATTTTATTATCTAGCAACTGCAATAGTAGCATCTTTAGATTTATGTTTTTTGACAATTAATTCTCCGCTACCTGATGCAAGTATAGCTGCAGGTTCTGAAACCCCCCAAACACCAATCAATCGCTTAGGGTTTTCGCTTCTAGTTAGCTGGGTTGAATATAGAGAGGATTCGTTAAATAATTTCTCAATTTCTGTTGGCAAATAAATTTTTAATGGCACCGATAGTGTATTCGCAATGTGCTGTATTGCAATTTCATCTTTTTTCAAAGTAATAGTTGAGATACTGCAGACTGATTTTATACTTAAATTGTGGTTACTTAAAACTTCTAATAAAAAATCAAACAAATCTGTTGGGTCAACATCTTTTCTGCATCCAACTCCTACATGTAGAGTAGGGGGTCTAACTAGTACAGTATTAAAAGATTCGTCCTGTTCGAGCCGTCTTACATTTTGTTGTAGTAGATCAGTGATAACAATTCTATTAGATGTACCGCACCTCCGAAATTCTTCTAATGAATCATAATATGTTAAATTAGAATAATCTAAACTATCATTCTGCATCCATGACCTATCCCCAACATCTTGGAAAACTGCAATTGGTTTATTATTAATCACAGCAGAACTAACCGTCGTTACTATTTTCGAACTGCAATCCATTTTCCAACCAAAATCTCTTCCCAATAGATCAACGCTGATTTTGTTCAGAGCATATGAAGATGAAGTTATAATTGGCTGTGCTTTTATAATACTTGCTATCTTCGATGACAAAGCATCCGCTCCACCAATATGTCCGGACAGCATGCTAATAACATAATTGCCTCCATCATCAATGCACACGACTGCAGGGTCTTCATATTTAGAACTTACTACATCGGCCAACAACCTAAAAGCAACACCCACAGGCATAATCATAATGAGTTGTGAATATTCTTCGAATAAACGAGAAACTGTTGGTTTTAAAGGAGCAGTGATTTTTTCAAAATTAATGGCGATATCGTCTGGTGTATTTAGACAAAATACGTCTATGTATTGCCCTATTTCAGAGTTACTAACATAGGATGCAATAGCCGACCCTGAAATTGATAGTGACAATATGCCAATTCGCTCGACGTCCATATTAATGTCTCTAGTTCTTTATTTATTATTTGTGGCAGCTGACCTGTATAAATGGGTATATTTAGGCGAATACAAATTGGAAGATTCAGAGTTTTCTTCTTGATCTAATATATTTGGATCAAAAGCTGCTCCAACCATAACTAAGGCGCTTAATGTTATTTTTGCTTCTCTAACTTTCTTTGCTATGTCAGTAAGATTTCCTCTTATAACTTGTTCTTCTTCCCATCCTACTTTATATGCTACTGCAATTGGTGTATCGTCAGTGTATCCAGCTTCACGTAATTCTCCAACCAGCTTAGTCATCCTGGTTATGCTTAAAAATATCACCAATGTACACCCGTGAGAAGCCAAATCTTTAAGTTGTTCTCTCGGAGGCATAGGAACTCGTCCTTCTAATCTTGTAAATATTATGGATTGCGATACACCCGGGACCGTTAGTTCTGTCTGCAGTAATGCTGAAGCCGCAAAAACTGATGCCACTCCAGGAATTATTTCAAACTCCACTCCGTTAGATTTTAATATTCTCATCTGTTCCAAAATAGCACCATATATGGACGGGTCACCGCTCTGCACTCTGGCCACTATTTTCCCTTCATTAGCTGCTTTCAATTCTAGGGCTGTAATTTCTTCTAAGTTTAAAACTTTACTTCCGTATATTTCAGCTTTAGGGTTTGCGTAATCAATAATAGATGGGTGAACCAATGAGTCCGCATAGATTACTATGTCAGCTATTTCTAATATATTTTTAGCCTTAATAGTTAACAGCTCTGGATCACCAGGGCCTCCTCCTATGAAATATACTTTGCCTGAGTTTTGGGGCATATCATTCACCTTTCCTTATAATTAATAATGAGAAGTAATCTAAATCTTCTTCAGTCAGATCATTTAAGTTTCTCACAATTTTTTCACTATCTGTAGAAGCTCTTCTAACGTAAGTTGTTCTACCCAATAATCCTAATTGTTCTAAATTAGACAATGCTCCCAATAAAAGCTTATTAACTTTCATTAGGACTATAGTATCGTAATTAGATATAGCTTCTCTCAAATCATCTATACCGTAAACATACGGCAATATAGCTAGTTTTTGTCCATGTTTAACCAATGGTATACCCGCGCTAGATGCTGCAGCCATTGGTGATGAAATACCAGGAATAATTTCTATAGTAACTCCTAAACATTCGTCTCTAATTACTTCTAATACATATGATACTGTGCTATAAATCATAGGGTCGCCTTCAGTAATAAAGGCCACATCAGTTCCTGCATTAAGATGTTGGATTATCGAGTTTGCTGCTTCTTTCCATACCGATTGAGCTGCTGATTCATCATCTGTTGGGAATTCACTAGTTATTATCTCTTTATTGTCTAGATTAATAGCGCCTCTAACTATGTTCAAAGCATAGGATTCTGCGCTTGTCCTAGCTACTGGAGTGCATATAACCGTAACGTTATTCAATATTCGTGTCGCTTTCTGAGTCAATAGTTCAGGATCTCCTGGACCAACACCTACGGCATAAAATGTACCAATGTTTTTGTTTTGCATATTATTATCTCAATAAAGTTTATTTAATTTTTAACGCCTGACACTATAAAAATAGGGTTAATTGGGGATAATACCAGTGATTTATCGGCTAATTCACGGCCTCTTGATATGTTCACTGACAAATAATCTGGAACCATGTTAGCATCTTTTAATATATTATACGCTCTGACAGACCGTTCAACAGAAGCAAAATTCAAAACAATTGATCCATTGTCATTCAGTTCCGATATAGCGCAGTCGATTATTTCTTCAAGTAGCCCTCCATGTCCCCCAATAAACACTGAATCTGGTCTAGGTAATGCTCTTAATGCACAAGGTGCTTCACCAGATATAACCGACACATTCTTCGCACTATGTTTCCTAATGTTGGTTTCTAGTAGATGCATATGCTCTAGATCTTTTTCTATAGCGTATATTTGGCCTTCATATGCTATTTTTGACGCTTCAATGGCTATTGAACCTGTAGCAGAACCGATGTCCCAAACCACTGAAGATTTCATGAGTTTTAAGAAACTAATCGACAATGCTCTGATTTCTCGCTTCGTTATTTGGCCTTTTGCAGGCTTTCTTTGTAAAAAGCTATCATCAGAAACGCCATATGGAATCAGCAACTCATCTGTCATATTCAGCTTGAAACCCCTATAGGTAAGCTATCGGAAGTGGTAGACGATCCAAGTAAATTACCTTCAAAATCAAAGCAAAGAGCGTCTATTATTAATTTTGCAGAGTCTTCTTTTAAAAATTCGGCACTTTTTTTACATACCAAGTCGCAAAGAATTGGGTATATTTCTGTCATGTTTTCAGCTAAAGCAATTTCTTGGAATTCTCTACCGCTAGTAGTTTTACTCATTCTTGTCAAACAATCATCAGATGCTCCCACAGAACGGGCTATTTCTGTTAGAAATGCTACATCTACTTGGTTTCCAGCAACGTGAGTTACAAAGTGTCCCTTAGCAAGTTTTGCGAATTTCCCAATCATTCCTACATGAGTTACTCTACTTATCCCGCGCATTACAGATCTTTTCATTGAATGTCCACTAAAAATACCGACTTGTACGAATGACATGTCTGATAACTCTAATAGTTTCTTACTATATTCCTCACTCCTGGTTCCTGTTGTTAATACTAAATGATCAATATCATTAGTAGCTGCAACGTCTATCGCTACATGGACACTAGCTCTCCAAGAAGCAGTTGAATACGGGTGCACTATCCCTGTACTACCCAATATAGAAATCCCGCCTATAACTCCAAGTCTAGCGTTGGTGGTTTTTTCTGCAATAATTTCACCGTTAGGAACAGACAATTTTACATTAACTGTTCCTTTGAATGTATCTTGCGCAATTTCCAATCCTTCAATAACTGAAGTCGTAATCATTCTACGTGGAACTCTAGTAACAGCAGGTCCTCCGACGTCTATTCCTGTTCCGGGTTTAGTCACCAATCCAACTCCATCACCTTTAAGCAGTTTTACAGTGATATCAGTATTTTGGCTGCTATCAATAGAAACCGTAGCGCATATTTCTGCGCCGTGAGTTACATCAGGATCATC
>Ga0114999_10000816_pt1 | contig 45557 bp, 38 predicted proteins | sample ArcticOcean_MG_C_3_FD_89820 | JGI IMG/M metagenome (GOLD analysis project Ga0114999, IMG submission 89820) | Marine microbial communities from western Arctic Ocean - ArcticOcean_MG_CB8_126 | ecosystem: Environmental > Aquatic > Marine > Oceanic | place: Arctic Ocean: Canada Basin | collected...
AAACCGGCGTCGTCCGCGCTGCCCTTGTCCCACTGGCAGATGTATCGACCATCGATGGCGCTGCGCTGGAGCGGGACGGTTTCCGAGAGCGGGCGTGCCGAGAAGATCATGCCGCCGGGGTGCTGCGCCAGGTACTTCGGGAACCCTCCAAGTTGCAGTGCTAACCGAACAAGATCCTGCCAGATCGGCAGGTCCGCACGACCCCGATACTCCGGCAAAGATCGCATCTCGGCGGGAAGATCTTTTAACCCGGCGTGGCCGTCTACTCGCTTGGTGAGCGTGTCCAGATCGTCCTCGGGAAGCCCGAGCGCCTTGCCGATGTCCCGGATAGCGCCCTTGATTCGGTAAGTCGAGATCATGCCGGTGAGCACGGCGCGGTCATTGCCCCAGCGCTCGTGGACGCGCAGGATCAGCTTCTCCCGGATATCGCGCGGGAAGTCCAGATCGATATCTGGAGGACCGTCCATATCGGCGTCCGGCATGAAGCGGTCCAGCGTCAATCCGAACTCAAGCGGGTCGATGTGCGAGAGACCGATCAGGTAGCCGATGAGCATCGCAACCGAGGATCCTCGCCCGCGCCCCGGCGGGTTTTCTTCAAGGGGTAATCCGGGCTCGATCAGGCCCAGGTCTTCCTGAACCTCTCGGGCGATCTTGATGATCTCGTAGTACTGGAGCACGAACCCGGCCAGGTTGTGCTTCTCCAGCAGCGCCATCTCCTCATCTAACCTCTCACTGATGGCTTCACTGATCTCGCCGTACTTGCGGACGGCGGACTCCTCGCACAGCTTGCGAATCCAGCTCGTCTGGGTGTGACCGTCCGGGACGTCGTAATCCGGGAAGGCGTATACCTTTGCCGACGTGAGGTCGAAATCGCAACGGTCGGCGATACGGACCGTGTTTGAGATGGCTTCCGGATACACTGCGAATAGCGCTGCCATCTCTGACGGGGGTTTCAGGTAAAACTGGTCGTTGGCGCGGCGTTCTCGATGCGTCTCTTCGAGCGATTTGTTGTGTTGTATGGCGACCAGTGCATCGTTCAGATGGCTGCGCTCTCGGAGGTGGTAGTGGGCGTTGTTGGTGGCGACGATGGGGACGCCGAGGTCCGTGCCAATGTCCGCCATGAGCCGGTTGCGCTCGGTATCGCCGAGTACGAGGTTTTGCTGTAGCTCAAGGAAGAAGTTGTCGGCACCGAACCAGTCCCGGTATTGGGCCGCCAATCGTCGGGCTTCGCCAATATCGCCCGTAAGAACCAGCTCAGAGATCTCTCCGTGTCGACATCCGGAAAGGCAGATCACGCCGGCGGAATGGTCTTTGAACAGGGACGGATCTAGTGCAGGGAGGACACCACCAGAACCATTTCGAGTACCGGGACGCTCGGGCGGGTCCATGTGCGCCCGCGTGGTGAGGAGGCTGATGTTTTTATAGCCCTCCGCGTTCTCCGCAAGCAGGGTCAAGTGATGGCCGCTCTTGAGAGTGACCTCGACGCCAGTGATGGGCTTGATTCCGACGCCTTTAGCCGCCTGAGCGAACTCCATCACGCCACAAAGGTTGTCGTGGTCTGTAATAGCGAGAGCACGAATGCCAAGTGCCTGCGCCTCAATCAGCAACTCAGAGGTGTGAGATGAGCCCTCTTTGAACGAGTAATTAGAGTGGCAATGAAGCTCGGCGTAGGGGGGGTGAGAGATTGGCTTCTCCCGAGAAGGGGAACGGGTGTTTGCTGTGTCAGCAGAGAAGGAAATTCCTTTGCCCCCTCTCCCCTCCGCGTGAGAGGGTTGGGGTAAGGGGGAGTCCAAACCTTCCACACGTGTCCGCGCCTCACGAGCGCGAACACTAGAAGTACGCCGCTTCTCCATACGCGGAGAACTATCAACAGCCTTCGACCCGATTCCCTCATCAATCTCTGGGGCATCACGTGGCCCACCCGGCGCGATATCCAGATCGCGATAACCCCCGGCCAGACTCCTATGTTCCTTCTTACGTATCGGCATTAGCTCAATGTTTAAGCGGGACCTACGGCCTATGGCCGCGTGACCCACACCTAAACCCTCTCCCTCCCAGGGAGAGGGTTTTCAGTTGCCCCCTTCTTCAGTTGCCCCCTTCTAATGTAGGAGAAGGTTATTTCTTGCGGCTCCCCCTCACTGACGGAACCAGGTGTCGATAGCCAGATCGTGGAACAGCGTTATCGGGCGACCGTCGACTAGCCGGGTGTGGAAATACACCCGCTCTATCTCCTTCTCAGGCCCCCGCCACCACTCGTCATTGATCTTCCACATGTCCTCCACAGCGGCCACTTTGTGCAGCCTGTTCCCGTAAGACACCGATAACGGCATCCCTCGATCGTCGGCGCTCACCGTTACGGGTGTGGGGGCGTTTAAGGGCTTAATTGCACTAGTGCGTGCCTGCGTTCTGGGATTCGTGACCAAGGCTCTAACTCCCGTACCTGATAGACCGGCGGGGTCGTCCCCAGCCGTGCCTCTAGTTGACTCACCGCCTCCTGCAACTTCTGATCCCGCCGGACCTCCGTCCACAGCGACTCCTGCCGTCCGGCTTCACCGGTCAGCCCGGAAAGCGTCAGACGCATGTCCTCGATCGGCCCCGGCAGCGCCAGATCGTCGAGCTTCGACTTAATAGAAAACATGGCCTTTGTCCTGGAGCCGGCAGGGTCCTTGAACGCCACTCGCATCGTCCACGGTGGCCTGCGCAGCACATTCGCCTCCAACTTTGCCTCGCGTGCGTAGCGACGAGTGAGTTGCGGACGGGCGTATGCACGCGATAAAAGACTCTCGATCGCCGGGAGAATCATCGCCATGCTGGCCGTGGCGTCCTGAAACTCCAGGTACTCCGAAACATCCTCCTCGGTTCGACGGGCCACCAGGGGCCGATGATCGATGCCGTTCGACAGGTCTGATACCAGCGCCCCGTCGCCACCGAACTGCGCCTGCATCGACCCCGGAGGCAGCGCTGCGATATCTCCCATCGTGTGCAGCCCGAACCCGTGAAACCGGGTGACCAACTTGAAATCTACCGGGAGCAATTCGACCGGGAGTTTCGCAAGAAATCGCCCGGGCTCGCCCGTGATCTTGAGCCCGCGTCCGGGTGAACTGGCCAAGGCTGCGATGTAGGACATCCACTTGTTTTCGCCGACGCCGATACGGGCATCAAACCGGTTCACGGCATTGGACAGCGCACGAACCACCTGGGCGTCGTCCCCGTACAGCTGCTCCAGTCCCCAAATTCCAACGTATGCACGGCCGAACCCATAACTTTCGGCGTTTTTGGTGTCCGGTTCCACGTCCGGGCAGCGCACTTCCAGTGCGGTCAGAATCTCTGCGAAGGTACGCTGGTACAGGGGCAGGTCCGGCTCCAGCAGTGTCACATCCTTACGTGCGTCCGCCAGCGCTGCGCTGAGAGGCATACCCCGAGTAAATTTGGCCCCAAGCTCGGGCGACCAGTCGAGCACCGACTGCGCTCTTTTACCTGTGTTTCCACCGCTTTCTCCCACGATGATCACCGGCTTATCAGCCAGGTCAGGCCGGCGGAGCGACTCCACCTGCCACATGAAGTTGGGGATGTGGATGCATGCGACAGCGGCACGCTTTCCATCAAGCGTCGGCATTAGAGCAACCAGCCATGTGTTGCAGAAGCGCTGTCTTCCCGCATGGGAAAGAATGAAGAAAGACGTAACGGGATATCAACTCGATGCCAGTCAGACCCGGTCCATTCCCCGGCCCCGATGAGTGCAACGCAGTCGTCTTGCCCCTGTTGTTTGTTCTCCTGCTGTGCAGTCACTCCGCCCCCAAAGTTGTTCTAAGCGGGGGGCTTGTTGCCACCGCTTAGAACATATTAGAACAAACGTTCTAATAGTCAATCACAACATGGCAAAGTAGGGCAGACACACCTGTTTTTGTGGGTCGAGGGTTACGCACATTGAGATTGTTTCCGAAAAACACTGTAGGGGCGAATGACTATCGGCCCTTGGCGAGGCTTGCCCCGTCTCTGCGCGTTGTGACACGCCCGTTTTGCGTAAGAAGCCTGCCCTGTCATTCTGAGTCTAAAGCGAAGAATTTCCTGGATATCCGTCCATCAGAACGTCTTCCTGCAGATACTCGACCCGCACCAACACGCACTCCTAAAAGTTAAGTCCTATCATCTTCGACAGGTACTCCACCATCGGCGATACGCCGTAGCGGGCGTCTGTGTACTCGTCCAGGAAGTCCGGAGAGCAGATTTGCTCATCCAGGCTATGAAGTCCTTGCGCTTGATCTCGTCGATAGCCGGGTGCTCCGGGCCGCATCCCCTTGGTGAACGTACAAGTGACTCGCCTGTGACCTCCCATCGACGTTTGAAGTCATGGCGTCCGGAGGGTCGGGCAATGTGATTTTGGACTGGACGGAATCGGTTTAAAAGAAAACACCCCAGGCATAACCAGGGGGTGTTTCGCGTAGGAACGTCGATGGGGCAACTCACCCTCTGGAACAACAAGTCATTCTGAGGAGATTGCGAAGAAGAATCTCGCCGCCGGATAACATCTGCACGATGGATCTACTATCGCTCTTCTATCGGCGAGATCCTTCGCTTTGGCTCAGGATGACTATTAGATCGACGAATGTTGTTGTACAAGCACCAGGCGATGATCGCACCCGTCGCTGACGACTACTTCGGGTCGATCTTTGCTGCGAAGGTCTGCACGACGATCTTGTCGTTCTTTACGATTAACGTGTCCGTGCCGAGAGGGAGGTCGTACTTCTCGGCACGAAGCGCTCCAGACTACGTAAGCAATTTCACCTTCGATGGTATGGTTGATCAGATTCATCTCAGATCCTGGAGGAAGGAGCTCGGTCGTGAGGCCGGTGAACAACTCCCTGAGGGCGTCCAGTCCACGGACCGGGCCATCTGGCGTCATGAGGACGGAAGTCCTTCGGTGAAGTCCTCGAGAAGGGCGTCGATGTCGCCGGCCATGATAGAGCTGATGTGGTGACCTAGTACTGATTCCGTGGAAATTAATGTGCCTTCCTGTTCGTCGTTAGACGATGTGTTCATTTGGATGTGCGAAAAGCCTAGCCGACTAATCGATCGTGATGAACACGAATTTGATCGACCAGGTCGCCCTCATAAGGTTCAACAAGACAGCGAGTAGATTCAAGACCGTTCAAGCGCGAGACTGCGCCGCATCGGATGCAGCCCGATACGGACATCCGAATAACCGCAAAATCGACCGCAGATACACATCAGAACAAGGAGAGTCTCAATGGCACAGCCTGGTTGGGGAGACATATACGACGAGCTTGGTGCGACGCCCGTCATCAACGCCATCGGATCGGTGACGCTTCTTGGTGGATCTCAAACATCGCCCACCGTCAGAGATGCGATGGAGCGCGCCAACAACGCCTACGTGCCGCTGGCGGAGCTAGAGGACAAGGCCGGGGGGCTCATAGCAGACATGCTTGGAGTAGAGGCCGCGTACATCACGTCCGGCGCTGCGTCTGCTCTGGTCCTGTCCACGGCCGCCGCGATGACCAGGGACAACGACGATTTCGTTGGGCAGCTTCCGGACACCACCGGGATGCCGGACGAGATCCTGATTCAGAAGAAGCAGCGCTACCACTACGACCGTACGCTGAACTTCGCCGGTGCGAAGCTGATCGAGTACGGCACCGACGAAGGAACGACCGAGGACGAGCTAGAAGCTGCTATCAACGATAAGACGGCTGCGCTCCACTACGTCGCAAACGAGAAGATAAAAGACTCGTCCGTGCTCACCGTTGAACAGGTGATCGCTATCGCCAAAAACCATGACCTGCCTGTGATAGTGGACGCAGCAGGGCAGGTGTACCCGACCGAAAACATGGGTAAGTACGCCAAACTTGGAGCGGACATGGTCGCCTACGGCACCAAGTACATCGGCACCCCTCACTCAGCGGGCATGGTCGTTGGATCAAAGACCTGGATTAATCGAGTTCGCCTGAACAGCTTTATTTCGTTCGAAGAGCGACGTGTTCGTGGAATCGGACGACCCCAAAAGATCGACAGACAGGAGATCGTGGGCGTCGCCGCAGCGGTGCGTGAGTGGCTGACCATGAACCACGAAGAGCGCATAGCCAAACTGGACGTGAAGTTGACCCACATCGAGCGCGCAGTCACGGGAATCCCGGGTGTGACGGTTGAAGTCGACCGAGACCCCACAGGCGCATCGGTGTTCAACATGTTCTTGAGCATCGACGAGAGCGTTGTTGGAATCTCTGAGGAAGAGATAGTCGCCCGACTCAAGGACGGCGACCCGCCGATCTGGACCCGTGTTAATCCTTACTTTGGCGGAATGCAGGTGGGCATGGTCGGGTTGAACGACGGTGAGGAAGAGGTCGTGGCTAAGCGCTTAGCTGCGGTTCTAAAGGGCTAAGTAGCGACAAAGAAATTAAAGAGAGGCGGCCCGGATTACCGGACCGCCTCTCTTCGCGTGTGTCACAACCGACAACGCCTCGGCGGCCCAACCTCGTTTCACAACGGCGGACTCGCAACCAACTGCTTTACGCACAATCGGAGTTATATCGTCAATCGGCATCTGCTCTATGGAGCGTTTTATGTCATACGTATCAGGCATGGTCAGCGCTTTCCGGTGTTTTGACTAAGGGTAATCGTATGACCCATCTCTACGCGTGGCGTCGATTATTATCTCGGAATTCGTGCCCTCTGCGACGGGAACTAGACCCTGACGCGAAACCGGGTATACAGTTACGCCCCATTACTTCGCAATAAACTGGCGCAGACATCCCGAAACCACGGGGAGACTCATCTTGGATCTCGAACTCAACGGAAAAACGGCCATCATCACCGGCGGCAGCCGTGGCATCGGCAAGGCCATCGCACGCGAGCTGGCACTTGAAGGCGTCGATGTGGTCATCGCATCCCGCGGGCTGGAAGCGCTTGAAGCCACGGCCGCAGAACTGTCTGCAGAGACCGGACGACGCATCATCCCGATCACCGTGGACACGGGCGACGACGATTCCGTGAAGTCAATGGTCGCTCAGGCAAATGAGGCGCTTGGTCACGTCGACATCCTCGTCAACAACGCCGCGGTGGCAGGGGGCGGAGCGGTACCCACCTTTGAAGAGCTCACCAAAGACCATCTGTGGGACGACATGAACGTCAAAGTGATGGGCTACCTCCGTGGTGCGCAGGCGGTTGCACCTCTGATGAAGGCGCAGGGATGGGGCCGGATTATCAATATCTCAGGCATGGCCGCACGGAACGCCGGCTCGACCATCGGAAGCGTTCGTAATGTATCCGTTGTGGCGATGACGAAGAACCTGGCCAACCTGCTGGGTCCCGACGGCATCAACGTGACGGTCGTCCACCCGGGCGCTACGAGGACCGAACGGACCGTCGGGATCGTCGCCAACCGGGCCAAAAGCGAGGGCGTGTCGGAGGCGGAGATAGAGAAACAGATGGACCATGGCAACTCGATCAAGCATCTCGTCGACGCAAGAGAGATTGCTTACGTAGTGACCTTCCTGTCATCTCCAAGGTCGATCGCCATCAACGGAGATGTCATCGCCGCTGGCGGAGGCATGGGAACGGCAATCCACTACTAGCCCTTTCAAGACATAACGAAAGTGAGACCTCGTAAATGCGCATCGCAGTAGGAGGAGATCACGCCGGATTTCCGATGAAAGCGCCGGTGGTTGATCTGCTCCAGTCCTGGGGCCATGAGGTGACGGATCACGGTACTAACAGCACAGAACCGGTGGACTTCCCGGACATCGCTCGACTTGTGTGTGGTGACGTCAAAGCGGGCAGGGTGGAGCGAGGGATCATGGTCTGCGGGACGGGCGTAGGAGCGGCGATCGCGGCCAACAAGATACCTGGCATACGCGCCTCACTGAGTCACGACACCTACTCGGCGCATCAGGGTGTCGAACATGACGACGTAAACGTAATTTGCCTGGGAGCGCAGATAATCGGCCTGAATCTTGCTGAGGAGATTATGCGAGCGTTTCTGGGCGCAAAATTCAGTACGGAGGACCATTTCCGGCGGCGTGTGGAGAAGCTGAGCGAACTAGAGAGTGATGCAGCGCGGGAGCTTGGCTAACCGACTCCTCTGAGTTCAGGTAAGTGCAGTGCTCAGCGAGGCCTCATACAGAACTGGCTCGTTCCCGCGTAATCTGTGCCAGATTACGCGGGAATAGAAATACAGACAGAACGTTTCCGCAGGAGAAGATGCCGGGCACGGATGTCCTGAGCGAGTCATCGACGATGGTGCCGGTGGTGAGTGGGTTCGTGATGACCCCAATCTTGTTCGTGAGTTCATTCTCGGGGATCAGCCCGACGGAGAGTAGCAAGGTGTCGCACTCAACGTAGCGCGCGTTCCCTTTATCTCGCCCATCTTCGGACCCACCTGAGCGAGCGTGACGCCGGTAACCCGGGACTTGCCGTTGTATCTCTACCACTGTGGTGCTGAGATACAACGGGATATCGAAGTCTTCGAGACAGCGGACTAGGTTGGCGCCGATGCCGCTCGGATGCGGCAGGATTTCCGCTACGCAAACTACCTCCGAGCTGACGTACCACCCGCGTGGCCCCTCGCTACGTTATCCTCCCCGCAGTTTCCGTTCACACCTAGCACCGATATGACAGGAGCCGCCCTGATGCCGTTCGAGAAGATCATCTCCGAGACGACGCCCGAAGGGGTGCTCATCCTCACGATGAACGACCCGGACACCCTCAATGCTCTGGGCGAACCGCTCATGCCGGAGCTGGAGTCGGAGGTCGACCGATTCGCAGAAGACGACGATCTGCGAGTACTTGTGATCACCGGGTCGGGCAGGGCGTTCTCGTCCGGGGCCAACGTCAGAGGGTTTCAGAAGCGAATCAACGACGCAGAAGCAGAGGCTGTCGACGCCCCGGAACATCGGTCAACTTCATGGGAACAACTTGATTCCGATTACACGTCTCGTGAAGCGTTGGGTGCAAAAACCGGCCCGGCGATCGTCCCCAAGCTGCACAACCTTCATAAGCCATCGTTCGCAGCGGTAAACGGGCACGCATACGGTCTTGGATGTGGCATCTCACTGTCTTGTGACATCAGGATCGCGGGCGAGAGCGCACGATTTAATGAAGCGTTCGTCCGCAGCGGGCTTGTCCCGGCCGATGGATCGGCGTGGCAACTGCCCAAGTTGGTGGGTATGGCAAATGCTCTGTGGATGCAGTATTCCGGGGAGCCTATCGACGGCGCTGAGGCCTACCGTATAGGGCTCGCCAACAAGGTCGTGCCGGACGACAAGCTGATGGAGACGACACTTGAGATGGCTACAAAGCTGGCCCGAGGCCCCGTGTACGCCATGGGAATCGTGAAGCAGTTGATCCACCAAGCATACCAACAGGACCTTGCCGAACACCTTCCGCTGGCGTCCAGGGGACAGGACCTCACCCGGACTACTTATGACCACAAAGAGGGCGTCGCAGCGTTCCTGGAGAAGCGAAAGCCGGAGTTCCGGGGCTACTAGGGGGAGCACCATGGGGGTGGTTCCTGTGTTGGGATTCTCCCTCTTCCCAGAACTATTTGTGATGTATTTGGGCCCTCTCCCTATGGGGGAGGGGAATATCAGAAGCAAGGTCGCCTGAGGAGGATTGAGCAGTATGCCCGGACCGTTGGATGGCGTTCGCGTCCTTGAGTTCTCGCAGATCGTGGCGTTGCCGTTCAACGGCGCTGTCATGTCCGATCTGGGCGCGGAAGTAATCAAAGTGGAGCCGCTCGCCGGTGATCCACACCGCAACCGCGGCACTGTCATGCCGAACGAGGGCAAACGCTTCCAGTCGCTCAATCGCGGCAAGCAGAGCGTCGCCGTCAACCTCAGGGATCCCCGTGGACTGGCGTTCATCCACAAGGTCGTGCCGACCGTAGACATCGTGACGATCAACTATCGCCCCGGCGTGTCCGAACGATTGGGCATCGACTACGAAACACTCAAGAAACTTAACCCGGGGCTGATCTATTGCGAGATCACGGGCTTTGGAAACCGCGGACCGATGGGCAGACGCGGCGGCACCGATATCGTCGCCAACGGCTACAGCGGTTTGATGATGGCCGACATGAAGGTGGATGCCTACGGCCAGCCCGCCAACATCAGTGCCATCTCCCTGGCCGACTACTGCGCCGGTTTTTCGGCCACGGTGGGAATTACCTCGGCGCTGTACCACCGGGCGATCACCGGCAAGGGCCAGAAGATCGAGACCTCACTGCTGCAAGCGGCGATCGCCGTGCAGGACACTGTCGTGATGCGAGAACCCGTACACGATGCCACGCTTAGGGATCCGATGGTGCAGGAGATTAACCAGCTCAGGCAGCAGGGTGCCGACTATTCAGACGTTCAGGCTGCCTACGTCCGGGGACGAGGCGCTTCACGGGTTGCCTCAAGGGCCTACTACTCCACGTACCAGTGCAAAGACGGATCTATGGTGCTGGGCGCGCTGACGCCTGCAAATCGGGCGGCGGCACGAACGGTGTTGGGAATTGCCTACGACCCGAGCGACGAACCCGATTTCGATGAGTCGCAACAAGAGAGCATGGACCAGGCAACTGCGCTACACGAAGAAATGCGTGACACGTTGCTAACACGAACTCTGGCCGACTGGCTTGAGGCCTTCACACAGGCCGGAGTTCCGGTCGCCCCGGTCAACATGCCGGAAGAAATGTCGGATGATCCACAGGTCGAGGCGATGGGCTTCATGCGCGATCTTGAACACCCACTCTTCGGACCGCAAAGACTCGCCGGTCCGGTGGTGTCCATGTCCGAGACGCCGACCGACATACGGGGAGTGTCGCCGGCATTGGGTGCGGACACGGAAAACGTGATGCGTGCCGTCGGGATGACCGACGACCTGATACAAGAGCTACGCCAGGACGGCGTGATTCTTTAGACGGCTCTACCTGCGCGATATGAGGGCTAATTCGACAACACCGTAGGGTCGAAATCTCCCGGCTAGCAGAGCGCTATAGCCTCTGACGTACAGCCGTAGTTTGACGTTGAGGTTACCCAACGCTAGCTGACAGGTCTCCCCTACACCGACAGGGCTGTTGTGGAGGAAACCGCTCTAACCTCCCTCACCCTTTATGCATATGGGCCTCTCCCACCGGGAGAGGGGGGCGCGCACGACCGTGCCCTCGCTACACCGCCACAGCGAACGGCGATATCTTCTCGAAGTTCCCGCCCACTATTTCCTGCGCGTCCAGGCCCATCCAGTCCTCAAGCAGATCCGTGTACAGGCCGCGGAAGTCGAAGTTGTAGGCGAGGTCGCCTTCGATCAGTCGTCCGACGTCCAGTGACGGGTACTCGGAATAGTGTCCGCCCTTAACCTGATCGCCGATCACGAACGAAACGCCGCCGGAACCGTGGTCAGTGCCGTTGCCGTTGTCCTTGACTCGTCGACCGAACTCGGAGAACACAAGGACCGTGACCTCCGGGCCAAGGTCGTGCTCTTCAAGGTCCTGGAAGAACGCTCGTAGTCCGGTTGATACCTCTTCCCACAGCCCACGCTGCAGGGCGATCTCGTTCGTGTGCGTGTCCCAGCCGCCGGACACCGTGTAGAAGACGCGGGTGCCAAGATCTGCCATGTGGACCTGTGCCGCGCCCTTCAGGCTCTGGGCAATCGGGTTGTCCGGGTACTCCACCGTGGACTCGTACATTTTCGGCGCCTGTTTCAGGATGTCCGCACCCTTGAGCGCGTCTAGCCCGGTCTTACCGAGGTAGTCCATCACCATTCCGCTGCCGACGCCCGGCGTGTAGATGCGGCTGAAGGCGCTCAACGCCTGTTCTCGCTGAGCTGCGCCCGCCATACCGGTCAGCAGACCGTAGTCTTCAAGATTACCGACGGACGCCACCGGGACGCCGGGGGCCGCAAGTGCTCGGGGCAGGGCGTTGCCGAAGTTAACGGCGGTCACGACGTTCGAACCTGTCGGGTCGATCTGTCGAATCGCCTGTCCCAGCCATCCCTGTTCGCCGACGCGGTTCGGGGTTGCCGTGTGCCAGATGTCCATAGAGCGGAAGTGCGAACGGCTGGGAGTCGGGTAGCCGATGCCGTGGATGATCGCGACCTTGCCCTCGTCATAAAGCTCTTTGAACGCGCTCATGCCCGGGTTCAAACCGAAGCCGTTGTCGAGAGGGATCACATCCTCTTCAGAGATACTGACGCTGGTGCGCGAGTCCCTGTACCGGGGGTCTTCGTACGGGACGATGCAGTTCAGGTAGTCGTTTCCGCCTGAAAGCTGGACGATTACCAGCACTTTTTCTCGTTGCTCTGACATCGTTTCCTCCCTGATGGAATGTTTCATTTATCTGGCTAAGTTTGGGTCAATTGGGACACCGGATTGGTGGCCCTGTTGAATTAGACCTTCTCCCATACCTGGAACCTGTGTCGGCCCGTCTCAAGCACCAGCAACCTTGTCTCGTCGTACATGACGACCGAGACCGGGTCCCAGAAGTAGGGTTCTGTCCGGGCCGATACTTCGTGTGGGTCGGTTACATCAACCTCGGGGTATGGATCGAAAGTGGAACGAGCCTCTTTTTCGTCCGCGTTGGCGTCGATGTACTCGTTCGCCCAGACGGACAGCTCACCGGCACCCCGGATACTTGTCTGAAAGTTCCAGTCCCTGTCGAACGCTTGTACCCGCTGGTTGCCCCAGTCAGCTACGAAGATGTTGCCGTCGCCATCAACCTCAACGTTTGACGGACGGTTAAACTGGTCTTCCCCGTCGCCGGAAGATCCGTGGGAGTCTACGAACTCGCCCTCGTTAGTGAACCGCTGTATACGGTCGTTGCGCCAGTCGGAGACGTAAATAACTCCGCCTGGCGCTGTGGTAACTCCCCACGGGTAGTTGAACTGGCCATCACCGCTGCCGTTAGACCCAAAGGAGTTGATGTACTTGCCGTCCGGCGTGTAACGCTGAACGCGGTGGTTCTTGTCGTCCACAACAAGCAGATTGCCGTCATTGTCGAACGCTATACCTGAAGGGCCATCGAACTGCCCCGGCCCTGAACCTTCGGTCCCCCAGTGGGAGACGTAGTTGTGGTCGGCGTCGAAAATGGTGATCCGGTGCAGGTTCTCGTCGGCCATGAAGAGCCGGTCGTTGGCGTCGAACGCAATGGCGGTGGCGGAGATGAACTGGCCGGGATCGGTGCCACGACCGGAAAACACCTCATACCAAGTGTGTTCGATGTCGGTAATTTTGACGCCGTTGCCGCCCTGGACCGCATCGCCGCGGCTAAGCACGTAAATACGGTCGTCACTCCGCACTGCGATATCGACCGGCAGGTAGTAACCGCGCCCTCCCTGGGCCGCGCCGAAGCCGTTTGTATCGCGGTACTCGAGGCTTAGATTTGCCCCGGTTTCGGTTGTCATTGAAGTTGCTCCGTCAGGACCTGAGTTAGTTAAATTATTGAGTTGAATAAATCGCGACTAGACCAGCTGATATTCACGGGTGGCGACGATTAACTGGAGAATCGAAACGATCTTTCCTGCGCCTTCGTCCGTTCGAGGGTCGATATCGCCCTGTTCCCGGGCGTAAGTCACCAACCCGATCTTCGTGTCATCCTCAACCTGTAGCGCACCGGCAAACTCAAGAATGTCGTCCACCAGCGCCTCGGGATCGGCGCTTCCGGTGGTGTGTCGCTCAGAGATACGGGCGATGATCGACTTGATGCCCTTTTTATTGGGATCCCCGACGGCGTCGCTGGCGAAGTTAATCCGCTGCACCATCGAACCGGTGCTGATCCAATCTCCTCCGCCCATCCAACCCTCAACACTGACGGGTGACAGCAGGGACTGCCCCATGTACCCGCAAGCTGCGGTGGCCTTGAAGATGTCCTGCGTCGGCCAGTCGAAACCACCCGCAAGTCGTAGCGTGCCGACCACCAGCTCAACGGGGGCCTTGATACGGGCGTTATGCGTGGCCTCTGACTTGAACATGTCCGACTCAAACACCGCCCGTAGCATCGCACCAATGCTGTAGTCGTTGGCGAAGTAGGCGTTGACCATCAACTGGATGGCATCCGGGTCCTTCGGTCCTTCGAACGGCCACTGCGGGACGGGGAGTTCGTCGGCGATGAAGTGGTGATAGATGTGCCGGGCAATGAACCGGGGCGTGGCCTCGTTCTTGCAGATGATGTCAATGATGTCGTCGCCGTTAAAGTTGCCGGTCTCACCGAGAAAGGTCTTCTCGCCCTCATCGTGGTCTTCCGGATCGAACTTGTACTGCCAAGCGACGTAGCCATAAGGACGAAGCGTGTTATTTCGCATCCGGATCGACATGTACGGCATGTTCTCGATCGTCCAGCCGGTGAAGGCACGCGAGCACTCTTTAATGTCCTGCTCCGAGTAGTTGCCGACGCCCATGGCGAAAAGCTCAAGGATCTCCCGGCCGTAGTTCTCGTTAATGTTGTCCTTGTGGTTGTCCTGATTGTCCAGCCACAGGATCATCGCCGGGTTCTGGGATAGCTGCACCAGCAGGTCACGGAAGCTGCCGAGCCCGAACTGCCGGAACATCTCTATCTGGGTGAGCATGACCTTGCCCTGGATCAGCTTCGTCTGACCCGTCGCAAAAATGCGGTGCCAGAACAGGGCGATTTTCTCTTCAAATGGCGTCTTAGTGGTCGACATCCGATACATCCACACGGAGCCGGAAGATGGTGCGATCTGTGTGATCGACTGGTCAGGGTGATAACGGCGGATGATGTCCGAGGGCATCGAGTCGGCCTCGCCGGGGCTGAACAGACGGTCGACCGCTCCCTCATACCCGAGGGCGGCGTACTCCTGAATCTCGTCCCACGTCGCACCAATACCCGCGCGTCGGAGCAGGTGGGCGATCAGGTTTAGATCCGTTCCAGTTTTCGAAGCGGTGGTCATCGGCAGCATCTCCCAGAGTTGACTAAGTTGAGGCGGATTGTACCGGGTGACCCGATAGCTTGAAAGTGGCTTGAGCCAGAACGGTGTCAGCCGCTAGTGATCATGATGGTCGTGGTCCCCGTGGTCGTGATCAGCACCGGCCGGACTCGATCCGTCGTCGTAGATGAGATCGGCAAGCCGACGTCGGTGGTATTTCGGATCGCCCAGGGAGTGATACAGGGAGCGCGATAGCTGGGTGAACAAGGACAACCCGTACTCTCGCATCACGCCCACGCCTGCATGAACCTCGTGTGCGTAGTTGGTCGCTTCCACAAAGCCCTCGCTGGTGACAGCCTTTGCCAGATGCACCGAGATGTCCTGTCCCGGCTTCCGAGCATCGATCTTCCACAGCGCCTCGTATGTCGTCCACCGAGCAGAGTCCAGGTGGTTTACGAGCTGGACGATGTGGTTCTGTACGTGCTGGAACCGTCCGACCGGTTGGCCGAACTGGACTCTTTCGCGGGAGTACTCAACAGACATGTCGTACACGGCCTGAGCGCCGCCCACTTTGTATGCGCAGAGCACAGGAGTTGAGTACCGAAGCGCCGCCTCGAACCCGTTTAATGCCGATGCCGAACCGCCAAGTAGTGCGTCGCCCGGTACGTCCACGTTGTCGAAGGTCACCTCGCACTCCGAGGTGAAGAAGCCTTCGACCCTGCGGATGGACACCCCGGGTGTCTTGGCGTCGATGATTAGGAAGCCGACGTCGGTGGGATTGTCGCCCGTGCGCACAGCCGTTATCAGGTAATCGGCCGTGATGGCGTCGTAAACAAACAACTTGGTGCCGTTCAACCCGTAGCTGTTTCCTCGACGTTCGATCTGCAGCTGGATGCCATCGACTCCCCACGCCCAGTCGGGTTCCGTTATTGCGAGCGCAATGACGGCCTCACCGCTGGCGATCAAAGGCAAGTACTTACTTCGCTGTGGTTCGTCTCCTAGAGCGAGCAACGTGTAGGCGGATAGCACGCCTGAAGAGAAGAACGGCCCCGGGACTGGTCCGTAGCCGAGAGCTTCGTACACAACCGCGATATCCGTCAGACTGCTTCCACTCCCGCCGTATTGCTCCGGGATAGCCATGCCTAGCCAACCGATCTCGGCGGCTTTTTTCCATGCGTCCTGAGAGTAGCCGATCTCGGTCTGTGCGAGCTCGATTATCGCCTCACGAGGCGACTCTCGGGCGATGAAATCCTCGACCCCGGACTTGAGGAGTTGCTGAGTTTCTGTAAGTGAAAGATCCATTTGTGTTTACTGAGGCCTCGGCTGGTTAGTGTGAGTCAAGTGGAGTTGGGATGCTGCGGCTTATTCAGCCGTTTTGCCCGCTTTCTCCCTGACCTGCCTACCGATTCCGATGCGGCGTGCCATGATGACCTTCTGGATGTCGGCCGTCGCACCCGGGTGAAGGTCCACGATGCTGGACTTCATGAAGGCGTCCAACTGGCCCTCAGACGTGTCCCACCGTGGATCACTGGTCAATGCATAGGGGCCGACCACTTCCATGATCGACTGTGCCGTGGCCAGATGAGCCATCTTTCGGAAGTAAGAAGCCTGCGGACCTTCGTACGTCATCTCGATGTGCGAACGGTTCATCCAGAAATTCCGGAGATCGAAGAGTCGAGCGATCTCCGTTCTGACAAACACGTCAGCCAGTCGATCCCGGGTGTCGCTGTCCTCCAGAATCGGTCGACCGGCCTTCCTGAGGCCTTGTGCTCTCTGACGGGCGCGGTCAAACCAGCGGTTGCGACCGATGCGTCCGCCAGAGCCATGCTCAAGTTCAAGGTGGGTCGTTGCTACCTTCCAGCCGTTGTTCACGCCACCCACAAGGTTTGAAGCGGGCACCCGGACGTTGTCGAAGAAGATGGTGTTCTTGTGGCCGCGACCCACGCCCTCGCCGCCGTCGCCCATCAGTTCCATAGGGGTGATGGTGATGCCGGGCGAATCGGCCGGGATCAGGAACCAGCTCAAGTTCTCGTGGCGCTTGCCCTCTGGGTCGGTCCTTGTGATGGTCCACAGGTAGTCCGCACCGTGCGTGCCACCGACGTAGATCTTCTGGCCGTTGATTATGTAATCGTCGCCGTCCTGCACCGCTTCGGTCTGCGTTCCTGCAAGGTCCGACCCGGCTTCAGGTCCTGTGAGCAACTGCCACGTGACGACCTGTCCCGTGAAAATCGGCGGCAGCATGCGTGCCTTTTGCTCGTCGGTACCCCATACAAGGATCGACGCGCCACCCAGCGTCCCGCCGGTGTCGTAATAGGGCGGTATTCCTAGGTCGTAGACATCGATCTCTTCGCCGATCACGATGGCGTCATCCACCGACAGCCCGCCGCCGCCGTATTCGACCGGCGCAGTAGGCCTCAGCCAGCCGCGCTTACCAAGTTGTTTGCCGAACTCTCGGTACTTTGGATAGTTCTCGTCGGAGTCGACATTGCCTTCGACCACCGGGACATGCTCGGCGAGCCATGAACGGACCTCCTCGCGGAAGGCTTCCTGCTCTGGCGTGTATGCGGGCTCGAAATCCAAAGTTCATTCTCCGTAAGGCCGTGAGGTTGGCCGAAGTGATGGTCGTTGTCGGGACTAGCGGGAGTGTACCGCGACGATGGGTGGTTGGACGGTCGATTGACCCCTTTCCCGATGGGAGAGGCCAGGAACGTACGGGTGAGGGAGGTTCGAGATTTTCGCAAATCTGCGTTAATTTCGTTAAACGATGTGACGGTCCGGCGCCTACGACGCCCCCTACTCCGTTCCGAGTCCATCCAGAAGACCGTTCAACGTTATGAACGCAGCCATGCCCATCATTTCCGGGTCCATAGCTGCGATGGTGTCCAGTGGGGTGTGGATGAGCGAAAAGTCTGACCCGAAGAAGAAAATGGCCGGAATACCCGCGTCTCGGAACGAGACATGGTCGCTGGCGGCGCCCGATGGTTCGAATCCGAGGACCGCAGGAACGCCGATCTCATCTGCTATATCCAGACCGCGGCTGGCTAACTCAAAGTTCCCGCCGATCTCAAGCGATCCGCTGCCCAGTGCGTCGTAGTTGATCATCCCGGTTATCCGCGCCTGTTCGACCTCGTCCAGTGAGGCCACGTACGCCGCACTGCCAAGCAAGCCCAGTTCCTCAGAACCAAAGCCGATTACCCGCAACTCAAACGGCAAATCGGCCTTCGCTAGCTCCTCCGCGAGTACCAGGAATGTGGCGGTTCCTGATGCGTTGTCGTTAGCGCCGGGGCTGTCAGGTACTGCGTCGACGTGACCTCCGATGATGACCACCGGACCACTTCTAGTGGTCTGACGAGTGGCGACCACGTTACGACTGGGTCGCTCATCGGTCACAACTCGAAGACTGACGTTTACGGGTCCGACCTCCAGCTCTGCTAGTAGCGCCCGGCCGTTGATGCCAGAAATCGTTACGGCAGGCCGGTCGAACGTGAGCTCAAAATTATCGCCAAGAGTTCCGTCAAATATCTCGGAAACGTTATTGAACACCACCATCCCTGAAGCTCCTGCCTGGAATACATTCCTAGCCTTTTCGGTAAACGGAATCTGACCTCGCTCCACCAGCGCCACCATACCGTCCAGCGAGAAATCCGGTAGATCGCCTTCTCTCGCTAGTCCGACTGAGACCACCGGTCCACTGGCATCTCCTTCGCCGGAGCCATCGAATATGTTGGCCCTTACAGGACGTGGGATAGGGCTGAGCACGTGGAGAAGGTTGCCGTTGTGGGGTCGAGATCGGGCAGTGAACTCTTGGAACTGGATGTCGTATCCAAACGCACGAAGCTGGTCGGCGACGTATCCAGCCGCGGCAAGCTCCCCGTCCGTCCCGGAGATACGGGGAGGCAACCCTTCGGATAGCTCCCTGAGATGGACCATAGCGCGCTCGGTCAACTCCGCAACTATTGGGATTTCGCCATCTGGTGTGGACGATGCTTGTACGTCCGGTATTTGAGAGACAGTCGGTTCGGGCGAGACGACCGCGGTCACCGTTGGTACTGGGGTCGAGACAGAAGACCCGGAGGCCACGACCTCTGCGCCTGAGTCAGCTCCGCACGCGGTGGCGACTACCGCCAGCACCAGCAAAACAATCACCAGTAATCGGTAAGCAGGAGAATTTTTCAGCAGGGGAGGGAAGGACATATGTCTCGTAAGTAAGGGGAGGGAAGTGGCGTTCGATAAGTGTGACGCACCAAATAGTACGCACCCGATTGACATTTATATGTCCCCGGACGATCTCCAAAATGAACCCGGTCAGCCGATGATTAATCGGCCGCCCTGATGAAGTCCGCCACGCGCTCTCCAATCATGATGATTGTTGCGTTCGTGTTCGCCCGGATGCAGTCCGGCATCACCGAGCCGTCAGCAACACGTAGCCCCTGGACGCCCTTGACCCGGCAGTGCTGGTCCAGAACCGCCATAGGGTCGGAATCCGGCCCCATCTTCGCGGTGCCGGAAATGTGGTGCATGGTCTGCACGTTCTTCCTCATCCACGCGTCCAACTTGTCATCCGTCTCGACATCGTCGGGGGTCGGATCCATCAGGTCTCCGATGATTGGCTCAAACGACTTGTGCTCTGCCAGTTTTAGGTTCAGTCGCACGCCGCCACGCAATCGGTCGACGTCTGATTCGTCGTCCAGGTAGTTGTAGTTCAGCTTCGGCTGCACCGAAACGTCGGTCGATGTCAGCCGAAGCTCTCCCGACGACCGCGCCAGATACAAGCCTGCGCTCATGACGATCAACCGTTCAGGAGAGTTCCAGCGCATCACGGTGATCATATCGTTCCGAAGGTCTGATCCCGTGGCCGTGTATCTAAGCGCCACTTTCTGCGGCCCCACATCGGTACCCGGCATCGGGAAATCGTCTCGTGCGTGCCAGCGGGTGTGGACCGTGACGTGGTCCCTCAAATTTTGGCCTACGCCAGGGGAATCCACAACCACCGGAATGCCTAACTCGGTCAGGTGGTCAGCCGGACCGATACCGGAGAGCATCAGCAACTGCGGGCTGGCGATGGGTCCGGTCGAAAGGACGATCTCGTCGGCCATAACCGTGAATGTCTCGCCCGCCGACTCCACTACGACGCCCGTGGCGCGCTGACCATCAAACACTAGCTTTTGGGCGGTGCAGTTGGACCGAATGGTGAGATTCATCCGATGTCGCGCTGGCGACAGGTAACCGATGCTGGTGCTCCAGCGAATGTCGTTCGGATTGTTCAAGGGCAGGGGGCCGATGCCGGTGGACTCAGGGTGGTTGTGGTCCGGGCTATCCGCGTACCCTGCGTCTCGACAGGCCTCGGTAAACGCGGCTTGATCGTCCATCAACTCATCCGGCATAAAACGGCGAACCAGAATCGGACCGTCGCTGCCGTGGTGATCGCCGGTGTAATCGGTGTCGGTCTCAAGCTTATTAAAGAAAGGGAACACCTTCTCGTACGACCATTCGTCGTTGCCCCACGACGCCCAATCATCGAAATCTTCCGGCAGACCGCGCAGGAACACTGAGCCGTTTATGGCGCTGGTTCCGCCGGTCACACGTCCGCGGGGAACAGACATCGGCGGCGCTTCAGCCGTGGCGGTGCCTGTGAACTGCCAGTCGTGGTCTCCGCCGACGGCGAGGTCGGTGCCTGTGCCGTGATTGAACTTGAGGTCTGACGGCAGGGAGTCGATGTCCGGGTAGTCCGGCCCGGCCTCAAGGAGCAGCACGCTACGGCCAGGGTCTTCCGAGAGCCGCGCAGCAACTGCGCCCCCACCTGATCCAGATCCGACAACGATCACGTCGTACTTCAAGCTAGATTCCTCCCGAGTTAGTTCCAAGCTCGTTTTCGTTCTGACATGCAGTTCGTCCGACTTCACTAAGGCGCATAGCGGGCAAGCATAGCCGCGCTTACACGAGTCCGCACGACCTAAGTTGCTGCGGTGTCTCCTACCACCCGCACCCGCACCCTCAGCGCATCCCCGGGCACGTAGGCCAGAGGAAGGTCTTCGACCTCGACGACTATCAAAGTTTCAGGCTCCGCACCGGCCTGGACGGTTCGCTGCTTAGCCATCTCAGTGGCGGCCTCTATCGCTGCCACTCGACCAATGTCGGAGAAGACCTGGTCAACCTCTCCGCTCACCTGTGCGATGGCCGCACCGACGGCGTTTGCGACGCCACGATGCTCCACCTGGATGACCTCTGACACGCCCGGCAGGTCTGGCGGGACTAAGAACGCGCCCCCGCCAACTGCGATCAACGGCACGGGGTTGGCGTCCACCTTCATACGGTCGACCGCCTCCTCGACTATCGCCTTTATACGGTCGCCGGCAGTGTCTAACAGGACGGGATCAAGCGAGTTCACGGCGTCTCCGTCTCCCAATGCAACCAGCCCCGCCGCAACGGCGACATCGGTCGCTGTAAGCGTGTTCCCACCGAATACAAGCGCCTCTGTAGTGATCCTGTGACCCACGCTGAGTGGGCCGATCGACGATCCATTAGCCTCGATCAGTGATCCTCCACCAAGCCCGACGGACAGCAGATCCGGCATCCGGAACAGGGTACGCACTCCGCCGATCTCCACGACGTTGTTGGCTTGCCTTGGGAAGCCCGCCTGCAGTACGCCCACATCGGTAGTGGTACCGCCGACATCCACAACTATGGCGTCCTCGAGACCCGTCAAAAAGGCCGCTCCGCGCATGCTGTTTGTTGGACCTGACGCAAAGCTGTAAATAGGAAACTCTTCGGCGAAATCCGCCTTCATAACCGTGCCGTCGTTCTGCGTCATGTAGAGCGGCGCGTCGATCCCGCTTTGACGCAAGGCATCGGTAAACGCACGCGTCGTCTTGCGCGCTAGGTCGATAATGCAGGCGTTCAATAGCGTGGCGTTCTCACGTTCCAACAGCCCGATCCTACCCAGGTTGTGGGAGAGGGTGATGTCTACGCCCGGGCACTCTTCTCGGACTATTGCCTCGGCCGCCTCTTCGCACTCTGCGGTCAGCGGCGAGAAGATGCTGGCGATGCCGACAGATGTGACGCCGGAAACAGCGATCTCCCTCGCCGCGCTACGCATAGCCTCGGCGTCGAACTCCACCAGAGGGCGGCCGTCGTACTCGTGTCCGCCCTCGATCATGTAAACGCCGCCGTTAACTACCTCCGCAAGATCGTCCGGCCAGTCCACAAACGGCGGGAGTGATGCGCTGGCGGGTAGGCCGATTCGTACCGCTGCGACCGGTTTGAGGTCGCGGCGCTGGACCACGGCGTTGGTGAAGTGGGTCGTGCCGATCATTGCTGCGTCGATATGTGCCGGGCCGTCGTCCAGGGAAGCGATCAGATCTTGTAGGGATCTCAGAACGCCAGAGGTGACATCTTCGGAAGTCGGCGATTTGACGCCCGCAATCACCCGGTCGTCCTCAATTAATACGGCGTCCGTGTTGGTGCCGCCGACGTCGATGCCAATACGCCTCATCGGGTCTCCCCCGCCCCAAACAACGACTCAAACTCCATGTCATACCCAAACGCTCTTGGCCCAACATTTTGCAGGCCGCGCTCTGACGTCAATATTGGATCGGCGGGCAATGCGATGATCGAAACTCGCTGGCCGTAGCGCAGCGTTTCCGTGCCAATCGCCTCGCCTGAGAGTGTGTCCATGACGCAGATGAGTTCCGGGACGGTCGCCGCCGGGACGCCGTCTCGCAGTCCGATGGCGAACTCGTTCTGGAACTCCAACCGGAACTCGGATCCGGTGTCTTCGTCCAGCCCGTCGATGGTTGCGCTGCCTCGCAAGAAACCCTCGGTGGCACGACGGTCTATGTCGGTGATCTTGCCCTTGAACAACAGAACTCCGCCCTCGTGATCCAGCGCCGCCTTTATAGGGTCCTCGTGTGACACCCGGGCGTCCTCAACGACACGCCCTAGGTCAATCGCCCGGGTAGTTGTGTAAAGAATCCCCCAATCCTTGACCTCTTTGCCGGACCTAGGGGCTTTGCAGGTAGCGGCGGTAGAGCCGACTTCCGTGCATATCTTGCGACTGATGCGCTCCATCCACTTCCAGCTTGCGGCGCGGGCGACGATAGTCTCATTGTCCCGAATGTCGGCCAGGCAGAGCGGGAACATCTGCAAATCGCCGATGGCGAAGCTGGTCATCTGCGCCTCAGGAAACGCCCGGCCCATCGCGTCGGCATCCACTATGGGGAGGCCCGTCACGGTAGCAACCATCAGGGGCTGGAGGGCGTTGGCTCCGCCGATCTCAAGCGCCATCACGGCGTCGAACTTGCGACCCAGGTACTCCTCCATCATTCGCACCGGCTTTGCGGCGAAATCGTGGTCGCGCAATCGCTCCTGACCTACGAGGGGCGCACCCATGCTGGAAACGACAGCTACAAGGTCGTTGTCGCCGAGCGTCTTGGGATCGATCAGGTTGATCCGTTTGCCCGTTTTGTACTGTTCTCGCACATTCAAATACGAGTAGTACGGGCTTCCGCCGCCACCTGCGCCAAGGATCCATGCACCAGTCGAAAGTGGGGTCAATTCTTCCGGCTGTATCTCTCGGGCATCAACCATTGGTTTTGCGTGCCTCGTAGTTGTCGAAAGCCTTCTGAACCATCGGACGGCGTCGGCCTTCAGGCGTCTCGAGCGTGTATCCGGGGTCGCTCTCGCCGATCGAACTCAAGTTGTAGAGCGGGAACGCTCCCTGGATGTGCTGGGTGAAACCCTGAGCGTCCTGCATCTGGTTGATGGCCAGCTTGATCATGCGTAGCTGGAACGGATCATTTGCCGCAACCCGCGCCGCATACGCCATCGACTCCTCTTCTAGTTTGTCCTTTGCGAAAACCTGGTTTACGTATCCAAGTTCCAATGCCTCCTGAGCATCCACAAATCGACTCTCGAATAAGATCTCCCGGGCCTTTCGGTGATGCATCTCCCACGGCACTGAGAAGTACTGGAAGTTGGCCGGTAAGAACATGGCGTCCTCTGCGGCAAATACGACGTCCATTGCGGACGAGATGATCCATCCGGCGAAGATGCAGTAGCCCTGCACGGCTGCGATGGTCGGCTTGGGAAGATTGCGCCAGCGCAGCGACTTCTCGATGTTCTGGTCAAATCCGCGTTTGTACTTGCCTCTCAATCCTTCTTCTATCGGGCGTTCTTCGCGATCGGCCAGCTCCTCAGGCGTGCCCAGGTCGTGACCTGCTGAGAAATGGTCCCCCGCGCCCGCCAGGACTATCGCCCCGATGCTGTCGTCTTCCCCTGCGTATCCAAAGGCGTGGTCCAGCTCTTCAAGCAGGATCCGACTCTGGGCGTTCCTGTATCGAGGGCGATTCAAGACGATCCGGGCGACCCGGTCGTGTTGCTCGTATGTGATCTGTTTGTAGTCGCTGGGCGGCATCATGCGCTCCCGCTGCTCTTGTTGCGTTCAGTTAGAAGGTCCGGCGCCCGTGACGCCTCGATCGAGAAGGTCCCTGTATTCGTCTTCGTCGATGTTTAGAAGCCGATGTAAAACATTTTGAGTGTGTTGTCCCTGCAATGGCGCGTGGCGTTGAACTGCAGCTGGAGTGTTGGAGAACTGCGCCGGTATGCCGGCTTGAGGATGGATACCAGCTTCTGGATGCTCTACATCCACGATGAATCCTCGTTCGCGTAAAGCTTCGTCGTCGGCGACTTCGAGGGCGTCGTGTACCGGAGCCGCTATTACGCCTGAGTCAGAGAGTTGAGCAGCCAGAGCATCGCGCTCCTGCGCTGCGACCCACGCGCTGATCTGAGCATCAAGAGCATCCTCGTGGGTCTTACGAGCAGCATTATCGACAAATCTGGGGTCGGTCACCCACTCTTCGTGAGCCGCGATCCGGCACAACGTCTCCCACTGGCGCTGTGACTCTGCGGCAAGGGCGATCCACCTGTTGCCGGAGGTCGCATATATGCCGTGCGGGGCGAATGTCATGTGTCGATTACCGAGTCGTCCCCGTACGTTCCCGGTCATGCGCTCCTCAAGCAGGGCGTCGCCGATGAAGGCAATGCTGGACTCCTGCATAGATAGATCGACGTACTGTCCCTCGCCCGTCATCTCCCGGTGCATCAGCGCCGTCACGATTCCGGCGAAACCGTTCAACCCGGCGGCGGCGTCCGGGTACATCTGCCCGGAGTTGAGCGGCGACCCGTTCTCGTAACCTAGTAGGGAGGACATGCCGGAGATCGGTTCGATGGTGCCGCCGATTCCGGGGACGTCACGCCAAGGCCCGTTGTTCCCAAAGGCCGAAAGACTGCAAAGAATTATGTCCGGCTTAATCACCTTGAGAGATTCGTAATCGATACCCAGGTTTCCTAGAACTCTTGGCGCAAAGTTCTCGGCCATGAAATCAGCCAGCGGCACCAGTCGCTTAAAGATGCCGATCCCATCCGGATCGGTCAGATCCAGCGTGATGCACTGTTTGTTCAGGTTGACCGAGTTGTAGTTGGCATGGACGTTCCAGGGATGCTGGTCTGAAGACGCTCCGGCGGCACTCTGTACCGTCTCCGGGATGGGCCTGTCGTATGACCCGCGCCAGGAGTCAGGCCGACCGTGGAACTCCACCTGGATGATCTCAGCGCCCAGCATTCCAAGCAGTTGTGTGGCGTACGATCCAGCCCACGCCTGCGTGAGCACTATGCCCCGATATCCACTCAAAGGGCCGGTCATCGAGCGGCTCCCGATGCGAGCAGGGCGTCGATATCGGCTTTTTTAAGACCGGCGAACTCGCGCAGTATTTCGACGCTGTGTTCTCCGGGCTTCGGTACGCGCTTAACAAGCCGTGCGGGCGATGCGCCCATCTTGAAGGCCGGTCCCGGATATTCAGGCCCTCCTTCGTTTGGAGAACGGAAGAACCCCCGGTCACGCAGATGCAAGTTGTCGGCTAACTCGTCTGTCTCAAGCACAGGCCCGGCGATCACGCGCAAAGCCGCCAGTGTGTCGAACAGGTCCATCTTGTTCCATTTGGCGAGTTTGGCCTGAGCACGGTCAACGTACTCCTCGGAATGTTCTTTCCGGTACCAGCTAGTGGCCCACCGAGGGTCGTCCGCTAGATCGTCTAGGCCAAGGACGTTCATCGCATCCCGCCAGAAATGCGGGCGGCTGATGGTGAGAGCGAAATGGCCGTCATTGACCGGGACGGGGCCGGTGGACATGTCAACCTTCGATTGCCTAGCCTGGGGTTCTCCAAGGTACTGACTATTCAGGAGAGCCGGAGAGAAAGTAGAGGCCATGACTTCGACTTCTGAGACATCGATGACCTGGCCCCGGTGGGGTGTTTGATTGTGACGCGATAGGAGTGCGGCAATAATCGACCCGTAGGCCATCGTTCCCGCGCAGTAGGAAGACTGCAGCCCACTTGGTTTAAGTGGAGACCGATCCGCCAGTCCGTTGATGGAGGCCCAGCCTGACATGGCGGCGGCGGTCAAATCGTTGCCGGGATGTTCCGAGGCTGGACCGGTCGATCCGTGTGGTGTGATCGAACACACGATCAGTCCCGGATTTGCCGTATTTGAAGAAAGGAACGAGTCGTAATCGAGGCCATGCGCTGCAAGTTCGGCAGGTGAACCATTGCTGACCAGCACATCGGCTCGCTCGATTGCTGAACGGATCGCTGCTCGCCCGCCGGCCTGATCTACGTCCACAACGGCGGATCGTCGATTGGCAAGGACGTACTCGGCAATCACGCTGTTATTGGCGTCATCGAACGGAGCGAGCGCGCGAACTGGATGGCCGACCGGGCCTTCGAAAAGCGCTACGTCTGCACCGAAATCGGCCAGCATCTGGGCGCACCATGCCCCAGACACAGAGGTCGACAGATCGACCACCCGTATCCCGTTCAATGCTGATGTCTGTGTCATCGGAGCCTTCAAGGCTGGTAATACCGGCGCCAGCCGATCATCTGGTCACGACAGGCAGCGCCTTGGCTGCCATCTGGCCGGGACTTTAGCACCGTTTTGGCGTTTCCATGACGGTTCTGGGCGACGGTATAGTTTCTTTTCGGCTTAGTTCGACTTGGCAAGGAGGAGAGACACATGACGACCGGTAGCGATAGCAGGCGAGTGGAAGCCAACGGTTTGACCTTTCATATGACCGATGTTGGCGAAGGACCGCCCGTCGTGCTTCTGCATGGATTTCCGGACACATCAGATCTGTGGCGTAATCAGATCGCTGCGCTGGTAGATGCCGGATATCGATGCATAGCGCCGGACATGCGGGGGCGCGGTCGTACAGGTCGGCCGGACTCTGTTGCCGATTACTCCCTCACGAACATGGTCGCCGACTTCACAGGGATAATGGATGAGCTCGGCATTGAAAAAGCGCACATCGTCGGCCACGACTGGGGCGCTGGAGTTGCGTGGTTGGTGGCGTCGTTGCGGCCAGAACGCACCGAATCCCTGACGGCAATATCGGTTGGATTCCCGGGTGCCGCTGGACCGCCAGACCTCGAAGCGCTTCAGAAGAGCTGGTACCGGATCTTGATCCTGTTCGAAGGTATTGCGGAAGACGCGATGCGTCGAGAAGACTGGCGATTATTCAGGGAGTTGCTGCGTAAAGGATCCGATATCGATAGCTATATCGAAGATATGTCGGACCCGGAATCATTGACGGCCGGGCTTAATTGGTACCGGGCCAACCTCCCTGTGGAGTCGTTCATTCGCGACGGACGCGAGTTGCCGCCGGTCGCTGCGCCAACGCTGGGAATCTGGTCGACCGGCGACGATTACCTCACGGAGAAGGCGATGAAGGCGTCTGAGGGCAAGGTCACCGGCACATGGCGTTACGAGCGGGTCGAGAGCGCAGGGCATTGGATTCCACTGGACGAACCGGAGCTGGTGAGCAGACTCATTCTGGAGCACATATCGGCGTAGAGGGAAGTCGGTGCAACACAACTGATTTCCTCTGTAATCTTGCAAACTCCTCTGTCATATCGAGCGTAACCGAGGGATTTATACCGATACGTTTTAAGTCACAAACACATCGATTGCGCTCCCACACTCGTTGTTCTGGCATTGTTCTGGGCGCTGGGAGATCACTCGGAGAGAGTATCCGGGTGCATATCAATCGGGTAGCGAGACGAAGGCCCCGCCAGGATAAGGTGCAGGCGTGCCTGCCTAAACCTGCCAGTCCGGGTACGCGTGCCGGGACGTTACAGACAAACCGGCGTCTACCGACAGCACATGCCCGGTGATCCAGCGCGCATCGTCGCTCGCCAGAAATAGTGCGGCGTTGCCCACGTCCCACGCTGTGCCCTCGGTGCCGAGCATCGAGGAGTTCCGGCGATGCTGTCTTAGATCGGCGTCCATATCTCCCGCCACCATCGGAGTAAATACCAGGCCGGGCGCAATGCAGTTGACTCGTATCCCCTGGCGTCCGTGGTCGCCCGCCATGGCAATGGTCAGACCGATCACCGCAGCCTTGGAGGTCGTATAAGCCGCCGCTCCTATGGCCTGTACCCCGGCGCCTGAGGAGATGTTGATGATGGAGCCACCGCCGGTCTCGATCATCCTAGGTATGGCGAAACGAGAAGTGAGGACCATGCTGCGGACATTCACGTTCTGCACCCTGTCCCATTCGTCCATGTCTATCTCGGTCACCGGTGGTCCAAGACCGATGCCGACGTTGTTGTCCAGCACATCGAGCCGGCCGTAGCGCTCGACGGCGGTGTTCACCATCGCGGCACAATCTTCCTCGTTCGTGACATCAGCCTGAGAGGTACTGGCGATCCCGCCCTCGGCCTGGATCAGCCCCAGCGTCTCTTCGGCGCGCTCGACCTGCGCGTCCACAAGGAGAACGCTTGCGCCCTCGCGAGCAAACAACACGGCGGTCGCCTTGCCGTTGCCGATGCCCGGCCCGCGAGAGCCTGCGCCCGTTACGATCGCCACTTTGCCCTCAAGTCGTCCCGGACGTTCGGCCATTAGTGATTTCTCCAGATTTGCTAAAGATCGGTGCGCTTATAAGTTCCGGGCTGAGATTCGGAATTAATCGAGCGTTACGAACAGGCTTTGCCGCATCTCGCCTTTAACCGCTCGGCTTATGTGTCCCTGTCCCGTGATGTCCTCGGCAAGAAGAATCTCGCCTGCGCCGATCAATCGTTTGGAACCATCTCCAACTTCGATCTCAACTGCGCCGGACAGGTTGATCACGTACTGCCGTCGAGGCGCTACGTGAAAGTCCAGATCGTAATCGGGGCTGGTCTGACGAAAGATGATGCTGGTGGCGTCCTGCGGTTCCGATAGCGCCCCGGTAGCCGTGGGGCTGAGTTCGATATCGACGTCCTCAAAATGCGATTTGTTGTCGTCGCCCGTGAATACTCGTGTGACCTTCATGTGTTCGTTCGTCCTTTGTAGATTTGTGATCGGAACCAGCGGCCCCTCTCCCAGCGGGAGAGGGCGAGGGTGAGGGAGAAGACCCGTACTGCAAAAGCGTTGTCTTCTCCTCCCACATACCACGTTAAACCGGCTGTACCGCCGCCAGCCGCGTCTTCGTGGCGTCATCGGCAAATCGTGCCACTGCTTCGACGTCGTTGAAGATGCCGCCGGTGCAAGAATCGACCGTCTGCATCGCCAGCAGTGTCGCTGCTTCGACATAGCTGTCGGGCGGGGGCATCTTGATGTGTGGAGTGTCGCCGCCGACCTGCCCCGGAGCGCGTCCAAATCGAATGCCGGGGGTGTCGATGCCGCCGACCGGTTTCAGGGCGTTAACGGCAATGCCGTCGTCCTTCATATCGTTTGCAAGACCACGTGTCATGCCCTCGATGGCCAGCTTGGTCGCACCGTAGTGCGAGTGTCCGCGATCCGCCGCAACCGACGAGATGTTGATGATGTTTCCGCTCTTCTGCTCGACCATGGCCGGAAGCACCGCTCGTGAGCAATGGAACGGGCCATGTACGTTGATCTTGAACTCCAGCTCCCAGTGCCGGGGCTGGATCGTGTTGATGAATCCGGGCGGCTGCACCGCTGCGTTGTTCATCAGGATGTCGATGCGGCCGTACTTGGCGAGGACGGTGTCTACCATCGCCTGGATCGACTCCACGTCGCCGACGTTGCAGACGACCGCTAGGGCTTCTCCGCCCTCGGCCTCGATTATGTGAACCGTATCGTGGATCGTGCCCGGCAGACGCGGATCACGCTCCTGTTCGGTACGGGCGGCCACGACCACCTTTGCGCCCTCTTTGGCATACTGCACGGCGCAGTACTGACCAAGCCCCCGGCTCGCCCCGGTGATGATTGCAATCTTTCCGTCCAGTCTTCCTGCCATCTTGATCTCCTGCGCCTCTGCGGCGTCATATGTTGCGGTTTAGTAGATAGACGGGGCGGCTTCATCCGGCCCGGTCAGCGTTTATTTCGTAAGAGGCTTTACTTCCATGGCGAATCGTTCCATCCGCTCAAGAGTCTCGTCCGAGGTCTCGCCGGTCAGACCTACGATCAGGTGGCGGACGCCCAGCGCTTCAAACTCACGTATGTCAGAGGCGATCTGCTCCGGGGTGCCAGTGAAGACCATTCGGTCGCCGTATCGCCCGGTCTTTTCTTCTCGATCGTTGTACCACCCGGCGCTGTAGCCAAAGTCGATGGACGACGGGTCTCTTCGCGCTTCCTCGGCATGTCGACGCACCGTGGCGATTCCTTCGGCAAGCCGGTCAGGTGTGTCCATCGGGAAGGCCGGGTTGCTGCCGATCGGGTACCAGGCGTTGCCAAGTTGTCCGGCGCGTCTGAGTGCGGGTGGACTCTCGCCTCCGACCCATATAGGCGGGTGTGGATTCTGGACGGGCTTCGGGTAGAAGCTCATCCCGGATATCTGTGCATAGGTCCCGGTGTACTCAGGGGAGTCGTTAGTCCACATCTCTTTGAACGCCCGGATGTAGTCGTTGGCTACCGAACCCCGGTGTTCGTACGGCGCAGTGCCCAGTGCTTCGAACTCTTCCTGCATCCAGCCCGCGCCGACTCCAACCAGTAGGCGACCTTTTGAAAGCACGTCCAGCGAGGCCAGTATCTTCGCCGCCAGTACGGGCGGGCGGTGGGGCAGCACCATCACCGAGGTCAGGATCCGGATGTCGGATGTGTGGGCGGCAAGAAACATGGCCACGGTGAGCTGCTCAAGGCACTCACCGGCGTCAACCCCGGAGAAAGCGCCGTCCTCGCTGTAGGGGTAGATCGACTGCACTTCTTTGGGGATGATGACGTGATCGGAGACCGTCACGATGTCGAATCCCAGCGACTCGCCGTGCTTTACCTGGCGCTCAAGGAACTCCGGTGCAGCTGCAGGGCCGCGCATAGCGACTCCAAATCCAAACTCCATATCGATGGCTCCCCGTATTGGCCCAGCGCGTACAAGCGCGTATAAGTGCGTGCCTGGCCGGTTATTCGTGTTCCGGCATGCGCCGGAAGCATAACCCGGTATCGCCGGGACTGGGGAGACGGTCTGGGGCTTCTGTGCGGGCACAGATTCTAAAACCTACTGCTCCGACGTCGATCCGCCTGCGATTAGAGCATCTATGTCAGCTTCGGAGCGGCCCAGTTCGCCAAGTATCTGACGGGTGTGTCCTCCGGCAAGTGGCGGCCCGATGGCAGGCCCGCGCTCGGCGTTTGAGAACGTTATTGGCGTATTTATAGCTCGCACCGAGCCGTCGATCGGGTCATCCGTTTCCACGATCATTCCACGTTCGACGAAGTAGGGATGCTGGATGGCTTCCGGCATCGACCGTGACACGCCGTACGGTGCGCCCACGCTTTCAAGCCTGGCCCCGGCTTCCGCCGCGGTGAACTCGGATACCCACGTACCGACCAGCGCGTTTGCCCCAGCCGCGTTTTCGGGCATCGGAGTTCCGGCGTGCCCCAGTCCCTCAGCGATACGTTCCCAGTTGTGCGGGCTACCGATGTTGATTGTCAGATGGCCGTCCCTGGCGGAGTGCAGGGGATGCCTGAACGGCTTCCAGTCGTCCCCGCTCCCGCCGTTTAGAGGAGCCGCGGCGACCTCGTTCAGTAGCGATAATTGGGCGTCCATCAGCGACACATCGACCTGTTGGCCTATTCCAGTCGATTCACGGTCGTATAGTGCAGCCAGTATTCCCGAGAAACAGGACAGACCGGCCGCCATGTCTGCGATGGTGATGCCAGGCGCGAACGGTTCCTCAGAGTCAGCCGCCTGCTGCTGAACCCACAACCACCCGGCTTCGGCATGCGCGGTCGCCCCGTACGCCCGACGATGAGCGTGTGTGCCGGACTGGCCGAAACCGGATATCGAAGCGAACACCAGTCGTGGGTGGTCGCCCTTGAGACCGTCATACCCGAGACCAAGTCGATCCATTACGCCCGGAGAGAAGTTCTCCACCACCACATCGGCTCGGGTGATCAGTTCACGGGCTATCTTGATGCCGTCCGGGTGTTTGAGATCGAGCGTGATCGAGCGTTTGCCCATGTTGTTGCCTGGGCTACCGGCGGTCCGTGTGATTTCGCCCGATTCAGGTATGGCGTCAATTTTGACGACGTTCGCCCCCATGTCTGCCAGCATCCGAGTGCAATACGGGCCTGCGATGACACGCGTGAAGTCCAGGACAGTGACGCCTTCAAGAATTCGCCGGTCGCTCATATTTCGCCTTTCGCCACCAACGGTGGGATTATTTTGGACACCGATTTCGTGCCGCAGGGACCGCAAGCGGAGTATCGGACCACTTGGACCGTATGTCATCCAAAAACCGGAGTATCAAAGCACTTACAGGCGACTAACTGCGCGTGCAAAATGGTGATCCTTCAATATCAATAACAAAGGCACTTGATGCCCGAACCAACAATCTTGGATAACGGCAGGGCCGGGAACAACCAGCGCTCCGGCAGCGTTCTTGCACTTGCCGGCGGTGTAGGCGGGGCGAAGCTTGCCGTTGGGCTGGCACACGTCCTTGAACCAGACGCTCTCACAGTGGTCGTAAATACTGGCGACGATGAGACCTTCTATGGCCTTCACGTCTCACCGGATATAGACACGGTCACGTACTCGATGGCCGGCCTGGCCAACCCGGAGACCGGATGGGGTTTTGCGGGGGACTCCTTCAACGCGCTGGAAACCCTCAAGAATCTTGGCGTGGACGCATGGTTCGGACTCGGCGATCACGATCTCGCACTGCACCTGCGCCGAACCGACATGCTTAAAAGCGGGATGAGCCTGTCTGAGGTCACGTTTGAACTGGCGAACCGGATGGGCGTGAGACACCCGATAGTCCCGATGAGTGATCAGCGCGTACGGACGATCATCGAATCGACCAACGGCGAGATGTCGTTTCAGGAGTACTTTGTGCATCGCCGATCGGAACCAGAAGTGATCGGACTACGCTTTGATGGCGTCGACTCCGCAGAACCTTCTTTGGCGTTCACATCAGCTATTACATCCGCTGACGCAATCGTAATATGTCCATCCAATCCATTTCTGAGCGTCGATCCGATCCTCGCTATTCCCGGCGTTCGCGAGCTGATTGCGTCGACTGATGTGCCACTTGCGGTCGTAAGCCCGATAATTGGCGGTCGTGCCGTGAAAGGCCCTGCGGCGCGAAATTTTGAGACCTTTGCCCACAAGTCGGCAAGCGCACTGGCCGTGGCTGAGCACTATTCAGGAATGGCGACGCATTTCGTGATGGACAACGAAGATGAGTCAAGCCGGGAGGCGGTCGAGGCGCTTGGATATCGAGTCCTTGTGACGGAGACCCTTATGGCGACGGAGAAGCACAAGATCGATCTCGCGGCTGCCGTATGCAACATGGTCGGGGTGTCGAACTGAGCTTGAACAAAAATCAGCGTCGAATTCGTGCAATCGTGCCGATGAAGCCGATCGCCGAGAGCAAGACGCGGTTGAAACCAGTGCTCTCGGACGAACGCCGGGCGATCTTGTCGCTTGGGATGCTCGTCCGCGTGATCGGTTCGGCGGTCGCCACTCCTGAGCTAAAGGATGTGGTCGTGTACGGTGGAGACGACGCTGTCCAGGCTGCATGTGAGCACGCAGGTGCAGGTTGGCGGCCTGACCCCGGGGCCGGGCTGAACGGCTGCTTGACTGCTGCGTTCTCTGAAGCCCGTGATGAGGGAATAGATTACGGCTTGTTTCTTCCCGCGGACCTGCCGGTAGCATCGTCTGGGAATCTATCCGCATTTCTCAATACGGGTGAAACCACAGTGTTGGCATTAGCGCCTGACCTTGCGAGTGACGGCACAAATACGTTGCTGTTGAATCTATCTGAAGACTTTCCCACACGACTCGGAGAGGCCAGCTTCAATCGCCACGTCGAGCAGGCGAGGCAGATGGGGATCGATTACGTCGTCCACAGTTCAGAGGGGCTTGGGCTGGACATAGATACCGAGTCGGACCTGGGTCGGCTCAAGAAGATTCAACCGAATCTATGGAACGACCTTAAACGTGAAATACAGGAGGCTGGGCTCGAAACAAGCCGGCCAGCCAAACCGATAACACCAGACCGTTAAAAAGGGCACTGAATGATGGACTCACGACCAGAATTAGGGATAGTTCTGCCTACCCGTGGAGTGGTGCTCGCAGGTGGCGACGACCCGGACGCGGGGTTGATCGTGCGCATGGCCCGATTGGCAGAGGATGCCGGCGTTGATTCGGTCTGGGTCGGGGACAGCCTCGTGGCCAAGCCCCGACTGGAACCACTTGCAGCTCTCGCCGCAGTAGCTGCCACGACAACCCGGGTGCGTATGGGGACGTCTGTACTGTTACCTGCGCTACGACACCCCGTCTTGCTGGCACAAACTGCGGCCACGGTGGATCAGCTCTCCAACGGGCGACTCACGCTTGCGATGGGCGTCGGCGGGGCTTTCACTGATGCGCAGCAGAACGAGTGGGCGACGGCAGGTGTGGAAAAACGGACACGTGCTAGCCGGGTGGAGGAGATGGTGGAGATCATACGTGGATTATGGTCCGGAGAGCCGGTCACGTTCCACGGCAAGCACTTCGATCTGGACGAGGTAAGTCTTGGGTATCGCCCCAACCAGCGACCAGGAGTTCCGATCCTGTTGGCGACCCATTCCGGTGAGGGGCGATCACGACAGCCCGCCCGCGCAGCCCGACTTTCCGACGGCATCATTTCGATTTCGGACAACCCGGAAGAGTTCTCATCCATCCGTGGGAAAGTCGCCGAAGAAGCGGCGGCGATAGGTCGGTCTCCCAACGAATTGAAGTCGGTCTACTACATGACAGTCAATCTGGACCCGGATGCTGAGAGAGGCCACGAAGAGGGTGTGCGCTGGGTGACGAACTACTACGGTCTGAACTTCTGGGGCGATCGTTGGGGCCCGTACGGCGATACCGATGGCGTCATCGAACGTATACGCCAGTTCACCGCCGCGGGAGCCGATGAGATTATCGTCAGATTCGCTTCGTACGACCAGCCGCGCCAGATGGAACTATTTGCTGAAAATGTGTTGCCCTCGTTTCGTTGAGCGAAAAACATTCCTCTCAACATCCCAACACACAGCCATAAACCCAACCAACCAGACCCAGAAAGAGCCAGTACAAGTGCGCGCAATCGTCCTCCACGGCAAACAAGATCTGCGTTATGACCCTGAGTACCCGACGCCGTCACCGGTCGCCGGAGAAGTCTTGCTGAGGATGTCCTACTCCAGCATCTGCCAGACCGATATCGAGATGTGGCAGCAGGGAATGTTCAACTCGAAGGGTAAGCCCCACGTACAGGGTCACGAGGCGTCCGGCGTGGTGGAAAAACTTGGCGAGGGCGTAACGTCGCTCAGGGTCGGCGATCGTATTGCTGTCGAAAACGTACGTACCTGCGGAACCTGCTTTTTCTGCCGCAAGGGCAGGGCATCACTTTGCGAGAACGGGCGCAACTTCGGATTCAGCGATGACGGCGGGCTTGCAGAGTACGCCGTGTGGCCGGCCGCACTCTGCATCAAGCTTCCGGACAACATGAGTAACGAAGAAGCGCCGCTCTCCGAACCAACAAGCGTCGCCGTCCACGCCGTCATGAACTCCAACGTACAGGTGGGGGACACCGCCGCCGTGATCGGATGTGGCGTAGTGGGCCTTCTGACACTCCAAGTGCTGCAGGCCGCGGGTGCGAAGGTTGTCGCCATAGATTCCAGGGAACAGTCGCTGTCGATAGCACGAGATTTTGGAGCAGCGGCAACCCTGAACCCGTCAGAGGCCGACCCATCGGAGCTACTGCCTGACCTGACAAATGGATACGGCCCGGATGTCGTGATAGAGACAGCGGGTGCGCCCGGCACCGCACTGAACGCCGCGCAGTGGGTCCGCAGAGGCGGGAAGGCGGTCATCGTCGGGTTTAACCACCGGTACCAGGAACTTAACTTCGCACGATCAGTTCAGGGCGAGAAAACGATCATGGGCTCCTCCGCTACCGGCGTAGGCGAATACCGAAAGGGAGTCGACCTTATAGCCCGGGGTCTGGTGAACGTGAAGCCGTTAATTTCGGCAACGATCCCTCTCGACCGAGGTATCGAAGACGGATTTGAGCGTATGCTCACGCCTGTGAAGAACGTCTATCGAATACTGGTTGGAAACGGCTAAATACGGTCGGTAGTTCGATCTTGTGCAGGATCAGTTACGACCTGGCAGGTAAGTTAGATACCGCGGTCGTCGTGGTGCATCCCACGCGCACAGTTGTCGCACAGCGTTCCGTTGAGTGAGGGATCGACCTGGTTTGGGCATTCGCAGGCGTCACATCGGCACCAGGGCCAGTGCTCTGAACCGGTGACCTCGTCAAGGGCTGATCGCAGTTGACATGTTTCGAGATGGACGCCGTCATACTCTGACGCGCGACAGGTGGGACAACTGGCCTCGCCATCGTTATTTACGCCGGACCACTCAAGCTGCTGAACCACGGCCAACAAATGTGAGAACGCCTCATTATGGCCCTTTTCTGGAGTGGAGCCTTCGTTCACGAATTGCCTCTGGGGAGCGTGGGAGTAGGTTAAAGCACGACTTGAACTGGACTGAATCTGTCCATAAAGGTCAACGATTGTAGTCGACGCCCGGGATGTCTGGTCTAACCGGAAAATATCGGGTGGTTAACCCATCCCGTTACGTGCGCGCTTCTTCCACTCTTCGACCTCGGCGTTCGCTACCTCTCCGCTCCCGGCAGACCCGTTGACACCGCTAGATTGACTGTCGCCTTCACCTTCTTCCAACTCCCGTCCGCCTTCGTCTGAACCGTCTCCAGCTCTATTCGACGGACCCGGTTCCGGCCCCTTCATATCTGGGTCGATCCAGTTTCCACCGCCCAGTCCGGCCACAATCGCCTGCAGTATGCGTTCACCATTATCGGCCTTGCGGCGGAGCACGGTAGACCACCCAGGTTCGACGGCCGCTGCTGCGATCATTGCACTCTGCGGATAACCGGGCGGGGCCACCACGATGACGTGTGCCCCCGGACAGGCCTCTGTAACGGCCCTGGCAAGCGGCAGCGGGGTTCCAGATCGGGTCCACGCCCACAATCGTCACGCCCGGCTTCATCCGGAACACCGTGCCTTGGGCGTAGGTACGCGCCGATTGAGGCTGAGCAATCCAGATGTCGGTCCGTTCAGCCAGTCGTGAGGCAATGAACTTGTGCAGAGTTGGTGAGCCGGCCACAAAGACTGCGGTACGGTCGTCGTGCGGCCGCAGGGCTCGTCGCACAGGTTGTTGTTGCTGAGGCCGACCTGGTTGGCCGCGTCCGGGCATGCGTTGAGGACCGCGTTGACCGTTTGGCCTACCGTTTACCCCACCGGGTGGTCTTCCGGCCCCGGGACGTCTGGCGGGTGCGTTTCCTGTTCTTCGCACAGGTCTCTGCATCCCAACCCTCCGAAGAGGAAGACGTAGCCTGCACTTCCTGCGGATGGCGAAATTCGTCAAGATTGACAGCGTTACAGGGGCGGTTGAACAGTTGTGTTCAAAGTGTCAAAGAATTATTTCGATAAGGGCGATGACCAACATGAACGGGGATTCGATCTGATTACGGAGGCCAACGGCCAGAGTTGTACGAATTGTGGTCGTACGTTGCGTGGTGTGGCCTATGAGCTTCGAACGGGCGATCGACGGCCTCCGCACTGTCTACGCTGCGCACTGAGATACCGGCCGATGCTGAAGCGCTTTCTGGTTGTATGCGTGGTCGTCGGCACAATGTTGACCGCCATCAACCAAAGCAACTTCATCCTGTCAGGAGATTTTCAGGCGGCGATGGCGTGGAAGATCCCCATGACCTACGCCGTGCCGTTCATAGTTGCATCAGCAGGTAGCCTCATGAATGCGCGGGCACACGTGGTCTCATTGGTGGAAGTCGCGACGGACTGAAGGCGCAACACGCTTCTGCGTCCCCGTGACGTAGGGACGGGGCTCGCTCCGCCCCTACCGTGTGACCACGGTTTACTACGCGTGTGATGATCGCATGAGGCGTCCCTAGTCCGCTGACACCGCCGCCGGGGCGTCTACGTAGTGCGGCATCACTTCCTCAACAAACAGTTGTATGGAACGCATCGCCTGTTCTGACGTGATACTTCCCCACTGGAACGAGCAGACGTAGTAGTTCGCACCACTCTCGACATACTCGTCCAGATACTCTCGCATCGACGCCGGAGAGCCGGCCATTGCGACCCCACCGAGTCGGCCCGGGTGCTGGACGGTGTGGTTGGCGTCGAACTTCTGGATCTCTGCGTCTATATCTTTTCGAAGCTCACGGACGGGCGCGTTTTCGGGACGATTGCCCACGAACCCGTACTGGCCGTCCTTGGCCGACTTGAAACGATCAAGCCCTCGCCGTTCGGCTTCGATGCGCCGGGGGGCCGCCAGGTTGTATCGGTACTGCTCCCAGGCGGGCTGTGCGATTGCGATCGCCTCTTCGTCCGTATCGGCCAGCACCATGTGGACCGTCAGTCCTACCTTTGGCTCTTTGCCGTGGACCGTGAGAGTGTCCTTGCCTTGATGCTCCTCCCACTTTTCCCTGTAACGCTTCACTTCGGGGCCGATGCTGTCCAGCGATCCGACGATGATCGTGTCCATGCCGTTGATCGCCGCCGTCTCCACGTTCCGCATGTACCACATGGGTGGGTACGGCTTCTGCATGGAGTGCATGAACATCGGGAGGTCGTCGAAGTTGTAAATATCGCCCTCGAAGCTCAGCCGATCGTTCGACAGGCCTCTCTTTATTACTTCCAGCGTCTCAACGTAGCGCTGATAGTTGGACTCGGTGGTCGCCTCCTGTCCCCAGAAGAACGCCTCCATCTCTCCGCCACGGCCAACGCCTATTTCCATGCGGCCGTTGGACAGGGTGTCCACCATGCTGATCTCCTCGATCAATCTGAGCGGGTGATGGAGCGGGAGGACGTACACACAGGGCGCCAGGTGGATATTCGTCGTGCGCTGGGAAGCCGCTGCGAGGAACACGTTCTGGGACGGCGCAAGGCTGTGGATGGCCGGGGTGTGGTGTTCTGCGAGGTGGTAGCAGTAGAACCCGGAACGGTCCATGTACTCCAACTGTTCCAGCCGCTTTCGGTACGTCTCGGGAAGAGACTGTCCCTCTTCAGGTTCGATGTGATCAAAGACGCCGAATTGAAGACCCATCTGGTGACTAATTCCTTATGAAAGCTGGCAGTCGCGATGAGATCCCCAAAATGTTCGGATCTCGTGAGAAACGGATTGTAGACGCGTCCGTACACCAGACCTAATCAGCCGCTGCTTCTACTGCGGCCGGAGCGTATCGCTTGATGAACAGCGCCATCGCATCGGCGATCGGGACGCTGTACATGTCTTCCCGGTCAAAAACGTGGTCTTGTCCTGAGAACAACTGAAGGTCAACCGGGACACCGGCAGCCTCAAGAGCATCGTACATACGGACGGTCCGACGGTAATCGACCCGGACATCACCCGTTCCGTGCACCAGCAACGTCGGCGGGAACTTCGGATTGGCATATGAGATCGGGCTGGCATCCAGAAGTGCCACCTCCGTGACGCCGTCCGGGAACAACTCAGAGAGATCGTTCTTCTCGGCCGTGGGAATCAGGTCAACCACGGGGTATACGCCGACAACGGCCGACACCGCGCTGCTCACGTCCTCAAAGTAGGGCGGCTCCAGGTCTCTTGAGTCCGGCGTGGCTGCCGCCAGCAGAGCCAGATGTCCCCCGGCGGAGCTTCCGCCCACGCTTATCCGGTTGGGATCAAGGCCAAGTAGATCAGCAGACGACCGCATCCACTTAGTGATGGTCTTCACGTCATGCAGCGGGGCAGGCCACGCCGCTTCAGTCATCACGCGGTACTCACCGCCGATGCATACGACACCGCGTTCCGCCATCTTGATGCAGTAGCGGTCTTTCATGTCTTTACGGTTCTTTGTGCGCCATGAACCGCCGGGGAAGAAGGCAAGTGAGGGAGAGGGACCGTCGGTCTTAGCCGGACGGACCACGTCCACAAAGAGGCCGGAATCGCCAACCGCCACGTCCTGTTCGATGATTACATCGCCCATGCGATTTTCCTCCCTGAATATTTAGCCTGTTTTCCTAGCCTGCTTACTGGCCGTGCCGATTATAAATAGTGGCGGCGCATGTCTTCACGCGCCGCCACTTGATTTACGTTTTCTGTCGGTCTACCCGTCTAGTCAGTCAGTGCCTTCAGCGCAGCACTCTGTCCTGACAGCCTCTGTCCTCGCTCATCGGCAAAGCGCTTTACGCCTACGAAGATCGATTCCGGGTCCAGGCGCGCCTCTGCGATCACGTCAGTCTCCGTGCCTCCGGTGAGCCATTCATCACTGTGGTCTGAAACCAGCGAGTACTCGTCCGTTAGCGGGCCGAGGTTCTTGATCGGCCACACACGGTGCGTTCCAGTGCTGACCACCATTGTGTCGTAGCGAGCCTCGGGCGGAAGCACCGAGTTCCGGTAAGACTCCGGCTGGCGGTTGAAGAGCTCTTCGCTGATCGAAGAGATCACCTTCACGTTCACTCCCGCCTCTTCGAGCCTCGAGAGGACCGAGACCAGGTTGACCGTGGATGAAGACCCTTGAACAAGCACGTATCCGCCCTTTGGCTTCGAGGGATCGAAGTCGCGAATCACGTACAAGCCCTTGGCCGCCGCGTTGATGTCGGTATCGGCAAATGTTGCCCGGTCGGCCACCGCAAAGTCAGGGCGTGCGACTTCAATGACGATGATGCCAACCTTGGGGTCACGCGCTGCGATCTCTGCCGCCGCGAAATAGCCCGGAGCGACATCGTTGTAGTCCCAGAAACTGAGTCGGATCACCTGGCCCCGTGGGAACAGGTTCCACACCTGCGGCGAGAAGATACCGAAGTGCGTGCGTGCGTCCGCAGCAGTCTCAGGGCCGGAGTGACCGGCCAGGATGTTCAGAACGCCAACCCGGAACGGGCTGTCCTGATTCTGCTGGCTCCAGACACGGGCCGGAAGGTACATGAGCGGCGTGAAAGCGCCGTATGTTCCACTGATCGCCCACATTCCGGCGTGAACCTTAGGGTCAAGCGATGCTGACTGGCTGATTATGCCGATGGCCGTCGCCGCGTTTCCGGCTTCCTGAATGGCGGCCTTGAGGCGCGTACCTGCGGGGTTGGTGACCGGGTCAAAGTGACCCCAGATCGACCCACCTTCTACGTTGATCGACTCAGCCAAGTCGGCCGCTGCGATGATAAACCGGTTTTCGGTCACGTAGTTCATCCACTTGATGATCTCGGAGATCGCTCGGCGGGTGCCACGGACATTGCCGGGCTCCTCGTAGAGCTTGATTGAGACCTCTTTCTTCTCGCCGGAGAAGGGGTTGGTCGCCTCGACCGTCTGGGCTTCCCGCGGAAGGCGGGCGACGGAAAGCCGCTCGTCCTGGAAGGCATCGATCTTGTTGTTCAACTTCATCGGCATGTCGTCGTCGACGGTCTCGCCGATCTCGACCAGTCGCTCGGCAATCCAGTCGCCAAGTCCGTCCTGCTCCATCACAGACATCGCCACGTCCATGTTGGTCTTGAGCTGGATCAACCGCTCGCGCTCGTCGCTTACTGCGCCGTCTCGAATGCCCTTGAACTCGACGCCGAACCTCTCTTCGAACGTCGAAGCAAGTGCCTGGAAGTAGTCACCGTTCATCGGGAAGGCCCAAGGGTGACTCGCGTGGTCGACCACCTGGTTCGCGCCTCCGATGACGCCGTCTTTGGCGGTCGGCCACCAGCCCTTTGTGGTCGGGCCGATGAGGATCATCGGTCGATCGTCGGCCGGGTCCGAGTCTTCCATGGCCTTGAGAGCGCCTACCACCTGGTTGTAGTCGTTGGCGTCATCTACCGACAGGACGTTCCAACCGTACGAGGCCCACTGGTCCTCGATGCGGTATCCGTCGTACTTCGACTTGATGACGCTGCCAACCAGTTCATCGTCGATCCCTGCGTTGTTGTAGGACAGCATGAGGCGCAATCGCTTGCCGACCTGCTGCGCTACCGCCTGGGTCTTTAGTTCCTGTGAGTGGCCGGAGGTGAGTGCAAACTCGCCTTCCAGCGCCATGATCTTGAGAGATTCAGGAGCGCCGACCATGTCCCAGAACGCAGCCTTACCGGCCATGCTCGCAACGCCAACTCCGGACGGTCCGCCGTTTACGTCGTTTGTGAGGTCGGTCGTCTCTGAGTGGCCGGAGAGGGCGCGGATTCCGCGAATACCGGCCTGCGCCATGATCGGGTGATCTTCAAGGTTGTAGTCATTGAGGAGCGTGCTGAGCGCACCGGCACCCCGACGGAAACCAAGAGCGTCGATAGGAAGCATCGCTACATTGGGGTCTGCGTGGTAGCGGCTGTCGCCTGTTTCGGCGTGCTTTCGTGCAAGCGCCTGACCCTGGATCATCCACATCGCATAAGTCACCGGTGCGTTGTGTCCGCCGGCCAACATGAACCGGTCAGAGAACGGGTGCTTGGGACGACGGTAGTCGTATCGGAGTCCGCCGAGTTCCGGGCCTATGAAGTGGGAAGCCACCGTCAGTGGCGTATACGCCAGCGGACCGCCAAAATGGCCGGTCTGGGCGTAGTTGCACATGATGGTCAGCGTCATCGCCGTAAGGAAGCCCACGTCTTCAAGACGTTGGCGATCGAAATCGGGAAGGTCGATGACGTTTGACATTGCGGAACGTGAAAGCGTCGTCGTCTTTACGGTGACACTTGAATTGCCGTTCGTCCCTGGCATTCACTCTCTCCTGATGTACCGGATGTGTACCGGACTTTTGGGTGCCTGATCTGAGTTGCGACAGGTCTGTCTGTCGCTATGTAAGCGGGAAACCCGACGCGGTAAAACCGGACCGATCCACATCTCACGATGTCAGACACGACCCGAACCAGCGCGAGGTCACCATAGGGTGAAGGTTAATGGAGCGCGAGGCAAGTACCTGCGGACTATTTGGGGACCTTGATCCGTTCGGACTGAAAACCTGTGGGGGTGTACGATGCCCCGGCTAACTCGATAAGTACTGGCAATGTACCGGTAAATTACCCGAATTTGGGCCAGCCGGTTGGCGATTTCTGGCGTGCCTTGAACGGTTGCGGGTATTTCGGGCACTCAAGGAAAAACAGGAAGTCCCGACGTTTAACTGTTTTAATGGGGTAGATATGTCTACGAGCGTAACGATAGGAAACATGCAGGTCACGGCTCTCGTTGATCTGGTCCCGCCGCCGCGTGATGTCTCGGCAATCTGGCCGGACGTGGCCGTCGAAGCATGGGGCCCATACCAGGACTCCGCACTCGTGGACGGCTTGTGGCAGACGCAGTACTGCTCGTTCCTGATCAGAGCCACAAACGGCGAGGGTCCGATAGTTCTGGTTGACACAGCCATGAACCCGGGTGACGCTCCCGGGAAGCTGCTGGCAGAACTGGCGGCCAACGGCGTGGAGCCGGGTGATGTAACGGTAGTGGTGACGACACACCCGCACGGCGACCACGTCGGATGGAACGTTTCGTACGATGGAGACACACCGCGAGCGACTTTTCCTAACGCCAAATACGTGATTTCGCGCGCCGACTGGGATCACTGGACAAGCGACGAGGTCGCACCGAACGTTCCGGCCATAGGCAAGTCGGTTCAACCGCTTGAGGGCCTAGGCGTGCTGCAGCTTGCTGACGGCGAAGAAGAGGTCGTACCGGGCGTGAAGACTCTCCCCGCAAACGGACACACTCCGGGACACCAGGTCGTGGTGGTGGAATCCAAGGGCGAGACCGGCGTGGTCATCGGTGACCTGTTCCACAACGTCGCTCAGGTGACTGAGACCGAGTGGTGCCCGATGTTTGACTGGAACCAGGACATGGCACGTGCGTCTCGCCGTGACATCCTGGGGCGCGCTGCAGGTGGAAACTGGACGGTGTTCGCAGGACACCTCCAGATAGGAAGCAACATCGGAAAAGTAAGCGGCTCCGGAGACAGGTTTACGTGGCAGTCGATATAACGATCACCGCCGCTTCAAGAGTGATGAACGGTAGCCGGGAGTGACCAGAAGCCCTCTCAAGCTGCTCCACACGTCTGACCTGCACATCGGGAGCGACATCTACCCGGCCGATGCTTTGATCGGTTTTGAGCAGGTCCTCCAGCACGTAGACGATCATTCCGTAGATGGGGTGATCGTCGCCGGGGACCTATTCGACAATCGTGGTGTGGCCCCGGAATTGATAACCGAAGTATTCGGAAAGTTTGGCGCGCTTGGGCGACCAGTGGTGGTGGTGCCGGGAAATCACGATACGGCACTGATGAATGGTTCGTTCGATTCGACGACTGTGCCGGATGGAGTGCATCTGTTTTTGGAGCGCGGCGGACAGACACTGGATATCGACCCTATCGGGCTGACCGTCTGGTGTGAACCTGTATACGACCACAGCCCGGAGTTCCGTCCGATGGGTGCGCTCAAACCTCGCTCTACCGACAACTGGTACGTAAGCGTTGCGCACGGCCTTGTTACGGACAACGACCCGTATAACGAGTACAGCTCAAAAATCACGTCGGACGAGCTGGCGACGGCCGATTGCGATTATGTCGCTCTGGGCCATGTTCATGTATTCCGTGACGTGACAGCCGGAGATGGTGCTCCCGCTTACTACAGCGGAGCACCGTCGGGCGGAAAATCGCCTACGCTGGCGATCGTGTTCCTCGACCCGGACGCAGGCGTGTCGGTCGAGTCGATTCAGCTCGAACGATAGATACCGGTCGTCGAAACCCGATCCCGTTTGATGGCCGTAACCTGATTGCCCTGATTAACGGGACTATAAGGCAGTCTCCACCGGCGGTTTTGCCTTTCAATACTAGCAACCGCACTCTGAATCAAGAGAAGGGCGGATCTTAAGTTTCTCCAGTGAACTGTGGAACTCAACCGGCAGAGGTTCTCGCGCTGAAGAACCGGAATGCGCCGAGGAAGGGCACAACCAGCGCGATCATCAGCGCACTGATAAGAACCGGCGTATCGGCGCTATCGGTGATATCTCGACCGAATCCGGCCCCGGTAGGTTTCAGCGCCATGAACAGGTAGAACCAGGTGTAGAAAATCCCCATTCCAATCCCCCGGTTTTCGGCGCTCACGGCCTGATTCGGTCGCACTAGATGGGCCGCCTCCCCCCCCCCTGATTCTTCGTGTTGGTCGACTACGACCGACGTTGCCACGGGTGTGGCGGTTGGTGCCGGGATTGAGGTCGGTAAAACGGTCGC
>Ga0114999_10000817_pt1 | contig 45505 bp, 29 predicted proteins | sample ArcticOcean_MG_C_3_FD_89820 | JGI IMG/M metagenome (GOLD analysis project Ga0114999, IMG submission 89820) | Marine microbial communities from western Arctic Ocean - ArcticOcean_MG_CB8_126 | ecosystem: Environmental > Aquatic > Marine > Oceanic | place: Arctic Ocean: Canada Basin | collected...
ATGAAGGCCAGCCACTCCCCTGTTTGACTTCTCACCGGCGCGCATCACAAAAACAAGCGCAGCCATGCCTGCGAGGTTCGCTGCTGCGCTGATCTCTGCAAACTCCCCGGCAGTGCCATTCGTTGCAGACACCGGACTGGCAGCCAATTCATTTGCCAGAAACGCATCACGGTCACTGGATGGCGTTCGACCTGAGTCCCGATGGTCGAATCCTTGCGACGGGCAATACCGATGGGACGCTACGACTATTGGATGTCTCGACTGGTCAACCGATTCGAGAAATGAGTGGATCGGACGGACAGATCCTCTCAGACGTCTCGTTCTCACCCGACGGAAAACGCGTGGCCTGCGGATCCGGGTCTAAGGCGAATGTTTTCGATGTGACAAGCGGCGAGTTGATCCAGGTCTGTGGACTGCACGGCAACAAGGTGCTAGGTCTCCAGTTCGATACAACTGGAGAATCGATTATCTCCGTCGACTATTCCGGCAGTATGGAGAAGTGGGAAGTACAGACAGGACGGCGGGTTTGTGATCGGGCAGAACTTGGTTCAATAAGAGCGGGACAACTGCGTCTTTCAAATGACGGGGAATATGTTGTTGTGACGCCACCGGGTACTGGCGACGTCACGCACACCTGTTGGCGAACCCGCGACCTGACACGGGTCTGGGAACGCTCTGCGGGCACGCACTACTCTGCAGCGGCCATGAATCCGACGTTGCCGTTTACGGCCTTACAGCGACGGAACGATGCAGGCAAAGCCATTGCCGAAATTGTTCGACTTGAGGACGGTCGGTCGGTTCGGTCGTTTGAGCATCCCGATGGGTGGGTAGACGGCATGGCGTTCAGTCCGGATGGCCAGACGCTGACGACGGCTTCCAATGGCCGGCTGTATTTCTGGGCGCTGAATGCCTCTGTGGGTGAAGAGCCCCTGCAGCGGACGATCACGCTCAACGAGGGCGGCGGAATTATCAAAGACTTGCGTTACAGCCCCGACGGACGGCACCTGTTTACTCTCAACTACAACGGTACGGTCTACGTTCTTCGCCTCGAAGGCGAGGTCGATACTCCGGACTGGGTCAACGAGCTGCCGGAAGTGAATGAGCAGCCGCGCGATCCCCGGCCCATTCCGGGTTCAGCCGGGCTGGACGGTGTACTCGAATTCGACGGTAAGCAGACCGTGGGCGTCGCCCCCGACATGCGCGTCGACCAACACGAACAATTCACCGTCGAGGCCTGGGTTCTCAACTGGGATCGCTCGGTCGTCCATCAGGGCGAGGGAAACCAGAATTGGCTGTGGTTTGGACGGACGCACTCCGGCGACAAGGACCTGCGTCTCTGGGGAGGTTTTCATCACAGCGAACGAGTGCTGTCGTCATTCAAGGTGCCTGTCCTGGAATACGATCGCGACGAGTGGATTCACCAGGCCATGACGTACGACGGGAAGCTCATTCGTGTCTTCGTGAACGGCAGGCTGATGGATGAAGTCGAATCCGCCGCTCCCGGGCCATTCGAGGAAGACACGAAATGCAAAATCGGATTCGACCGAGCCCACCCGGACGGTTTCGCCAGCGGCCAAATCAGCGAACTGCGTATCTCCACGACTTGCCGCTACACGAAGAACTTCAACCCGCAGGTGACCTTCGAACCCGACGAGCACACGATGGCGCTGTACCACTTCGACGAAACCGAAGGCGACATCGCTCACGACGTCTCCGGCAACGAGCGACACATGCAGCTCAAGTCCCCGAAGTGGGTCCGCGTTGCCAGTGAGTAACTCGTTCCAGCCACGGATTGACGCCGAACTGAATGCCAGCGGTGCCGATGCAGCAGAGCAGGATCTTCGTTATCAGAACGACAATCCGCTGAAACTAATCACCTCTGGCCCCGAAGTACGTGTCGAGGAGCCGTTGCGAGGACTTGTTGTCAGCCGAGCAGGTCGAGCGTTTCCCGGGCTGCCTGCAGGTCCGGTGTTTCGAGGCCTTCGGTGAATGTGCTGTAGAGCAACTGCAGCATCATTCGGGCTTCCTGAGTCCGATCCTGCCTGTGCCACAATCGGGCGAGACTCGTCATGGCTCTCAACTGCATCGATCGAGAGCTTTGCTGCTGCGCGATCTGTATGGCCTGTTGAAAATGTCTTTCCGCAGCCGCTGTCGCGGACTCGTCCTGCAACAGAGTCCACTCTCCCAGCAGGCGATGGAGGTCGGCTGCGTGCGAGTCGCCGCGTTGCCGGTCGGCGATTTCCAGTGCGGCTGCGATCTGTTTCAGGGCTTCGTCCGTGCGGCCCGTTAAGTGGTAGCCTTCGGCCAGCAGCGCCAGATGGAATGGACGCCACATGCCAACTCCGGCCTGGTTGAATTTTTCCAGGCTCCCGCTGATTTGTTTGATGCCTTCGTCCGGACTTCCTGTCTTGATCAGGCAGGCGCCTTTCATGACCGTGCCTTTGCCCAGCCAGAACGGGAATCCGTGCTTCGTCGAAATCTCAATCGCTTCTTCTGCGGCCTGGCGACACTCGTCCCAAAGCCCCAGGAAGGCGAGCGTACCGCAATTGAAACTGAGGCAGAATGCGCGGCTGTGAGGGTGCCGGATGGCCTCAGTGTGAGCGAACGCTTTTTGAACAGTCTGGTAAGCCTGATCTGGAAAGCCCTGATGCCATAGTGCCCATGCCTCGAACGACATGAAGATCATGCCGGGGTCTGCGCCGTAGACAAACTTGTGATCGGCGTGCGCTTCGGTGTCGTAAGTCGCCAGTCCCGCGCGGACGTGATGGAGCACTTTGTCGAATTCGCCGATGAATGAGAGTGTCAGGCTGAGCGACCTGTGCGCTTCCATGATGTGTTCTGGATCGCCGAGCTGTTCGGCAGTTTCCAGAATCTCTTCCCCAAGCTGCCGCGCCTGCTGATTATCGGCCTGCACGACGTAGTACCGATACAGACCGTGAAGAACGGGAAGCAGGCCTTCGATGTTGTCCGCTTTGCGAGCGAGATCGCGAGCACGCACGTATTCGGCTTCGACTTCCGCCGCGACGTAGCCTTTTGTCGCGGTCAACGGCACCGCCAGCGCGAGGCGCAGATCGAGTTCGAACCGGTCGCGGTCGGGGCCTTCGTCCAGACGATCGAGCAGCTCCAATCCCTGCGACAGATGCGCGATGGCTTCCGCATTCGCCGACTGCTGATTCGCTCGTCGTCCCGCCAGCAGCCAGTATTCGACACCCTTCGGGACGTCTCCGGCAGCATCGAAGTGATGGGCCAGCAATTCCGGTTGCCGGTCCCGCACTTCGGCAAATGCCTCTTCGAGCGCTTCGGCAATCTGCTGATGAAACTGCTGACGTCTCTTCTTCACCAGCGAGCCGTACGCGGCGTCCTGGATCAGGGCGTGCTTGAACTGATACCGCACACGATTGCCGCGTCCGCGTTCGAAGAGCAGCTCGGCTTCGACCAGCTTTTGCACTTCCGCTGCCAGGTCCCCGTCGTCCAGTTTCGAGACGGATTTCAACAGCTCGTAACTGAACTCGCGACCGATCGCGGCACCGAGCTGCACGACCTCCATGTTGCTGGCGATGCGATCGAGCTTTGCCATCAGCAGGTCCTGCAGCGTCGCCGGAATTTCGAGCTGCGACATCGACGCGGACGACTCAGGATCGAAGTTACTAATCCGGTCGATCATTCCGGATTCCAGCAGCATGTTGGAAAACTCTTCGACGAACAGCGGGACACCGTCCGTGCGATCCGCAATCTGATCGACGACCGGTTGCGGCAGATTCTCGACACTCAGCTTCGCGGCCATCATCTCGCCGATCTGCCGCTTCGTAAGCCGGTTCAACGCGACGCTTGTCTGATGGGCTTTGCTTTTCCACGGCGTTTCGAATTCCGGACGGAATGTCAGCAGTGTCAGCACGCTGTCGTTGAGCCCCTGATCGACAAGCAGTTCGATGAACTGCAGGGATGTCGGGTCAATCCAGTGCAGGTCCTCCACAACAAATAACACAGGCTGCCGGCCTGCGCACTCCTTCAGCCAGTCCAGCAATAGCTCAAACGTCTTCTGTTTCTTGAGCTGCGGACTGAGATCGAGTGGTGCATAGCGCCTCTCGCTGGGAATCGACAGCAGCGACGCGAACAGTGACAGCTCCTGATCGCCATCGAGATCCCACTTACGCAGGTACTCTTCGAGCCGGTCGAGTTTGTCATCATCCGACTGGCCAGCTTCGAAACCGAGTGCGAGTTCAAAACAATTCGATGCTGCGTACAGACTGCTGCTCTTATGTTGAGCCGTCGTGCGCCACTCGATGACTGGCGACGCATCCTCATCGGATAGTTCCGTGACGTGCTTCTTCAACGCGTGTACGAGCCGCGACTTGCCGAGGCCCGCCTCGCCGATCAGCAGTACCACCTGCCCCATGCCTTCGGCGGCCTGCTCCCAGCGCTCCTGCATCAGGCCGACTTCGCGGTCCCGCCCGATCAGCGGAGTCAATTCGTTGGCATCCGTCTCATCGACGAGCGTGTTGCGCGACTTTTCGCCGGTCACAACAAACACTTCAGTGCCTCCGGCGACACCTTTGATTCGCTGCAGACCGAGGCTCTCGCAATCAAAGGATCCCTTAACAAGCTTGTGTGTTGCCACGCTGATGATGACGGTGTTCGGGTCGCCAATGCCCTCCAGACTGTTGACGACATGACGCACCGCGCCGACCAGCGACAGCGTGTCGCCGCGCTGTCCTTTCTCTTCAAGGATCGCGAAGTCGCTGTGAATGGCGATCTGGCCGAACAGCGAGACGCCGCGCTGCTTCTGCTGCCGTGTGTTGAATGCGGCCAGTTCGTCAATTGCTCGGCGACCGGTGCGCACGGCGCGGTAGACTGCATCTTCATACGTCGTGGGGTATCCGAAACAAAGCAGCAGTCCGGTGTCTGTCTCCTGCACAACAGTGCCGCCAGATTCGAGGCACACGGATCGGCAGAGTTCCTGGTACTCGTGCAGCAGTTCGCTTTGCTCGTCGGTATCGAGCGACGCCTGAATGTCCTCCGACTCGTAGAGATCGCTACCACATTGAATCAGCGTCACGCGCCGACGTTCGGCTCCGCGACGAATCAGCGACCGTGAGAATTCCGACGGAGGTTCTGGCTCCGCAACCGCTGGAAGCGACATCGTATTCGGCATGTCTTCATGAGCGACTGGCTCAGTCGTGGCCGAGACAGATGTCACTGCCGATTCCGGCGCTGGTGAAAGCGAAGCGGGCTGTGGAGGCACAGGCACGGACTGATGCGACTGCGGAGCGGGTTGTCCGTAGCCGGCCTGTTGTGCGGTAATGCCTGCCCAGGAGGCCGCTCCGTGTGGTCCGCCGCTGACGGCCCCCGAAGCCGACGATGTAAGCAATTCCCGCAACTCAACGGCCATGTCCGTCGCAGTCGTGTACCGATCGGCCAGTCGCCTGGCCATTGCCTTCAGACAGATGCGTTCGAGTTCCGGCGGGATTTCCGGAGCAGTCTGCCGCGGCGGTTGTGCTTCGTCCTCACTGACCTGTCGCAGCAGCTCCGTCACATTGTCGGCCACAAATGGGAGTCGGCCGGTCAGCATGCGGTACAGAATGACTCCGAGCGCATAGATATCAGTGCGTCCGTCGATGCGATGTCCGGCTCCGCGTACCTGCTCGGGAGTCATGTAATTTGGCGTCCCGGAGACCTCACCACGCCTCGAGCCTGCTGCCCGCTGGGCATCACTGACGGCCAGTCCGAAATCGACCAGCACCGGCCGCGGCCCCTGCGGCGACGACACGAGAATCACATTGCCCGGCTTCAGATCGCGATGCACCGTGCGTTGAGCATGCGCATGCGCGAGGGCATCCGCGATGTCGGCCGAGATCCGCGCCGATTCCTGCCAAGCAAACCGCGACTCCCGCAGTCGCGCGCCGAGCGGTTGACCGTCCAGATAGTCCGACACAATGAAGCAGCGACCGTTGTCGACGCCGACATCGAAAACAGTGACGATCCCCGGGTGGTTCAACTGAGCGAGTTGCCGGGCCTCCTTCAAAAACTCGTCTTCAACGTGCGAGGCTACCATGTGCAGGTGCGGCACTTTGATGGCGACGCGACGGTTCAACTGGGGATCGTGCCCGAGAAACACCGATCCGAATCCGCCCTTGCCAAGCAGTTCGTTCAGCGTGTATCGCCCGACTTGCTGCAGACTGCCTGAGGACTGATCGTCAGGACCGATGAAATCTGCTTCGGAGAGTTGATTTTCGGTGCGCTGTCGGGGCGTGTCCGACAGGTAGGTTTCGTCGAGATACTGTGAATGCGACTCGGGATCATCCGGTGACACTGGGACCGGCCCGGAAGCCGGGACGTCATCTGCGGAAGCGTTCGGGTCTTGAGGTTCACCCTGATTCATCCGGGAATAATCTCCAGCCACACCGGCAATCAACACAGAGTATGGCCTGGACACACAACACCCCGACCCGGTCAATGCCGCCGCGCCATTATATGCATATCACGGCATCGACAAATACGCGCCTGGCCAGACGTGGATTCGCGTGTACATGCCGTGGGACGGCCATGCACGCAGTGTTGCTCTCAGCTTGCCCGGCAGTCCGACCAACGCGGGCCGGCGCGATCTCGCATTCCGTTTCAGGTCACGAGACATGATGGTCAGGAATGTGCCGTCAGATGGAACGGATCGCACAGTAGTTGGCCAAACCGAACGATGAAGCGAGCTCCGTCGGCTCCGTTCACGACGCGGTGATCGTAAGACAACGACAGTGGCAGCATCAGCCGTTCTTCAATCTCACCATCCCGCAGCTTCAACTCGTTCTGGCCGCGAGAGAGGCCGAGGATCCCGACTTCCGGGTAATTTACGATTGGCGAGAATGCCGTTCCGCCGATACCACCCAGGTTAGTAATTGTGAAGCACGCCCCCTGCATCTCATCGAGTTTTACTTTTCGGTCGCGAGCCCGCACCGCCACATCCGTCAGTCCCGCGGCGATTTCCGAGATGCTCTTCTGATCGCAGTCACGGATTACCGGCACAAGCAGACCGTTGGGCGTATCAACGGCGCAGCCAATATGAAAGTACTTGCGATAAACCAGCTCGTTCGTTTGCGGATCAAGACTCGAGTTGAACTTCGGGAATTCGCGCAGACAAATGGCTGCCGCTTTCATGGCGATGGCGGTCATCGTAATTTTCGGTGCGCCCGTTTTCTTCGCCATATCGGCATGTCGGCGCCGCGCTGCTTCCAGGTCGGTGATGTCGACCAGGTCGTGCTGAGTGACATGCGGAATCACATTCCAGCACATGCTGAGGTTTGCCGCGGCCGCCTTACCGATCTTCTTCATCGGCTCACGTTCGACCTCACCCCACTTTGTGAAGTCGGGCAGCGGCGGTGGGGCATAGCCGCCACCACCACCGGATGTGGCCGCTCCTCCTTCCAAAACCTGACGCACATGCGCTTTCACGTCGTCCTGGACAATTCGACCGCCAGCCGCGGACCCGACGACCTGATGCAAATCAACGCCAAGCTGACGCGCCAGTCGTCTGGTGGCAGGTCCAGCGGGTGCCGGAATGCGGTCATCGTGATCAGCCGATGCGACGGGAGCGGTCGGCTGTTTTGAGGGAACCGTTGCAGAAACGACGGGTTCGGGCGGTGCCGCGGCAACCGGTGGCTCGACCGGAGGTGCCGGAGCAGCAGCGGGAGTTTCGGGTGGAGAAGCCGTTGGCGATGATTCGGCCGTCGCGCCAGCCTCGATCGTCATCAACTTTGCACCAACTTCGATGGTGTCACCTGGTGCCGCGTGAATCGAGACAATCTTTCCGCCAAATGGACACTCAAGATCGGCGGCTGCTTTCTCAGTTTCCACCTCGGCAACAACGGCGCCTGCTTCGATCACGTCTCCGACGGATACGTTCAGCGAGGCAAGATCGACGGTGGTCACTCCATCGGACACTTCAGGAACAACAAAGTCTGGCATGTGGTCTTTCCGTGGCGGCGAATGATCGCGTCTGTCGAATGGGCTCACGCGAAGACGCGAAGCCGCAAAGTCTTGAGAAAACTCGCTTAGGCCCTGGCGGCTTAGTGCGAGGTATCACGCGTGCAGCGGGTCGACTTTCTCTGGATCAATCCGCAGGTCGCGGAGGACCTGTGGCAATTGTGCCGTGTCGAAGTTGCAGTGTTTGGACAACGTTGAGAGCGTTGCGAAAGTAATGCACTCCGCGTCGATCTCGAAATGACGTCTCAATTGCTCTCGTGTATCACTGCGACCGAATCCGTCTGTGCCCAGCACGACGTAGTCGCGATTGTCGCAGGGTATCCAAGGACGAATCTGATCCGCCACCAGTCGTACGTTATCACTCGACGAGATGATCGGGCCTTCGACACCTTCGAGTTGTGACGTCAGATAGCTGGTGCGTTGTGGTTGGTCGGGATGCAGGTGATTCCAGCGGGCGACGGAGTGCGCATCACGGCCCAGTTCGCTGTAACTGGTCACACTCCAGACATCCGACCCGACTCCGTATTGAGATGCCAGCAGGTCCTGTGCACGCAGCACTTCGTTCAGGATTGTGCCACTGCCGAAAAGTTGTGGTCGCAGTTTGACTTTCGCGTCTGACGTTTCCGTACTACGGAGCTTGTACATGCCTTTCAGGATGCCCTCGGCGCAGCCTTCGGGCATCGCTGGCATGGCGTAACTCTCGTTATACACGCTGAGGTAGTAAATCAGCGATTCGTTGGCCTCATACATCCGCTTCATACCGTCGTGGATGATGGTCACCAGCTCGTACGCATAGGCCGGATCGTAGGCCACGATGGACGGAACTGTGGTTGCGATCAGATGACTGTGTCCGTCTTCATGCTGCAGACCTTCTCCATTCAGCGTCGTTCGGCCGGACGTCCCACCGATCAGAAAACCCTTGGCCCGCGAATCTGCTGCGCACCAGATCAGATCGCCGACTCGCTGGAAGCCAAACATTGAGTAGTAAATGTAGAACGGCATCATCGTGAAGCCGAGGTTCGAGTAGGTCGTGCCCGCCGCAATGAACGACGACATGGCGCCGGCCTCGTTGATGCCCTCTTCGAGAATCTGACCGTCTTTAGCTTCTCGGTAGTACATCAACTGCTGTCGATCGACGGGTTCGTAGAGCTGTCCACGATGGGCATAGATACCGCACTGTCGGAACAGACCCTCCATGCCGAACGTCCGGGCTTCATCGGGAATGATCGGGACGACTCGCTTCCCGATGTGCTTGTCCTTCAGGAGTTGGCTGAGGAACTGGCCGAACGCCATCGTCGTCGACGCTTCTTTGCCATCTGTGCCGTCGAAGAATCGCGAAAACTTCTCGGCAGGTGGAATCGCAAGCTTCTCGTCCGTCGGAACGCGAGCCGGCACGTATCCACCAAGCGCCTCACGCCGTTCACGCAGGTACTTCATCTCGAATGAGTCTTCGGGCGGTTTGTAGAAGTCGATGTCCTCGACGTCTTCGTCGCTGATCGGAATCCCGAACCGATTGCGGAATTCGAGCAGCTCTGCCTCATTCTGTTTCTTCACGTTGTGAGCGACGTTTCGACCTTCACCCCCCTCGCCCAGACCGTATCCCTTGATCGTCTTGGCAAGAATGACAGTAGGCGATCCCTTATGTTCGGCTGCGGCCTTGTACGCCGCATAGACCTTGTCCGGATCGTGCCCGCCGCGGCGAATCTTCGCGAGCTGCTCGTCCGAGAGATGCGACACCAGACTCTTCAAGTGAGGTGAATTGAAGAAGTGGTCCCGGATGTACGCACCACCTTCGACCTTGTACTTCTGATACTGGCCATCGACGACTTCGCCCATGCGCCGCACGAGTTCGCCGGTTGTGTCCGCTTCGATCAGCGGGTCCCACTCGCTGCCCCAGATGACCTTGATGACGTTCCAGCCGGCTCCGCGGAATGCGGCTTCGAGTTCCTGAATGATATGCCCGTTGCCCCTTACCGGACCGTCCAGCCTTTGCAGGTTGCAGTTAACGATAAAGGTGAGATTGTCGAGACGCTCACGCGAGGCCAGCGTCAGTGCGCCGAGCGATTCTGGCTCGTCGATTTCGCCATCGCCAAGAAACGCCCAGACCCGGGATTTCCGTGTGTCGAGCAATCGGCGGTCGTTGAGGTATTCGAGAAACCGAGCGTGGTAGATCGCGGTGATCGGGCCGAGTCCCATTGAGACAGTCGGGAACTGCCAGAAGTCCGGCATCAGCCACGGGTGTGGATAGGATGACAGTCCGGAACCGCGCGGAATTTCACGGCGGAACTTGATGAGCTTTTCTTCGGACACTCGACCTTCGACGTACGCACGCGCGTAGACTCCCGGAGAGGCGTGCCCCTGGAAATAGACCTGGTCACCAGTGTGATCACCGTTCCGCGCGTGGAAGAAATGGTTGAAACCAATCTCCAGCAGTGTGGCCGCCGACGCATACGTCGAGATATGCCCGCCCACTCCGTCGAAGTCGCGATTGGCCCGCACCACCATTGCCATCGCGTTCCAGCGGATGATGCTTTTGATCCGCCGCTCGATCTCACGATTACCCGGAAACTGGGGCTGCTCACTGGTCAGGATCGTGTTCGTGTACGGAGTGTTCGCCGTGAATGGAACATCAACACCGCGCTTGTAGGCTCGCTCCTGCATGAGCTGCAGAATGTGCTGAACCTTCTCGGGTCCGTAGCGGTGCAGCAGGTCGTCGAGTGATTCATACCACTCGCTGAGTTCTTCAGGGTCGAACCCGGCATATGGATTCGCGGTATCAGACATAGCGGTATCAATCCAGATGAGTCAGGTCACTTATGTATACAAAACGATGCCAGGCTGGATGAAAGAATCCGTTCCTGCCGGGCACCACACGTACAGCCAGTTCAGCACCAGTCAATGACAGCCGATCGTGTTCCGTCATCGGCTCTGCGAGACGCAATTCTATTCCGGGAATCGTCGGAAGTCATGGCATCGACAGTGATTATGGAAGCCTCGCACGTTCTGGACAAGCAGTACGGATCTCTTGTTCCGCATTTATTCTCGATCTTCGGCCCGTGACGCCGGAAAGTCCACTGACTTGCCACAGCTCGTGCAACCGACTAGTTTTTGACTAATCAAAAACTCCGCAGCAGCGAGAACGGTGTCCGGAAACCCCCTCGTGGCTGCCGCGAGAACCTTCGCCCGCCCGATGAGCGGGACCAACGGCGTCGACGGAGTCATCCGCGCCGAACTGCCGAATCAGAGTCCACCAGAAATCACGCCGCGCGTGAGCAGGAGCAGAATGATGAAACACAGGTTTTCGGGACATCTCCCATCGGTCGCGTTTGGCGCTGTTCTCGTGATTAGCGCCGCCGCTCTGTTGAATCTTGCCGGGTGTGGAAGCAGCACACCTGCACCGGCCGCGCCTCCAACCAGCCTGACAGGTGCAGCAGCCGGGCAGCCGGAACGTGTCGGTCCCTTCGAAGTCACGACCACCTGCGGAATGGTGACGGACATCGTCCGAGTCGTAGCCGGTGAACACGCGAAGGTCGCTGGCTTGATGGGCGAGGGAATCGACCCGCATCTTTTCACCGCAGGTCGAGACGACGTGCAGGCTCTGCTGAACGCCGACGTTGTGTTTTATTCAGGTCTGATGCTCGAAGGGCGAATGGCCGACAACTTTGCTCAGGTCGGTCGGAAGGGCAAACCGGTTTACGCAGTGACCGAAGGACTGGATAAGAAGCTGCTGCTCGAACCACCCGAGTTCGAAGGCCACTGGGATCCGCATGTCTGGATGGATGTCTCTGCCTGGAGCCAGTGTGCGGGTTTCGCGGCCAAGGCACTCGCCGAGTTCGATACGGCACATGTCGATGTCTACAAGGCCAACGGTGAGGCGTACCAGAAGCAACTGGCTGAACTGCACGAGTACTGCCAGCAGGTCATTGGAACCATACCGGAGAAATCGCGCTATCTGGTCACAGCTCACGACGCGTTCGGGTACTTCGGGCGAGCCTATGGCATCGAGGTGAAGGCGATACAGGGGATCTCAACCGAGTCGCAGGCAGGCGTTGCAGACATCAACAACCTGGTGGACTTCATCGTCGAGAATCAGGTGCCGGCAATCTTTGTTGAATCGAGCGTGTCTGAGTCGAATATCAAAGCCGTCATCGTCGGATGTGCCGGTCGTGACTGGGAACTGAAGATCGGAGCGGAGCTGTTCTCTGACGCGATGGGTGCGCCCAACACCTACGAGGGCACATACATCGGAATGATGGATCACAATGCGACAAAGATCGCGCGAGCACTTGGCGGCGAAGCGCCGGAGAGTGGCTGGCAAGGCAAACTGGCATCTGAAGCGCAGGAAACGGCGCGAGAGTAGGCTCTTATCAATGAAATCCTGCGCAAGACGCGCAGGATTTCTGACGTAGCGAAAGTCGCCAAGACTTTCGGCCGAAACTCTTGGCGAGTTTCGCTACTGATTGGTTCCGACTCGTCCGGGTTAGGAAACGCTCAAGGAATGGCCGCCGGATGTCGTCTCTCCCTCGCGGGAGAGAGAGCGGGTTTGAATGGTCATTAGTCATTTGCCATTGGGATGCTGTCGATGACGTGAGTCTGCTAATGGCAAATGTGAATAGACACGGCGGCGGCGGCGGAACGATGGTCGTTCGAGATAAATATGTTGGAATCTACGACACAAACTGCTGCCGTTCCCGCCGAGGAGCATCCGGCCAGTTCGCCACTGTCGATACACGACATGACTGTCGCGTATCACCGTAAGCCTGTCCTGTGGGATATTGACTACAACGCTCCGCCTGGCCGGCTGATTGCGATCGTCGGTCCAAACGGTGCTGGCAAAAGCACGCTCATCAAAGCCGTGCTGAATCTGGTGCCGACCGTCTCCGGAAGTGTGAGAATCTTCGGGCAGACTTACCGCAAACAGCGCGAGCAGGTTGGCTACGTGCCTCAACGCAGCAGCGTCGACTGGGATTTTCCAATCAACGCGCTCGAGGTCGTCACGATGGGACTGTATCGCCGAATCGGCTGGTTCCGTCCTGTCACTCGCAAATATCGACAGAAAGCAATGAGAGCTCTTGTGCGCGTCGGCATGCAGGATTTTGCCATGCGGCAGATCAGTCAGCTTTCAGGCGGGCAGCAGCAGCGCGTGTTTCTGGCGCGCGCCCTTGCCCAGGAATCTGATCTGTACCTGATGGACGAGCCGTTTGCCGGAGTCGACGCTGCGACCGAACACGCCATTGTCGCCGTGCTGCGTGAACTGAAAGACGCTGGCAGAACGGCATTGGTGGTGCATCACGATCTGCAGACGGTCCCGGAATATTTCGACGAAGTGCTGCTGTTGAACATGCGGCTGATCGCGCAGGGACCCGTGTCTGAAGTGTTTACGCCGGAGAATCTGCGCGCGACCTACGGAGGTAAGTTGGCGCTGCTCGACCAGGTCGGACACCGCATGACCATGTCGGGAGATGCGAGGTGAGCGACAATCGAGGATTGCTCCTCTTTGTTTCGCTGCTCGGCGCCGTCGTTGTGGTCGCCGCACTGGCAACCGGATCCGCTCTACTCTCCCCCGAGACAACGGCAACCGACGGCCCAACATTCGCCGAACGATTGCTGCGCGTCGTTTCGCTGCGGGATCCAAACACTCGATTCGTCCTGCTCGGGACGCTTCTGTTGGGAACAACTGCGGGCATCGTTGGCACATTCATGCTGCTGCGACGACAGGCACTGGTGGGTGATGTCGTCAGTCATGCGGCCCTTCCCGGCGTTGCCGTGGCATTTATCGTGGGTGAACTGATAGCTCCAGGCTCGGGGCGGGACCTGAAGTGGTTGTTGTGCGGAGCAGCTCTTGCCGGGCTGGCGTCAGTAGTCTGCGTCAATCTGATTCGACGGTTTTCACGGATCAATCCCGACGCGATTCTTGCCACTGTACTAGGCGTGTTCTTCGGCTTCGGCGCGGTCATGTTCAAAGTTGTGCAGCAGATGAAAACCGGCGGCCAGGCCGGACTCAACCATTTCATTCTGGGTTCCGCCGCAACCATCACGCCTGACGACATTCGACTGATTGCATCGGCCGGACTTGTCGTGCTGGTGCTGTGTCTGCTGCTGTTCAAAGAGATGAAACTTCTTTGTTTCGACGAAGGCTTCGCAATTGCTGAAGGTTGGCCGGTCTTTATGCTCGACATCACGCTGACGGGGCTGGTCGTTGCCGTCACTGTGATTGGTCTGAAGAGCGTTGGCATTCTGATGGTGGCGCTGCTTATTACTCCTCCAACTGCTGCACGATTCTGGACGGAAAACCTCGGAAAAATGATCGGAATCGCCGCGGGTATTGGTGGAGTCAGTGCCGTGCTGGGCTCTCTCGCCAGTGCTCTGTTCGACAAACTGGCGGGCGGGCCGACGATCGTCCTGACAGGAACCATGTTCTTTCTAATCAGCCTGATGTTCGGCACGGAACGTGGCATCGTGTGCCGCTGGCTGAGACACCGTAAAACGCAACGACGAATTGGCCGCGCCGACCTGCTGCGTGCGATGTTCGAAATTATCGAATCGCGCGTGAATGGTGACGGTGTCCAGAATGTCGAGCGTCTGACCACCGAGGCCGTTGAACACGCCGACCTTGTCAGCAAGCGGTCCTGGACGGCACACCGTGTCAATCAGATAGTGAGCCGTGGTGTGCACGAGGGGATCGTGCGCATGGACAGCGAGCGTGGCTGGCGGCTGACACATTCGGGAGCCCGGGAAGCGAGTCGGGCGGTACGCAATCATCGTATGTGGGAGCTGTACCTGATTACGCAGGCGGACATTGCACCAAGTCACGTCGACCGCGACGCGGACTTCATCGAGCACGTCCTGGAACCCGAACTGATCGAGCAACTTGAGCTGCTGCTGGCCAAACGTGACGAACAGTCGGTCATCCCGCCAAGCCCGCATCCGATCGGAAAACAGGGCGAATAGGCAGTCGGGACCGTGTTCGGTTCCTTGACGCCAGATCGCCTGCCATACGGGAATGCCACTGTCGGTCATTCCTTCGGCAGATCGATCCGGCCAGCGACCGTCATACGATCGTCGCACATTTGCTGATAACACGAGAGGATTCATCATGCCTGAGATGTCCAGCACAACGCGCACCGGCAGCCATTGTCCTTCCTGGAGTCGCTTGCGTATCAGTCTGGTCACGCTGATCGCAACACTCGTTGCAGCGGTATTCCAGTTGCCGCCAGCTCAGGCCGAACCTGACGAACGGCCAAACATCGTCCTGATTATGGCGGACGGTATCTAAAGCTGGAGCGATGAGAGACGCGTAAAACACTGTGTTGTTAAGGGTTTAGTGGCTCTACTGACGATTTGAAAAAAGTTTGACATTGCCCCGAATTGACCCTCATTTGCGAGGTGTTGTACTCGACCCAAGACGGCCTTCTGCTGCGTCTTGACGAGTCCGGCTGGCTGAGTATGCCATACCGCAGCGTCGTGCGGACTGGCGATCGGGTGGCAGCTCCGGAACTGTTTCCCGCCACCTTGCGTGTGGATGCCCAACGACTCCTAATCACGCTGCATGGCGGATCGGCTCTGGAGTTGAAGGGAGCCACTTCCGAACAGGCTTTGCAATTCACTCTGTTGCGCGGCCGATTCACGATCGCACGCGAGGACCCGGATGGTCAGTCGGAAGCAGTGACAATCGGTCTGCAGCTTTCCGGAGAACCATGTCAGCTCATTCTGCCATCAGGTGATTCACTGTGCGGAATCGAGATTATTCCCTCTGAGCCCATTGGTTTCGAAATCGGCCCGGATCAACCGTACGTCGGAAAACTGTACGTCATTAAGGGACGCGCCGAGTTTTCGGGTGCCGTCTCGGGCAAGCAGAATCTGCTCGGTCCAGTGTCGTATCAACTCTCTCCGAAAGAATGGGCCGAGAACGTCAAGTCGCTTAACCAATCGCCACTGTTGACCACGCCGGTGTGGCTTGACTCGAACAGTCGCGGACTCGCGGCGACGCAACGACGCCATGCCGCGAAGTTCGCCAATGCGGTTGACCCGGATCATCCGATCCGTCACAGCATTCCAGCGATCGTTCTGTCGAGTGTTCCGGCATTGTCGGACCTGGCAGTGAAGTGTCTGGCCGTTACCGAATTACCGAGCGAACTGGTTCAGGCACTGGCGACAACGGAATTCGAAGCATCGCGCGCGGCAGCGATTACGGGGCTGAGGCAATGGCTGCCACGCGCCAAACAGAATGCCGATGTTCTTAAGAGTGAACTGCAGAAGTCGTTTCCGCCCGATGAAGTCGAGCCAATCTACCGGCTGCTGTGGGGGTATGGGAACGATGACGCCCGGAATCAGACGACGTCACGGGCCCTCGTTGACTGGCTCAGTCACGACAGTGTCGTCATCCGCCAACTGGCATTTCAGCATATCTTCCGACTGACGAACGGTCAGCGCTACGATTACCGTCCACTGAACCCGCAGAACCAGCGCAACGTCGCCTTGCAACGCTGGGAAATACACCTGATGAAAAACGGCGGTGCACTGCTGCCGTAGCAGTCAGAAAACCCCATTGTTACGTCGTACATACAGGGAGTTGCATAAATCAGACGACTACGGGACGCAGCCGCTTTGCCGCGGCACATAACCACCATAGCTGGATCAATCATGAACTGGACACTCACACAAGCCACGCTGCTGCTTGTGCTTATATTGAGCCTTACCGCTTCACGTGTGGAAGCAGACGAACCGAAGTCACCCGCGACTCCACAGGCGTTTTCGAAGCAGCACTGTGTAAGCTGCCACAGCGGAGATGAGCCCGAGGGCAATGTGTCTCTCGACGAGTTGAAACCCGTCACCGACGGCAACGCCACGCTATGGCAACGCGTGCTGATGCAAGTGGCAACCGGAGAGATGCCTCCCGATGGTGAGCCTCGTCCGAAACTGGCCGACCGCGAAGTTGTCATCGACTGGATTATCCAGTCGATGACGCAGGCAGGGATCGATCCGCAATTGCCGGGCGGACCACTGCCCGGCGATGGCAATCAGATCGATCACGACAGGCTGTTCAGTGGTCGATTCAAGGGCCCGGCATGGTCGCCGCCGCGGCTGTGGCGGAAGAGTCAGTCGCAGTACGACTCACTGATGGAACAACTGTGGGTGATCCCCCGATTGCGCTACGAGAAGGCACATTCACGCGAGGATTCCAAGTGGGCGGCCTACGGCTATAGCCAGCCGTTCCCTTCACTCGATCCAGAACACTTCACGAACTATTCCGGCAGCGTGCATGCCGACGAAGCCGTCTTGCGAGCCTTGATGGATGCTGGCGGGCAGATTGCGGAACGACTGACATCGGACAAAACCGTTTACGACAAGGAACTGCAGCCGCCACATGCGGTGGGGATCCCCAGCATTCGTCGCGGCAGCAAATGGGAACGATTCAAGATCGAGCCGCCGGCTCGGCACTTGGAATTCGAACCGTTCGTCACTGGGGCGGAATCACCCAGCGCCGAAGAACAACGAGCAGCCGTACATCGGACGTTTGATCTGATCCTGTTGAGAAGCCCGACGGAGGCCGAGTTCGAGCAGTATGGTGGTTTGCTGAAACAGAGCATTGATAGAAGTGGTCGTCTGGCAGCGCTGCGAGGACTTATTACGGCTGTTGTCGTCAGCCCGGAATTCGTCTTCCGCATGGAAGTCGGGATGAGCCCCGCGGACGAGCACGGTCGGCGAAAACTCTCGTGGAAAGAACTCGTCTTCGCCATCTCCTACGCGTTGACCGACGATGGTCCCGACGAGGTGCTTTGGTCTCGAGGCAGACGGGGATCATTAGAGACGAAAGCGGACGTCGAACGTGAGGTCCGACGAATCCTGTCCGATGACGAGATCGAGAAGCATCGCAAGCTGCGGTTCTTCCAGGAATTCTTCGGATACCACCGCGCCACCGAAGTGTTCAAGGACAAGTCCGGATGGCAGCGGGAAGTTCCGTATCTGGTTCGTGACGCGGATTTGCTGGTCGAGCATGTCCTCAAGCAGGACCGCGACGTCTTCGCCGAACTGCTGACCACCGATCGCTACTTTGTCGCATTTCCAGTGATCAAAGATCCGGAACTGTTCGAGGCAGTCATTCGGAATACGCGTGAAGAAACCCTCGCGACGATCGCTCGATTGAAAGAACGAGGAAAAGAGATCGGCCCGCATAAGCAGGGCAACTACAGCCGGGCCTGGATTCTCACGCAGGGCCTTGAGTTGATCCCTCGTACCGTCCACAACGACCCACAGTTCTTCGAGACGTCATACATCTCGGTCTATGGATTCGATGGCAATCGCTTCAATTGGACGAAGGACCAGCCGATTGAAGTTCCGGGTCGACGGGCCGGTATCCTGACACATCCCGCATGGCTGGTGGCACAGTCTGTCAATTTTGACAACGACGTCGTCGGCCGCGGTCACTGGATTCGCGAGCGTCTGCTGGCAGGGACAATTCCGGACGTGCCGTTGGACGTCGAAGCTCAAGTTCCCGATGAGCCTGACCACACGCTGCGTCATCGTCTACGTGTGACTCAGGAAGCTCGATGCATCCGTTGCCATCGTCGGATGAACCCACTCGGTCTTCCATTCGAGATGTACGATCACTTCGGGCACTATCGCACGGACGAACTTGTTGGCGAGCGCAAGACCGAGAAGATTCCGGTCGATGCCAGTGGCGGGATTGTTGCCAGCGGAGAACCGGATTTGGACGGTCCGGTCAAAGACGCGATTGAACTTGTGCATCGACTGGCGAAGTCTCCACGCGTGCGACAATCGTTTGTGCGGCACGCGTTCCGCTACTGGATGGGCCGCAATGAAATGCTCAGCGATTCACCGACACTGATCGCGGCAGACAAGGCATACGTCAACAGCGACGGTAGCTTCAACGAGTTGCTCGTCTCGCTGTTGACGTCGGATTCGTTCCTGTACCGCAAGTAAGGCATGCGGTGGATGAGAATTTACCGCCCCTGAGTTTATCTCAGGGGTTCTCGCGTTTCTGCACTACGCAATCGGTAGTGCAAAGACGCGAGAACCCCCGACGTAAAGTCGGGGGCGTTGGTAAGTTCTCTACTGCCGTACGCCCCAAGAACCGCCTTTTGCGGAAATTGACAAACCGTGCAGATTCATCGCAGACAGTTACTCGCCAGTGCGGCTGGTGGCACCGGTCTGATGCTCTCGCCGTTGATGGGGTCTGTGTTCGCGCAACTCAAGGCTCGCGCGTCCGGCAGCCGCAAGCATCCACTGCGATTCGTGTTTCTCATGAAATCGAATGGCCTGTGGGCCGAGAATATTCAGCCGCAGGGGCTGGAGAATCGTCTGCCGTTTGAAGTGGCCTACGACAAAGACGGCCGGCTGCAGAACGGAAACCATGGTGGTGTCAGAAAGAAACCGACGCCGGGCACCGATCTGCAACTTGATGACGAAGTCAGCCTCAGCACGGTGATGCAGCCGCTGGAGACGTACCGTCGCAGAGTTTCAATCCTGCAGGGCATCGCGGCTGGATTCTCGGTTTATCACAAAGGCCACTACCAGGGGCTCGGTGCATTCGCCGCGAAGAAGCGGGACACACCCGAAGCTGCCGGACCCACAATCGATTCGGTGCTCGCGCGGGCTTTCCCCGCACCAGTACCCCATGTCTGCCTGGGGCATGATCCGAAGGCCGCATCCGGAGTCTCTTACATCACCACATCGGCAGCCGGACCTGGTAAACCACTGCCTTTCTACACAAAGCCGCAGCGAGCCTATAAAGAGCTGTTTGGCGTCGTCGGTGAAGGCGATGCGAAAAACGAATACGACACGCAGTCCGATATTCTGGACTTCTTTGTCGATGATTCCCGGCGGTTGCGAGCGGAAGTTGCCGGACCGGAACGCGAACAACTGGATCGTTACCTTGGCGCTTTCGAATCGCTCCGGAAAAGTCGCCGTGAAATCGAAGCGATGAGTGACCAGTTGCGCAAGTATGCTCCGTCACCGCCGGGTGAAATTGACGCTCAGGCAACCACAAAGATTGGTGCCGGCAATGTCGACATCGCGATTGCCGCGTTGGCCAGTGGCCTCACGAATGTTGTGACAATCGCCTTTGACAGGTTGAGCAGTTCGTCCTACGGCAGCTTGGGTGTGGGCGGGTTGCATGGATCGGTCGGGCACGGGCAGGGGGGCGATGTGGCCGGCAAGCGACAACGCATCTGCGGCTTTCACTTCCAGCAGATGGCCCGACTGGCCGAAGCGCTCGACGCGATCCCCGAATGCGAAGGCTCGATGCTCGACAATACGGCAATCATCTACACCAGCGACAATGGCGAAACTCACCATTCTTCCGGCGTGAACTGGCCGATCGCGATTCTGGGGAATCTCGGGGGGCGGCTCGCCCAGGGACGGTACTTCGCTCCCGGCAACGATCACGCTGACCAGACGGAACTGAAGCACGTCCGCCTGGGCGACGTCTGGTCCACACTGCTTGCCGCGTCCGGGCAGCCGCATGCGGACTTTGGTCAGCCCCGAAACGGCATCCCCCACAAGCCGATCGAGTCGCTGCTCTCGTAGGGGCACTTCAAGATTGCCACAATGGTCCGCTCCGGCACGCCACTCTGGTTCCGGCTTTCACGACACTTTGTGCGTTGCCTGATTATGAACGAATTCCCCATGTCGAAAGTTGCCTTCCTGCTTGTGTTCGTCATCTCTGGCGCCGTGCAGGCCGACGATGCGTTTCGTGAGCGGGTTATTCCGTTTGTGAACGAATACTGCGTCCAGTGCCACAATCAGAAAAAGGCCGAGGGCGAACTCAATCTGACCAAGTACACGTCGGTCGACATGCTGGGCGAGCATTTCCGGCAGTGGGAACACGTCATCACGTTTCTCAGGAAAGAGGAGATGCCGCCGGAAGACGCGAAACAGCCAACTTCGCAGCTTCGCGCCGAAATGTTGCGGACGCTGGAAGACCTGCTGGTCGAGGAAGCCCGAAAGCTGACGGGCGATCCAGGAGTTGTCCTGCCAAGACGACTGAGTAACGCCGAATACAACTACACGATTCGCGACCTGACCGGTGTCGACATTCAGCCGGCGAATTCGTTCCCGGTCGACCCTGCGTCCGGCGAGGGATTCAACAACACGGGTGAAGCGCTGACAATGTCGCCCAGTCTGTTCAAGAAGTACTACGCGGCAGCGCAGCAGGTGGCCGATCATGTGCTGCTGACACCGTCAGGTATGCAGTTCGCTCCCTACTCAGTCGTGACCTACGCCGACCAGAAGAAGTTCTACGAAGGGGCGATCATTCGCTTCTACGAACAGCATGACGTCGACTACGAAAAGTGCCTGACGACCGCATGGGCATACCGCTATCGAACGGCCGACCAACAGGCCCAGTCGATCGATCAATGGGCCGATCAGCACAAGCTCAGCCGCAAGTACCTGCGGCGTCTGCTTGAGACACTCGAAGACGGTGACGAAGACCGGTTCTATCTGGGCAGGCTGAGGCGGCAGTGGAACGCACTGCCATCGCCCAATGACGGATCCGACGTCGTGACTGGTATCAGGCGAATGGCCAGCGACATCCGGCGTCTCAGCAAGATGCTGTGTACACCGGAGACACGAGCCATTGTGTCCAATGCAGGTAATCCACCGATCGTCCACACGGAACGTCGGAGCAAAACCGCGGCCGAACGCGATACGTTCAACGAGAGTCTGCTTAGAGAATCGCAGCAAAGGCAGATCGAATTCCGTGACCTGGACAAGCGACCCTCGATCAAGCTCGTGCTCCAGGTCACTGATCCGATCGGAAGCGACGGCGGATTCGTCCTGTTGAGCGATCTGAACTTCAGCACGGAATCGGCAGGGAAATACAAACCCGGCGACACAGATCGCAACAGTCCGCTGCAGGACGTCCTGAAGGAACACGCTCCAAAGCTGTTGAAGCAGGTGAACTTCGGCGTCCATCCGAAAGGGACGACGGTTGATCCCGGCAACGTCGTGCTCGCATCACCAACGCTCCTGGAAATCGAGATTCCGACGAAAGCATTCGGTGACGAGAAGCGAATCTTCTTTCACGCCAAGTCAACACTCGACCGCGAGTCTTCGAAACTCGGCGCTGTCCGTGTTCGGTTGTTCGATCATCAGCCAACGGAAAATGAACTCGACGAACCGGACTTTCCCCTGGTGGCATCGGACCATCCGATCGCGGACGAACTGCGAGAATCGTGCCGTGACTTCTGCGCGATGTTCCCCAATCGCTTTCTCTACGTCGATCAGACGCGAGGACTGTCAGCGGGGTTTCACCTGATTGAGGGCTTCTTTCGTGACGATCAGCCGTTGTGCAAACTGGTGCTCGACGATCAGCAGAATCAGGAATTGAACCGCCTGTGGGACGAGCTGTATTTCGGCACGGGCATCACGGAGAAACTGCTGCGAGGCTTCGTGTTCTTCGAACGGTCCGAGCGGAATTTCATGAAGCACACGGACTTCGATTCGATCAAGGAAGAGGATCCGAAGCTGGTTGAGGACGAAACACTGTCGCGGTTCCGGGACATCTACCTCGAACGGTCCAACGTGAAGGCCACAGGTGAGGAACTTACAGGCAACCCGATCTATGCGTTTTTTGAGACGATCCGCAGCGGGCTCAAGCAGCATGCGACAACGCTGAACCAGGCTGAGCCCATCTATCTACATCAGATTGAGGAATTCGCTCAGCGCGCTTATCGACGGACACTGACCGAGCAGGAAATCGAACAGCTCAGAACGTTCTATGCAGAAATCAGTCGGCATCCAGAGCACGGTGTCGAACAGGCTGTGCGGGCCTCGATTGTCAGACTCCTTGTGTCGCCCCATTTCAGTTACCGCATGGTCTCACCGCCGGCTGGTGATTCCGTCAGGCCAGTGTCCAACATTTCGATGGCGTCTCGGCTGAGTTACTTCCTGTGGTCGTCGATGCCCGACGCGGAGCTTCTTGCGGTTGCGGACTCTGGCAAGTTGCAGGACGCAACTGTTCTGCAAAGCCAGACACGGCGCATGCTGAAGGACCCAAAGGTCGGCGCGTTCGCCCTGGAGTTCTTCGGTCAGTGGCTGGGCCACCGCGACTTTCTGAAGCAGGAATCAGTCAATCGTGAGGTCTTTCGCGACTTCGATGACGTACTGAAGCAATCGATGTTCGAGGAGCCGACGCGAGTCATCACGCATCTGATTCAGAACGACCATCCTCTAACCGACCTGCTCAGCAGCGATACGACGTTCGTCAATGGTCGTCTGGCGAAGCACTACGGCGTGTCTGTCCGCACGTTCGAGGACTGGGTTCGAGTGGACGGCATGCGGGAAAAGGGGCGCGGTGGACTGCTGGGTATGGCGGTATTCCTGGCGAAGAACTCGCAGCCGGAACGGACAAGCCCGGTTAAACGGGGATTCTGGGTCTTCCACAAGATGCTGGGTCAACATATCCCAGCTCCGCCGGCTGATGTCGCTGTTCTACCCCCAAAAGAGACTGGCACGGACGGTAAGACCATTCGCGAGTTGCTCAAGCTGCACACCGATGACGTCAAGTGCGCCCGATGCCACCAGCGGTTTGACCCGATTGGGTTGTCGATGGAGGGCTTTGACCCGATTGGTCGCAGCCGAACTAAAGATTTGGCAGGCAGAGCAATCGATAACGTGGTCCACCTGCCGAATGGAGAAGAGGCACGCGGCGTGCCTGAGTTCGCACGTTACCTCGCCAGTCACCGTCGAGACGAATTCGTCAGCACCCTGTGCCGCAAGTTCCTGGGATACGCTCTGGGCCGGTCGCTGCTGTTGTCGGATCAACTGTTGCTGGAAGAGATGCAGACGAAATTGCAGCAGAATGACTATCGTTTCGGCTCACTTTTTGAGACTGTTGTCTTGAGCCCACAATTTCGCAACGAGCGCTGTCGCGATTTCACGACCGCTCGATTCCGCGCCGAGTTTCAGGAAAACTGAACATGATCGATCAGCAGAATCTGTCACGCCGAGTATTGCTCAAGGGTCTCGGTTTTTCGTTCGCGCTGCCGTGGCTGGAATCGACGCACCTGGGGGCAAATGAAACCGCGGTCTCACCGACGAAGAAACCAAAGCGGTTTGCGTGCATGTTCATTGGCGATGGGATCTCGCCGCCGCACTGGTGGTCAAAAGGCGACGGCGCCGACATGGAACTCGGCTCCAGCCTGAAGTCGCTCGAACCATTCAAAGACAAATTGAACGTGATCAATGGCCTCTATAACCGCCACGGAAATGGCGGTCATGCCAAGTGCACGGGCAATATTCTGTCCGGGGCGAATCTCAAGCGAGGTCGCGAAATCCTCGGTGGCGTCAGCATGGATCAGACGCTGGCGAAGCACTTTGAGGACGAAACGTTCGTGCCGAGTCTCGTTCTGGGCTGCGAGCAACCCGTCAGCGGCTTCCATGAAAGCCAGTACTCGATGGTCTACGCGTCGCACATTTCATGGCGCAATCCGAGTTCCCCCGTTCCAATCGAACTCTATCCGTCGCTGGCGTTCGACACTCTGTTCGGAAGTCAGACCAGCACTTTGCAGGCAAGCATCCTCGACCACGTGCTCGAACAGGCCAACGACTTGAGAAGGCAGGTCAGCAATTCGGATCGCGTCAAAATCGACGAATACCTGACGTCGGTTCGCGAAACGGAAAAGCGTTTGCAGAAACTGAATGCACAGCAGGGCGAAGCATCGACAGCCGTCACGGACCAGCAACGACCTCCGGAAGGTCAACCGCAGGACTTCCGTGAATACTGCCGACTGATGTGCGACATCATCGCACTGGCTTTCCAGACGGACCGTTCGCGCATTGCCACGTTGCTGATGTCCCGTGATCTTTCCGGACAGGTTTACCCGTTCCTCAACATCCGCGACGATCATCACAGCTACTCGCATTCCAACGAGGGTTCCGAATTCCAGTCGATCGTGAATTGCCATGTCGAACAGTACTCGTACCTGATTCAGCGCCTGTCCGAGATGCAGGAAGGCGACGGCACGGTCCTGGACAACTCGTGCCTGATGTTCGTTTCAGAGCACTGGAACGCTCACAATGGAACGCGAGTCCCATGCATCCTGGCTGGTGGATTGGGCGGAACACTGAAGACTGGCCGATCGCTCGACTACCTGAAAGCCGGTGACGACAACCGCCGACTCTGCAGCCTGTACCTGTCGGTCATGGATCGCATGGGGCTCGAACTCCCCGAATTCGGCGACTCAAAAGAGCGACTGTCCGGAGTGTGAGCGACAGAGAACATCGTGGACAATGCGAGATACATTCAGGCAAGGGCTTGAATGTCGCCTGTTGAATCATGATCGTTCAGGCGTGGCCAGTCGGCACCGGCGCCTTCGAGGTCGGTGACTCCGGTTGCCAGTTGCTGCGATTGTCTCGACCGTGAGCATTACTCGCGCGGACAGTCGATAAGATCGACTCGCTCAGGCGCCGCCTGTCGCTGCCGTCGCACCACAGATTCGATCGCGACGCAGGACTCATTCAAGACACCAGGCAATCTGTAAGCAGGACAAGAGATAACCGCTATGGGAAGAAGTTTCGAAAACCGCAAACACTCAATACTCAAGACTGCCGGTCAGAAGTCCAAGGTGTATTCCAGGTATGGCAAGCAGTTGTACGTAGCTGCCAGTAATGGCGTCCCCGACCCCGATGCCAATCCCGGCTTGCGGAGTCTGATCGACAAAGCCAAACGCGATCAGGTCCCCACGCACGTGATTGAAAAGGCGATCGAAAAAGCGAAGGGCACGGGTGGTGAAGACTACGTGTCAGCCCGCTATGAAGGTTTTGGTCCCAGTGGTTGTTCAGTCATCGTCGATTGTCTGACCGACAATGCAAACCGGACCATCACAGACGTCCGCAATTGCTTCACGAAGACCGGCTCGAAACTGGGACCGGCGGGTTCGGTTGCACATCTGTTTGACCACCTGGCGGTCCTGTCCTTCAAGGGTGACAACGAAGATGAAGTGTTGGAGGCCATGCTGGACGCCGACGTCGATGTCGATGATATCGAGAGCAAGGATGGCCAACTGACGTTGTTTGCTCCCGCCAGCGAGTTCTACAAAGCCACACAGGCGTTACTGGAAGCATTTCCTGAAACTGAACTGGAAGTCCAGGAAGTGTCCTTCGTCCCTCAGGCAAACGCCGAAGTCAGCGAGGATGACGTCTCAATGTTTGAAAAGTTCATCAACATGCTGAACGATTGCGATGATGTGCAGGAGGTCTACCACAATGCCATCGTGCCCGGTTAACAACGTTGAAAAACTCGTAGGCCGGCAACAAGGAGCGATAGCGACGATGTTCCGGCAGGCTATTTCAGGCGGTTAGTGCCGTGCCGGAACTGCGCTTCGCCTGGTCCGGCCTACTGTGTGCGGCAACCACTGCCGATCAGCTCTGTTTGAGCCAGTCCAGGCTGTCGTCGCCGAACGGATGCAGAGCCTCCAGATTCTTTTCTTTCGGCAGCACGTCGAGCAACGCGGCCGCCATCTGCAGGTCGTCCTGAGTCGTGATCTTGATGTTCAATGGTGATCCCGTCACAACCGCGACCGGATGACCGAGTTGCTCCACAAGTTGAGCGTCATCCGTCGATGTCAGCTCGCCTCGTTGAGCATACGCATCCAACAGGAGGTCGCGTCGGAACACCTGCGGTGTCTGCGCGGCATACAGACTCGACCTCGGCACCGTTTCTTCGATGTTTCCGCCGGAAACTCGCTTCAGTGTGCTTGATATCGGGACGGCGGGAATGGCCGCTCCGCTGCGCAGGGCTTCGTCAAAGATCGTGTCAATCCACGACGTCACGATCAGCGGTCGTGCCGCGTCGTGAACGGCTACGAAATCGATGTCGTCGCGTAAGCAGGACAGTGCGTTGTCCACTGAGTCGGCGCGTTCTGCTCCACCGGCAACGACGTCGATTTCCATGAACGCAAGATTGGGCTGAAACTTCTCCCGGAACCAGTCCTCATCTTCGGGCGACACAACCACCAGCATCTGCTTGACGTCTTCGCGATTGGCAAACGCCTCGGCCGATCGCAGCCAGACGGCGCGGCCATTGAGTTCTCGAAAGACTTTGCGGTCGCGCGGTGCAGTACTGCCGAATCGCGAACTCCGGCCCGCGGCCGCGAGAATCACAGCGAACGCTGACATGACGACTCCTTTCACCCGCTGAGACTGGTTGGGACGAAGATCACGTGATCTTATACACGTTCCTCCGGAAGTTGGAGTTCGCGACATTTGCCGTCTCACTCGGAGCATTGCCATGCGTCTTCGCTCGATCTGCCTGATTCCGCTCGTGATCCTGACTGCCTCGATCGCTCGTGCCGGCGACAACGCATCCATCGCCGACTGGCTGGTGAAGCCGATCCTCGCACCGAATCAACCCCTGCACGAAGTGCAGGAGTACTGTGAATCCCGCGTCCCGCCGATGCCGCAGGTGTCATCCGTCGAAGAATGGGAGCGGTTCGCGGAGAAATCGCGACAACGTGTGTTCGATAACGTTGTATTTCGCGGTGAGGCTGCGAAGTGGCGGGAGTTGAAAACGCAGGTCGAATACCTCGACACGATTGAAGGGGGAGCGGAGTACCACATCCGCAAGCTGCGATACGAAGCCGTGCCGGGTATGTGGATTCCCGCGCTGCTGTACGAACCGAAGAAGCTTGAGGGCAAAGTTCCGGTCGTGCTGAATGTGAACGGCCATGATCGCAAGAATGGCAAAGCGGCCGACTATAAGCAGACACGCTGCATTAACCTGGCGAAACGCGGGATGCTCGCACTCAATGTCGAGTGGATCGGCATGGGGCAACTGCAGGGAAATGGCAATTCGCATTACCGCCTGAATCAGCTCGACCTGTGTGGCACCAGTGGACTTGCTCCGTTCTATCTGTCGATGAGTCGTGGACTGGACGTACTGCTGGCACACGAACACGCGGATCCGGATCGGGTCGCCGTTGCCGGTCTGTCGGGAGGTGGCTGGCAGACGATTGTGATCAGCGCCCTGGATGAACGTGTCACGCTGTCCGACCCGGTCGCGGGCTATTCCAGTTTCAGAACTCGGGCCAGATTCGCGAGTGACCTGGGCGATTCGGAACAGACGCCTGTCGATCTTGGTATCGCGGCCGATTACGCCCAACTGACGGCCATGCGAGCCCCCCGACCGACGCTGCTCACGTTCAATCTGAATGACAACTGTTGCTTCGCCTCGCCCCATGCGCTGCCACCGCTGATGGACGCAGCGATGCCGATCTACAAGCTGTACGACAAGGCCGACCACCTGCGCTGGCACGTGAACGAAGATCCCGGCACGCACAATTTCGGCCGTGATAACCGCCAGGCTCTGTACCGGATGATTGGCGACTTCTTCTATGCGGACGACGCCAAGTTCAATGCAACCGAGCTCCCGTGCGAAGAGGAGCTGAAGTCATTCGACGAACTGCTCGTCGAAGTGCCGCAAGGCAACGCGACATTGCACTCGCTGGCTCGTCAACTGAGTAAATCCATCCCGGTGGACCGCACTATTCAGGGACGTCCTGAATCGCCGACGCCCTCATGGCAACAGAAACGCCGTCGCGTCCTGCGACAGGTCGTGCGCACTCGCAACGAAACCGTGCGCTCTACCGAACTGGTGGGCGAAGGCGTTGCAGCGGATGGCATTCAGGTCGCACAGTGGCGGCTCAATATCAGTGACGCGTGGACCGTTCCGGCGACCGTGTTCGAAAACCCAGGCGATGATCGCAACACCGTGATTCTGCTGTCTGACGAAGGGCGGCAAACGCTCGCAGAGCAGGTGGGCAAACTGGTCGCGGACGGGAATCGCGTAATCACGATTGATCCGTTCTATTTCGGCGAATCGAATATCGGCCGCAGGGATTTCCTGTACGGACTGTTGATCTCGGCGGTTGGAGATCGGCCACTCGGCATTCAGGCCGGGCAGCTCAACGCCGTCGCAGCGTGGGCAACCCAGCAATACGGTGACCCACTTCAGATCGAGGCGTACGGACCACGTACCAGTCTGATGACACTGGTCGCAGCCGCGATTGATGGATCGGTGATTCCCGTCGCGTCACTGCACGACTCGATGGACACGCTTAAGGACATTCTCACAAACGACATCGGTGCCAACCAGCAGCCGGAAATGTTCTGCTTTGGGTTGCTGAAGGAATTCGATATTCGAGAACTCACCGCCCTGGCAGGCCCGGAACGGATTCGCGTCAACGAGTGACGGAACTCACGTCAGGACCTGGCAACTGACCGCAATGACGAATCGTTGTTGCACGAACAGTTATTCCCAGTTGAGAGATACTCACGTGAAACAATCCGGAATCCTCGCTGTACTGGTTCTCCTGACATCGACACTAAGCCTCAACGCAGCGGACACGTTGCGTGTTGGTGTCTTTGACGTCGACGCTTCGCCGCCCGTGGGAAGCCCACTTGCTTATGACCCGACGAAGGGCACGCTGATTCCGCTGAGTTGTCGCGGCATCGTGATTGCCGGCGTTGAGAAACCGATTGTCCTGTGTGCCGTCGACTGGATTGGCATCGGCAATGCCGGGCAGACGGTGTTTCGAGAATCACTGGCGGCCGCCGCCGGGACGGATGCCAGTCATGTTGCTGTGCATGCCTTGCATCAGCACGACGCACCAACGTGTGATTTCTCGACCGAGGAACTGCTGGAAAAGTACGGCCTGAACGGGAAGTGGTCAGACGCAGGCTGGAATCGTGTCGTCGTGCAACGTGCGGCGGCGGCGGTAAAGCAGGCACTTGCTGATGCTCAACCGGTGACTCATGTCGGGCTGGGCTCAGGCTTGATCGAGAAGGTCGCGTCGAACCGGCGAATTCAAGGGCCGGACGGCAAGGTGATCCACATCCGCTGGACCGCGACGAAGGATCCGAAGGTTGCGGCGTTTCCGGCCGGAACGATCGATCCCAAGCTGAAGATGATCAGCTTCTGGAATGGCGACAAAGCCATCACAGCTCTGACCTACTACGCGACGCATCCGCAAAGTTACTACCGCACCGGATTGGCCAATCCCGACTTCCCTGGTATGGCCCGTAACAGCCGCCAGGCAGCGACGAAAGTTCCGCACATCCACTTCAATGGAGCGGGCGGGAACATCGGTGCCGGTAAGTGGAACGATGGCTCAAAGAGCAATCGCCAGGTGCTCGCAGATCGAGTTGCCGCCGGCATGAAGCTCGCCTGGCAGAACACGAAGAAGTCACCCGTGTCAGCCAGTGACATCGCATGGAATTTCGTCCCGGTCGTACTGCCGGCCGGAAAACATATGGTCGAAAAGGACCTGCTGAAGATTCTCGAAGACGAATCGCAAACGGCGTTTGTCCGTTGGTTTGCCGCGAAGGACCTGATCTGGCTGCGACGATGTCAGTCCGGCGACACGATCGACATCACGTGCCTGACCGTGAAGAACGCCCGAGTGCTGCACATGCCGGGTGAGCTATTTGTCGAATACCAGCTCAACGCCGCAAAGTTGCGACCGGACCTGTTCGTCGCCATGGCGGCCTATGGTGATTACGCGCCGGGCTACATCGGGACTAAAGTGGCTTATGGGCAGGGCGGCTACGAAGCCAGCGACCGGGCATCGAAAGTGGCTCCTGAAGTTGAGGGCGTGCTAATGGGCGCAGTCCGACGTCTGCTGAACGTGAAATAGACTTCCGAACAGACGGGCTTTCAACCGGTCGCTGTGCCCACTTTCAGGACAGCCTCGACGATCTGGTCGATTGCGGCAGCGGACTCCAGCAACACGGGGTGGTGCAGAACAAGGATGCCATCATCAGCCGCGTCGGCCACTTGAAGGTCACCAACCGCGAGAAAGCGACGCCGGCTGTGAATGCGATGCAGACTGCGAAAGCCTGGATCGAGTGCGACGCCTTCATTCCGCACGGCCTGTGCGAACGCATCTCGTGAAAGGCCTTTGAAGTGGTCGGAGTCATATCGAAACCCAACTTTGTAAAACGCGTCGAGTTCCCCAGGTGTCGCGTTCAGCGGTGTCAGTCCAGCCAATACTCCCGCTGCGTCGAGTTGAGACAGGAGGCTTTGCACGTTTGCGAGTCGCACGCGGTTGCGGGTTTCCAGCCGTTCGACCTGCGGCTGCAGAACGGCCGCCTGTAACTCGGACAGCGGATACGCATGATTTCCACGCTGTGTCCGCAGACGAATGCGCTGAGCCAGGTCGGCGCGGCTGGTCAGAATGGCTCCGCCCCGCCCGGCCGTCAGCAGCTTGCTGCCGCCAAAGCTCAGCACGCCAGCATGACCGGCTGCACCGGCACGCTGACCGTCCAGAATCGCCCCAGTCACCTGGCAAGCGTCTTCGATGACAGTCACGCCGTGCTGATTGGCAAACTCCAGAATTGGAGCCATCGGCACTGACGCACCGTGCAGGTGAGAAACGATGATCGCCCGCGTGGCTTCCGTTACGGCTGAATCAAGCTGCGTCGGGTCGAGTTGCCAGGAATTCGGATCGAGATCGACCAGCACTGGTGTCGCTCCGAGTGCCAGGACATTCTGAAAGTTCGCTTTGAAGTCGTACGCCGCAAGAATGACTTCATCGCCTGGCCCGACCCTGGCCCCGTGCAGTGCCAGCTCGACGGCAGCCGTTCCGCTGCAGCACAGCAGAACTTCTTCAACGCCGTGGAATTCGGCGAGTGCCTCTTCCAGACGCTCACAATGCGGGCCGTGATAACGCCCCCAGGAACCATCGGCGAGCGTTGCTTCAACGGCCTCCCGAACTTCCGGCCAGTCTGGCGGCCATGTGGGGGGACCTTCGGGGCGGATGGGCATTCAGCAGGTCCAGAGCAGGGACGCGACGAAGCAGTCGTAAATTGCTCGTCTCATTCAATCCGAAAACATAAACGATGCTGAGTTCATGATGACGTGACAGAAGCTCGCCAGTGCCTGAGTCCGCGGTGTGATTTCCTGTGCGGAACCGGCATCGGAATCCCGAGCCTCGGCGAATTCTGCGGCGATCTGTTTGATCGCCACCAGCGACAGTTTCTTTTCCTCGTCGGTCGGCTTGCGGCTGAGAGCGATCTCGTACACGCGTTCGAGCTGGCGGCCGCGATCATCGCCCACTTCACGTTCGATCCGCTTCGCAAATTCGACTGACAACTCACGGACCATGCCGTTGTTGAGCAAATGCAGTGCCTGCGACGCGACGGTCGAATTCGGCCGCTCAACACAATTCGGGATCATCTGCGGCAGGTCAAAGTTCTCAAGGATCGTCGGCAGCTCTTTGCGGCGCTGTCGGACATAGACCGTGCGTCGCCAACCGCTTTCGCCCGGAACGGAAGTCACCAGGCCATCGGCTCGCACCTCAACCTCGTCAAAGGTGCCGAACTGAGTGCGATCCAGGCGTCCGGCCACTGCCAGCAGACTGTCCCGAACGGCTTCCGCTTCCAGTCGACGCATTGGCATGCGCGACAGCCAGCGATTGTCGGGATCGGTCGCTTCCAGTTCAGGCGTCAGTTGAGATGACTGCCGATACGCGGCCGAAGCCATGATCTGGCGATGCAGCCACTTCATGCTCCAGCCATTCTCGACAAACGAAACAGCTAGCCAGTCGAGCAGTTCCGGGTGAGTTGGTGGAGTTCCCGTTCGCCCGAAGTTGGCGAGCGACTCGACAATGCCCCGGCCGAAGTGATGGAACCACACGCGATTGACCAGCACACGGGCGGTCAGCGGATGTTTCGGATCAGTCAACCAGCGAGCCAGCGCCAGGCGGCGTCCTGTCGACCCCGGTCGTTGCGGATCGAGTTGGAACGGAGTCTGGCCATCGGTCAGCGCCGACGGCACGCCCGGCCCGACAAGGTCGCCGGGATTCGTGAACTCGCCACGTCGAAACACCCACGTGGGAGATGGTTCTCCCCGATCCCACAATGCGCGGATCATTGGTTCCGGCGGACGGGCCGCTTCGCGTTGTTTAATCTTCGCGGCGGTGGTCTTGTCGAGTTCGACCAGCTCGGGAAACAGCTTCCGGAGTCTCTTTCCATCGGGCGCCAAACGCTTCCGAAACTTTTCAGCAAGGTACTTTTGCGGTGCCGACAATTGGGCAGCGTCGGTAGACAACGCGACGCGTGTGTCCTCACGAATTTCCTCAGGTAACTTCGCGAGTTCTTCGTCGAGGACCTTCTTCCGCAGTTCAGCTTCTCGTTGAGTAACACGTTTCTTCTCGAAGGCGATCTCGTCGTCGATCCCTCGCTTCGCCGCTATCCACGCGGCCCGCTCCTCGGGAGTCACGTGAGTGAGATATCTTCGAATCGGGTTCTTTACTTTGGACTGGCCCGGGACCGACGTTGGTGCCAGCCAGTCGTACAGGTCATACGCTCCCTGAAACACGGCGACCAAGCGGTAATAGTCACGCTGCGGAATCGGGTCATACTTGTGCGAGTGACATTGAGCGCATTTCAGCGTCAGGCCCAGGACCGACGAGCCGAGCGTCTCAATCTCGTCGGCGACCACTTCAAACCGTTCGGCCACCGTGTTGACGATGTCGGAACCCGTACCATCTGGAGCCATGCGCAGAAAACCAGTCGCGATCAGAGCATCACGCATCTCCGGCGTGATCGCGTCCGCGTTCTGGAAGTCGTACAGCTCGTCACCGGCAATTTGTTCCAGCAGGAATCGGTCGTACGGCTTGTCGGCGTTCAAGGATTGAATGACGTAATCGCGAAATCGCCACGCATGCAGCCGGATGGGATCCGCCGAACGTTTGCCCTCTGAGTCCGCGTAGCCGCTCAGATCGAGCCAGTAGCGTCCCCAGCGTTCACCGTACTGCGGCGAGTCCAGGTAGAAGCTAACCATTCGCTCGTACCAGTCGCCCGACTGGTCGGCGACAAATCGCTCGACGTCGTTCCATTCCGGTGGTAGTCCGGTCAAGTCGATGGCGACGCGGCGAACGAGCGTCGTTCGGTCGGCTTCCGGTGAGAACGGCAGTTTTCGTTCGGTCAGCTTCCGTAGCAGAAACGCGTCGATCGCATTTCGCACAATGCTCGTGTCGGCCTCTGGAACGGCCGGTTTGTGCGGCGTCTGAAATGACCAGAAGTTGCGATCCTCGGTGCTGACGAGTGGATCCGGCTCAGTCGATGGCGCGTCGGGTGCCACGTCGTATTCCTTCGCCCCCTGAACAATCCACAGCGTAATCAGATCGATCTCGGATGATTCCAATGGACGCACGCCCGCGCGAATCAGCTCGCGCGGCGGAGGCATGTCTTTCGCAAGTACTCGTTTGAGCAGCAGGCTTTCTTCTGGTTTGCCAGCAACAACGGCGGGTCCAGACTTGCCACCCTTCAGGATTGAGGCGACGGACCTCAGGTCCAGATCCGCTTCATGCCGACGGCCGCCGTGACACACAATACAGCGAGTGAACAGGTACGGCAGGACGTCGTGTTGCGTGACCATTCGCTGGTCGGTCGTAGAGGTCGACCGAGTGCCGCCGACAAGCCAGCGATGAATGATGTACCGCTCTTTCGGTGTGAGCGGCGGCGATCCTTCGGGAGGCATGTCACCACCACCGACCATCGCCCAAATCAGACTCTCTTCGATCTCGTCCGCGTCGATTGCCGAGCCCGACTCTCCACCCTTCCGCACAGACGCCATGCTGGAAAGGTCCAGCCCCACCTTACGTACTTTCGGCGAATGGCACTTCAGACATTTGGCCTTAAGAACCGGCAGAACGTCCTTCTCAAACACGGGCGACTCAGCGTGGGTCGTCCGGCAGAGAATCACCGTCAGCGAAAGCGCGGCGACGAATCGGAGATCAGGCATGGCGGGAACTCGCGGTGGAAAGGGCTCGTCGCAATCCGATCTGTACCTCTCGTGGGTGTCTTGAGAGATGTGACAAATACGGAGACGACGAACGGGGTCCCCGAGTATACCGCGTCGTTGATGTGCCCGCGAAGTCGCAGTGCGTCGGAATTCCGTGCACAACTCCGTGGTGGCAGTGCAGTTAGCTCATATTGACCCGGTCTGAACCCGTCCGTAGATTCCCGGACCCAGGTAGCCACTTTGCGGAAATCGCTACGTTCTGCGGCCTCACCGCCACGCCAGACCGGACATGGAAGTCCACACCACCATGCTGGATCGTCCTGCGTTTCTCATCACGATCGATACGGAAGGCGACAATCTGTGGGCCAATCCGCGCGAGGTCACGACAGAGAACGCCCGCTTTCTGCCGCGCTTTCAGACGCTCTGTGAACGATACGACCTGAAGCCCACATGGCTGACTAACTGGGAAATGGTCGAGTCTCCCGTTTACTGCGAGTTCGCCCAGGATGTGCTCACTCGTGACGCCGGCGAGATCGGGATGCACCTGCACGCGTGGAACAACCCGCCGTTGATATCGCTGACCGACGACGACTTCGCATGCAACCCGTTTCTGACTCAATACCCCGAACCGGTCATGCGCGAGAAGATCCGCGTCCTGACCGACCGGCTCGAATCGGCCTTCGGCGTGACGATGCGCAGTCATCGCGCCGGACGCTGGGGCTTCAACGCAGCGTACGCACGGATGCTGATCGAGTCTGGTTATCGAGTCGACTGCTCAGTCACACCGCACGTCTGCTGGAAACAGGGCTACATGCCCGGCGAGGTCGATTACCGCGGATTTCCCGAACACGCCTATCGCATGGATCCAGACGCGATCGCCTGCGAGTCGGCCGACTCACCGTTACTGGAACTGCCAGTCACGATCCTGCGTCGAGACCGCGGTCTCATTGAGCGAGCAACGGCACGGGCACTGTCGGTGCATCGATTCGGACAGCGCATCGCGGGTCGGTTCCTCCCGGAAGTTCGCTGGCTTCGGCCCAACGGGCGTAACGGACGCGAGCTGATTGAAACAATGCAACTCGCACTGGCCGATGGCCGAGGCTTCGTCGAGTTCATGCTGCATTCGTCCGAGTTCATGCCGGGCGGCAGCCCGAGATTTCAGACGGAAGCACAGATCGAATCTCTGTTTGACGATATGGAACGCTTGTTTGAAGCCGCTTCCGAATGCTGTGTTGGCATGACCTTGTGCGAATACGAGCAGCGTGTGGTGTCGAAGGTGCAATCGGAACAACGGATGACGGCAGCCTGATGCAGATTACAAGTTACAAATCCGGCGACCACGCGACGCTGTCGCGTCTGTGCGCCGAGCTGCCCCCGTATCACAACCTCTGCTACCCGGACTTCGTTGACTACTACTACGGCTCAACAGACTCGTGCCGGCTGTGGATGATGCAGGACGACTCAGAACGCGTCTTCGGAGTGGTCGGCGTTGAGAAGATGCCGTTCTCGACACCGGACGGTGACGTGGAACTTGGATTCGGTTCCAACTTCTATGCGTTTCAATCGGGTGCAGGCGCGTTTCTGTTCCTGCACTGGGCGCGCGAATGCGACTTTGGAATTCAGTTCGGCGGAAGTGAAGACGCCCGCCGGCTGGTTGACCACCAGAAATGGACCCGACTGTCGGGCATCCAGACGCTGCAGTTGAATGCCGCCTGGGCCGAACCTCCGGGCGAAGCAAACTGGCGCCGTGCTGCCAAACTGCTGCTGAGACACTCGCCGTTGCGGACGCGCGTCGACTCGCGAGCTGGCGAGATGCTCCGACAGGGTGGACTGTCAATCGAAGCAGTTCCGGAAACGTGTTTCACGTCCGACATGCGAGTTGAGGAGTCGGCCTATGCCGTCCGGTTCAATCCGGGAGTGGATTATCTCAACTGGCGCTATGCCACCGATCTGGACTTCGTCCGCTATCACGTCTTCCGTCTGGTGCTCAACGGCCAGACATGTGGATCGGTAGTGCTGAACGAGCAACCTCATCGCGTTCTGGTGTCGCATGCCGACGCGAACGATCCCTGGGTACTCAGTCAGGGAATTTTCGCGGCTCTGGCGCAGGTGTGTACCGGACGCATGCGAGGCTGCGGTGTCATGGCCGTGAGTTCCTGCCCGGTCGTTCAATCGGCTCTAACGCAGGCTGGCTTCAGCGTGCGATCCAAAGGACGTGACATTGCAATCGGCGGCCCTCGTAAACAGCCTGGATTCACAACCGATACTTCGCAGTGGCTGATCAATTTCGACTGGGGAGACAACGGCTTACGGGCTCCGTTCCTTGGACAGAGTCGTCTGGAATCGACACGCGCTGCTGCCTGAGCAACGCGCGTCCGGCCTACTGAAGAAACACGGAAAGTTGCGGCATGCTGTTGTTCGATGCACTGAAAACGATTCGCGCCAGGAGCACGGGCGATGAGGAGCCGATCCGTTTCTCACTGCTCTGCGGTCTCACGCCGCTGCACCTTCGCACGTTTCTGACGGCCGAGTTGCTGCAACGCATGCCAGCACAAGGCGTCGATGTGCAGATCGGTCTGTTCGGTGATCTGATTGGCAACATCGAGCGATCGATCGAATCACCTCCCAACGGAGCAGCCGTTGTCATTGAGTGGTCGGACCTGGACGCGCGGCTGGGATTTCGATCCGCGTTCGGCTGGCGCCCGAACTGCATGGCAGACATCGTCCAGTCCCTCACACTGCGCATTGGACAGTTGCGGAATGCGTTGGTCCAACTCGCGGAGTCGACGCCTATCGCGGTTTCCATGCCGACGCTTCCGCTCCCCCCAATGTTTACGGCTCCTGGCGGAAGTGCGGATATCACAGCGTTGCAGATTCGGCACCAACTCCAGGATCTCTCGATTCAGTTGCATGCCGCGAATCGCATTCGTGTGGTTGATCCACAGCGACTCGACGCGGTGTCTCCACCGGGCGAACGCTTCGATGCCGCGTCCGAACTGCGGTCCGGGTTTCCGTACACGAACCAGCATGCGTCGGCACTGGCGTCTCAGCTTGCGGAACTCTTGCGGCCGGCAACCGCGTTGAAGGGCCTGATTACCGATCTGGATAACACGCTGTGGTCCGGAATCGTCGGCGAAGACGGAGTCGACGGAATCTCATGGGACCTCGACCGACACACTCAGCAGCATGCCCTTTATCAGGAAATGCTCGCCTCATTCGCCGAGATCGGAGTTCTGGTCGCGGTCGCCAGTCGCAACGATCCGGCTGTCGTGGGCGAGGCTCTGCGGCGGCGTGACCTGATTGTGCCCGCTGAGAAACTATTCCCCGTGGAAGCGAACTGGGGCCCGAAGTCACAGTCGGTCGCACGGATTCTGCAGGCCTGGAACATCAGCGCCGACTCCGTCGTGTTTATTGACGACAGCCCGATCGAGCTGGCGGAAGCCTCCGCGGCGTTTCCGGAGTTGAACTGCCGGCAGTTTCCAGTCGACGACGAGGCTGCGGTTGTCGAACTGTTGTATGAGCTTCGCGACCTGTTCGGTCGCACGTCCGTCGTGAGTGATGATTCACTTCGCATCGAAAGCATTCGCGCCGCGAGCGAACTGAAGAGTCAGGAAACCGACAGCGAAGCGTTTCTGGCAGCCGCCGATGCCGAGATTTCGTTCGAGTGGAATCAGCCGGACGAGCGGTGTCTGCAACTGGTGAACAAGACGAATCAGTTCAATCTCAATGGCCGTCGAATCGACGAATTCACCTGGCACCGACAGCAGCAGGATCCTGAGTGTTTTGTCCTCGCTGTCAGCTATCGCGATCGATTTGCTCCACTCGGCAAGATCTCGGTCGTGTCCGGCCGGCATTCGGAATCGACGCTGTACGTCGACTCGTGGGTGCTGAGCTGCCGCGCGTTTTCGCGTCGGATTGAGCATGCAGTGCTTGCAGCGCTGTTCCAGCGATTCGGCGTCGATCGATTGCAGCTCGATTTCGCGGCAACGAGCCGGAACGGCCCAATGCGCACATGCCTGACCGAGCTGCTCGGTACGGAACCGGTTTCCGGACCGGTCGACCTCACACGCGAAATCTTTCAGAACAACTGCCCCAACCTGTACGCAAGGGTGAGTGATGATGAACCCGATCAATGTTCAATCGCAGCTTGATGAGTGTTTCGCCGTCGCATTTCCGGAGCTGTCGGCTGCGGAAATCCCGCAGGCAACGATGGAGTCAGTTGAGATGTGGGACTCGCTGGCGACACTGACTCTGGTCAGTGTGGTCGAGGAGACGTTCCAGATTCGTATTCCGCTGGACGAACTCCCGAATCTGATTTCGTACGCCGCAGTTTCAGATTTCGTGAACTGTCCGAGTCGCGCCGCTGCGTGACCGAAGTCGACATCATCCGCCCGCATCGGCCGACATGAGAAGCACACTGTCGCCCTCGCCGACAGCAGTGTCGAGTTCACGCGTGAATTGTTGACCGTTGACGTTGAACAGCCAGGACGTGCTCAGTTGACCGTCCTGGAAGCACAGGCCGTCAAGGTTCGGAAAGCGCACGACCAGCTCGCTCAGCACGTCGCGCAATGTCGCGGCGTCCATCTCAACGGCCTCGACGCCAGCTCGGGTTCGGGCCAGCCCGAAGAACTCCACTCGCACGTGCGACACGGCAACCTCTCGTTGAATCTGATTGAGAACGACAGGGCATGATTGCGGGGATGTGATCACAGCTCAATAATCCCGCGCTTATGCGGGGCCGCAGGACGGGTCTGCGATCTTGCGAAACCTGAGCGGGAAACAGACATGCAGACATTTCAAGAACTGGCCGTGTCTCGGCGTCAGTGGATCGATGATGTCCTGATTCCGTGGTGCCAGCAGGCGTCACAGCCTGAACTTCGAGCCGCCATGCTCGATTGGATCAACGTCGCCGGTCACGTTGACCCTGATTCCACATTGTGGACATGGGCATGGGCTCGATTCCCGGCGTTGACACACGAGGGCGTTATCGGCGTCGACGAAACGAAAGAAGTTCGCGTCCGGCTGAAGTCCGGTGAGGACGCGGTCGGATTCCCGGATTCCCGCGAGTCGCAGAACGGAAAACTCGTACTGCTCGGGAAGACGGACGATGGTCAGTTTGAGCATCTGGGCCCGTTTGCCATCGACGATATCGAGACTGTTGAGATTTCAGATGACAGCGGATCGGCAGACGTTGCCAGTCTCCCGCCGAGGCCGGTGACCACTCTTGACCCGTACACACCCGACAACGAACGCGTGTAGTGTTCATCGTCACGCGAGTTTGTAGTAACTCGATTTATCGGGTTCGAGACTCTGGGACACACGAACGGAATTGCCAGAACAACCGCACAAGTGCGGTTACTACGAACGGACAGCTACTACGAACCGGGATTCACATGACAGATTTCTCACTCGATCTCGACATCCAGCCGAAACTGCCTGATCGCAAAGACGTCCCGATCGGCTGCATTGGCGCCGGATTCATCATGGCCGACTGCCATCTGGTTGCGTATCGCAAAGCCGGATTCAATCCCGTGGGCATTTCTTCCGGGACACGAGAACGCGCTCAGTCGGTCGCTGAACGGCACTCGATCCTGCATGTGTACGACAGCTACGAAGAACTGATCGACGACCCGAAGATCGAAGTGATCGATATCGCTGTGCCGCCGGACATTCAGCTCGACGTCGTCCGCTGTGCGGTCAAACGGAACGATCACATCCGCGGCATACTTGCCCAGAAGCCGCTCGGGATGAACTACGCTGAGGCAGTTGAGATCGTCCGATTGTGCGATGACGCCGGCATCACGCTCGGTGTGAATCAGAACATGAGATACGACCAGTCGATCCGCGCCTGCCGACACCTGCTCGACCGCGGCGATCTGGGCGAACCAGTGTTTGCGTCAATCGACATGCGAGCGATTCCTCATTGGATGCCGTGGCAGGAACGGCTGGGCTGGGTCACGCTGCGGATCATGAGTATCCACCATCTGGATACGTTCCGTTACCTGTTCGGCGATCCGCAGCGCGTCTTCGCGAGTGTGCGTCCTGATCCTCGGACTGCCGGGAAGTTCGAACACACCGACGGCATCTGCCTCTACATACTGGAATACGAAAACGGACTGCGTGCATCTTCCTGGGACGATGTCTGGACCGGGCCGGCAATGGAAGGTTCCGAAAGCGACATCGGCATCCACTGGCGAGTCGAAGGTACGGACGGCCTGGCTCGCGGCACGATTGGCTGGCCGAGCTATCCGGATCGCACGCCCAGCACGCTCGACTTCACAACGAAGCAGCAACCCTGGCAGAAACCACGCTGGGAAGACGTCTGGTTTCCTGATGCCTTTGTCGGGCCGATGGCTCAGTTGCTGGTGGCCCTTGAAACCGATACCGAACCGGAGATCGGCGGCCGCGATAACCTCGGCACGATGGCGCTCGTGGAAGCGTGTTATCGGTCGGTTGAAGAACATCGAGCGGTTGAAATCGCTGAGATTCGCAATTGAGTACGCCGTACGAGAGAAAACTCATGCAGAATCCACTTCGAGTGCTGGTCGTCGGGGCACACCCCGATGACTGTGACATCATGGCCGGTGGAACGGCGGCACTGTTTCGTCGCGATGGACATCGAGTCAAGTTCGTCAGCGTGACGAACGGTGAGTCCGGTCATCACGAGACGTTCGGCGAAGAACTCGTCGCGATCCGTCGCGCCGAAGCGGCCGCGTCCGGCGCCGTGCTGGGCATTGAGTACGACGTACTCGACTTCCGTGATGGACGGCTGGAACCAACTTACGAAGCGCGGTGTGTCCTGATCTGGCTGATCCGCGAATTCAATCCCGATCTGATTCTGACGCACCGACCGAACGACTATCACCCGGACCATCGCTATACATCTCAGCTCGTCTGCGATGCGGCGTATATGGTCACCGTTCCGGCGGTGGCTCCCGATGTCCCGGCGCTGCGAGACAATCCGGCGATTGCCTATGTCGCCGACCAGTTCAAAAGACCATACCCGTTTGATCCGAGTGTCGTGGTCGACATCGGCCCCGTGATCGAGTCGGTTGTCGACATGTTGCACTGCCACACATCGCAGTTCTATGGCTGGCTCGCCTACAACCATCGCTATGAGGACCAGGTCCCCGACGACAATGCAGGACGACGGGAACTTATGGGACAGCACTTCCGCGAACGCATTGCCTGGGTGGCCGATGCCTGCCGCGATCTGCTCACGCAGACGTATGGAGTCACCGCCGGGTCCGTTCGCTGGGCTGAGGCATTTGAGCCGTGTGAGTATGGACGCGAATGGAATTCCGATCTGATTCGCGATCTGTTCCCGTTCCTGCCGCGGAATTCCTGACGCGGGCTGTGCCCGCAACCGCAGAGTCGTTTAACGTCGAGCCGGCACATGACACGCGCACGCCGACAGAATTCTGTTCGATTGCTGACGAGCCTGGCCGGTGCTCTGGCCTTGATCGTTGTCGTTGTCATGGCCGTCATCTGGTGGGACGAACGACCGCTGCGTGAAGCAGAACAGCTCATGACTGCTGGCGAGCATGTTCAAGCACTCTCTGTGGTGAACGAGTTCCTGCGGGAACATCCGGATCACGGGCAGGCGGGGACAACGCGGGGACGCATCTACGTTGGACTGGGCCGGTGGAGTGACTCCGTCACCGAATTCCAGCGCCATGGAGCAGTCACTGCTCAGGATCTGCATGCCCTGGCCGTGTCTCTGCTCCATCTGGAGCAGTGGAGTCAGGCGCTTCCGGTGCTGGAACATGTCGTCACTCTGAACCCTTCCGATGCGGACACTTTGCATGAACTGGCCGGGTGTCAGGCGAAACTCGGTAAGTTCCAGCCGGCTCTGCAGACCGCGACCCGTTTTGCCGGTCTCGATGGTTGCGAGGTCCGCGGCCTGTTGCTGATCGGGACGATTCAACGTGAAGCCGGGAACGAAGCGAAAGCACTGGAAGCGTGGCAGCGGCTTGTCGATTTGCGTCCTGATGCCTCCAACCTGCAGATATCAGCTCATGAGTTTCTGCGTGAGTATGGGTCGGTTCTGTTGCACAACGGCCAACCGGAAAGTGCCATCGACGTGCTGCGGCAGAGTCTGAAACTCAACCCGGATTCTGACGCCGAGACCTGGTTGGGTGACGCACTGTTGCGTACCGGGCAGGCGGAAGTCGCGACACAGGCCTGGCAGCGGGCCGTGGACCTGCATCCGGGAAACCACCGACCACGTGAAGCTCTGGCGCGGCAGGCGCTGCAGAAACGGGATTCGACGCAGGCACTGAAGTGGCTGACACCGTTAACAGGCCGCGATCATATGCACGCGTCGACGGCCTACCTGCTGCACAGGGCCGCCTCGCAGGCGGGTGATTCGGTGCAGGCGACCGAGTGGCGACAGCGATACAACGAACTCACTGCGGTGGAACGACGAGATGCAGCGATTCAGCATCTGCTGATTGAATCTCCCGAGTCGTGGTGGGCGCAGGTCATCCGGGCGTGGCGGATGGCCGATGATGGGAACTGGGGCGAGGCTGCCTCGCTCGTCGCTCCGTTGACAAGAGAAGGCAGGCAACCCGATCCATTTCTGCAGGATCTGGTCCTGGCAATTCGCGAACGCGGGACCCTGCCGTCACTGGATCGGCTGCCCATTCAACAATTCTGAAGCTGCACAGGACCGGGTCGCATCATGCCCCAGTTGAACGTCAGGCAGGTTGGACTACTGACCGTAGTCGCTTCGCTTACGCTGGCTGTTGTGATGTGCTTCTGGCCGGCAGCGCCGAAAGATGCTCCCAGTCCCGCTGATGATTCGCCACGTTCGAGTGGTGCAGGTTTCCGAGGCGCCGCCAGTCGCGAGCCATTCGTGACGTTCACGCTGATGACCGATTCGTCCGGCATCGACTTCGTACATGACAGCGGCACGTCCGCTGAGAAACCGTTTCCCGCGGCCAATGGTAGCGGGGTCGCGGCATTGGATTTCGATGGGGACGGCTGGTGCGATCTGCACTTTGCCAGCGGCACCGATTTTCCCATCGATCTCAATCGAGCCCAGCCGCGCGACCAGTGCTATCGCAATCTTGGTGACTGGCAGTTTGAGGACGTGACGGATCAGTGCGGGCTTGGACACACCGGCTACAGCGCCGGCCTGGCCGTCGGCGACTTTGACAACGACGGTTTTTCCGATCTGTACGTCAACTGCGTCGGCCAGAATCAGCTCTTCCGAAACCTGGGTGACGGCACTTTCGAAAACGTCACGGAACATGCAGGTGTTGGTGATCGTCGCTGGGGAACAAGCGCGGCATTTCTCGATGCGGACGGCGACGGGCACCTGGATCTGTATTGCTGCAATTACGCTGTCTGGGATTTCGAGAACAACCGCTTCTGCGGAGATCGCGAGCGCGGCGTGCGCATCTTCTGTCATCCGTCGTCAGTGCCGCCCGCCGGAGATGTGTTCTTCCTCAGCAACGGCGACGGAACATTTCGGGATGCCACCGGGGAATCGGGAGTCGGCGCGCGTGCCGGTCGTGCTCAGGGAGTCGTCGCCGCTGATATCGACGGAGATCGTCGCACTGATCTTTACGTGGGGAATGATCTGAACCCGAATTCTCTGTTCGTCAACTCGGGTGGAGGGCACTTCTCCGATGCAACGGAGACTTCCGGTGTGGGCTACGACTGGCAGGGCCGCAGTCAGGCGGGCATGGGCGTGGCTGCCGCGGACATCAATGGCAACGGCCAGTTGGATTTGCTCGTGACGAATTTCGAACAGGACCACAACACGCTTTATCTGGGCATCGGTGATGGGCTGTTCGAAGACTCCAGCGACCGACTGGGAGTGGCTTCACCCGGCCTGCCCTGGGTCGGCTGGGGCACGGCGTTCGCCGACTTCGACGGGAACGGCTGGCCCGATCTGATCATCACTAACGGGCACGTCGACGACAATCTGCCGGAACTTGGCCAGGACCGCCCCTACAAGCACCCGCCGCTGATGTTGAAAAACAAACACGGGCGGTTTTCAGATGTGTCGAATTCGTCCGGAGAGTATTTTCAATCGAGACACCCGGGTCGCGGTCTGGCAGTTGCCGACCTGGACAACGACGGGGACCCCGATGTCGTGATCACACATCAGAATTCATCGCCGGCCGTTCTCCGCAATGATGCACTGACTTGTGACGTCGCGCCGCAACTGCGACTTCGTCTGGTGGGGAGGGTCAGCAACCGGGATGCCATTGGAGCGACCGTCATTCATGAATTGCCAGGCCGGTCATCCATGCAGCAGATCATCGGTGGCGGGAGCTACCTGTCAGGATCAGCGACAACTCTGTTGATCACGCCCGCAAGCGAGGTCTCTGTTCGAGTCCGCTGGCCGTCTGGCGAGTCGACTCAGGTCAACGAACTGTTTGACGATCGACTCAACGTGGTGGTCGAATCACGACCATAGACTGGCCCTCGTGCGAGTTCCGAATTCGGTCGTGATCTGTACGATCGAAACACACGAACGATGCCGGAAGGCCACAAATCCAGGGTTGGAAACGCATTCAGGATCCCGAAACGAATCATTAAAGGGTTGTCGCGATCTTCGAAAATCCGGATACTTTCGTTTCCTTTCGCCCGTTCTTTTCGGCTCCGTTCGACTCCTTCATCCGGACGTAAGGCGTCGTTCAGAATTAACTTACCCGCTTCGCCTGTTTTTATGTGGGTGAATCTCATAATTCCAGTCGCCGTGAAAAGCATTACGTTTTAGACGCACGCTCTGCATCTCACTGTCCGTCA